>Ga0179593_1306882_pt1 | contig 11466 bp, 14 predicted proteins | sample CZODoug2_1_08_16_FD_185931 | JGI IMG/M metagenome (GOLD analysis project Ga0179593, IMG submission 185931) | Vadose zone soil fungal communities from Angelo Coast Range Reserve, California, USA - CZODoug2_1_08_16fungal (PacBio error correction) | ecosystem: Environmental > Terrestrial > Soil >...
GGAAGCCGGAGGAATAAAGGAAGAGAGACTCTTTAAGGAGATCGGAGAGCGCACATAGAAGCTGTGAAAAAGATGAAAGAAAGGGGAGACGGGAGAATTTTCCATCGGACTACAAGGGTGCAAGGGGAAGGGTAACTAGCCGCGTAGTAGCCCTAGAAGGAAAGATGGAAGAAACACTTAAAAAAGATGGATGAGTAAGCAGGGAAAAAATTCTGGGTCGGTGAAACGAAGATAGAAAACTACTATTATCTAAAAGGAAGGTGCCTCTCTAGGCGCAAAAAACGTCTAGGGAGGTAGGAGCATAGAAAGAGCAAAAGCGCCGGGACGAAGAATGGTTGGTCGGAGCAAGATTTTGGGGGGAGCGCCTGAGATTAAAATGGAGCGAGAAAGACCCAAGAAAATCGATGAGCCCCCGTCCAAAAGCAGGACGGGAGAAGGACGTAAAACTAAAACGTTACCGTCTAGGGAAATTGACGATTGGTACTCAAAACCGCGGCTTGACAGGGTGGAAAGGAAGGGAAGAGAAATCCGCAGAGAGGAAGCCTTTTGTAAGGGGGCAGAGCGTTGGGGGGTTGATGGGCGACAAAAAAGGGAATCACCTACATCATACGAGGGAAATCGAATCAGGTGGAGGAGGAGTTCGCTGGAGGAGCACCAAGAAAACGGCGTCAGGTCTAAGAGCGCCGAACTCCAAATCGGCAAATTCAACCGCGAGCCAAGGAGAGCTTGACAACGATGGGGTCCACCATTGCCTAGGGCGTCATGGGGGAGAAGTTCGCAGAATGTTCGAAGGCAGACAAATCAAACGGAAGAACCAAAGAAAAAGATAACTCCAAAGAAACGTAGATCTTTGAGGCGACAACCCAAAGCGGATAGGGTGGGGTTTCAGAATTGATCAATGAGGTGTAATAGGACATCTCAGGAGCTGGGTCTCTTGGGACTTAGTTGAAGAAAAAGGATGAAGGAGGGACAACGCCGAAAGAGAAGAGGTGAAGGGGGCAGTTGTAAGTGAAGTGGGAATTCTAGAAGACATCAAATATTCTCTCACACGGCGTATGACGGTGGGGGAGGGCTCTCACTAAAAAGGTAGAAGCGTAAACTTTTGTGGGGAAAAAAAAGGGGCTCGAGAAAACCATTCAAAATAAGGAAAGTGATTCGTATAAAGAAAGGCTGGTGATTCGAGCCGCAGACGGTAAAGGGGGGCCCGGGGGGGCGGATGAGGGGAGGGGTCGAGGATGTGGTATTCCTGAAGGAACGCTCTAGAAGGCTGAAAGTTCTCTCTAGTACTGCACGGAAAAGGGGGGGGTCAGAAACCAAATCTCAGTCAAGGGTTGCGAATGTGATCAAGACTAATACGAAAGTAACCTAATGATTGTCCGAAAGTACGAAATGGGGAGGGACAACTTAAAGGGGCAGAAAAGTTGAAGGGACCTCTCAGAACTTTAGAGGGGTAAGGTAGATCTGGGCGCAAAAAACAAAACAGTTATCAAACATATAAGATAGACCGCCCAGGGATCATCAAGATGAAGATCTATTAACTGAAGATTAAGTAAAGGGGAAACAATCGAAAGGTCCAACTAAGCAAGTCGGGAACGGAAAATAATACGGAAAATATACATATGTCCACCTAGCAATCCGATCAAAAAAGGCGCATTTAGGGTTTGTTGGAGGCTAGGAGTTAATAGAAAGCGGCATGCAAGCACATTCTTAAAATGCTGGGTTCCAACTAGGTACGAGAGTAGGATGGTGGGGCTGGGTGTTCAGGAGGGAAAGAAAGCAGGGAGGGACTATGTTATAGCTAAACAAAAACCAAGGGACAAAGAGGCATGAGAAAAATTACTCATCACACATGTCTCTGGGGCTGTGCACTTGTGCGATAGGCGACGCCATGTGCGGTAGAAAGGGGGGCAAAAAGGCCAGGCACACGTCTTGGAATCAAGCATTAGTCAACGGGAGTGGGGGTGGGGAAAAGGAACTCGCTGAAGAATCCAAAAACAGAAGAATAAAGAAGAGGGGCTGTGAAGAACACAGTATATGAAGTAGTTCCAATAAGGTGAAGAGGAAAAACTTCGGAGGGAGCAGCATCACTTAGGTAATTGTTCAGTAGGCCAATCAAATCTGGGATGGGAGAAAGCCCGGACAAGAGAATGCAGGAATTTTCCACCGGAAAGAGCGAAAAATCGATTGAAAAAAGCCGGGGGAAGATAAAGTGGAAAAAAACCGGAGACATCAAACCACGTTCCCGTGACAAGCTCTTTTCAATCGGGGGAAAACCCCGTCGGAAAGGATAACAGGGAGAGACAAACAGTCATTGGGAGGGTACGAAGTGAAAAGCTAAAGAGTAGGTAGGGAATACGCAGGTTCAAAAGAGAAAACGTGAGTAAGTATCCTAATGAGGAACGATGTGCAGCCGACCCGATGTGTGGATGTGTAAGGGGGGAGGGTGGTGGAGCGTTATTACTTAACCGAAACAAGGGCACGGTTTATGGCGGCTGGCATGTACACAAGTAAACAAGAACGGAAGCCAATGCGGGAAAAGAAGGAATGAGCACCAGACAAACTTGACAGGCAAAGGGTGGCGTATAGACTCGGAGGTGGGGCAACAAATCTTAGGGCCTTGGGGGGAAAAGTCACTACAGAGGAAGGCCCCGGGCTGATAAAAAGAGGGGGGTATCATCGGGGAATATTTAATGTATTTTGAGGGAGAGGGTCAGAAATTAATCCGGAACAGATAGGCAGACCTGGAGCACGAACGACTTAATCTGAGGAACAAAAGCCGCGAAGGACCAACGGGGTAACCAAACCGGTCGGAAACGATCCTCAAAAAAGGACCTTTCGGCAAGAAAAGAAGGTAGAGTAGAAATATGGAACTGGGCGCATGGGTTCCAGAAAAAATCCTCACGCAAGGTGTTTGGTCAGGGAAAAATTGGGAGAGAACGGTGGGAGAGGAAAAACCTGTGGGGAAGTGCTGAATGCAGGTTTAGGTGAAACAAAAGAATCAGGGGTCTATCAACACCAACGAGGGGTAACAAAAGCCCAGTCCGGAAAAAGTAGGTGTGATAGAAATCGAAAAAAAAGAACTAACACAACACGGAGGGGACTATTATAGAGAGAAGAGGGCAGGTCGACTGGCATTAAGATAATCGACCTCCGTTGGAACAGCGATTCGTGGGGTTTCTTGACACGTGTAGAGAACTTTAGTACGGCGAGTAGTCGAACTATTACACGGCCTACTAGCCTAAGTGAAAGAAAAAGTCTCCAAGAGTAAGACGGGTAGTCACAAACGTCGCCCGAAAAAAAAAATTTTGTGCGAAAAGGGGGGGGAAAAATAAGCCTTTCGTAACCATAGCATGCGACGGCTCAGGTTGGCAGGAAGGGGGGTAGATGTCTGGTGCTCACGAAAGGGGGGAAAAAATCAAGCCTTTCGAAAAAGCTCGAGGAAAGCCCTCAAGGTTCTGTCGACTAAAGGAAACTGGCAAGGGAAAAACGCTTTCGAAACGTGCCACTAGAGAGACCAATACCTTTCAAAAGCATTCGGAGGAAGGAACCCATCGGGAAAGGGATCAAAGCTGAGCGGAAAAAAAAAAAAAACTGACACGAATTCTGTTCGGCAAAAAATAAACCCTCCGAAACAACCTTCGAAAGGCTGTCCCTAACGGGCGTCCGGTGTTATATAAGGAAAAGAGGGGGGTGTTCGTGTTGAGTGGCGGTCAGTATAGCGGCCACCAAAAGGTGCCAGAAAGAAGCGATACCTCTCTCAACACCCATTCCGGGAAAAACTTAAACAACCAAGGGGGGTCGGCCTGCCGGAAGGTCAGATTGCTCGGGTTTAGTTTCTGGAAGGAAACAGAAGCGGGAAAAAGAGGGAAGGGTATAAACTGTCAGTCAAAACCACAATAAGGCAAGAAGGGAGCTTCAATGTAAAAATGGCGGGTCAAAAGGGAGGGGCTTTAACCGGGGGAAACGAGCAGAATGGTGGATGGGGTGGCGGAATTCTGGGCAAGGTAAAAAAACGTTTTGGGGGGCACTAAGATCCGTCATTGCAATGATGGGCGCAGGGAACGGGGATGCAATAGCGACAATGGGGGGGTGACGGGAACGGGACAAATCAAAGGGAAGATGAGGGGGACCAGAGAGCCCACACCATCATGAAAACGTGATTTAGCTATGTAACGGGACCGGTTGTTTGGGACAACAATAGAGAAAAGAGCGCGCCGACGACTTGCAGGTTGGGGAAAAAAATCAGATCATATGAATGGTTTGGGAGGCGCAGAAGGAGGCAGGCAATGTCACCTACTCTCATGGGGAGAGGATGGAAGAAAAAGGGCGCTCAGCCAAATGGAAAGGGGGACAGGGGCTAAGCCTATCAGGCGAAAAGGAGAACAGGAAAAAAGCAGCCCCAGCGAATGGTAAATGAGATCCCTTTGTAGACAGGTGAAACAGTTGGGAGCGGGAAACAGACAAGGGAGTTTACATGCATCACAAGAAAGAAAGCAGATGTTCCCTGGCGTGACCCATAAAGGGGAGGAAGGACGGGGTCTGAAAGAAGAGGGGCTTAACAAAGGAACCTGCGGCCAAAATAATGGTCTCTGTTGGGATGTCGGATGGGCAGGAACGCCTAGAAAATGAATTTTGAGGGGGGGCAAAGACGTGCGGGGGAGAAAGCATCTATTCGTTCTCCCTTTACTGCGGGGAAGGGGGGGGGGTAGTATATAGGAAAAGGATGGGGAGGCGGCTGAAGCCCGAATTTGGGATTCGCAAATAAAGCAGCCTGAAAATGCTAAAGCGACGATCACGGTTGTAACCCGCCGGGAAAGGAAACCACTCGTCAGGGAGTAAAAATCGTATGGTGTCTAGAGTCATCAAAAGTGAAAGACAAGTTGACACAGCAAATCAGAGGTGGTTGGATTGTGATGACAACGGCGGAAAGGTAGAACAAGAAGAAGTCGAGAAGAGCAGGGACCAGATGAGCATAACTAAGGCCGGCCGCGGAAGTAGGGAACAATCAACGTCGAGGCTGGGAAAAAAAAGGCTTTGCAAGGTGGCGAGAACAAAACCACCAGCGGGCAAGGGGTTTTGGAGGAGGTAGAAAGAACTGGGTCGGGAAGACAACTCACAGTACATGGTAGGGCTAGCAAGCCGTCACAAACAAGAATTAGGAAGGGGGGGGAAAGAGATGCTTTGAGAGGAGGAGAGACACACTAAAGAGACCATCCGCGGGAAGGGGAAAAGTGACAAAAGCATACACAGACACTCTCACCCCGGACAAAAGATAACCAAAGCCGCACTGTAGAATCATCGAAAGAATGGCGATCCCATTCTTCAACCCACAAAAGAAACGGGGTTCCGGGGCACGAAAAGGAACAAAAAGGATCGACTCCGGAGGCATTAGGTCGGGTTTAGCGTAAACGCGTCGGCGTGCCGCAGGGGAAGAAATCGTCGGATCGGAGACATGAACAACGCAACCATGTGGGAGGGGCCGCGGGGGGCGGAGGGGGCAAGGGGGTGGCATTAAAAACCAGGACATCGGCAGTGGAGGCGACGACTATTCACTGAAGCGCCGCCGAATTGAGGCGAGGGGTCCCAAACAGAGCAGCCGGCATAACAAGCTGAAAACATATGGTACTGAAAAGGGACGGGATGTCGGGAGTCTAATTGGGGGACACATCAAAAAAAATTGCGAACAAACGCAGAAACTGTAGGTGAAACGGGGACCTGCCATTTCCTGGTACATTGGCGGTGATCCCGCTCCGTGAACCCGTCAATAAAAAGGGAAGACACCAATTACGCGGGAAGTTGGCTGGAGGGGCGCGGTTGAAAGAGGGGGGGAGGGTTGTTCGGGGGGGGCGTACAGTGCTTGGGGGCTCGGGACGCGCCAATATCTGCCCGAGAAAATTCAGGGGATCCCAGACTCTCGGCCAGGGGGGGAGAAATTGGTGATGCTGCGAGGGGGGGCCTAGCTGAGAGAACCGCGCCGCCAATATTCAGGATTCAGGCGTAGGGGGAGAAGGGGCAAGCAACATGTACAGACTCAGATCATCAGGCTGGAAAAAGGGGGAACCTTGGCGAAGGCGGTAATTGCGGCGGGAAAGGCTGCATAAAAGGGCAACCTTTGGGGGATAAAGAAAAAGACACGAAGTCAAAGCACGGAAAAGGGTGAGCTTGTGCGCAAGCGATAGCCGTTCTTCCAGGACTTCTCAATGCACGCCCAAGGGGGGTTATCTCAACAAAAAACGGAAAAGGGATGACCTTTACGCATGGTTCAAAGACAGAAATCTGTCCTCGTATCAGTCGATCTGAAATGTACACAAGGGACGAAAGTGGGTAACTTGATGGGGGACAAATGGTGCAAATCTGTGCAGGCAATATGCAGACCTGGGGGGGAGAAAGGAGGAATCAGCAATGTCGCTGGAGCCAATTCAACGTGTGGTTAAAAGGGGGCCTGAAGAAATAAAAAAAAGGAAGAGGTGAACGAAGCACCCACTACGTCTTTGAAATACGACGCTGGCCAGCTTAGAGGGAGGAGACTAAGAAATTGAGGGCCAATCTCCGTAAAGAAAGTACGGGCCAACCGAGCCGGGATTTGTGAGGGAAAGAAGTTAACAGGCGCAAATTACGGAGGTCGAAGGGCCCAGGTCCACGCCTCTAACCTTGCAAGCCAAACCCGCATCATAACCAAGCGGCGTATTGACAGGGGGACGGTCACATAACGGGAACTCGTCGACGTTATGGGGGAAGAAACGAACCCGTGGGGAAAGGAAGCCTAGAGCCATCCATGAAGAGCAAGCGGGGGGGGGAAATTATTAGAAACCGGTAAAGGCGCGTGTCAGGGGAGGCAGTGAGGTGTCGAGCAAACAAAGGCAAGAAGGGAACACTCAGAAGCGGAATGTAGCCAATAAAAAGACATTCGGAGAAGCTGATGAAATGAGGGACAGGAAAACTCTTCCTGAAGTGGGGGGAAAAAGCAAAGTTGCCGGGGGGGTGGGGAGACCGGCCGAGGAATACAAAGGGAGTTTTTCCCCAACATGTTTCCCCACAAGGTGCTGTCTGTCAAGGGGAGGAAGGATCTGAGAAGGAAAAGCCGCGATGCCCTCTCTATACAACGACCGCGGAGAGGGGGAGTACGGAGAAGAAAGAGCCTGAAAATCGTGTGTATTAAAATACTAGGTGGGACCATTCGTTATGATGGATAAGATAGCGCCTGACTTTTCAAAGGGTAGCTGGGTGGCGCGTATGATAAGGAAACGTCTTCTTGATACAGGAAGTCCAGAGGGACTTGAAGCACATCAATTAAGTCAAAAGCTGCCCTAGGAAGCTAAGCACAAAGAAAAAACTAGATCTTGAAGCAACAGTTAGCACTACGTGCGTGGGAGAGGTCCGGACGACGGAAAAAAAGTTCCAGCAGAGGTTTCGGAGCAGAGTGGGGTCATATCGGGGACTAGGAGGTGAAAGGTGACTGTCAATTTAAAGCCGTCAGCTGGAATGTGGGAGGGGTCATGGAGGATGGGACCCTCATGTCATCCGGACGAAGGGTCTCACTTCTTGGGGAAAGGAAAAAAGCGGGAGTCAAACCACTCATCGAAAAGGGAAAGGGAGGGACATTCAGCGGAATAGCAAAACAGGTAACCATTCCGGATTTTACGAAAAATGAGGTCGGCCAGGACGGAGGTTACAGAGCGGAGTCCTCTAGGAAAGGGCAGAGCGTAGGGGACTGGAAAAAAAAAAGTCAATATCACTACAACAAACACTCGCGACCTGGTTAACTGACTATAAGATACCAAGGAAAGGAGAACGAACATTCTGGGGACAAGGAGGCGGAAAGTTCAAATCAGATTACAATAGGGACCAGATCAGGATCCAAAAACCGATCTGTTGTGGGCCACTGGAATCTGTAAGGCAGGTCCCAGCCGGGCTGGGGAAAAATAGGGAAAATCATCGATGTGTTGGATGGAGAGTGGGGACTGATGGATGCCTTTATTGCGGAGGAAGGTAGTACACATTGAACCCTCGCAAAAATGACGCATCATGGGGGATGAGGCAAGACTGTCATGCGGAAAAAAGGAGCGGACAAGAAAACCGACCATGCGTGAGACGTCTGAAAGACGAGCAACCGGGACGAGTCTTAATTGGACTGACTAACGCAACACCATACAAACCCCGAAAAGGGGAGTGAACTCAAGTAAAGAGTGAGCTCGAATCCGGTCAAAGTGAGACCCGAAAGGGAAGGGATGGCTCAAACACACGTAATCGGGAGGACAAGCCCTTAAACCATGAAAAATTGTCCCAAAAAAAGAAGAACCGGAAATCTCAGAGTGACGGTGTTTTCAAAAAGAAAGGGGGGTTGAACGTCCAAACTGAGAGGCAACCAAGGAGACGATTGAGACGTTTAAAAGGGTGCAAGACCCAAGCGCCCGCGCCCGACGAAACCGGCATATGAGGGGCGACTTAAACCTTGGATAACACGCTTTTGGTGACAGGCGAGTTGTACAGGCAACGGTGGCTAACACCGATCAATCAATTTACAAATGTGAAAGGACAAACGGTGGGCACAGTGGAATGGCACGGATTTTTGGGGGCGGGACGTCCCAGCGAAAGGGGGGTGCGGCGGCTGTACATGAAAGAAAAGAAAAAAAGGAAGCTCTTGAGTCCTGGAGGAAAAGCCCCGTAACGGCACCCGAAGGGGGGGACAGAAAGGACATGTCGTTGAGGCCGAGTGTTGGGGGGCTAGACTTTTCCAGGTTGGTTGAGAGAGCAAAAAGACGTGCGAAAGAAAAAGGGGGGTAGGACCTCGGCGCGAAAAGAGGGTATGGAGGACTTTAGAGGAGAGACAAATATAGGTCTACCTAGGAGAAGACCATCAGAATCGGGTTAGGAGTCCGCGCGATGCTGGGGGACGAAAGGAGAACCAGGAGGAACCAAGGGACGTATCAAAGTAAATAAACACCGTTCTACCAAATAAGGGCATGGAAGTCCTAAGGAACGAAAGGGGATTTTTCCCGAAGGTAGGGGAGGTAGGAACGGGGGAAAGTCAAGCGACACATGGGTATCTTACGAGGAAGGAGGGGGAGGGTAGACAAGAAAAAGCTAAGAAAAGGAACCAAATCCCAGCAGGAGCCGAAAGGGGGGTGCTTAAATCGAGGACAGAAATTCCATCAAATCAAACACTGAATAAAGAGTTTCGCTTGAGGTAAGCGCACAGAAAGGTGAACGAGGAACTTTGAAAGGTCCCTGGAGGAGAATAGGAAAAGTTCCAGCCAACTAACTTCAAAACTAAAGGATCCACGGCGTTCTAGCAAAGTGTCGAAAACCAAGTGTGCGAAGGGGAACATGACTAGGAAAAAACTAGTGCGGCAAAAAACCATTAATTGGAAACCGGTTAAGACTGTCGTGCGCCCTTGGAGGAAACAAGGTTAACCAATACGTTCGACCTCGCCGAACCACAATGCCCAAAGTCGGGGCGGATTACGTTCCAGCTATCTGTGACCCAAAGAAGAGATGGAAAACTAGCCGACAGAAGGTCGCAATGCATTGAGGATTCCCACCATCCGGGTGTACAACCAAGGCTGAGGGGAAGAGAAATGGAGAGGGAAAAGAAACTACCCTCGTCCAACACCAAGAGGGTCACCGAAGACATCAAATCTGACAACACCATCAACATGGGAAAAATGTTTGGGAGCTTTGCCGAGTCAGAAAAGAAACCCGGCAATACGACACACTCACATCCTGCAGACTTCAAAGAAAAGAGGGTCATCTGAAGGGAAAAATTTCCAAGTTACTAACGGCAGGTACGAAGTTCAACTACTGAAGGCATCACCAAATCCGTGGTGAGGACGGCTTAAGAACTTCGGCATCCCATGCCTGATAAGGGGAAGTCAACAGGGGAGTCCGGGGCGGGACGCTTAAGTGAAAGACACGCCTTGTCAAAGGCGAACCTGTGAGAAGGGGTCTGGCAGCGGGGGCAATCGGATTTGGGGAGAGGGAAGATCCTTCGGTATGGTCATGGACGGTTATCAAAAGAAAGGGTTTGGGAACCGGAACGGTTCGGACACCCTATGAACGGAGTGGCCGTATCCCACAGGTAGGAGGTGGGAGAAATATTCGATTTGGGGGTCATGGTGACTCTCGCAATCATAGGAAAGGTGCGGTTGGCCGAATATCGTTGTCTTAATGGGACGGAGGTGGGCGAGAGAGATCGTCATGAACAATACTGAAGTGACCGGTTAAACGCTCAAGGGCTGGGCAAAAGGGTTGCATTGGGGTCGGCTATATGGAGAAAGGAAAGTGCCGACCCAGCACTGGTTGTTGTTGGTAGAGCCAGGGGGGAAACCGTGGGTGGGAAGGGAAGGGACCATCGGATCTAAATAAGGCAAGTGAAATTGCAGAAAAAAATAACCCTTAGAGATATGCAAAAGCGGGGGAACAAAAATGAACGGGGCTCACCGGATTACTAAGGGACACGGCTCCAAGCCTGGAAAAGAGGGGAAGTTGCATGACAACGCCATATACTGGCAGGGTTTTCGGGGGGGAACTGTCTGAAAGGGGGGGAGACTCGGACATGCATCGGATCCTGAGCGTCGGGTATAATGTAGGAACATTGGGGGTTGGGGGCGCGCGGGAAGACAGAAGGATGGATAAGGAAGATAAACAGAGGAAGTGACAAGGAAGAAAGTGTGACATATCAGAAGAAAGAAATCCGTTAACGCCGGATAAAATCCGATTAGGGAACAGGAGGGGCTTTTTAGAGAGGAGCTTTCTAAAGAACGTCAGACAGGGAAAGAGATGGATATTTTTGGGGCATAAAGTCAAAAATGAAATGAGAGAGATTTGAAAGACAGAGAGGACCGAAAAGAGATATGCGAAAACTGTTGAGGGAATGGAATTTCGAAGCAAAGGAAAGAAGTGACTTAGGGACCAACCCAGTCTTTCTAGTGACAGAAATCGGACGGAGGACCGGTCGTGGCCGTTTGGGTCATTCTTGAAGCCCTAAGGAAAGAAAAGCGCGGCGACTGGGGGGAGAAAGACTTGCCAAAAACCGGAGATGGATGGGGCAATGCAGGGGTCGCAATAAAGCACAGAATCGGACACCAGTCTAGGGGTGCCCCTGAAAAAGAGGAGTGCTATACGATAATACGTGCCAACCAAACAAGACACAAGCCGCGCGGAGGGTCTTACACAGCGAGGACCGCACACTAGAGCTGATACAAAAAGTTGGAACGGTAGACTGAATCCAGGACCAACTCCGAGGTCGGAGGACGGGGTGCGGCCGCGTGCAAGCAGAGCAAATCGCGAAAGCAGGAACGAAAGCCTATGGGGAAAACTTGTGACCTATTTGGGGACGCAGAGCGGGGAGGGCCGGTGCATTTACGACTCGCGGCAGCAAGGCTGCGGCGACTGAAAAACGACGCTGAAACGGGGGGCGCGGACCACCCCCGAAGATCAGAACAAATCACCACGTACGAGACGAGT
>Ga0179593_1825721_pt1 | contig 11466 bp, 17 predicted proteins | sample CZODoug2_1_08_16_FD_185931 | JGI IMG/M metagenome (GOLD analysis project Ga0179593, IMG submission 185931) | Vadose zone soil fungal communities from Angelo Coast Range Reserve, California, USA - CZODoug2_1_08_16fungal (PacBio error correction) | ecosystem: Environmental > Terrestrial > Soil >...
GGCCGTGGTTGGGGGGGTAAAGGCCGGGCGACTTCGCGTGTCTACTACTTACTCGTGGCCCATGCGGACCTTGTCGTTGTTCACGCAGCCCTTTTTTCTGCTACTCCCTCGGCTCCCTCCCCGGCACGCCCCGCGCTGACGGTGCCCCCCTCGCCAGAAGATTGCCCAGCTTTGGGAACAGCCAGCCCTCTTTGTGCCGGGTTACGATCCGCCTGTTTGCCCCTACGGCGACATCTCCCGTCAAGAATCGACGACAATGTCCGCGGAAACTTGATGTCCCCCCCCTTCATACTCCCCGTCCACGAAACCCGCCCGGCGCCAACGAGGTTTGAGCCGCTGCTCTTGATGGACGCCCGCGTGGTCGGGCGAGCGCGGCGCGGAAAAATAACGGCCGCAGTACGAACCGTAACTTTCGGTTAACGCCCCGGCAAGGACCCTTAAAGGTGCCAGCCAGCCGGGGCGCGATCAGCGCGAAAGTTTTGATGGCCGAGACTGAAATCACGCACGCCGGCCGGCGCGATTCGCGGTGCTGGGGATTGGGACTTTCATTCCCAACAGGTTCAAGGGGATCCTTTTGACATTTCCGTCGAGCATCTGTAAAAGACGCGGCGCCGGCGTTTTCGTGACCACTACCCCGACCAAGCCAGCTTGCAACCGCCGGTTGATCGTCCGCGCCGGACGTCACCCGGCGCCCGGCGAAACGTGGCGCGGGGTTTTCGCGAAGCGGCCTCGATGCATCGCTCGCGATCAATCGACAAGCGCCCGGCCCCCGTTCTCGGGAAACATGGCCGAGTCCCTTGAAACGCCCGTCGGCCGAGGTCGGGACAAATGGATTGCCCTCATTCCCCCGCCGGACACCAATTGATTCTACACGTCTGGGGGAAACGAAATCTTTCCGAAGGCCCCGGGCGGGCCGCTGAATCGGCTGGAGCGCCGCGGCCGCATCTTTGCCTTCGCGCGCACTGCTCTTTTCCTCCTTGTCCGGGGCCGGCCGTCTAGCGGCTTCCGCGCGGCGGCCGGATCGTAAGAATGAACGGTGACGACAGCATCCGGACGATGCACGGACGAAAGAAGACAGTTTTTTCGAAAACTGAGGCGTGTCGATCGCCCAAAAAAAAAGCCCCCCCTTTTTGAAAAAAAACAAACAAAAAAATGGCAATCTATCGCCCTATGAGCAAAGGTCGAATCAATCCGGTGAGCGCGTTTTTTCGACTGACGGAAACGACTATTGAGGACTGAGGGACACGTATGTCGCAAGCCCGTAAATGCTCATTGCAAACGCGCTCACTTGGGACCAAGCCTGAGGGCGCTGCGCCGGCAGGCCGGCGCGTCGACAAAAAGGGTTTTTCCTGTGCCTTGAGCTACGCCAACGGACGCCACGCGCCTACCTTTTTTTATGCCCCGAGTGCGCTCGACGGGCGCGTGGGAAAAAAGGACTCACGGGGCCGGTCGAGCCGAAGAGCCACGCTCAAATCAGCTCAAACGGTCGCCAAAAGCCTCGCGCCCTTGAGTCCTGAGAATCCCGCCAGCCGCGCCGCCCCACATCATCCATGTCGATTTCCGACAGAGCAAGCGGACTAAAGAAGTTCCCCCCCCCCCCCTGAGGTTGCCGGTCAACTTGTCGGGAAACAAAACCCCAGAGGGCGCGCAAACGCAGGCGGTGGGCTCGACCAGGGCCCCCCGCCCGGAACTTTGGAATCGAAGTTCTTCCCCGAACTCAACGATCCCGGATCGGCGTGAGCTCCTACGTCCGCGCGTCTCACGATTCGTGACCGCCGCCGTTCCCCGGGGGCCCCCCCCCCCCTGGGGTTTCGTTCCAACTCGCGATCCACCCGTCCCCCCGTCGACCCTGAACGAATCTGAACCCGTGGGCCGCCGCGCGCCCCCGTGAAGAAGTCGCCGCGCCGGGCCGCCCCCGAGCCCGCGGGACCGCGAGGTCCCCTTAGCCCGAAGCCTCGAGCGGCAAAAGTCGCGAAAGGCCGAGGAAAAAGGCCGAAGATCGCGGGGCCCCCTTTCACCCCTAATGCCAAGTCCCTTGCCCCCAAAGCTGAGGAAGAAGCCCCAAGGTCAGCAAATGAAGAGTAGTTTGTTTCGCGCCGTCCGTCCGCCTGCATCCGGGTCCGGAAATACGCGCGGCCACGGCGCCCACAATGGCCCCTGCTTGTCCTCCTCCTCGCCTACGGTGCCCCCCCGTCCCCGCCGAGCAAAATTTGGCAGGCTTCCCTCCTCCCTTGGTTCCGTCGCGCCGAGCGCGCGCGCGCGAACGGAAAGGCTCGCCGGGGCCGGCCACCCTTTCCGCATCCTAATCCCAACCACTTTCCATTAATTCGCTTTCCCCGGCGCAAGCGCCTCGCCTGTCGCCGCGGCTCGCCGAAGTCCCCCTAATTCGGCCGTCTCGCGATCTGCTTATCCTCGTCGATTGATTTTTCAGAATTCCCCCTCTCGGCAAACCTGTCGGGTTCCCCCGCACAGACGTGGTGCGCCCCGGCGGGGGCCAAACGGCCTCAAGAGCATCGAAGAATCCCCTTGCATTCGCAAAGCAGTCACGCCCGCCTCCCGGATCGGCCGTGGGCCCGCTCCCCAGGGCCATGAGGCGCCTGGGCCGACTATTGTCCCCCAACCCGTTTTGGAACCGAAAAAATTCGAAGCAGGGAATGCCCACTGATGCGTCAGATGATAGCCGTGCTTCCCCTATAGTTGTCTTAAAAGCTAATCGCGCCCTCGTAATTTTCCGGGTCTTCCCAACTTACCCGGCATCTAAAACGCCGGCCGTTCAACGCGCCTGGAACGTCTTTCCCAGGCACGGCCCGGCCGAGAACTAAAACCCCGCCTTGTTGTACGTCGAACCAACGTGGGTCGGTCGTCGAAGTGTTCCCTATTCCTCGCCCTCGGAAACTGAACGCAGTCTTCAGCCAAAAAAAAAAAAAAAAATAGGTCCGGGCCGTTGTCGAGGTCTGGGACACGCCCGGCCTCGTGAAAGGCGGGCGTCCCTCTTCGAAGGGACTCCGCAACCGTTCCTCTCGCCGACCAATCCCGCTAAGTCCGACGCGTTGTTCCCGGAAGGCCCACGCCCCTCCTTTTGAGGTCCCGAACTCCCCGGTTGCACGTGGATTGGCGGTCCGATCCGGTTGGGCGGGGAAAACCCACACGTTATCACCATCGGAGCCTCCGCCCGCGCCGATCTCCGCGGTTCGTCGAGCGGCGCCGGCTTTCGTACCAAGACCCGCAAGTCGGGCCCGGCGTTGCCCGGCGACAGGATTTTCCCCCCCCACAACCGAGCTTGTCCCTGCTTCTATCGGGGGGTCGATGAGCCCTTGAACCAATGCCGGGGCTGCGGCGGCGAAACCGGCTAGAACGGTCCCTCTCTGATCAAGTTTTCCTGCCGGCACGCTGCGGCCTGCTTACCGCCAAAGCCCCGATCCCCCTCTTAGACGCCGCCAACCTCAATAATACCACCTCGCGTCGAACGCGAACAGGGATCGAACCAAGCTTGAAAAAGCCACGGCCCCCCCCAAACCCACACTAAGAGCGGAGATTCGTCCCACCCCTTCCCCTCCCCCAATTGAAGCAGAACTTGCGGAGCTGTTTTTCGGGTGAACGGGCCAGGGAAATACCTCGCCAGCCCGCCCTGCGTCGCCGAAGCCTGGCGAGACCGGCCTGAATTCACGCCCCTTGTAAATCTCTGCTCGTCCTCCAGACGTTCGTTTCCGTGTCCGCGAGAAATGAAGTGGCCGCCGGACCATGAGCAAACCGTGGCGGACACGCGTTTTTCGATTCCGCGTGTGAGCGTCACTCGTTTTCCATCTTGCGCTTTCATCCGGTCGGAGACCCCAGTGTGGCTTCGCGAATTTGTGAAACGGGCCCGCTAACAACAAGCTGCCCTTTGGGAGCACGGCTTGGTGGCTTCAGTTCCGGGGCCCCCGGCGACTACGTGGTGAAAAAGGGCGACATCCTGCTATTCCGCTTTCAACCCCGTAATCGCTCGTCCAGATCTCCACAAGGGCCCCGCTACGGTCCCCCGCTTCTCCCGACATCCCTTTTCCCCATCCATATCGCCGACGGCTTAAAATTTCGGGAACCCATCGAAAAGGCTCATAATCTGCCCGGTTGCCACCCCTCTATATACTCTCGACCCCCTCCACTTCCTGCCCCAGTTCTGGATCGCGGGTTTTGTAATCCGGATCACGCTTGGAGACATCCGTTTTGAACACTGGAAAGTCGAATCGACCTGCAACAGCCGGCCGCCGTTTTCAAATCCCATCTGCCAGCAAGTCCTGCCTATCGCAACGCGTCCGATGGTGCCACCTCGCTGGCCTTCGGCCATTCGGCCGGCAGCAGCCCGCTGAGCGTGCTGGGCCGCGACGGTGTGTGCGAGAATCTCCTCTCGCCTTTTAAGAAGTGCGTCAAAAAACCGGGCATAACCCTGGCCGCCGCCCCTCAATTAAAAGCCGCCGAGTGTCCGCGCCAGATTTTGGCCTCCCGCTCCCCTCCCCACTCCCGAGCGCACTCGATAATCCTCGGCATAACACGTTCCCCCGCCCCCCCCGAGTCAGCACGGTCGGCTGCGTTTTTTTGTTTTTTGTTTCTTTTTCTTTTTGTGTTTTCTTTCTGTTTTTTTTTCGTTCGGTTTTTTTTTGTTTTTTTATTTATTTTTGTTGGCGTGTCGGGTGGCTGCGCTCGAAGACGTAGCCCCTCGTCACCCCCCATCGTACGAAGACCCGGATCTTCTTGCGCTCCCCCCCTCCGTGAGGTCCGCGCACTTTTCGAAGTCGTCCTCCACTCGTAAATCGTGATGACGAACTTCTTCGCCGCTCGGTGCGCCAAGAAGATTATCACGACTCACAAGAAGCCCGGAAATTGAACCGTTGTACGATGAAGTGCCCGCCCGGCGCGTATAAATGCTCGCGCCCCTGTCTATCGACGAATGCCCGATCTTGTCCTGACCTACGATGATGGGCCGCGCAGAACCACGGATAAGGGCCAAATGAATCTAGAAATACCACGGCCCCTGGGCACGAACCCTTGCCACACCTTTTCACAAACGGTGTGGTTGTTTCCCCGCCCCAATTCCCCCTACTCCGGTTCCCCTTCCACGCACCTTGTCACCCCATACCAAGGGAGGGTGGGCAAGATCCTGCCGGTACAGACCGGCTACATTTTTTTTGAACAGTTGGGGCCCTGACGCCTGCAAATCCCGAAAATAGCTGAACCCTTTTTACCCCCTTGCTTCACCAAGGACTGCAGGGAACCAGGTGCCGAAACGTGGTCCCACGGGGGAAAAGAACGGACGCCTTGGGCGTTTTTCCAGAAAAAAAAAAAAAAAGTGGTTCCCAAAAAGGGGGCCATAAAGAGGGAAAAGCAGCCAGTAATCCGTCGCGGATTTTCAGTCAGCCGCGGCTGAAGCTACTGCCTCGAGTACGAGCGCTCGGTCGGTTTGAGAGCTGCGACGGATGGCGTGCTTTCGCTAACAATGTCGTCCGCTGCCGTCCTCGGCTGAGCGCCCAACCAGTTGTCGGTGCACCCGTGGCCCCCGAAATAGAAGAGCTTGCAAGAGGAGGAAGCCGTTGAGACTCCCCCCAAACCTGTCCCCCGTTGTGCGAACTCCGGCTCGCGGCGGCTCTAACTACAGGAATGCCGACGTGACCCGCCTTCCCCAACGCGTCGCGGGGGCCAAGATTCTGCCGCAGCCGCCCCTCCCTCCGGGGATGTTGCGCCCCTTCACTCATCGGCAGCTTCGCGACCAAATGCGATCAAGCGCGGCCTCCTCCACTCCCGCCTGCCTCTTCCTTATAATCAAGGGCCACCGCAATAGCCGCCGGACCCTCCCCATCTCTCGCACAACACCCCCTAGATGAGGGACAACGAGAATAGTGTAGGTCCCTTCGGGCTATGGTCGGTTGTTTGGGGCCTTTATAAGGAAGCAGCCTAAGTTTCCGCCCGCGGCCTTGATCGATGTCCGTCGAAAGCTGCCCCCGCTTGGTGCCGGCGCACATCCCGCAGCCGGTCTGGGCAGAATCTCTTTGCCGCGCTTCCGGTTATAATGCGTCCCTCAAGCGTCCGGTCCCCCATCCTTGTTAGTCCGAGCACGCCGCGCGCCGGGGATTCGCCACGGGGACCAGGGTCTTGGTCGGTACGTCTCACGCTTCCCTCCTCTCCACTTCCTTTCCTCTTTCGGGGGGCCACGGGGGTTCCGCCACGACCGCCTTGGGCGGCTTCGCGCGACCGCCTCGACGCACAATGTAGCCGCACACGCCCTCGTCACTTCACGCGCGCCTCGTAAACTCGGGCAAGCGCAAGCTCGCCCGCCTCTGAAATTCACACTACCCCGTAAAGGCCCTGTTGTCCTTTTCTTTTGGATCTTAAACGCCAGCGTCGCTTTCCCGTGGGACACGGTTTTCGACATCGTTCCCTTTGCCTTCCTTTGTGGAGGCGTCAGCGTGAAAGCGGTTTCCAGTTTTTCGTAAGGCCGGCCCTGCGCAGCGCAATGTCAAAAATTAAACCGTCTTCGTCGACGACTCATCCCCTCCCTTTTGGTCATGGGTGAACCCGTGCGGTGAAGCCCTCGGATAGGGAAAATTGTGGGCGGGAACATAAACACAACAGGTGTGGAAGGGGTGAAAGCGGTGCCAGGCCGTGGTATCTAAATCAATGGCCTTATCGCTTGGTCCCAGCGTCGGCCATCATCGTCGCTCAGTGGCAGCTCGGCATCCTTCGATAGCACGCGAGCCCGACGCGCGGGCGATGCCGCCCTCCCCCCCCGTTTTTAAAACCAACAACCCGGGGGGTCCAATCCCTCTCGGGGCGTGACACATCTGCGCCCGAACCGCGGAATAAGCTCCGTCATCACCGATCAATTGACGTTTTCCGAGCTTCGCGCCTCCCTGGGCGTTCGTCCCAAGAACCTACCCAGGTCCCACCCCCCCCCCCTTTTCCCCCCGGTAAGCGATGGCGGGTGACCGAAGCCTACGCTTCTCCGAGCTCCAGCACCGCACGCCCAAACCCCCGCCCAATCGACCCCCGTTCCTGTCTCGACGTGGTATGCCGAGGAAATCTCGATCGCGCGGCCCGTGGAGGCCGCGGGAGGCCACAGCTGCGCGACCCTACTTCGGCTTTTTGAACGGCGGCCAGGAGTATGCGGTTTTTTGCGCACTTCTTCACGCGCGAGCAAAATTCTCGCCACAACGCGCGTCCCAAGCATAATCCTTCGGCCTGCTTTTGACGGCCCGAGGGCATCCTTTTGCGCCCTTTGCCTCGCCGGCCCGGCTGGCCGAAATCCGGAATTGGCCCCGGCCCGGCCTGTTGCCAGGTCGACTTCAGTTTCAAACGTGTCCCCTCCCAGCCTGAGCGGGAATTACAACGCGAATCCATAATTGGACCGGACTTGTACGTGGTCGATGTCTATCGCGGGGTTTCCACCGGGCGATTTGAGTCCCGGGTCGATGGTTCCCCCCGAAGGCCCCGTCGCCGTTCCGTCGATCTTGGGATGGGGGACGTGATGTCCGGGCCCCCCTGACAGTTCCGCCCTTGTGGAGACTGACGCGGGCCTATACGTAAAGGCGAAGAGCAATATGCCGCCGTGCCCCCCTTTTTCCACCAAACCCTTAATTCCGCGGCCATCAATGCGCAACCAAACCCTTGGCTCAGCGGGCAATGGCCTTTAGCTGGCCGCCTTTCACAAACTCCGGCTGAAGGTGCCCCTTTCCCCCCCCCCCGCGGAAAGCCTGCGCGGCAAGCGGAAGTGAAGCCCACCCCCGGCAATGCAACGCGTTGGTCTCCACTTTTGCACTGTCTCAGTCCCCCGCGGCAACGTCAATTTCTCGCCGACCCGAAAGAAATCTGCCAGCCGATTCAGCGATCCCCGGCGGGATCATCGGTGTCGAGCCCCCCTCGCTGGACGCCTCTCTTTGAGGTATTCCGCCGCTTCCTCCACCCGACCTGCCCTTCCGTCCATTTTTTCTCCGCTCGCCTTTGCTTTAGAACGGCGATCCTCTGCCCCTTCGTGGTGGGTGGTGGGACCGCCTGAGTTTCAAGCTTGCAGGCCCATTTTACGCCGTTCGCCCGCGGAGGTTCTCTTTCATGACCGGTTTTTTGGCCGGCGTAAGATGATCGCGGGCGGTAACAGCCGAACGGGCTCAAAGGACTTTGACGCCCGGTCGGCCGTCTGCGCCCGTCTTTCCGCGCCGCCTCCCCGCGGCCCCCTTCCGTTCAGCTCCTCGACCACACATCACAGACCCTCGTCCTTTGGTTGACCCCTTGTCCCCGGCCACGGCGGCCGACTTTCGGGGTCCTTGTTCCGACCGGCGCTTCGACGGACCGCCGAATAAATCCGAAGGGCGAGCGCGCCTGTGGGAGCACGTCGTGGGTTCCCCCCCCCCCACCGGTCCCGACCGGCCCCATCACTGGGCATTCGACCTTCGGGAATCCCTCAAAGGAGCTCCGGAATCAGGATGGAAAAGAAAGAAGGAGTAGAAATTAGAGAGTAGAGAGGTAAATGGTTTGCAACGAGTCCCCCCCTCGGCCTCGGAGCCCCGGCCTTCCACGGCCGGCTAGTCCCCTGAAAACTTCGAACAACGTCCAGGAACTTTTTTCCTTTGTCTTGACGGCGGGAGTTGGCAATTTGTTTAGAGCGCGGAATGAGGCAAACTCGAACGACGCCCCAGGTGGGTTTCGACGGAAACAAAGATGGGTTATTTCCTCTGCCGCCGCTGCCTTGGACACTTTCAGCTCGTGTTTTTTAAGAGCGTAGACTTGCCCACGTTTGGAGACCGACAATACCGAGGCGCGCCCATCAGCTTTTACGCGCATGCGCGACCGCCTCAAGCATCTCGGCATCAGCCATTCACCGCTTTCAATTCTTCGGTTCAAACTGGTTGTAGAACATAATCGGCCCAGTCGCCGAGGCCCTGGGGGCACGGGCCCCACTCCCGATTCCGGAGTCGGCGACACTTGCTGCGACTGCAGGGCTCCTGCGAGGCCCAGGGAGGCCTTTGTGCCCCCGGCCCAACCGTCGGGGCGAAGAAGTTGCCTAGGGCGTAATCTGAAAAACCACAGACGAGGATAAAGGATATCGTCGCGCCCCGGCTCGAATTTTCTGGCTCGCGCGGGCAAGCGAAAAAGCTGATCGCTGGCTCCTGAGGCATGTCAAATGAGACGGGTGGCCTTCCAGATGCGAAACTGGCTGGGCCGCCGCCCGAGCCTCCCGTCGCGCCGTCTGCGCCGCTCGGCGGCACGGAAACGAGGAAGCTTTCCAATGCTCGTCCTACGGCGTCGGCGAGAGAACCCGGCCAAATTGTGGGGCGCGTCCGCCGCGTATTCCCCCTGCCCCGGATTTCCCAGGCGCCCTAAACGCGGCCGGCGCAACACTACCTCCTTCTTGCCCTTTGGGCTTCTCCCCCGCGTGGGGCGCACCTTGCCTTCGGGTGCAATGGCCCCTGTCTACTTCTTCGCCTTTCCTTCTCCCTCGCGCGGACCTTTTTTTGCGGAGGACTCGGGCTCGCGACCTCGGTTTTGCCCCCCCGGCCTTTCGGGCCGGTGTCCCCCGCGCCGGCCGACTTTCTTCCCTCGCCCGCGGCGGGCACGCACCTGTTCTCCCGATCTGTAGTTCGCAACCTCCGGTTGAGGAAAATCCCCGCTTGGGGAATCTGACATGGGCCGCGACACGGTGGGCATCTAGTTCACCCTATCTTTATCGCGTGACTTCGAGTTCTTTCACGGAATCTCGGGTCTGCGCGGGGAAATCACTTCGATTTTCCCCTTCGCTTGTTAACCCTGGTCGATCACACCCCTGGCGTTTTTTTTTGCCTTGGCAACGCCGTCGGTGGTCCCTAACCAGTGCACTCGCACCTTCAGCTTGACCTTCTCGTCCAGCCTTGGATTTCTCCGTAAAAATCGACCATGGAATGAATGTCGCCCGGGCGGGAGCGGGATGGCGCTTAGGATCTCACGGTCCAAGGCGCCGCGCCCCTTTTTTTGCCTTCGACCGGGAGCGTCGATGAAACGTGCTTCTCGGGCTGCGACGCCCCTGAGTGGGCCCTTTTTTTCATCGCGCGCTCATCGACCATCAAGTGTTGTCGCCCGGCGGCCCGCGGGTTCCTAGAAGCAAGCCGGAAACTTTTTGTTTGTGTCGAAGCGCTCCCTGCCCCTCCCGCGCCCTTACTTCCCTTGGTTGTTCCCAACGGGGGTTGGGCCGGGGTGTTTGTGTTTGTTTTGTTGCCCCCCCCCCACTTGTGAGCCCCTCACAAAAAAAAAAAAAAAAAAAATCAGAAAAAAAAAAAAAAAAAACAAAGGACAAGTAAGGGTCGGCCCATACGTCCGTCCGCAGTCCCCTCACTAGTCCCCCTGTCGTCAGTCAACAACGAGGCTTCACCGATTGTTCGAATGTCCCCTCATATCCCATCTCCTTCGCATCACTGGCGATCGACAGCACAGTTCAGGGGGCGAAAGGCGGTGCGCTCCACGGAAATCCGGAAGCCGTGGTGTTCGGTCACCGTTCCTTCTTCGATCGGCGCCGCGCGGAAAGCCGCTCTGGAACGCCGGGCCCCCCCCGACAGAACGAAGGCTCCCCCCCGGCGAGGCGAGATTGCCTCCGCGCCCTCCAAGCCCCGCACTTCAGCGCCCGCCCGCGGCCTCGGGAAAAATCGTCCCCGCCCGTTTCGATCAAATTCGGCCGGGGATGAGGCCAGTCCATTGTGTGACGCCCTCGCCGAACGACCGTTCACGACCCTCCCGCCCAAAATTTTTGCTCCCACGGCCGGCGCTTGTCGATGATCTCCGACGATCATCTAGCCCTTCGCAACCCCCACGCCATTTGAGCCCGACCGACGCCGGGCGCGACGATCACCGGCCCTGGTTGGCAGCTGCCTTTGGTCCGGGTTAGTTGTCGTCACGAACTCCGGCGCGCGGTTCACAGATATCGACCGGAATGTCAAAGACGCCCTTTGACCTGGTGGGATACAGTCCCCATTCCCACCGCGCCGATCTGTCAGCCCGTCGTGCCGTATCACTTCCGCCATACAACCTTCGCGGCCTAATCGAGCGCCCGCCGGCCTGGTCCCCCTTACTCCCAGCCGGTCCGTACCCAAGTACGGTAGTATTGCCGTTATCCCCGCCGCGCTATCTCCCCTCCCGGGCGCGTCCATCACAGCAACCAGCCTCCAACTAGTTTGTTTCCCGGCCGGGCGGGGTTTCGGGAACCTGGATATGAAAGACATCCCTCCCCGCGGAACATTTTTTCGTAGATCTTAACGGACGATTTTCGCCTTCGCCACACCCGCCCGGATCCGTTCACGCCCGCACAGGCGGGCTGTCCACAAATCTTGGCGCCCATCCTCCTCGCGAAGGGCCGTGTGGCCCCTGCCGCAGGACAACAAAACGGCTGCGTGACAACGATAAGTTGCCCCGCATCGGGCCCGAAATAGTCCCGCAAACCCGAGTTCGCCAAGGCCCCTTCGCCCCCTCCACGCGGGA
>Ga0179593_1271443_pt1 | contig 11465 bp, 15 predicted proteins | sample CZODoug2_1_08_16_FD_185931 | JGI IMG/M metagenome (GOLD analysis project Ga0179593, IMG submission 185931) | Vadose zone soil fungal communities from Angelo Coast Range Reserve, California, USA - CZODoug2_1_08_16fungal (PacBio error correction) | ecosystem: Environmental > Terrestrial > Soil >...
GCGTTTCAGGGAGAGGGAAATGGAGTGCTTGGGGGGGGGGTGGGACAGAGAAAGGGGGGGGAGCGCAACTGGGAATAAACCCTCACCAGGTCAACAGATGACGAAGGCCAAAGCACTTTCGCAAGGCCTGAAAAGGCAAGGCTGAGGCCTTGGGGCCTGTAACAGTCCCACGAGCAGTCAAGGAGAGATCATGGGGGAGTCAAAAACATATGTAGAGACATAAGGAACCAAGGACGAGGGTGCCATCTACCCCTCAATTGGAGCAATCAGCTAACTGTTTGACAACGCTGGGTTGAGTTGCAATTATCTGAGTTTGCACTGGATTTGTTCTTAAAAGATCCCGTATGACTCGTGCCAAGGGAGATAAGGAGTGCTGGGGGGGGGCGCCAGACGCAAAATCGAACCCACTCATTGGAGCAAAAAAGATGATAGTAAAAGGGATGTGGAGGCGGGAAGAGCTCCGTTTGGGTCACCTCAACACAGAACGGGAAGGCATTCGAAGATCTCGCGGGTGGAAGTGGGATCTCGACAAAAAAAGTAGCGCGGAAACGGTTTGGGCGGAACCGGAAAACAGATTTACTCAGCAAATATTGGGGAGGGGAAATTGTGGGACCAATCTCTTCGCTGTAGTAGAGACCAGCGAGGGGGACCAAAGGGGGGAAATCAAGAGAAGAAGGTAGTGGTCGATCGTTCGGGATATAACTTCCCAGCCAATAAAAAAAAAAAAAAAAAAAAAAACAAAAAACCCAGAAGAAAAGAAAGGCTTTCAGGAGAAGGGGGGAGAGTATGAAGGAGTTTGTCAACGTAACTCGACCATTGGAAAGGGGGCTCTTAAGTAGGTAACGCAAAACTGAGGGCCTGAGGGGGCGGGGGCTTGAGGCGGCGATAACGATCGTCAAGGCAAGAAACAACTGGGGGCTAAAACCGACTCTCGTCATAACTGTAGATCGTTTGGGGGTAAGGGGGTCGAAATGAGTGGAACAAACTTTATAATGAAGGGAAGCCCCCCCGGGCCGCTGTTGGATCCCAAAGAGGTACTGATGCAATGACCGCGATCGCTGACGAAAAGCCGAGTCCCGTCCTTTCAGCGTTAGGCAACGGGTGCAGCAGGCGAGAAAAAGGGCGGAAAAGTTCGTCAAGGTGGGGGAATGTCACCTGGTCTCGGACCGATACGACGGAACTGCCATGAAAATAAAGTGAGTGCTTCTAACGAAAGGGCGGCATTGGGGAACGATCGCTGGGGTCCTGACAGGTATGGAGCGTGATAGCAAAACGCCAATCGGGGGGGTAGAGTTGGCCAGGATCTGGACGTTTTGACCTCCAAGGGGAAGTCAGGGAAAAAAACATCAGCAAAAAGTGAAATTCGGAAACAGCTCCAGATCGCAGTCAAATCTCAGGGTCGGGGGGAAGTCTGACTAATGATACTCAATTGCTGAACACCGGGGATTAGTGACGTAGAGGGGGAATTGAGATCCATAACGTCAGTCCAGCATCCGAAAACCCAACGGGGGAGGGGAGACGGCGTACGACAAAGAGTGTCTCACGTAGGAAATGAAAGGGAACGAGAATCAACTGACTCTTTTGGGGGCGAAAGAAGGGATGGGAATATCCAAAGCTCGTGTTCGGCCAGCTATGACAACGAAAAATGACTGGGAAAAGGGGAGCCAGTCTGAAGCGGGTCGCAAGCTCCCGCACCTGCGGTGGGGGGAGGAACAGAGGGCGTCAGGGATAGAGGGTAATTCGCCCTCTGATATAGTCGGGTTGCAATAATGGATAGGGGGTTGGGGGTAGGGAAACGCCGGGGGCAGGTCCCAAATGTAGGGTTCGTAGAAGCTAGACGATATGGGGGTGGGGAAAAAGGATACAAAGAGGACACCACAAAGAGCAGAATGCCCACAGTAGCGCTTACAGCGCAAGTCCGCAGAAAAGAGGAGGGGAGACCAAAAATGTTTCTTTGAACATCGGAGAGGAAAGAACAATTCGACACAATTGGATTGCAAACCCGTCGGAACTAGTATGAAGGGAAAGCGCCGTATCTGGCACGCTGCAAGACGATTATTATGAGGAAAAGGGAGTCAAGGTTAGAGAGCAAACCAGCACATATTTTGGTTAGGCAGGAAAAAGGGGTTGGCATCGGGAGGATTGGATTAAGACCACGCAGGGGGGAGACGGGGTGTGTTTTTTGGTGTTTTTGGGGAAAAAAAAGTGTCCTCATCTGAGAAAGGGGGGGGATTTTCGCAGGGGAGACGTACGTGGCCTTATCGGGATTCAACAAACCTTTACGCCAGGAGAGCCGAGGGGGCAATGACCACAATGGTAACCATGGCTTCAGAGAGGGAAGGGTTTTTGCAGATGAACTCAGGGGGGGAGGGTTGTGATGACAATTGACAGTTCGTCGGCTCAAAGATCAACTGACGCGGGATCTGCGCTTAACAGGGGATCGAAACGAACAGTGCCTACCTCAAACGGGGGAGAATGCGCCTCGCAGAAGTCGGGCATATCGCTGCAAAGGGAAGACTAGCGGGAAAAGACCATATCGGGGGTCAAATGATGTTCAGTAGAGAACTGACATGGGGCGCAATCATGACCCGAGGCCGTTACCAAAAAGGGGTTGCCCATAAGAGGAGTCGAGATTCGCACACACATGTTGCGAGGAAAAAAAAAGGAAAAAGGGAGTTTAGGGAGAGGACGGGCCAATAACCGGCCATCGGAAGAAGCCAAAAATGGGGGGGAAAAAATTTCAGACCGGGCATAAGGTTTTTTGAGCATGACACCACAGCAGAAAAACGAAAAAACTGACAAAAAGGGATTCAGCATACAAAAAGGCAGGGAACAAATGAAACCCGGCATCGGGAGGGAGCAACCAATCTTGCAACTGAAAAGTCTAGTTGCAATGGCACCCTCCAGGTTGTCAGGAACACTAACTTTCACAAGTAAACCCTGGGGGGGGGGGGGGGGGGGGGGGGGGGGGGGGGGGGGGGGGGGGGGGGGGGGGGGGGGGGGGGGGGGGGGGGGGGGGGGGGGGGGGGGGGGGGGGGGGGGGGGGGGGGGGGGGGGGGGGGGGGGGGGGGGGGGGGGGGGGGGGGGGGTGGGGGGGGGGGGGGGGGGGGGGGGGGGGGGGGGGGGGGGGAGGGGGGGGGGGGGGGGGGGGGGGGGGGGGGGGGGGGGGGGGGGGGGGGGGGGGGGGGGGGGGGGGGGGTAGCAAAGCCTTTCTTGGATTGTTTTTTAGATTCTGATCGGGGGATAGGAAATTCTCCACCTAAAAGCATGGGGGTCAAGAATTCGTACCATGGTCGTACAAAGATCTAATGATATCCTATCCAAGTTTACGGAAAAAGGGAATGATCACTACCGGTTGCGGTTAGTTCTGACGTGGAATAACAAGTAGAGACAAAGCTGAAGTTTCCAACAATTTATACGAATATGAGCGTTACAAAAAAAGCGAATCGGAGAAAGTCGGCCGCGATCGCCCCTGTAGCGCAACAAAATGGAAAAGGACGGATGGGTGGTGGTGACGGTGAAAGGCGGGGTTCTCGGCAGGAAAATCCTTAGGCTCATAGGTTATAAAAGGAAAATATCACGAAACCAGTCCGGTTTCGTAGATGAGTTCCGAAGTACTTCTATAGGGGGTGAAGCAGGAATAACGCTAGACTGGAACATCCAGTGGCTTATATCTTCATCAAAGAGAAGGGGGGGGGGAACAGCGAGGACAAAAAAGGGGGTGTAACATCTCGGGAATCTGGCCTGAAAATGTAAACCGAGTAATTGGGGGGAGGGGGACTTGGCCCTGACGAGAGCCAAGTCTGACTTGGAATTCATCTTGCATTAAGGGGACCTATAAAGGTTGTAAGAGGTGTGAGTGAAAAAAGTGGGACGACAGGGTATAGCTCCAAAACAACACAACAATGATGGAAAAAAAGGTAGGACCACAGTGGTCCTCACTAGAGGTTAACGACAAAAGGGAGAATGCCTTCAAGAAATTCGGCCAGAATCGGCGAGAGGGGAGGGGTCTGTACATCAAGCATAAAAGGACTCAGTTTTTCGGAAAGCCCAGTGCGAGCTGCTTTGGGGGGGGGGAAACCGAAATCCAAAGCTTGGGGCGCTTGTCCACTCGGAGATGGGAACCCAGCTAGGAGGGAAAGATCTCCTCTTAACTGGAGTGGTTCATTATTCCGCCTGGCCAAGATAGAGGAATCGGAACGAGTTCGCTAACACGCTCCAGTAAGGAATTTTATAGGGATATTCGCATTTTAGGGCCGCCATCTAGTAGGTTGAGCCCTGAAACCTTGAAGAAGGGAACAAGGACCTTGGAACATCGCACCCTTTCCTTTTGGACGAAATCGAAATTGTTGGGGGGGGCGCTACCTCGGAAGAAAAGGAAGAGGCGGCCGGGAAAGGGGGAAACAGCCTCAAGAATAGTCGTAGATAAAGTTGAATTGAAGGGGGCAGGCAGGGGATCTCGAACCCTTAACTTGTCAACCAGCACCCCCCAGACCAGTCGTGATCAAGGAGGGGGTATAAACAGTTCCCAAGATGGGGTGGGATAATGACTGGAAACCGAGAAGTGACCGTTGCCCAACAAGTAATTTATTCCACGAAGACCTGAGTGGAGGAGGCACAAGGGAAGTTGTGAAAGTCGAGATCAAGAATAAACAGCACAAGAACTGCGTGATCCAGGTACTTGTTGGAAAGGAAGACCGACCTAAAATAACGGAGAAGTGTGGCAGCCTGAAACTATGAAAAAGGGGAGGTGGCAGTTAGGGAACGAAGGTCTCGGGAGGGTTTCTGGAGTTCGCACGCGTGTGGAAGGGGGCAGGAGTGTAGGGGGTTTTTACTGTGCAGGGGAGGGGGTGAATGGACGAACCAAAAAAGAAAGTAGTAGTAGAAAGGGCACCGAGACATCTACAATTGGGGGCCGTGACGGATGGCGGAGTCTCCCGGCAGAGAAAGAAAGAACTAAAACGTGGTGCCGGAGACCTTTTGTGTCTCTCGAGGAGAGAAGTTAGGTGAAAGAGAAGCAAACATTGGGGGTTAAACTGATCGAGGGGCAAACGTGGGGTATTTTGCCGGAAGAGTGTTCATGCAGTTCTATGAAAAGAGTGAAAACAGACAAGGGCGGGGAAAAAGCAGTATCCGCTATATCCCAGTCTCATGAGCGGAGAAATCCAGTGTGACTGTGGGATGAAAGGGTGTCATTTCGAGCACTGGCAAGCTAGACGAGATTGATCGTGATAGACGAAGGTGGCTGCCACCGGGGTCAAAACAAAAAAAAAAAGGGAAGATGAGATTTTGACAAGATAAACGCATGCACCATCTCTCAAGACGAACAGGGAAAGCAAATTGTATTGAAGAGAGCAGAAATGGTGGAAAGGAGTGGGTAACAAACGATAAGTCCACTGGATAAACAGTGCGAATCTTTACCCACTCGAGAAAGAGGCTCAACGGCGCTGGTATTCAGGACCGAAATCCGCAGAAAACACATGATCTTTGAAGGACTTCCCAAATATCAGTCCGCTTGGGACAAAAGATGAATCGACCTTTCGTCATTCCGTTTATCCAAAAGACCTGGAAAGGCATTTCAAAGAAAAGGGGGCAGAGAAATCCATTGGGTGCGGGGAATGGTGTGGCTCCGTGAACGATTTAATTGAAAGGAAAAAAACCCATTGGGGGAACGACAAGACTTATGTAGAGGAATTAAGTCATCGAAGGAAGAGGAAGGTCAGGTGCGTGAAAGCGGATTGGCGTAAGGCTCGGCTCCCCGAGAAAGTAGCGCGCCGACACATGGGGAATTGGATCAGGAAAATCGTTTTTAACTCGATAAAAACTATTATACGTGAAAAGCAGATCGCCGGGGGCGAATTGACAAATAGTGCGAGGGTGGGGTGAGCAAATAAAGAAGTATGGAAGAGGGGGCGAAAGCTAAAATGCCGGAAACGGTCCAGTAACTTAGGAGAGCGGTAAACAAATAGAGAGTATTCCCGGTTACATTCCATTCTCGTGCAAGAGTGTGAGAACCGTAAGGTCAGGATATTCCTGGCAAGATAGCCAAAGGGGACAGCCGAAAATGCGGTCCTGGGTTGGGCTTTGGACTGACGAACGTTAGGAGCTTAAAACAGGAAAAGGACGGCAATCATATCCATGTGGTCACACTTGGGGAAAGCTCGATAGATCTTTCCAAAAAGAGTGCCGGCAACGCGATGGAAGTGCTGGAAAAGAGTTGGGGGAAATTGGTTGTCGACCGAGGAACTTTCGAGCCGGAGAAAAATCCCAAGGGGCTATGCACCACACTTGATTGAGGGGAAGCGCTAAACGATGCATGGAACACCTGGCAAAACGCGAAATTCAAGCAGGAGGGGCCTCATGAGTTAGGCAAAAAAAGAAATCATGGATTGGAGGATCCTAAACGGCCCTGGGAAGGCACAGAACCAAGCAAATATTTTAAAGGCTTTGGGGGAAGGGCGGGAAAAAAGGGCAGCGATGGAAATCCAAAAGGGGTCTTGGAAGCAAGAAGATAAGACGGAATTGCAAGGTAGTTGTTGGAGAGACAAGAGCCAGGGGAATCTTGTTAATTCAAAAACGGGTTAAAAAGTCAATTTGGCGCCATTTCGAAAGTAACAAAAACCTAAGGATGCACTTGGAAGCCGACAAGGGAGTGGGTGGACGCATTCGATTGCAAGAATTGCTGGCAACAAGAGCAACATTAGTACTAATCCGTCCGGAGGAAAGAATGCACGAGAATGCTCAAAAAAAGGGGGGACATGGAAGAACCCGACGGTCTCAAAAAGATACTCTCAGGAATCCTTCAGGGGCCGAGTCCTATTACTCGAAACGAGAGTCATCATCTATGCCCAAATCTGTAAGCTATTTGGACAATAAAGAGAGCAAAAAAATAACACCGTACGAATATCCAGTCACCGGGGTCGAAAAGACATAAGGGCTGGTAGGTGGGTCTGGTAAGAAGGCGTACTGCGCCCGGGGGGGTGGTCGAGAAAGACACCGCGGGATCCATCGCCGAATGAGAACGACAGTTTATTAAGGTTACCACTGAACGAAAACGGCGTAGGAAAGATCCAATTTCCAGGGTAAACCTGAGCTAGTCAAAGGGACTGAAATCCAGTGGGGGGTTTGCTCACAGAGTTGAGCGCGGAAGCCCAAAGCTGCTCCCTGTGTGGTTCTAGTTGAACGGGGAAGAACATATTAAACATTCAAGAGAATGTGGGGAAAAAAAGTCAGTGTAAAACATTAATACAGCAATGGATTCTTTGAGGAGGTTGGACCCTCGTGAAGTATGAAGAAAAAGGAGTTTGGGTAGAACAATCGAAGCCTTAACTTAGTTTGAGACTGGCTTTATTAACTTTGAAACTCAGAAAGAGTGGTGGAAGAAAAAGAATGTTACAACAAGAAATACCGCCCGGAGGCGGAAAAAAGGCTGAAGGGGACAAGCTCGTATCAAACAGACGGGAAGGGAATGGATGGCGCCCAAAAGAGCTCCCCAGGTCCAATACTTGGGCCCATGGCAAGTACATAGTCAATAACGCAGCTCTAATGCAGGGGGTGAGACGAGGGAGTTCACAGCATCTCGGACAACACAAACAGAATTATTGGTGAACGAAGTTACAACCGGCCTGCGTGCGTTGGCTGCACGAGGGAACAAGGGAAGGGGCTTTTAAAATTAGTTGGAATGGTGGACAATTGCGAAGAAAACGGGGCCATAAGAACGAAGATCCGAGGCGGACATCAGCAAATAGGGAGAGGGGGGGGTCTTTGGCTCACATGCAGGATAAAAAAAGGCGGGGAAAATGTGAGACGCAGACGAACCGGAAGTGCACGGCTGAGAGAAAGCTTCACCCACATGGAAAAAAGAAGCCAGAACGTCAACTCGGGGAAAGTCGAAAGAAAGTGTCTGCGCCTTGGGGGAAAAACTGTTTTTTGTGAAAAAAGATTCTGATGACAGGAGAAGGGGGGGATAAAGGAAAAAAAACCGCTGCCATATTACTTAGAAAAAACAGGGAAACGGATGGATTAGAGCGCAAACTCGGTAGAAAATAGCCAATCAAGTTTTTAATTCAATCGAGAAAGTAAAAGACGTGGGGTCTTTTTAATTTTGAGATTCCTTCTAGCCGAGTGACCGCAATGAAAATTAGGAGTGAGCATTCAGGAAGCGGGAAGCTCTATTGGAGTGTCTCAATAGACCAACCAGGGGTGGAAATACGTTCATCTTAAACCAAAAGAACCGCAAAGCTCTGGCTGTCGACAGGTTGACAAGATGCAGGAAAAAAACATGTGAGTCAGGGGATCGCGGCTGGTCCACAGAGGCAACTTTATGGGTGAGAGAAGGATGGTCGCGCGTTGAGTAAATAAAGGACAAAAAGCCACGGGGAGCTGGAATAGCGTCTATAGTGATTCGTGTGTTCACAAATACCGAGACAAATATTTCCGTATCGGCGGATGTCTCCACACGACTGTTAGGGGCCAGGAGTGCTATGTTGCCTGACTGAGCAAAGTGCCGCGACTAGAGGCCTCAAACACAACAAAAGATTTGGGGTCTCACTCTGAAATAACTTTGGACTTCCGGGGGGGAACTGTCTACTGGGCTCACAAATGTTAGAAGGAAGGAAAGAACTCAAGAAGGGTTTGCTCAAAAGAGTACTGACATCAATTCGGAAAGGCTGCAGGGGGGGAGAATTAGTCCCGCATGCCGTCAAAGAGGGACACCTGGTTCTGGAGGGAGAAAAAAAAAAATATGAGTTTTTTTCGGTGGGAAAGGGGCTCGCCGCGACTCGAGCGGCTTCGACACGGTGAAGCAACTAACAAGCAAAAACAAGATAACTGATCTCTTGAAGACAAGTGAATCACATCTGTGGGAGGGACAGGCGCCCCCACAATCAAGTGTGGGGACAGAGTGGTGGAAATCAGGGTAAGTTTTCAGAAACAGATAGGCGAAAGTTGGAACGACTCACCCGGACCAAAAAATCCGGCAAGGGATGAAAAAAGCATGAATCAACAAATCCATGCGCCCGGCCAGAATTCCGCTTGAACTTATAAAAGGGGTGCCCAGTATGTATATTATGGAGTAGAGTTTAAAGGGAGTTGATTTAAGGACAACCTTTGTTCCCAACAACATCCGAAAAACCCAGGACCGCATATCGGCGAGGCTCAACCGCGAAAGGAACGGATACTGGACTTGGCTCGATAAACTTCCCGATGAAACAGAGATGGAATGTAAAGTTCAGGCAATATAGATATTGAGGGGGGGCCAGCTCTGCAGTCTTTCATGACACGGGTTGAGCAGTCATCATGAAAAAAAAAAGCAAAGGATAAATAACTAGATGGAGTTTCAACATCTCATTGGAATCGTCAAAAAGAGAAGTTATGCTGGCGATTCGTTTGCACGGATGGGGAAGGGGTTGGGGTATGGGGGAGGGGAAAACAATCCGAAATGTCCGCCAAGGGATGGTGAAAAAAGGAGAGAAGGAATATTTGGGAAGAAAAAGAGAGACGCTAGGAGGACACCGCGACAGAGGGGCAGCAATGCGGATCGGAGCTGAGTTAATTCCTCCGAAGAAAAAAGCATTGAACAGGAAAAATTTTTGTTGAAATACATAGACGAGCCAGAAAACAGTGGAACTGGGGGCTGAAGTGGGATGGGTCGGAAAGGAGAGATAGGGACCCCGGTAGCCACACTAGAGTATGAATGCAAAGGGAAGAAAACAAGGTGGTCATCTCAAAGGCTAATATTGGGGAAGAAGTCAAAAAAAAATAGAAAGGGGGGTTCGGAGATGGGCGGGGCTATACCAGCGCCCGATAATGTTTGGGGACCTAGGAAGAAATATTTAGAACCAGGGGAGATGAGCGTGACTTTCGTATGCCAACGCTACGCCATTATAAGCCGCGAAGGGGAAGCAAATTCATATGTGAGTCGGAGGAGATGGTTTGGGGGTGGTTGGGGGGGGGGGGGGGGGGGGGGGGAGGTTACGATATCAGCCAGGTGGGCAGGTTGTTGGTCTGACTTTGGACAATTGGCTTTGGCGAAACAAATATCAGATCGGGGAGGAGATTCTCTTTAAAATTTGATCTCGAAGAACAAAAAAAAAAAAGCCTCCCTCCAAGAACACTGTATCATGGCCCATACGGAGAAGTAGGTAGCCTTACCGGCAGGACAGAGCGTTGGTTACTCCACCCCCATGAGTTGGAAATGATTTCCTCAGTAGCCTGAGGAAGGGAGGAAATCCCCGATGGAGAACCGCGAGGCCTGAAAAAAAGGGTTTGGGACGGCTAAGTTGCCTAAAGAGTAAGTTCGAGAAAACGGCTAATCACACAAATGGAGTTATCTGGACGGGCTGGAAGGGCAGCTGGTTGGAACCGGAAGAACACGGGGCAAATGTAGACGCCTTTAAAAGATACCTTGGTTTTGGCTGTTAGAAGGCAAGTCAATTCAACTCACACTCCGAAGGCGAAGAAAGAACCCCCGCGTGAAAGCACCAGAACCCGGAGAGGAGGGAGTACGAACCACTACACTGAACCATTTCATAGTAGAGGTGCAGGAAAAGTCGGAAGGTCTTGGAGTAGGCACTTCGATAAGAAAAAGGGAAAACGGATACCGGAAAGTATCTGGGGGGGGGTTGAGTCAGGGACCGGCGGGTATATTTCACACCTGAACCGATGTGGCCATCCGAAAACCGAGGTCTTTCTGGTAAGCTGCTGACAGATTGAGAAGGACTCATTAGCGGTAAGTCTATAAACCAAGGGAGGGGGGTCACGGGGAAAAGACAGGAATACATGGGTCTGGGTCCTTGAGTTAGGGGGTTTAACTACATTCTCGACTACATCGGCGGGCCAAGTCAACATTTAGATACGAATGGGAGGGTTGAATCCAAAGAGAGGAGGAAAAGTAATCCGCGATCATCATCCTGATGTAGCCCAACAAAATCCGTTGCGAAAAAAAGACGGGATGACTATGGTGGGGGGAGGGGAAGGCGGGTCGAAAAGGAAGTGACTGTCTCATCATGAGAGGTAAATATGGTTATAAGTCGAGGGACAAAGGGGATGTTACTATACACGGGAAAGGGGGTAAAGTAGAGGGGGGGGGGGGGGGGGGGGGGGGGGGGGGGGGGGGGGGGGGGGGGGGGGGGGGGGGGGGGGGGGGGTGTGTGGGGTGTTTGTGTTTTGTGGGTGGGTTGAAACCCCGTCCGAGAAACTGGTTTAACTCCCAACCTCGGGGGCAGGGGAACAACCCAGGGTATCTCTTCCAGCCCCTAGATCTTTTTTGGGATCGCGTTAGACGCCCTCGCTTGCTTTTGCTTTTTTCCAACAGCTCCTCCACTTAAATGGAAAAGTCTTGTTAGGGAGGAACCTTGGATCCTACCATGAACGAAGCCGATTCTTTACGAATTGAAAGAATAGGAAAGAGGCCCTGTTTTTTCCGTAACTACGTTTGGAGTGGATGAAAGGGGGAACTATTTCAT
>Ga0179593_1392604_pt1 | contig 11465 bp, 11 predicted proteins | sample CZODoug2_1_08_16_FD_185931 | JGI IMG/M metagenome (GOLD analysis project Ga0179593, IMG submission 185931) | Vadose zone soil fungal communities from Angelo Coast Range Reserve, California, USA - CZODoug2_1_08_16fungal (PacBio error correction) | ecosystem: Environmental > Terrestrial > Soil >...
GAATCGGTTGTACGGAAAAAAAAAATCTTTTAGAGGAGCCACGTAAAGCGGAAACCCCCGATCGGCTGCGGAGCCTATAATTGGTGCGGACCTCAAATTGTGCGGCTCCGCGTAAAAAGAAAATGACGAGGGGTCAAAAACCGGGGGGGAAGCAACCCAAAAAAAAGGGAAACCTTAAAGAAAGGTTTAAGTAGAAAGACCGACCCAGGGACAAACAAACAGGAAGAGCGGGATGGGTGCGCCTAGAAGGGGGGACGTACAAGGGACTGGGCTGGATGACACTGCGTGCTTCATTGTAGCTGGAAAGTTTCCTATGTTCTTTTAAGGTGCGTAAAAGAAAAAACATAAAAGAGCAGGGGGGGACTACCGACTAAACAGCCAAAAGAGGAAGTTTGAGCACTTGGTGCTGAGGGGAAGTTAGGAGAGAACCGCAGGCTACTTTCCTATCGAAGAAGGGGAAAAAAAGTGGTTAAGTAAGAAATTGGTCCAGAACAGGGAAAGTAGGCGTTTACGCAAGAGGCAGATTAGCTGCTGGAAACTCTGAAACTCGGGGTCGGGGGAAAACGCTGCCAGGGCGGCAACGATCGGAGAGGGGGCACGCACTTCTGACTGAAAGGCGCAGATAACAGAAGGAAAATGGTAAAATCGGGAGAAGTCAAGAAACAAATAATCGTCGTGGGAAATGAAGATTTCTTGAGGGGAAGAGAAACCACCTGGGGCAAAGCGCACGTAAAGCTTCAGGCAGCCGCGGCCAAGGACCCGGTACAGGCGCTGAAAAAGATAGGAAGAAGAGGGGAGAACCGGGAGGGGAAGAGCCGTGACTCCGGCAAGCCACGCAGACAACCACTCCACCTAGGGCTCTACTGTGATGTCACGATATGGGACCTGCTAACAGCACAACTGATTTCGACCGAATAACTCCCTAAACTGAAGTGACGAAAGGGAAGGTAAAAAAAGGAAATAAGAGATGGAGGCGTGGGAAGGAGGACACCATGTGGCCCGGCATCTCGTGTGAGTCCTTTCAACGAGAAAACGTGATCTAAAAATAATAGAAAGGAGAAGAAAAGGTAGCGTAAGACGCACTTCGACGAAGGACCGAGCCGAGAAGGCATCAGGAGGGGGGGTCTATCTTGGACAGCCGGGACGGAAACACGGCGCGCAAAAAAAATTCGACTGAGGCCATGGGTAGAGTGAACGCGTCGACGGAAAAAAATGGGGCCTTCTTTCGTATCAAGATAGTGATCGTTTGTTCGAGCGGGACAGTACGTATCGAAAATCTATGATGCGCTTGGGGAAGGGGAAATTGCTTTCCTCCAAAGAAACAGACCTAGCGGGCTATTGTCCGGACTTACAAAAGCCGGAAGGAAATCGTCATTGCCAAGAGGGGGAGAATCAGAGGGTAGAGTGGAGAGAGAGAGACGATCCTGCAGGATCACTTAGGTCGGCGGATTCTGATCAAAGAAAAGGGAAAAAAGGGGCGAGGGACCACGTTAACAGGCAATGGCAACAAACTCCATCATAACTGTCCTCGCACCTCATAAATGGAAAACTGAGGAAAAAGCAGAAGGGGACAACGAAGCCGTTGTGTGAGCACGGGAAAAAAAGACAGGAGGAAGGGGTTGGGACACGAAATGGAAAGAAGACCTGAAAAAAAGAGAAAAGAATGCCGATCCGGTGGGGACAAAGAAAAAAAATTGTGTAGATCCGCTTCTGCAGTCATCGTTATAACAGTACCAACAAGTCTGAAGTTCGGATTCAAAAAATCAAGGAAAAGAAAAACCACTGACATTCCGAACTGGGCGGGGCAAGACTGTCAAGAAGAAATGGGTTGTTGAGACAAAGCATTCGAGGTCACTACCGCTGATCATTCTTGCAACCGCAGAACGGCCAAGGGAAGGGATGGCCTATTTTGCCTTGGAACATTGGGAGCGGGTCAAGCATCATTCTTGGCATGGACAAATGACTTCGCGACAATCGCTGAGGTAAAAAATAAAAAAAAGGTATTATTATAAAGAGTATCGCACAGGAAAAGGGTAATGAGGCTCCTGCTAGCTTCAGAAGACCTCAAGAGAGAAACCTTAGGAAATTCTCATGATTACCTTTCAAGGGAGAGTTTAAATAGTATGGAGTGAAAAGAGAAATGAAAAAAAAACTAAAAACAGCAAAACCAACAAAACAGAAGGCCTAAGAATGAAGGTGCTAAAAGGAGAAGCTCCCATCGCCATCTCAGGGGGGGAGGATACGTAATGATCTGGGGGAACGAAAAAGAAGAAAGGGATGCTGTCGTAAATGAGATCTGCTGACATCACTAAGGGGGTTTTTGGGGAGTGTCGGGGAAAACTGGCCCAAAAAAAGACTGGTAGGAGTATTGAAGAAAATTGCGAGGGAAAGAACCTGGAGGGGGTGAAAAGTTTAGGCATCAACTTCTCGTCTTGAAGAAGAAGAGAATCCTTAGAGAGGTCTTGAAGAGTAAGAAGGCTTGTGCTGTGTCAAGCTGGCGAAAAAAAGGAGTAACGGTGAAGTTAGAAAAAGGTCTAAATACCAGAAGGGAAAAGTGTGCGACAGGGGATAAGGGGAGGCGGAAGGAGAGAGAAATCAATTCAGACCTGGAGATAGGAGAAGGGGAAAAGTCCTGCCCGCTGTGGCGATCCGAAACGCAAGGAGAAGACTTTTGAAAGAGGGTGAGTTTGCGAAAGAAACGGCGCTCGAGACAAAGAAATTAGATAACGTACGGTAATGGGCCGGCGAACACAGCAGAAAAGGGGGGGGGAGAAACAGGAAAACTGACGCCGTCAGCGTCGACGTAGAGAAGACGACATGCCGGCTGACGCCCACTCAAGTAATCGCGACCCGCTCCGGACCCGGTATGAGCACGGTCGGCACAACCGCGCAGTGCTAGAAGCGACATAGGAAAATCTGCAGTAGAAAAGTTCAATCCACGAGTAGGATCGAAAAAAGGAGAGTCCGAAACGATCTAAGAAGGTAATAGAAACCTCGCGGAGGAGGAGGGGGGAAGGCCACCTCGGCGCCGCTTCACATTAGCGGAGGGGAAAAATCGAGTAATCGACTTGGTTGATGTATCCAAAGAAGGCATAAGGAAAAAAAGAAAACGCGAGTCAGGGCGCGGTGAATTAGGGTAGGGGTGGTGGAAGAGAAGAATTCCAGAATAGAGAACTCTAAAGGAGAGTTCAGATCGCTCGCGCCGGGTCAAGAGGCGGGACGAGGGCAGGAGAAGAAAAGAGGGTACGCGTGCCAAGTATAGGTTGGAGACACCGAAGTGGACTGGACTCAGCACCACTCGATCGGGTATGTAGAGCGGTTGAGGTAAGCTGCGGATGGAGCTGAGACAGGAAGCTGGAAAATTTGATTGAAAAATTAAGAGGAGGGCAATGTCCCACCGCCTTCGCAAGGACGAAAAGCTTTGGCCAAGATGCCCACTCTCCAGTCAAGACTAAAAAGTAGAAAGAACCGGATGGGTCCTGTAAAAGATGAAAAAGGATAGCGTAAGGAAAGTCGAAGGACTTGGCTATCGGAACGTACTGCGCCCGTATCCAATCCACAACATCAAGAAGGAAGAAACTCACAGATCCGCAAGGAGATGGGGTTAGCTGGACAAGAAGACTATCGGGGAGGTTCGCGGGAAGCAAACACTACATCATGCCAGAACGGCGATGAAACCGCGCTGTTGCAAGAAAGGGGTCCAGAAACGCGAGAAAAAAACAAAGCAGAGCGAACCCCGATCAGAAGAGGAAAGGGGAGGTCTAGAAGTTCTTCGCTCCCAGTATAGTGAATGTCGTGAGGTTCAGAGGGAAAGGGGTTCGCTACAACCTGGAACGCCGGGGAGTTTGAGATTAAGTTAGGTCAGCGAATATATTCACCGCGCCGATCGGAATAATGTTGGGAAGCTTTAACTGGGGTCGGACGGGGAAAGTTAGGAAATGAGGAAACGTATGGCAAGTAAAACGTACTCGCGAAAAAAAAAACAGAGGGGATAGAGAAGATAATCGTGGAGCACAATCGGAAGAGAGGAAAAAGGGGAACGAATGCCCAGGGCAAAAAGGGAGAGAGGACCTGAGGTGTAAGAACGCTGTTGCGGGCGACCTAAAACGAAAAAAGGTCCCCTTTGACAAAAGGTGTAGAAGAAAAAAAAGAGAAGATGAGAAAGGTTCCAAATTTGCCGGGACGCAAGACCGAGCATCTTGGGGGGGGGGGAACTCGGACCTTGGGTTAAGCGGTCGGGTACTGCTTTCTGGAACCGAGCGCGGAGATGAGAATTTTTTGTGGATGGGAGGGGAATCTATTTGTAAAAACCACAAGGATAGTGAAATCTCTGGACACTACAGCCCATTCCGCTGCGGTCTGCGACGGCGTGCTGGTTTGGGAAGAGAAGGCAGCAAGAGAAAAGTCCGAAGAAGAAAGGGAAGATAAATTAGGACGCGAGGCGTCGGAAGGAGGGAAAATGTACACAAGGAAAAGAGAAGAGGTGGGGCGCGGGTCTAGCTCTGGACACGCGGGCATCGCTGCCAGGTCTGCATCATGGCAGGTGAAACAATACTACTAACTAAAAAAAAATAAGATAAAAAGAAAAAAAAGACATAATAGGGGTGAATCGAGCTCCCAAAGGAGCCTAGTAAGGATTCGGGGGGACATCAAAAAGATGGATTCCCATGGGCATCGCGTACGCTATCCGAGCCGCGACCCATAAAGTCGAGGGGATATGGGGAATTTAGGACTAAAAGCTAGGAAGCCGCTGATGGAGGGGGAAGGCATGCCAAGAAAGGGAAACGCAGACAACAAGACAGAGAATTTCCCGCGCCCGTTCCCCACAAAAACGTAGAAGGGAGATAGCAGGGATGCTGGCATGGAGAAGCCGGAAAATCGATAAGGAAGGAGCGCGGCGCCGAGGTTTAGGAAAAGAAAAGGACGTGTTTCAAGAAAACGGGCGAGTGAGAAGGTAGTAAGAAAGGGAAGAGCCGAGACTCTTTTGACGTCTGGTAAAGACATGGAGGAGTAAAAGGCGGGAGGGGGACGTCCACTAACACGAAAGGTAAAGCGGAGATCAGAATAGAGATGACCTGCTCGCTCATTTAGGGCTTAAAACGTCTATTGAGACCGTCGACCTGGATGCAAGATGACGAAAGGACCGGCAGGATCAGCAGGAGAGGGACAGGCGCCTGGGAACGATGCAAAGAAAGGGACTCTTGAAAGAAAGAGATGGGAATGTTCTAGGCCCATTCGCTCTTGTAGCTGGGAAAGAAAGGAACTATTTTCAAGCGATAAGAAATTTCGGTTCCCGAAGGAGCTCACCGAATCCGGTCTCTGGGAGTCTCTCAGAAAAAAAGCAGGGTGAATTGGGCAGATAGAAGCTATCGGCTTTCGTCAGTGCGAAAGAAAGTACGTTTCTCTAAGGGAGGACGAGATTCGAAAAGAAACCTTATGAGCAAGTCGAAAAGTTACGCATCCCAGAATCTTAACCAAGATATCAGCGCGACATCGAGAAAGTACTGTGACCAGCAGGCGATGGGTAATGCGACTACGATAAAAAGGGGGTAGACGACGAACGCGAGACCGGCGGCAATGTGGACTCCGAAGAATTTACTTGAAACGATCCAGAGCGGAAGGGGGCTGGGTCTACCAAAAACATGGTCGCCGGGAAGAATGAGGTTTCAAGAAAAAGAAAAGGGACCTCGTTTCAGGGAAGAGAACTGCCAGACGCCTACAGGACGATGGAAACGCGGGGAGAGGTAACGCCCAGGGCAGAAAGCCTTATCGGTTTCGAAAAAATTCAAATCCCCAGGATCATTCGTACGAACGAGAAAAAGAAAGGTCCTGATGAGCAGCCGAATTTGCGGGGGTTTTTCTCGGAAAGAAAGGTGCACGGCAGTTCATCATGCCCCTCTTCGCGAACATAAGATACAAAAAACACGTATTAGAAAAGATAGATGAGATCAACAGAAGGTTACGCCTGACGCTAAGCTAACTCCGTTAAAACTTCAAACGGAAGACGGTCCTCAGGAAAGTTAAAAAATTAGCGTTTGGAAACCAGAAAAAGGTAGTACCTAGAAAATCAGTTGGCGAACACGCCGAGGAGCATCGGAGCGTCCATCTATCCACACCAGACTGCCGGAGGGACGGATGGCAGGTACCGGGAGTCCGAAACGGGCGGAGAGGGAAGTAGGGAGGACTTCTCTTAAAAAGAAGAAAAGGTTTTGGGATTTAGAACCCCTGCGAGAAGGGGCCAATGGTGGGCCGACAATAGGGAGGTACAACAAAAGCCGAAGGGAGAGGGGAAGGCGGCTCTTCTTTGACCAGAAGTTAGGGGAAGAGAATTTCTCAAGCAGAGGAATTAAAACGGATTGGGTAGACGCATTGCGCCAGGCCACGTGTCGACGTCGCGGGAAGGCGAGAAGCTCACGAAGGAAGAAAATACCGCGCGCATCGACGCGAAAAAAGGAAAAACTGAAGGTAAGACGAAAAGGGGCACACAAAAGAGTTCACTTAATTTGCGAGCCTTATCAAGAATCCCGTCACGATCGCGGTCAAAAAAAGGAGGGGGGGGACTGGGAGACGAAAAAGAAAAGGCCAAAAATCGCCTTCGATCACGTACGGGTGACCAGGAAGATAATCGCAAAAGGGGGGGAAGGTAAAAGACAGCAAACACGGAACCGCATCAATCCCGGAGACTTGCGGCGCATCGAAGGGAACTCGTCGATCAACGGCTCAAAAGAAGGGAGGGACCGGGAACCAGAAAACTAGAGATCGCCGGTCGTAAGGCACGACCCGCAGTGCGTCTTCGGGGAAGGTGCTTTAAAAGAAAGAGATCGTGTATACTACAAGAACTCTTCTCGCGGGGGAAGAATCGAAAAGAGAACCGAGGCGTACTAAAAAAGAGGTTGAGTCAAGGGGGGGAAGGGCAAGGAAGTAGAAAGGCGCACCTTAATCGGAGAGGAGGTAGGAAAAAGAGTGGGTTTTATTGAAAATAGAACAAGATCCTCGAAAGCCGTAGAGCTCGCGTGCGGCGCGGTGCAAATGCAGTTGTACTCGGGCGAGGGGCAGGCCGCAAAGGCAAAGGATCGGGCGGCCGCCGACTTCAGAAGACAACTTTCCGAAAATAGAGCGCGGCGGCGAAGCTAAGCGGAAAAGAATAATGGTATTAAACAGAAGAGAATACCGGGTACTTCGGGAAACACTAAGAGGAACACGATCTTGTAAACGAAGGAAGTTCATACCGCTTGGGGGCGCGCTCGATCTCAGGGTGAAGTGGGTGCAAAATGCAATAGGGAGGGCTGCCAAAGAATGACAGGCCGACACCGGGGAAGGGGCTGGAACGAAAAGGAGAATGACGACACCGGTGTGTCGGTAAACAGGAGCGGCAGGGGACCGAGAAGGCCGGCTTTGAGGAAAACTTCGGAGTCGAGAGGAAAAGAAGGAGCTTGTCTTTCCTCCCGAACAGCAAAAAATCAAAGTCCGAAGGGACTCCGTAATAGATGAATCTGGTCAGATGCGCAAGAGATAAGGTGTAGTTTCGCGGAAAAACTTAGGGGATCACACAACATGAACAAGGCACGCGCAGACTCCCAGTTTTGCCCATCATCACCTGAAAATACAACGCGATCCGAACCAGGCGTCGAAGCTTCGCTCTAAAGGAGCAGGCTGTGTTCTCCTGGGTTCTTCTCCAATCAACTCGGAGCCGTGACGGGGGGAAGCGGGAGATCGTGTTGCGGACGAAAAACGGCCGAGGGTGAGGTGTGAGGCATCAACAAATCGCGGCGAAAAGTTAAACAAAGGAATCGAACCGACCGGGGGGGGTTCCAGGAGGTCAACGATCAGATTTGAGAAGTGACGATTGGGGGGGCCTTAAAAGGGGAGGGCTCTAGGAACACACACAACGTGAAGGAGACGTTTTTAACGGAATCGTCAGGGGCTACCCTTGGCTCACTTAAAGAGGCACCCACGGAGCAGGCGGGGAGGCTAATGTGGGGCGACGCCTTGGTTTTCAGGCGAAGAAAAAAACCTTTCCGAGGTGAAAGGGGGGGGGGGGGGGGGGGGGGGGGGGGTTGTCCTCAACCCAGATACACTGAACCAGAAGATGAATGCTTGAGTGAAGGCGACGCATTAGAGTCAGGTAAAAGCCAACAACAGCGGAAACTAAGGGTTCTACTCTCTTGTTTGCGGATTGGGGGCGGTCTGGACGGTCTGGCTGGGACCGCGTCGAAAGGGGGTACTTATTTTTCTTTTTCGAGATGTGAAACACAAATCAAACCAGAATGATCTTGCAAGAGACAGGCCAAGAGGCCGCTGGAACGATCTGGAGCGGGGGGGAAGGCGATGGATGGGGGAGTTCTAGTGAAACGGAGCAGAGACTTAAAAAGAAAGATCACCGAAGTGTACAAAGTTAAAAAGGCATCGATCCGGTCTAGCCTGGAGGGAATATTTTGGGAAGAGGGGAGAAGGCGTCTGGCTGTGCGCGGGGCAGCTCGCCAAACGGTAGTCCGGCACCCTGAATGGAAAACAAAACAACACGACACAACAAGAACAATAACCAAACAAAACCCCCTCAAAAGGACGAAGGAAGGGGAAACAAACGACTCAACGACGACTACATCCGCAAAGTGGATCGCTAGGAAGGCGTCAGCGCGAAGGAAGATGATGTTTTAAATAAAAAGATTCAAGGGGGGAAGCCGCACGGAAGTCGGGGGGAAAAGCAACCCAAGTGTGCTGAAAAGAAGGTCGATCTGACGAAGAAGCAAAAGAGGGCCGTTCTTAAGATCCCATCGTCATAAACAACGAACGCTATTCAACCACGAGAACGCCGGCGCTACGTTCCCTGTAGCATTCTGGAAAATGGGCTAAATAACAAGGTCGAAGAAAGGCGATCCACCTACGAACTGAAGGGGGGGGGGGACCAGCACCCAGTGGAGAATTCACCAACCGACAGCTCTGCGCGGGCGGAGAGTAAGCACGCGGGTGGTAAGGCCGCTAGACGGGCTTCACGTCGGGAAGACACGAAACGCTGGAATTGATTAAAAAAAGTAGGGAGAAAAAGGTCGAGGGACACTTCGCAGCAGTCAGGGGAGAAGACCTCGGATATCTATCAAGTGCGGTACGTAGCTAGCCTTACGACCCTAACAGAAGAACTGTCGACGAGCAGCTGTCCGATTCCGCAGAAGGGGAGGGAGCAACGGTGGTAATTTCTGATCCCAACTCGAAAAAATCGGTTGACGGGGAACGGAATACCGTGAATCGAAGGAGTTTCAAGTTGGAACAGTGGTGGGTCTGGCTCCCAAGAAAAATAGTTAGTCAAAAAAGGGAGCGGCCGGCTCTGGTTCCGGACCTTGTCCCCACAAAAAGAATAGGGTGGCCAGGGCGCAGATCTGAAGCAAGGATGAATCGGGCTTTCGTCAGGCTGGACTTGGGGAATCCTTTTCTCGAAAGGATAGGGATTTCAGAAATTCAAAGAAAGTTCGCAAAGGGACACGTGAACAAGCTCAAGAAAGGACAGCCAGCAACCTCTACGCGGCCGCCACGAAGAAAACTGGATTACCCTAATCTTAGAAAAGGGGACGCAGGTGTGAAAAAAATGATCGAGAACACCGCGCAGGTGGGGAAGAAAAAGGCGACGGCAAATACTAAAATTACCGATCATGAGGGCGGGGCAGGGTCTGGCGCGAACAAAACCAGGGGTCGATCGGGGGAAAGAAGAAATAGTCCAAAGAAAAAAGGGAAGGAGACCGAAAGGTCGGTTCGATCCGGATCGGCAAACTTACTATGTCGATGTCAAGGGGGGTACGGGGAAACAGCTGGAAAAAAGATGGCGGTGTAAACGCTGATTCGAGGACAGGACCTTATCATATTTGGTGGGAGAGAAAGGAAAAGGCCCTGATGGAAGAGAGTGCCGGACAGGCTTTGCGAGTGGAGGAAGAGGCTTATCATTAAAGGATGCAACGACCTCAATAAAAAGAAAAAGGAGAGGAGAAGAAATGTCGGGGGCAAAAAAGGGAACGTGCTCGCTTCAGACCAGCGAAAAAGACACAGAAACCGTCACGGAGACGGCTTGCCAGAGAAAGGGAATTCGCTTCGGGGGGGGTGTTGGGGAAAAAAAAGGAGCCAGATTAGTTGACTCGAAAAGAAGGGGGGGTAGAAAATCAAAAAAATACGGACAGGAAAGCGAACAGATAACAGAGACATGAGGTCCGGGGGGGGAGGCCAGTCTCAAACACGAAGGGGAGAGTTCGTACTGCGGGACGCGATCTGCTAAGAGAGTCTACCCATGGGTGAGGTCAGACAACATGCACACTTAAAGGGCAGGGACCGAATTCTGAAAGAAAAAAAGGGAAAGCCGGTCGGTTTCTTTCGAGCATAAAAGGTCTTTGGACCAGGTTCTGGGGGACAAGTTCTCGAGGGAGGGAAGAGAGTTAAAGGCGGAGGAAGGAGTGCTGGAGATCCTGCGGCTTGTGAAAGGTAGGCAATTGAAGGACAAAAGTCACGAAGAAAGGCGCGAAGGACCGTCAGTCGAAGGGAAGCGACAAGATTCGCTGGGAAGAGAAAGAGGTCACAACGGAAAATTGAAAGGTGGGAGGTAAATAAAGCTCGCAGGCAACAGAAGAAGAAAGCGGTTAAGGGGGGAAAAAGAGCCAAGAAGAGCAACAGACCCTCGCCTTCGTGGGTACTGGGACGACAAAAAAATAGTAAAACAGGCGAGCAGAGGCTTGCGGGACATAGAAAAAGCCTAAAAATCTAGGAATGCGCAACGACCAAGGCAGTCTGATTCCGCCGCGCACTGGCCGTCCTGAGGTCAGCGAGATCCCGGAAAATAGCATAGACAGCAGAAGAAGCCACTTACTGCTAAAAAAGAAAAATTGGAGTCAGTCTCGACCTGCATGAAGCTTTATATCGTCAGTTTAGAGGGAGGAAAAAAGGGGGAGGGATCAGCCGTGAAGACTCTCAGTAGCACAATGAGGAGTACTAAAAGGCACGCAGGAAAACCTGGGAAAGAAAATCGCGAAGCAACCTTCAGTTCGGAGGTGATCGCTGTCGAAAAATAACGCCTTGGGGGAAGGAAAAGAAAAGCAGAAAGAAGCAGGAAATAGGAGAAGTCGAAAAAGTGGGCAGGAGGTTCGGGGGGAACGACTGGGCGAGGAAGAAAAGAGGGGAGCCGAGCGGAAAATGAGCCAGCGCTCAAGAATCGGTATGTAAGCGGCGGCGATCCCGGCGCGGAACCAAAGGAAAAATCGGGGGGAAAAACATACCTAAGAAAGGAGGAAGACTCGGGGCGAAAGTTTCATACAGCTTGCAAGGTTAAGGTCGTGAACCTCGGGTAGCTCAGGGAGAATTTCGTAAAATGGCAGACGGGAGACGAACAAGGGGAAAGGGGGAAGATGTGAGGAAGCACAGCGGTCAATCTTCCCGCGCTCAAAAAAAAAGGAGGAACAGGTGGAGGGGGAACAGCTGAAAGTAACTGGATC
>Ga0179593_1643424_pt1 | contig 11465 bp, 11 predicted proteins | sample CZODoug2_1_08_16_FD_185931 | JGI IMG/M metagenome (GOLD analysis project Ga0179593, IMG submission 185931) | Vadose zone soil fungal communities from Angelo Coast Range Reserve, California, USA - CZODoug2_1_08_16fungal (PacBio error correction) | ecosystem: Environmental > Terrestrial > Soil >...
GAAAAAAGGGGGGAAAATTTGGGGAAGTAGCCTGGAAGTAGGGGTCATAGCATCACAACCGCGCCAGAAACTCTTGGGGGGGGGAAGGGGGAATCTGAAAAAAACTGGGAAGCTTGGGAAATGAAAGCGAGTGAACTGTAAAGCCTAAGGAAGAAAATCCGCATTGTGATGCCGGCATCCTTAAGAAGAAGGCGCGAAAAGAAAGAAAAGGAGGGGGAAATTAGATCTTCCCGTAGAAGGGAAGAGGGAGTGGTGGGAGAAGGAGATATGAGCAAGGAGAGAGAGGGGACGTAGGAGAGGAGAAGGAGATTTTGGAAGGAGGGGGGGGCGGGGTATGATGGAGAAGTAGGAGAGAAGGAAGGGGGGTGAGGAGGGGGAGGGAGGAGGGAGGGATGATAGGAAAGGGGTAGAAAAAGGGGTGGAGGGTGGGGGGCAAAAAGTTGAATGATTCTCCGGGCAGTTTGCGGGGGAAAAGGGAAAGGGTCCAAGAAAAGGAGTTTTGTGGCGTTATGAGAGCCAAGGGATCAAAAAGGGGAGGGATGATGAACGGAATGTGAAAACCGCGAGGGGGCCATCACGGGGGCTTTTTCGTTGTAGGAACAAGCTAGCGCCATGCAACTCAGCAAGGCAGGGGAAGGCGAAAACTTGAAAAAAAACAGGTTGTATTGGGGGAGTGCAGACGCACCAAGAGGCTCTAAAAGAAATAAGGGGAAGAGCGGCCACGGAAAACATTCAAATTGGGCAACCGGGAACGGGGGGCCGAATCTAAAAAAAAACCGACAAACGAGAGGAAAAAAAAAAAACTCTGGGGGGAAGAAGGGGGGGAACCTTCCTGGAGAACCAGGCAGAAAAAAGGTGATCAAAAGGTTGGGTTGAGAAATGGAAGGAAGGAGGAACAAGACTGGGGGGGGTGAAAGCGGCCTTCCGCGTAGAGTGATTGATGGACGAGCGTCAACAAGGGGAAAAAATGGGGTAGGCTAAGATTAGTCCTCCAGCGGGAATTGGGATATCCCTACATAAATCGAGAAGTTCAGCTTGGGGAAGAGGGGGGGCGAATCCTCGATGGTATGGCCGTCGATCCACAATAGAAAAGGGAACCCTTTCGGGAGGGGGGGGGGAAACATTTGGACTATTGTCGTCTAGAGGTCGTTTATTTATCATGTATTAGTGGAAAAAAGGTCCTCCCTGAAGAAAAAAACAACTCGGGAGTAGAAAGGAACATCGCTATTGAGCAGCAACGATAAGAATACATGGAAAGGGGGGAAGGGGGGCCCAAAAAGTAATGTGTCTGTGGCAATTCAGAGAGAGTGAATGGTACTTAGGGGGAAAATAGAAGAAAAGGGGGAAAAAAAGTACTCCGCGATGGAGAATTCGAAACCTCCAAAAAAGGGGGACAAGGAGACACTAAGAAAGAGAACTAGAAAACTGCTGTCAGGCTTGAAGCTATTCAAGCGGGGATCAGAGGAGGAAATGAAAGGAGGGGAAACTCATCTTTCTCGTACAAAAACTATAGGCAGCTGTTGGTTTGGAACCACACAACCATCAACACCCGAAAAAGGAAAGAGCTAAGGGGTTGTTTACTTCGAAACAAAAGGTAAGGCGACAGGAGGTTAATGATATGGAAGCACTGGAGTGGCTCCGTGTCAAAAAAAGAAAAAAGAAGAAGAAAAAAAAAGACGGGGGCCTGGCCAAGACAGCAGGCATTTCACACGGGCGTCCGTAACGAGTCTGGCACTAAAAAGAATAAGGAAAAAAAACCACCGAAGAGAGAATATCGAGGAGGGACCTCTACGTTAGGGAAAAATAAAAGGAAATGAGCACCAGGCCCACTTAAATCCAGGCGGAAGATTCACGTCTTGAAACCGATCAAGGATCACGTACAGAATTCTCCAGGGCGCAGGGCCAAAAGAAGCCAAGGCGGAAGAAGGAGGGTCCCCCTTCCGCACTGGTTTGTTTGGTAGGGCCACACGCACCAGCTGTTCCCTATGAATGAAGAAGAGAAAATCTCCAAAGAGAAAGGGGGGGACCTGCCGATTCCCGGACTTCCTTTCGCATTGACTCAGGGGGTCAGCAAGGGAAAAAAGCTGAAAAGTGACCGCACTGCTCGTGGCGAGTGGGGATGCGGTAGCATTTCTGAATTCGTGGCCCGAAAAAAAAAAAAGATGAGGGGGAAGAAAAAGAAGAAGTCCAAAAAAGAACAAGGGAAAACGGGGAAAAGAGTTGATTTTTGGCCCATGAAATGACAAAAAAAAGAGGCTTAGCGTATTGGGGGGCGACTCATAATCGGGTTGGAGGAAAAAATCTTAGACAAGCGTAGGTGGTATCACTAGGACCGAAAAATGCCTGATAAATAAACGTAAAGGAAATTGCAAGGGAAAGTGAATGGACACTCCAAGGTAGAAATAGGGGGCATGGGCAAATACAAAAAAAGAAAAAGTAAAAAAAAAAACGCAAGCGTCCCCGCTTGCAAAGAAACACAAAAAGGAGAGCTCCGGTATCTGGGGAGGGCCGTAAAAAAAAGGCAAAAAAAACAAGAAGAAACTCCTTTCACCATTCAGGCGAAGAACCACCTTTCCTCTGCCCGCGAACGATCATTCAAAAAAAACAAGGCCCGCGGCTCGCGACCCTAGGAAAGAAAAAATCAAACCAATCCGTGATGTATCGGAGCTGAGGGAGAGGACAGTGCCCCACTTAGAACTACCTGGGAAAAAAGAACAAAAAGAAAGAAGGTTGCCTCGGCGATGAAGGGGGAACCAACCCGAAAAAATTTAAACTGGGCCATTTCAACGGTTTCAAAAAACAGTAAAAACTAGGCGGTCGGACTGTCGGGTTCTGTGACTTGGTGTATGAAAAAAAAAAGGAAAACCAAGGCTGGGGGGGGCCGGGCAGGCACAGGATCCGGCGGAAGGTCGCTCGCTCTGGTCTAAAGTGAAGAAAGCCATGATGATTAAGGGGGAGGTTAAAAGTACGTCCTAAACAGGAAGCTTTCACGGAATACTCAAAAAAAGGGAAAGAAAAAAAAAAAGGAAACGGCGGTCCTGACTGCTTGGCAAAGGCATCCCGGGAACTGCCCATTCAAGTGTAGGGGGGAGGACCGTACCCTCATACTAGAACAATTGAAACGGCGTGTCCGAAAAGAGAAAAAAACAAAAAAAGGTGCTGTTCTCGCTCGGATCACGGCCAGAAAAAAATTAAAAAAAGAAAAAATAGAGACGCAAAGGTGGAACTAGGACCAGGTACAAGAGCTTGGGTGTAAGCGGGGAGAGACGAAAGGGGAACAAAAAAAGGTGGGGGCTATTCCAAACTGACAACAAGAGGGCAGGTGAATGCCTTGCATCACCCGGGCGGACGACCCCAAACTTCTGAAGGAAATCGGTCTTTGGGGAAAGGAGGCAAGAGAAAAAAGAAACCAACGGATAGGAATAGAGGCTAGCCGACGTGCAAGAAGAAAAGAAGTGGGGGGGGAGCAACAAGGGGATTGGTTGTACAACCGGCAGCCCCGTGGGTTGGAAAGGGGAATAGAAGGGGAAGGGGGGGGAAGCTTTTGCCGTGAGTCGCGCCAAAAGGAACGAAAAAATCCAAGGAATCAAATTGTCAACGGCATGGGTGGAGTGAAAACTTGGAAACATCAGAGCAAAAAAAAACTGCTGGCTGCGTGCAGAGGCCGAGAGGCCGTTCAAAGGAAGAAGGGCAGGGCCATTGTAGTGAAAATCCAAATGACTTAGAAATAGGGGAAGGGAAACATTCATTGGTGCCAACAGAACCGAGCCGGTTGTCTGTAGGAGGGGGGGACAAAGGGACGGGGGAAATGGACTGGTGAAGGAATTCAGTGCCCAAAGAATTGCAAATGCGGCGATCACTCACGTCTTGGAGAGGGGACAAATCTTTATCCATTAACATCAGGAACTGTCTTGATCATCGGAAAAGGGAAAAAAAGTGCCATTCTTTTTTGGTCAACTTGGTTGATGCAGAAACAGGAAAAAAAAAGAAAAAACATGAATAACCCAATAGTGAAGTGGGGGGGGTGCTCAAACAAAGGAAAATTATTTGAAAACATCGTTGGGGATTGTTGCTGTTAAGAAAAGGAAGATGAAAAATCAGGGTTTTGGCTGCCATCGGTACATTGTGCACTTTCTATTCATAATCTAGGAAGTTGGGGGAGAGGGGCGCAACTTGATGATCGTTCGAGCCACGGGTTAAAGGGGAGGAAGCTGAAAGGGAGGGGAAAAGTTTTGTCAAGAACATGTTTGCCAAAGGACGTGAAGTTGATGGAAAGGAGAAGACTGCAACCAATAAGCGCGCATGGCCGGAAGGGGCGGTGTCGGCAGGGGAAAAGGTCGGGAGGGGGGTTAGCCGCTAGCCTGAGAACAGGAAATGTAGTTGTCAATCAAGGGGGTCCAGGGGGGGGGGAAAATTAGTTCGTTTTTTAGCAGTATTCTGAGTTTGGAGAAGAAACAACAAGAAAAAGGAAATGAGACGCCCAAATGAAAAGCACGAAAGATAAGCAATCTCGGTAGTAAAAGTGAAAGGGAAAGAAAACAAACGAGGGGGAATGGAATCAAGGTCTATGCTGGCCTTTACAGGAAGGGGAGGGGAGTGAATCGGAAAAAAGGAAAAAAAAAAAAGGAATTCAGGCGAAATGCAAAACGACAGGGCCAAGCAGAGGGGGAAACAAGTCTGCGAGCGGATAAACAGGGTGATTCTGAAAGAGAGAAAACAAAAGAAGACGGAAAGTCGAGAGCGAGGGCGACCTGAAACGAGGGAAGGGAAAAAAGGTTTCGGTTGACACAACCCACTGAAATACCTAATCCGGACGGCGCGCGCATCTTTGGGGACAAGGACTGGAAAAAGAAAGTTGAGACATTATCTGGAAGCAACGGAAGGGAGACGGGCAGTCGAAAAAGGGGGAAGCCTAGGAAATTAGCAGAATTCCGGTGGGATCATAACAGGATAGGGAGATGGTCAGCGCTACCCAATTCTAGAAAAACACACCAAGGGGAGGAAAGAGATATTGGTTGAGGCAGGACGGCCGTTGAAAAAAAAAGGGGGGAACGGAAAAGCTGTCACTTGGCAGCCACCCACAAGGTATCACTAAGGAACCGCAAAAGCTCCCACTCTTCAGTCACATATCAGAAAAGAAAAATTGAATAAGTCTAAGGGAAAAAAGCTTTCGCTCCCGCAAGACTCCTTCGGATTTCCACCCGTCGCACTGGGGCACCAACAGCTGTTTCGTAGAAAGGGGGCTTAAAGGGGAAACCGAAAGACGACTTTTGCCGTCGATTCCCGGAGTACTTGGGTCCTCGCATTAAAAAAAGAAAAAAAAAAACATTGGAAAAGTTTCAAAACTCCAAACCATCAACTGCTCCGAAAATAGCTGGGAGGGGGGGGGATTCAAGGGAGGGCGGTCCTTCCCCAAGCCTTCGGATTCAGCAAAAAAAAAGGAATCAAATGAAAAAAAGTTACCCGATGGGGGCCAGTTCCCCAGGACCCTAAGAAAGGAAGGGCGGAAAAAACCGCTAAAAGGATGTTGTCGCGTACACATCTGACTGAACGGCAGGTGGGACCTTAAAGGAAAAACGAAGGCGTGATAACTAAACGTCTAAAGAGCAAGGGGGGTGGGAACGTGCTCTGAAAAGGGTGTAAGGTAAAAGAGGGTCGGGCAGGTACCCAAAAGAAATAAGTACCCAGCCGCTAACCTGGAAAACTTGAAAAAAAAACGACCGCCAATAGGCCCAAAGGAAAGGGTCGGGGAAAGGCAGCTCAACGACGTGGCCCTCCAGACCTGTCGAACAAATCCTTCCAGTCTTGTCCAAAGAGAGAAAACTCATCCCCCCGGGGAAAAAACACAGGTCATCCCAACAAAGAATGAAAGAAGTAAGAAAATGGGAGCGAAACCCTGAGTCGATAGTAAGGATCGCAAAAAAACACTGGAAAAAAAGGCGGTGGGGAATTCCTCAAACCGGGAAGGTGTCCGGTGCAAGATAGTCTTTGAAAGCACCCCATCCCACCGGGGGAAAATAGAATATAATCAGAATGGGGTTTTGGACTTGCGCCCGAACCACGAAAGGCAGGGTTAGGGGAGAAAGCCAGACTTGGTGCACTAAGACTTAAACAAGAAGGGGGGGGGAAGGTCGAAGATGATCCCCGAGATCATGCCTGCAAGACAGAAGAAAAGCGCGGAGCCAATGAGTGGCCTTGATCGCTATGAAATATAAAAAAGAAAAAAAAGGTCACAGAAAAGCGATCTTTCTACTCTTAAAGCGAGAACCGGAAAAAACTCGGAAGATACTTGGAAAAAAAGTCAGGGGGCAGCAACTACTGCCTTCGAAGAGGATGAAGAAAAAACCTTTCCGGGGAAGACCCAAATTGAGAGGTCAAAAGAAGACCAGAGGGAATATTTCAATCTCTCGCCGCAGCACAGTGTTCTGCACTAAATTCTGAGTAGGCGCAAGGTGAGGAGCCGAGGAGAGGGGTTCTAGGGGCCGGGGGGAGGAAACGGGAAACTCAAACCCTGGGGGAGGAGTTCCAAACTGACAACACACGAGGCTCGGTGGATGCGATGAACATACCTGAAAAAAAAAGCTAAAAAAAAAGTCTGAAGGTCGTTCAGGTGAAGTTTCAGGTCCTATCGAGAGAACAAAAACAACTTAGGGGGGAGGGGGAATGGGGGCCACGTTAAAGAACGATTTCCTTCAAAAAAGGAAAAAAAAAACCCCAACCCCCACCAAAAAAAAGAGTGGACGGCTGCCGGGTGACTAAGACTTAGCGAAAATACAAAATCAAAGAAAAGAGTGTGTTTCGATTGGAGAGGCTTTGAAGCTAACGTAAGGAGGGGAAAACAGGAAATGCTCCGTCTTCCTCAATTTGCGCAGACCGCAGGTGGAAAAAAAAGGGGGAGGGGGGGGTCAACTCATCCTGGAGATATGGCTGGAGGGGGGAGCGCTCCTTGCACATAAGGGGGTTAGTGCTCCGTAGCAGGGGTATGAAAATCAGGGGGGTCAAAAAAGGGAGGGGACCTGGTGAGTTTCAAAAAATCTTCCGAAAGGGATCTGTTTATGTTATCGATAACGCACTCTGGAAAGCGCTTTGTGACCGGCAGGACAGGCGCAATGAAACCAGATGAGCGGCTCAAACAGGCCAGACTGGACGTTCATCGACGCTTTAAGAACGAAAAAAACGCGGCATTATCGGCGGGATTCAGATTAGAGTTGGTCAAAGTGGGGGGAGAAACCAAAATTGAACTAAAAGGGTAAAAACAGAAAGGGATGCGGGCGCCAAAAAAAATATTACAGGGGGGCCGCTGGACGGTGTTGCTGGGGCACTTTAGTAAGGAAAATCCAGACAAAAAAACTACCCGTTTTTGAGGACTGCCCCCGCACGCAAGGATCAGTGAAGAAGAAGGGAAAAAAAAAGACTGAGGGCTCATAAGATGATTGGGTGAAAAACTTGAGGGATCAGGTCAAAGTCCCTGGAAGGGGGACGCCGGCGAGAGAGTAAAAATGGGGGTTTCTCTCGAAAAGGACGTAGGGGCCTAAGAAAGGAACGGAAGGGGAAGACCCCACAGAGCCTTGCAGAGTATTGGGGGCTGTGGGAGGGCAGGGGTTAAAGAAAAAAGGGGGCGGAGGGAGGGGAATTGGTGCGCCGCTAGCCAACATAGAATGGGCACATACAACCTGGGGAAAAATTGGAAAAACACAGGGGTAAGGGGAAACCTATAGGAAGGAAGGTCCTCATTCTAGTTTGGGGCGCTAAGACCACTCCGCGTGCATTAAAGAAAAAGAGGAGGTGAAAATAGAAAATCGGGTGCCTGGGAAATGTGATTGGACCAATTAGGAACTGGGAGGGGAAGGAATATGAAAAGGGGAGTGGGGGGTATGAGGAAATCTAAGAGGACCGATCCGTTCAAGGCGAAAAGAAACGCTAAAGAAAGAAAAAATTTGATGGAACAAAAAAAGCTTGCAGGCTTACATCGATGAAAAGCTAACAAAGAATAAGGAGAAAGAGAAACCGGAAAAAGAAAGTTGACCTTACGGGGGTGTGAGGGGACACGAAACCCAACAAAAATCCCGCCCGACTGCGGGGCGCGAAAATGGGGGGGGGGGATACTGAAACGGACGGGGGGAAAATCTGGAACTGGAAGGGCGGCTTTAAAAGGCAAACGGGGGAGGTAAGCTTGGGCCTGGCTGCCCAATAACATAGGAAAGTTTGAATACGCTCGCGCTGTCGTCGCGCTACAAGAGCTCGGGAGATGGGAGATATGGGGTGAAAGAATCAGCGCTGTGTACAAAAGGACCGGGTTGCACTGCCTGCTGTCGAGCCAGGCCCCTGCCCAGGACCCCCCAAAACTCACGGCTCAACTTCCAGGGAGAAAAGAAGGAGCGCAAACAGAAAATCCAGGGAGGTACAGAACTTTCCAAAAAAAAAGGAAAAGAGGGGAGGGGGCAAATAAAACAAGGGGGGGTGGTTGTTCTTGGGAAAAAAAATGAAAGAGGGAGGCCAGAGGGAAGGCAAAGAATAGGCATTCCGTCGAGTCCCGAGGGAAGTGTTCGAGGAAAAAAAAAAAAAATTGTTGCCAGCCGTTTTTCTAAAACAGTTGAAAAAGAAAAAGTGGAAGGAAACGGAATCGTGAGAACTGACTGTAAAATTTCGGGGGGCCGTGAACGATCGGGCCTTCCAAGAAAAGGAGGGGAGGTTAAAAAAACTCCGAAAGGCCAGCACTAGCCTTGATTTCCACAGGGTCCCTGGGAAAATGGGAAACCATCCCCAAACGAGATTTGCGAGCGTATTGGTGTCGCGCGACTAAGCGGTCAGAAAAAAAGAGTGTGTCTTCAAGCGGAAGATCCCAAGGAGAAAATAACGAATCGCGACAAAAGGGGAAAAAGAAGGGTGGAAACAAAGGGATCGGCTACATGGTTATGTGGAATAGGGAGATGAGGAAACACCAAAAGATTTACCATCACCAACTTCTTCAGGAAAAAAAGAGGAAAACCCGCAAATACGAGGGCGCGCTTATCTGGGAGGGGTGCCGTCGCGCCAAACGAACGGAAAACACTCCCTTAACGGCTTTGTCAAGGGTCGCATGAGAAATCATCAAAAAAGGGAGCCGATTAGCACTGCCCTCAGTCCCAAACAAGAGAAAAGATCATCAATTCGCCACACCGACAAGGGGGATAAAAATGAAGTCCCAGTTCCACTGAGCAAGGACCGATAAAGAAAGGTGAAAAAACGTCCAGCGGAGAAAGGGTGAAAAAAAACCAGCACCCCCTACGGTTGAGTGAAAAAAAACTGGGGGGACAAAAAACGGGTTTGGAGTTCTCAGGAAAAACATAGGGAAACAGGCGGCTTGTTCGCAGCCGACTGGGGGGCGAAAAAAGGGGGACAAAACAAAATGGGCCAGGTCGAAGATGATCCCCGCCTATAGGAAAAAAAGTGGATGTGGCCTGGACGCTCGCGGGAAAAGGGAAGAAAAGGAAGGGAACTCCGAGAGTCGCATTGGGGGGGCAGAATGCCTTCCCCAAGAAAGAAGAGTGCAGGGAGGGGGAAAAGAAAAAATCACAACCAAACAGGAGAGGGGGAAGGAAGGCTTGGCCAAGACCAGGGCCCACGCAAGAAAACCTGAGAAAAAGGTCAAGTGTGGTGTTCTCGGAAGGGGAACCGAGGGAAACGTCACTATGTCGCGGCAGCAAGAAAACAATTGGGGTCGGTGAGAAAGAGAAAACAGCCACGGTTCTGAGACTCCAAAAAGAGTAAAAAAAAAAAAGGTGAGGAAGCAAAAGGGGGTACAGTGAAAGCTCGGGAGCGCTCACAAAAGCTTCCCGTTCGGGGAAAAAAAAAACAAAAGGGGAGATCGGTTGTTAGACAGGCCTTTCGAACACCCTTCACTAGGAAGGGGGGACCCAAAACGTTTGTTTTCCACTTCGGCCGTCCTCTCAAAACAAGAGGGATAGAAAGGGGAGAAACGATTCCTGAAGGGGGACGTAAGGTTGATGAAGGAATGGGAATCGCAGGAAAACGAAAAAAATCGGGGGTGAATCGTCTGGGAAGCGTTCTGAGCGCGCTCCCAAAAAAGCAGGAAGAAATGCTGAAAAACAAGTCCTCACCGTTGCGCAGCACTCGTGCAAACACGTTGCTGCCGAAACGTAGAGAAAAAAGGAAAAAAAAAAAAACTGGGGCGGAGGGGCGAGACATAGTGGTCAATGAGGGTCTTCCAAGTAGGGGAAGGAAAAACAAAAGGGAATAATCCTGGCAGAGGTTAAATGATGAAACAGTGGGTGCCAATCAGAAACCGGGGGGGAAAAGGGGGTATCCGAGAAAAAAAAGATAGTTTCTTGGGAAGGCATTCACGGCAATAGTGCAAAGATGAAGGAGGTTCGTTGGGCTATGGAGGGACAGGCAAAAAGTCGAAAGGGGGAAGGAAAAGGCTTGGAATCGGAAGAAAAAGGCAAACAGGCGTTTGTGTCACTGGTGTGACATAACCAAAAGCGAAAAAAACAAGGAAGAGTGGTGAGTGGAGAGAAGGAAACTGGAAACAAATTACTTCTCACAGGGTTGCTTTGGGTCAAAGGGCCGGGTTAGTCATCCCGCATGCAACGGAGCGAAAACAGAGTTTTGGAGACCAGCCCGGTCGGTCCAGGGGCAACTTGCTAATTACAAAGAGGGGTTACTGCTTGCCCAAAAGTTGTGATCAGTAAAGACTCTTGGGTTGGGGTAAAAGAAGGGAAACGAGTAAAGTTTCGATGGTGACAAGGACGTGTAGAGGGAGGGAGTAACGGGGAGGGGGAACAGAAAAGACGCGCATTGCCTCGGGGGTTTGGGTAGGTGTGAGGAAGAAGCGCGGAGGAGATTTCTTGGGGGACTCTAAAGCAGCAAATGGAGTTCCAAGAGCCAGTGGCCTGTGAGGGGGGGGAGTTTATTTAAGAGGGGTGGGAAAGGACGTTGGGCAATTTACCACCACGGGAGTGCATATAGGATACTCGAAAAACATAGGGGAGAGGGAGGAAAGAAGAGACTAGCAAAAAGGGAAAGGGCCCAACAATTGCCCACAAAATGTAGGGGAACGGTGTCTAGAATAGTGGGGAGGAAAGAAGGTAAAGAGGGGGATCAAGTAAGCTTCTCGGGGCCGATCAAAGGTTCAAAAACTGCAACGAACGGCCAGCTAGCCAAAAAGCCTTGCTGGGAGGAGGAGGGGGAGAGAAAAAGGAGCAAGAGGAAGCGAACAAAGGAAGTCCTTGAGAGACGGCAGGTAGAAAGACTAGTCACGGCCCTTCCGGGGAATGGCAGGGTACAACCACAACCAGTTCAGGTTTGGGGAAAAAAGGGGAGGAGGGGCTGGAGGGAATGGTGCGAAACCTGGAATGAAGAGACGTCGGTTGATAAGACTGGGTGGAAAAGGAAACGCAAGGAAGGGAATCGGCCGGCAAAGGAGTGCAAACGGTCCTTGTCTCGCAGAAAATCGCCGCGCCAAG
>Ga0179593_1674891_pt1 | contig 11465 bp, 8 predicted proteins | sample CZODoug2_1_08_16_FD_185931 | JGI IMG/M metagenome (GOLD analysis project Ga0179593, IMG submission 185931) | Vadose zone soil fungal communities from Angelo Coast Range Reserve, California, USA - CZODoug2_1_08_16fungal (PacBio error correction) | ecosystem: Environmental > Terrestrial > Soil >...
AAGGTAACAGGTAAAGCGGGGGATACCTTTGTCCTCGCGACCTGGGCAAACCGTGGGAAAAGAACTACGAGGGTGGCGAGGGAAACGAGGAAAAAGCAAACGCGAGTGGGGAACCAGAAGAAAGCGGGGCAGCAGGGATGCGGCCGAAAATCGCCGCCTAAACCAACTAGGCCGACAGTAAAGGCCCTCCGAGAAAAAAAGAGTGGGCTAGTAGGAAAAGAAAGGTAAAAGTAACTACCAGGAAAGAAAGGAAAAGGGGGGTCGAATCCTATTAGAAGGGGGGGCAAAACGACGTGGTCACCCCCGATGGGGCAGAGAAAAACCGCAAGAAAAAGCCATTCGAATCCCTAGTGGGGGCGTAGAAAAACCAAGACCCCCGGTAGAACGAATAGAGATAGTTGTGATAAACCGAGTCTTCACATTCAAAAGGGATCCGAACAACTGGTTATGCAGACGAATCAGTGAAAGAACGTGAAGAAAAGGCAAGGGTAATGAATGCTGCGGCCTATAGCAGAGCAGAAATGGTCCTGCGGACTGCAAAAAAAAGGCAGGGGTGAGAATTCCCTCACCGCGAAAGAAGAAAAAAAAGGGGGGAAAAGAAGTCGTGGAGCCTGCCGAAAATGCTCTTTTTGTTTTTTTTTTTTTTGTGGTTTTAGACCAGCGGGGGATCTTTCCAGAAGAGCCAAGCAAGAACGAGACGAACTTTCAGCTACGGGGTTTGTAAAAGGGGGTCTGGAATGAGAATCGGGGGCGAGCCCAGCAAAAAAGTACGAACGGGAAAGCAAGAACCAAATTGTCAATCCGAGAGCGTCCGTTAGATACGACGGGGCTACACAAATAGCAAAACTACCGGACCTGCCGAGCAATGAGAGGGGAGGGAGGGGGTGCCTCTTCTTGGGCCACGAATGACCGATTGTGGTCTAGACCAAAGTCCTCAGAAATGGAAAGGAAGTGCCTCCTCAACCAACGCAGCTCTTTTTTTTGTGGGTTTGGGGGGTGGGAGGTGGTCCGATTCCAGCGACAGGGTTGAGGCAGTAGTAGTTTCCCCCAGAAACGGGGGCAAAAAAAGTATAGGCAGGATGTCAACGCTAGATTACAGTCCACACAGAACGGATCGCGTACGACATGCAAAGAAAAAATCCCCAGAACCTCTACAAACCAGGTCTCTAGAAGGGGTGTAAAGGGGGGGTACCAGCGCGGGTTCCACGAAGTATACAGCTTGGACGAAGTTTGAAAAGAACGATTGAAAGGAGGAAAAGGACTTAAGTAGAACGACTAAACGGCTCCATTAACTGGGGACGTCAGGGGTTGAGAACGCGAAATGCCCGGTGAAAAAAAAGTAGAGATACTGCCTAAGGGATGGAGAATTTGCAAGCCAGGGGGGAGGAAAAAGGTTTGAAAAAGGGAAGCGAGACCAGTATGGTTTTCAGCGGAGGGGAGAGCCGAATGAGGACAACCAGACGTTGAAAGGGTCAGTAGGTCAGAAGGCCTCACGAAAAAAGGCATTATACAGAACATGAGTTCCTGTGAGGAGCAAGAGGACAGGGGCACCCGGATCAGCAAGATAGGGGGGGTAGAGACTTGAGGGGGAAAAAAAAAGAAGTCCGTTCAGGAAAGGGGACCCGTCGTACTGGGGTGGGCAAACCGACAAAGGGTCCAACTTGGGAATGTTAAGGAAAAAGGAACACGAAATGGACACCCCAATGTGTAGGTAAAAACACTGTAAAACAAACCAAACAGGGGACGGGTAGATTGACCGTCATCCAGTCAGCCTACTTCCGATGGGTGGGGATTCCGAATTGGCGAAAGAGGTCAAGTGCGCAGAAAACTCTGGCGTGTAGAGGAAGTGCAGGAGTAGTTTCCAAAAACTAATGGGAAGTATTAAAAAAAAGGGAGGGACTCGTGGTGAATAAAGCCAGTGAGGGAGACTGATCTGGGGACGAGGGAAGGTGTTGGATGTAGTTACTGAAGAGAGCCGCAGGGGCCCTAATGTGTGTGAAACTTCTCAAAACCAGCCCATCGAAGTCAGGGCGAAACGGGAATCCGGGGCGAGAAATGGTGGGGGAATTAACACAAACCCGTTGTGGGTCAAGGCCGGGTCGTTATGGGTTGCCGGGCTCGAAGGCCCACAGGGTCCGTATGAGGTGTGGCACTTGGCAAAACCCTTTTCAGGAGGACGATAAGAAGTGTCACGAAGGGAAACAGCACCACGGTGAACGAGAGTAAGAAGAGCGACAAGGGGGGTGGAAGGGGAGTGTATAGAAGCAGGAACAAGCTGTGGATGCCACAATAAAAATCAACCAAGGCGCAATGGTGGCCAAGGAAGCTAAGGGTGCAGGGATTCTCAGAAGGCACAGGAGGTCACAGGGGGCGTGATGAACTCAGAATCCATATGGGGCGCGGAGCAGAAACCACAGAAAAAAAAAACACGCAAGTATCTCGGCTGGGGAAGGGTCACATTCTATTTAGCGAGGGTGCGGGGTCAAAGAAAGGGGGATGTAAACGGGGGGTCAGATCCCCAAACGGCTGCTGTCCGAAACGTCGCAACCACGGGTGAGAGGGGATGCAGAGGACGTGATTACCGGAGTAAAGACAAATCTCTATGGGGTGGTCGTAACGTCAGAGTGCGCGGAGGGGTCACGTTTACGAGAGGCAAATAACAGGGGGTTACGACCTTCACGGAGAAGACTGTGTAAACTGAGAAAGGCGAAGACGGACCAGAACGCGTAGGAAAAGACGTTGTATGTCTACGTCTGGATAAGCCCTGGGGTGGGGGTGGTCGGAAGATGCTGAGGACGAAAAAGTAGGGAGGTAAGGAAGGTGAGAGCAGAAAAAAAGGAGAAAAAAGGATTGTTGTACGGGGGGGGGTAACTTAAGGAAGGGAACACAAGCGTATCCCAGAAAGGGGATGTACCGTGTTTGGCGAATTCTGGGTGGACGGTATCCGAAAGAAAGCAACAAAAAAAAACGGAGGAGTATTACACCAATAGAGAGACTAAACCAATCTAGGGAAATCGTCAAAAAAACGTCCACCAAGCATTCGAACTAAAAGAGACTGGGCGCATGGGGCCTGGGGACAAGTTCGAAAAAACAAGGACCAAAAAAAACGTCCGCATGTAGAATCGACACCCGAGGAATAAAAAAGTAGGCCGGGGGACGAAACAAGAATCATAAAAAAAAAAACCTGGAATGACATAGAAATCACAAAAGGAACCTTGCAACTACGACCAAAAAAAAAAACCCGGACGGAGGCGACTAACGCCCGGTTGAAATCAGGGTGAAACAGCCAGGAAGGGAGAAAAAAAAAACCTCGGCCTCTTCAAAACGAAGAAACGCCGGACAAGAGAGCAGCTAACCAGGTTCGGGGACAAAACAGTTCGAAAAAAAGAGGAAAGGAAAGACGAAACTCAGTTCCGAGGCAGACCCACTCAAAAAAAAAATGCGCCTGGAAGACAAGCAGATTAGTGGGGGCGAGAAAAAACGACAACTTTTAAGCATTCTAGTTGCTAAACAAAAAAAAGGACCAGTAGAAACACATTTGAGGAAGGGTCGACGTTTGAAAAACATCAAAAGAACGGATCACTTGGGGAATTCCAGGGTGAACGACGCGCCGCAACTTCTGGAATTATGGAAGTGATCAATACGGACCGAAGAACCATAGTCAAGAAAAAAAAGCTACTCAGCCAAAAAAAATTAATCGAGTTGGGATGGGGGGGGGGAAACCCCGCCAGTGGTCGGAAAAAGCAGGACTACCTGCAAACTAAAAAAAACGGGGTCCGAGTAACCTTCGCAATAAAAAATGCAAAAAACCCTCGAACGGGGCACTTCGCGCGGGAACCAGTTGGAGGGACCACAGAGGGAAAATCAAAAGAAATATCGCCACAAAAAAACGCCAACAAGGGGACGGCCAAAGGGCAACAAAAACGCAAATAACTGGAACAAAGACGGGTTGGAGAAGGGAAAAAACTGCTACGCAACAAGAACAACGAGCAGCTCAGGAAAAACATAAAGGGTGGTGTAACGATTAAAAACCAAGATAACCGCCCACGGAGGGATAGGGAGGTTCAGTGAGGGAATCCGGAAGTACAGGGGAAAGAGAAGCAAGGGCAAAGGTGCGACGAAAAACGGAGAAGTTCAAAGCCCGAAAGGCAAAGTGCCCCAAAATAACAGAAAAAGAAAAAAAAGGACTAGCAGTGCCCAGATCGAGAGAAAAGGGGACCATTCAAAAATAAATGAAAGGGCATCAGACAAACACGCCAAGAGGTTATGCTTGTGGGGCGAACATAAGGCGGACGGGAAGGCCACAACCGCAAAGAACCGTTGGGGGCCGCGCAAAGAGGGGGAAGATAGGACTGAGATCTGGAATACAAACCCATAGTTTCAAACCCGGAGAAAAAGAAGGACAAAAAAAAAAGGGAGACAGGAAAACGTGAAAAGACGCCTCAAGGAGGGGAGGAACAAAAAAAAGACATTTGAAAAATTGCAAACTCGACAGTAGAACGCCGGGCCCCCACTTGGGGGATGGCCTTCTGGGAAAAAAAGAGAACTGGTCCTTGTGAAAGTCCAAGTTGCTGTTTAGTACCCCTAACATGAGAATAAAAAACAAGAAGCTTGTATCGGAGCAACGGGGAACCGGTTTTCGGGGGAAAATCGAAAAAAGAAAGGACTGCAGAAGGAATAAGGGGCTTCAGGAATCGACTCCCCAATACGAAAAGCAAAAGGGGGTCTTGACGGAACGTAAGATCAAAAGACCTCTTGCAAGAAGACCGAAAAGGGAGGGATCCGCAGATGAAGAAGAGCTTACCCAATCAGCCGTGACACTTCTAGAAAGAAAGGGACGTGCAGAAAGAAAAAACAGTGCCTGTGGAGGGGAAAATAGAGGGACAAGAAAAAGAAAAAAACAGGGTCAAAAGAGTTGCGGACCGGTACGAATACGTTCCGACATGATCGCGGTAGGGGAAAAACGAAAAGTAACAAAGATTGGGCGGAAAAAAAAACTCCTACGCCTTACAATAAGAAAAACAAAATAATAACGGAGGAAACCATTGGTTGATAGAGGTAGGAAACTCATGGGGACTCCTTCTGATAAGAGTGTGACAAGGGCTGACCTTGTCATTGATAGAAGGTGAGAACGTTCCCAGGAAACGGAGGCAAAGAAAAGGAAGGGGGGAACACCTATCGCCAAAACGACCCCACTCGGGAGCCGAAGTGGGTAGGGGAATCGAGAGAGCAAAGCGAGAGACTCGTCAGGGTGATAAGCGAGGTGGGCCCAAAGCCCGAGCACAAGGGGGGGAAAGAAAGAAAATCCACAGAAGCCACCCTAGCCTGTCCAACCGGCCGCACAAAAACAAAGCGGGACCACTGTAAAACTATATAGAGACGAGATCTCCCGTTTTTGAAAGGGGGACGTGTGGAAAAGGAGGAATGGGGGCTCAGGCCGAATTATCTTTCAATCCCAAAAACCCCGAAAACACCAACCTAGAGCCACAGATCCACGGGGGGCTCGTGGATTTTAATAAGGAGCACTAAATCCAAGCATACTCTTGGAGGGGCAAAAACAACATCAACGAAAGTCATGCCCGCCTTCCAATAAAGATTGCATGGATGGAGAGATGCTAGGTTTCGGGACGGGGCCGCCAGAAAACCTTCGCTTCAGCAGAGTAAAAAAAAACGGAAAAGAATGATCGGGGGGAGTGACACGTGGCCAGGGGTCTCTACAGCGAAAAAAAAAAAACACGTTCGGCCCTTGCCGAGGCCGCGAACAACAAAAACAACCGCCGGCAGTGACCGAGTCGAGAAAGAAAGGGAGGGGGACCACATAACGGGGGAGGAATTCTCATTGGAACCAGCAGTTTGGAAAAGGGGGACAGACTGGGAAAACCATCGGCAGTAGCCTTTTTTCTGGGGTCCGATGCCCTCAACGGGGTGACACGCATTAAAAGAAGGGTCGAAGAATACTGACAGCAGGGCCTCGGCGACCTCGTGATCCCCTGGCTGGTTAAGTGTACCGTTAGGCACGAGAGACCAAAGGCTGGGAGAAAGCCCGCTAGGGGACCAAGGGGGGGCGCCGGACGATGGGAGCGCCACTCAGATCAAAGAAGCAAAGGCGGAGCTTGGCAAAGAAACGGGGGAGGCCGGGGGGGCGGCCGGGGGGTTTCCGCCGGGAAAGAGGACGGGGAAACTGGTTTCACGATGTCCGCGGAAAAAAACGCAAGTTTTAGAAACATTGTACACTAGAGCAAAAAAAAAAGGAGGAAAAAAGGAAAAAACCAGGTGTAAGGCGGGCAGGAATGGGGCATCGAGGGGACACGGGACCACCGTTCCGCAAGGGTGCAAACGTAAGGCACAAAAAAAATTCAAACGACAAAAAGGGATGGAACACATCTAAGGAGGAGGGACAAGAGAGAGAGAGCGCCATCAGCAACACGCCGCAAACTCACCGACCGTACAGAAAAAGGGGAGCGAACCGCGTGGCGAATCAGGGAAACAAAGGTCCCAGAACAGACAATTATCCCGAGGAACAAACGGTGAGAGGCAGAGGAAGAAGAAGAGAGGGAGCCAAGAAAAAAAAGTCATCAAAAAAGGGGGGAAAAAATCGAAAAAGAGGAATGCCCAATAAAAACCACCCAGAGCACTAGAAAACGGAGGGGCCGACCGAGAACTCAAAGAGCGCGAAGTGAAAGGGGGAAAGAAAAAGACGTTTGACGAGGGCGAGACCCCATTCCTGCAAAACAAAAAAAACGATATTCCTAACATAAGTCTGCGGGGGGGCAGGAAGGGAAAAGAACACTTCGCGTGGGTCAAAAACATCCCGGGGTTGGACAAAAAAGGGGTAGCCGGCCGTGCCGGGGAATGGAAGGGGGGGGGGGGAACCGAAACGCAGGGGGAGCGGGTGGCACAGAAAAAAAAGAAAAACGAGCGCCGCGAACGACGAGGAGTGGGCGGGGCTTGGAAGCTAACAAAGGGCGACAAAAACATTAAAAGGGGGGGAAAAGGAAAATGGAAAGTCATAAGGAAGCAGCAAGGAGCGGAACGAAGTCTCCAACCAAAGCAGAAACACGGCAAACCGATCGAAGGCAATCCACCAGGGGGGCCCCGTCCGGAGGGGAAAACTAACGTGGTCGAGGGGAGGGAAGGAAAAGCTTATAAGGGAAGAGTCTAGCGCGCCAACGCAGCTCGCGGACGGCTCAAAGGAGCGTCGGTTGCCGAAGGGACTGGCTTTGACCGACGGGGAAGAAGTGGGAAGGAGACCGCTAGATTGAGATGTCGAAGGAGAAATAAAGTAATAGGAAAAAAAATCAAACAAAAAAAGTGAAAAAAAAAGAAGAAGACCAAAAGGGGCATCGAAATGGGGGGAGTGGGCCGCCGCGGCAATGAAAGGGAAGTAGAGCTGCTGAAAAAAATTGTCAAAACGGCAAAGAGAGTAAAAAAACCAAACGGTCCCAGAAAGGCTCAAACCGTGGGGAAGGGGGAGGTAGGGTTTCGACGCAGAGACCAGGGGAAAAACTGCAAACGGAAAAACGGTAGAGAGTTGAATCCCGCGAAAAAAGGGTTGATGAAAACCGTGTCGCGGATCATTTAAGGACAAAAGGGTAAGAACGGGAAGGCGGCAAACCTACGGGAGGCGAGGGAGTGTGGAAGGGACAGCGACCAAAAGGGGCCAAGACCTTCTTATGAGCGCTCGGAACACGCGGGACGAGGGGAGGACCAGGAGCGCACAGAGGGGTTGGTAGAGAATTTGGGAAAAAGGAAATAAGGGGGCCGGGCAGGAAGCCCAAACGTCTCGTAACCGAAACGGTACAGTGGGGGCTGAAGGGGAAGTGTCAAGAGGCCCGGGGTGACCACAGGGGGAAAAAAAAAAATTGTTGCGGACCGGACGGCAAACGACGGGGGACACGTGGCGAGGAAAAAAGTGACTCCTTCGCGAAGGTCGAAAAGGAGGGGGATGCAAAAGGTCCAGAAGGATCGAATAGGCGGGAAAAAAGGGGATGGCGGTGATTGCAGTCGGCCGTGTAAAGTTGAACTCCAGAAAAACCAACAAGAGTGACTTCAAAAAATGGACTAAGGGGAGGGGAAGAGGACGGTATGCTACCAGGGGGGGGGATCTGGAGCAGGGAAAGGGGGGAAGGTGTCTTTTGAAAAACTGAAGGAAAGAAAGCAGGGGGCTAGTTGTGAAAAACGTCACGTGAACCGCAAAGCATCGGGTGAGAAGGTAAACTGAGGACTCGAAAAAGTGGGGGCACCGCGGGGAAATCCTGTGGGAGCGGAAACCACCTGCTTTGTTGTCGAGCGTGGGTTCGGGAGGGTTCGAACTCAAAGAGGACAAGGGACCCACGTTCAAGGGGGGTGGTGGACAAAGGGTTTCGAAAAGTGGTCGGACAGCGGGAAGATCATGATGTTCAGAGGTCAAGAAAAAAAAAGGGGAACAAGAGGGAGTCCCCGGGCGGGGTTGTTGAAAGGATTGGTTATAATGAAGACGCCAAAAGGGGTCCGGAAAAGGTAGAAGGATACGAAGGGCCAGTGTCAAGTGGTGTGTAAAGTAAGAAAAAAAAAAAAGAAGGAAAGTTTAGCAAATTACGCGGTACTCAAACATTATGGTGATATTGGATTAAAGAAAAAGGACCCGGAAGTGGATTCTTCACAAAAAAAAAATATCGGGAACGGATTCTCCCGATGAGGGGCCGTCTTCAAAACGAGTGGCGAGGGATCAGAGGCTTGAAAGTTTTAAGGGATACGAAAAGAACGAGATCTGTGCGTTCCAGGAAACGGGAGCGGTTATGCAGGGGTTGGGGTCCTTACGCAGGCGGGGGAAGCTGGTTGGGCTAAGAAGAACTTGGAGCTGCGTCAGTCCGCGGAGTGAGAAAATGCCTTCAGGTTGAGCGTTCAGCGGGGGGGAAAAAAAGAAGGGGAGGCCGTCGAAAGAAACATCACTCCGCCGGCCAAAAAGAACAAAGGGGGTCAAAAATCCCGTAAGAACACTGGGTGTCGGAGGAGGAGGAGTGAATCCTCAGGGAACTGAAGGGGAAAAAAAAGGGGGTCATGGGGATCGAAGGAATTTTGGGAAGGTTGGGAGAACTGCTTCGGGACCAGTTCGGCGAAATGGGGAAATGGGGGCGAATGGAATGGGAGAAAAAGGAGGGAGGAGTAGAGCCAAAAAAAAACAAAAAAAAAGGAGGGAAACGAGAGAAATGAAAAGGTAAGAAAGGATCGACCACAAAGGGGAAAAAGCCAGGTTCAGAAGGGGGAAGGGGGCTCCCAGGAAGAAAGTTGTTCTACATACACCATCAAAGGTGAACTAAAAAAAAGAGCTCAGGCAAACGGAGAAAAAGTGCAGGAGGCTTTCCCAGACAAAAAAGAACAGATAACGAAAACAAAACCGCCCGGATTAAAACATATCCAGAGGAGTACCGACACGTCTTAGGGAGGGACGGACGGGGGGAAGGAGGCGAAAAAAAGGTCGCACAGGGAAAGTTCCAAAAAGGGAGAACCTCACCTGGAAGGACGATAACAAAACGTTACAAAAAAAGAACACAGAAGGGACACAACAGCAGAAGAACAAATCTTACCTCACCGAGCAAAGTGTTTGGCACCTCACCCTACCACGGAACGGCAATCCAAAGGGAGGGTGGGGCTATAAAGAAACTCACGCAGGCCAGAGAACATGCGACCAAAACTCTATGTACAATATACTGGAAAATGCCAGGAGGCCCGGGGCCTCCAGTAAAGGGGCTTTACGAGAAAAAAGCCTAACCAACTTCTTGATTGGGAGAAGTTAATCAGAAGAAAGGGGGGAAAAAAGACAAGCGAATATCTCGCAATGGACGTCTCGAAGGGGGGTAACTGAACCCAAGGGCGACTTGTGGAGGACAGGACAGGACTCAACGGCAACCAACCCACCCACGTGTTGGAGCTCCCCTTCTACAATCCCTCCCAACCAAGGTACGACGGCGAAGAAAAAACAATCTCGGAAAACCGGGGCAGACCTAACTGTACCAATGGAAAGGTAAATCCGGGGGGCGAGGCAATTGTCCAAACCGGCAACAAGTGTCCCATGACAAAATCATGACGTGGATCTGGTTGGTAGAAGCAGGAGAAATCAGGAACCTACTCACTGTTACCTTCCCACGCCAAAAAAGGAAAAAACAATTCCAGTGGGGGGTGACTCAAAACCTTCAAGAGCAGCAAAAGTCGCTAGTTCAGATGGTCAGGAAGACGTCTACCGATCAGCATGGGGCTTGTGAAACAAAAAAACAGACTCAAAAAAAAAATGTGGGCTTCGAGGGCCTGTCCCCAAAAAAAAACTACACAAAAAACCGCGCCGTCCCAATGTCATAAGGCAATCGGAAAAAAACCCCCACCAAAAAGAGGAAAAAAACGTAGCCCTTAACAAGGTGTGACCACGAGGGTCGTCGGGGCAGGCTGAAAAGAAAGGAAACGAAAGGCAAAAGAAAAACGGAAAAAAACTTTGGGGTTTCCCGACGCAGAAACGGATGTCCGAGCCCATTCGACATCGGGCAGGACCCGACACAAATTTCACTAACGTCACACAAAAACCTAACCAGACGACCCCGCAACCGATCAGGTCCGGGCTTCAGACAAAAAAAGGAAAAAAAAAAACAGGTTGTAAAGGGAAACATGATACCTCTCATGCGTACAAAAAACAGTTTGATCAGGACGGGGGAAACAAGAAGAAACTAGTACGGACCCTGAAAACTGGCCCGGGGGGATTAGCCAACTAATGATAGCAAACTAAAAAACGTCTATCCCTGCATCGTGAGGGGAAACGGTTTGGACAATATGCGCGAAAAGGGGAAAAGAAAAAAAGGGACGTCCAATGGGGGTAAGCCTCGGACAAACAACACTCGGGGACTCCGCGTCAGGGACAAGAACGGTATCAAGACAATGATACACGACAAAAAAACGCACGGGAGACTCGCTAAAAAAAACCAAAACCCCGAGCGGCACTGTTCAAGTCTTACACCAAACGTCGGACGCCATTCTTGACGCCAGACGGCCGTTCCGAAAAAAACGACGAACAAAAAGGGTTAAGGTGATGTAAGGGTCGAATACGGTTACGGGTCCGCGATTGATAAAATCGGTCGGACCTCAAGAACGCTAAAGTTGAAGTAATCTAGTACCCGAGGGAGAAAACAAAAAAAAAAAGACGTTAGAGACCGGGGGGGAAAAAATCCGGAATCTGAACTCTGTGGGACAGCACGCGGAGACAAAGGGCCGAAAAAAAAAAAAACTACGGATCTAAAACGAAGGTCCGGGGAACACGCCCCAGGAGAGGGAAAAGCCCAACACGGGGACCCCCCCTGAACTGAACCACGCGCAATCAGGGAGCAGGAAATCAGGGAAGGACGGACGGCCGGACTCGTAAAAAAAATTCCAGAAGAAAAGGGGCGAACCGCCCCTCGCCACAGGAGGGAAAAGGAACGAGGGGTCAACGGACGCGGTTAAAC
>Ga0179593_1695963_pt1 | contig 11465 bp, 13 predicted proteins | sample CZODoug2_1_08_16_FD_185931 | JGI IMG/M metagenome (GOLD analysis project Ga0179593, IMG submission 185931) | Vadose zone soil fungal communities from Angelo Coast Range Reserve, California, USA - CZODoug2_1_08_16fungal (PacBio error correction) | ecosystem: Environmental > Terrestrial > Soil >...
CCCGCTATCTGTATAGAGGAGATCCCCTCCAGAACCAGAAGAACGTATGCCCAAGGCTATGGGGGAAAATTTTTTTTTTTGAAGAGTTGTATCAATGGTTCCACTAGGGGGTGGAGAACGTCCCGAGAGCGGGGGATGAAAAACCCGGGAGATGTCTGCGGGGGGGAAGGGAAGGGAAAGTTTCTTAAATCACTTAAGCTCCTTCTAATGTCACGGGGTTGCCAGGAGGGGGGGGAGGGGGAATCGTTGACGAGGGGGATCATTCTCTGAAGAGGGCATTTCTCTTAACCTAGAAAGAAGTGACGAGGAAAGAAAGAGAAAACAGTGACTTTGCTATCTCGTAGGGGGGGGGGGGAAAACACTCGTCCCTCAATCATGAAGGAAGGTCTGTTTCATTTTTTTTGAAAGACGTGCCCCAAAACTCCGGGGTCAGATGAAGCCACCTCCCAAGAGGAAGGGGGTCGAGGGAGTAAATAATTACAGAAGGGGCTTCTTCAAAAGGGGGAAGACAGTGGGGAGCGACGAGGAAAAAAGAAAAAATCCCGCTTCATTCAGAGACGTTCTTTATAATGTTTATAAAAAAAAAGGGAAAGGGGCCTTGGAGGGGGGAAAGGGGGAAGGGGGGCCACTTCATTCCAATAAGGGAGGGGGGGTGCTTCATCTCATTCAGAGAGAACGGAATTTCTAACTCTAATAAGGGGGGAGGCTAGGAGGAAGTGCCACCTGGAAAAAGCATTTTCACGGATTCACCTCATTCTCTTTTTCATTAGTGGAAGGAAAGGGGGGAGGGGGGATCTATTGAAAAAAGTGGGGTCGCACCTTAGGAAAAGGGGGAGCGCCTCTATCTGGGGGGGTGCAATATTCCAACCTTTGAGGTGAAGGACCGGGGTTGGGGGAGGGGGGGAGGGGGCGGCTTGTCCGTGGAGGACCGGCTTTTTTTTAAGGGGACGGTCTATCCCAACTTAATGGGTTCAAAAAAAGAGTCCTCTTTGATGGCGAATTAGAAGTGGCGATCAGGATGAGGAAAAAATAAAATGGCTCGGAAGGGGAAAAGGGTCGTCAGGGGAGTCTTGGAAAACGATCCCCCCTAAAACACTGAAGAAAGTTAGGGGTCAAGGGAGAATAAAAAAGGTGAAAGGTATTTACAATCCCAAACACCTTTTGAATGCTGGAGGATCAATTCTTCAGGAAAAGATCCTGCACTGGGGGTAAGGGGGGGTCATACTTCGGAGAAAGGGGCGCGCTTCATTTATCAAAGGGAAGGGGGTATTGGAAGGGGGAGGGGGGGGGAAGGACGGGGATTATACTATCCAAACTGGACGACGGAAGAGGACAGTAGTGTACCGCTACACTAGAAATGAGAGGAGCGACGTGAAATTGATGTGGGAAAAGAGAGGATTATCCTATTCTTCTGGGAGGAGCGTAGCTAACTTATTGGCGAGTGAGAATTTTGTAGGGAAAATTCCGTTTTCAAGGGGGGAAATCCGCGAGAAAAAAATGCTTCGCTACGAATTTAAAAAAAAAAGGAGAGTGGATTCCTTGCGAAAAGGGAAGGGGTGGGTTCCGGGGGAAGTTTTTATTTAAATCGGTGAGGGAATTTCTCCCAGTTAGGAAAAAACTGGCCCTCAGCAAAAAGTAAAAAAGGGGCGCGTTTTTGCGGGGGGGAAAAGGGTGATCGTTAGAGGGGATTTCATCTCCTTCGCCGCCAAAAAAGGGGGGAGAAAATACGTTACTTATGAAGATGAGACGTATGTGGATCTGAGAGAGAGAAACCAACTTCTTTTGGGGATTTTGAGAATTTCTGGGTAGTCGAAGAAAACAAAGGAAGGAGGTTCAGCAGGAGGGTGGAGCTGAATCATCTCAGAACACAAAAAGGAGTCGTACCCAAATAGGATCCACAAGAAGCACGCCAAAAAAACCTTCCGGAAACTTCTTTTCTGGGTCACAATTTGACACAGGCCTTATCAAAGCCCGGGGGACCGCCGATAGATACTCAGAGGGAAACCTAAAAGCGCCTCATCTTCCGCGCCAGCAAGATTCATGACTAACAAAGACCCTCGGTCGACGGACTCACCATTGAGTTCTCTCTTCCTACCCGCTCCTGCCGGAAGGTTCAAAGTTCTTTTCCTTTTTTTGCGGGAAGAGTGGCCCCAGCTCACCTAGGGGGGAGACGAATTAATGAACGTCAAAATCCCACGCTCGTACAAAGCTGATGCCCAGGGGGCAACCCACTTACACTGGGGAGGGCCTTCCATGCTTCGTGGCAAAAAGAGAAAAGGAGGCATAAGGTCTTGGGGGGTAGGAACTATTCCTACCAAAGAACAATGCCAATCCCTTTCGCCTCCTCTACGCAAAGGGGGGGGGAACATCCTAATGTTTCCTTAAACTTTCACGAGAAGAAGATCATGCTAGGGGGGGGGTAACAATACTTATGAAAAGAATCATGGGGGGAAGATTCTATAAACCGCCTTTATGTCAGGGAGAAGAAAAATCCCACAAAAAAGTGATTACCTTATAGGGGGGAAGGGACTTCTTTACACCAACATCCCCTTGACAGAGGTCCCAAGACGGTCCGAAGAACTTGGAGCAGGGAAAAAGAAAAAAAAAAAGCAAATTCCTTTTTAAAAAAAAGAAGTGCTTTGGTCTTTGAACGGGTCAGGGTTTTTTAGCCGTGCCAACAAAAACAAAACTACAATCCCTCATAGGAAGAGGGGACGAAAGGCCTCACACGAAGAATGCCGATCCGATGAGGGACTGAGACAAAATACAAGAAGGGAGAAAGGCAGTTGGTTCCTCATTAGTGGAACCCTCAGCATTTGTGTATAAAAGGTAGGGAGAGGACGAACCCCAAATCAGAAGGATCACCGGACAATCCTAATAAAAATCCAACACCGCCGGTAGGGGGAAGTGTTACTAAGGTGACCGCTCCAGGAGGGGGAAGGGAGATCTTAAAATCTTACAATACAAGGGGAGAGGAAATGAAACAACACCCCGTGTTCAGAGGAAAAGACTTTCCTGTATGGTCCGTAAACCGTAGAAATCTCCTTCTGGAAGGAAAATCCGCAACAATTTTACCCTGGAGAAAGGCAGAGGGCTGCACACTTGATCTGGCACTCTAAGATCAAGATCCTGGGGGGGAAAAGAAGAAAATATTTCTTATTGGGGTATTCTACTACTGGATCTGGGAAAGAACAGCCAAACAGAATTGGAATGAATTGGGCCCAAAGGGGTGGAAATGTCCCCACAATTCCAAGAAAGAGAGTCTCTTGAGCAGACGGAAGAAATGAAGCATGGGAAAGGGGGGATTTCCTTATCGAATGGGGCGTCGTCCCCACTTACATAAAGGGGAAGAAGCTACTTGGCCAGTCCCTTTCAAGGGGCAAACCGAAGCTTGGGAGTGGGAAAAAAAGGCTTTTTTTGTGCAACGGGGGGTTATTATATCGCAAAGGAGGGGGAGGGGGATCCTCATTATTGAGACGGGAAGGAGACCAATAACTATAAGTGATATCTCCAAATTACAAAGAAATTTCCTTTTTTGGAAGAGAGGTTAACTTATTTTCGAGGAAAAGTTCAACAAAAGATTATCTCCTTCTCAACTAGTCCACGATTGGCGGAAGCCTCCTCCGGAAAGATGGAGGAACCCGGACGCCTGGGAGGCGATCTAACAAAAAAGGTGGGCAACGTGGCTTTCAGAAGGGAAGCGTAAACCAACAAGACAAGTTGGGGTGAAGAGTATCTCGGGGAAAGGAAAATACTCTAAATTATATTGGGAAAAGTATCCTCAGCCGGGGGAACACCCCTGAAAGAAATCCTGGGGTCCTCAATGCTCTTGGGGATTTGCGTCTTTCTCCACGATATTCCGGGGACCACCCGTCCAAGAACAACTTCGAGGAAGGTTGGGAAAAGATGCTGCCTTCCGAAAGGTGATATTTAAGAAAGAAAACAGCATCTGGTTGGGGGGGCCCAATTCTATGTTCAAGGGGGGGGGAAAACTTAAAAAGGTGGAAGGTGGACCCCAAATGAATTTCCTTCTTGTACCTCCCATAGGGATGACAACCGCCACGGGAGGGGCGTGCGGTTATGCGGAGGGGAGGAGCACGTTCCCAAAAAAGGAAAATCTCTCCCCTCACAATCAGAGTTGGGGGCAGCTCTCGGGGTAAGGGGGGGTTTTCTGGAGCATGCCGGGAATATAAGGTGCCTTGCTCGGAAAAAAAAAAAAGGGTTTCCCAGATAAGCCTCTCCCACGTCCGAAAGCGAAAGAGTGCTTGGCTCAGAAGGGGGAAATGATGTTCATCACCATATTGTGGGGGACTCCCATTAACTTTTCGCAAACCGAAAGAATTAGGGAAGGGAAAAGATGTGCTGGGGGGGGGGAAGAATTCCCATGGAGAGTTCTTTCTTCCCATTGTACTAGGGGGAACCAAAGCGAGAAGGAATGATGTAAGGGAAAAAAAAGAAAAAATTTATAATCGAAAGAGTCCTTTTGGTTTTGGAAAAAAAGTTTGCAAGGGGCAAAGAAAAAAATCGCGCGTTTGGGGGAAAGAAAAGAAAAGATCAAAATTCCTATCCATCTCACTATGTTGATTGGAAAGAGTTCAAAGGAAGAATGTCCTCATGGGAAGGGATTCCCTATTCAATGAAGGGTGGGAAGGGTATTTAGGAACCAAGGCCGTGCTGGATCTATGCCAAAAGGGGGGACGCACCTGTAGTTTCAAGAAAAGGATAAAAGCTTTCCTTCTTACGCAAGGGGGAATCATCGGAGGTGTTGTCGGAGGGGGAAAAAGAAAGTGGCCTTTTTCTCATGCAAAAAGGGTTTATCCTTCCACGAGGAGGGAAGGAGACACTTAATAGAAACAGTGAAATCTGGAGGTCGCAAAAGAGGGTACGGTGGAAAGCATATCATACTGGTCGAGGGTCGAGTTGGGAAAGGCCGTGAGGCCCAGGAAAAAAGACTAAGAAAATTCTTGGTCTCAGGGGGGGCCAGAAGGGTTAAAAAAAAAAAGCCCTCACCGGGGGGGGGCTCGTTAACTAAGCCAACTAGAATCTCCTTAACGGGTTCGAGATGGGTCAGAAAGTGGGTTGTCCTAATTCGCGCTTAAGGTAGGAAAAGACTTGTGGTTATTGAGGCGAAAGACAGGGAAAAACGGAGGTAGACAGGAAAAAGGAGGAGCTTCGATCTGATCTACGGAGGGGGAGTCGCTTTGAATTATGAGGAGAAGGGAGGGAGGTTCCCGTCTGGAGAGGAGAGAACTTGGGAGGGGAGGGAGGGCGACTTGTTCGGAAGAAAGCAAAATCCCTCCCTTCCGGAAGGGGGAAAATCCGCTGCGAAGTGTCTAAAGAAACGGAAAGAGGGGCATTTATTTGGGTAAGGGAAGAAGGGGAGGGAAGCTTTCAGTAATGAGATAAAAAAGGGATTGTTTCTCACATGGGAAAAAGCACCATTAAACGGACGTGGTTCTGAATCGAGTGGATCGGATCTGGGGGATGTAGGGGGTGAGGGCCTCGTGAGGGCGTCGGGGGGAGAGAATCGGACTTAGGAAGAGGGCCGTATTTGTATCAGCCGGATCTTCTTTCTCAACGGAGGGGGCCTTGCTGGGAAAGAAAAAGGATGAACGTCGAAAAAGAAGCTCTCTCAGATCTTTTCTGTCTGGGAGAAGAAATCGAAGCCGCGAAAAAAGAAAAACTTCTTAGGGAAGATCTGATTCCTAACATCCTCCCGAAACTCCGGCTCGCGAGGAGGGGGATTCTACTTTGAGGAAAGTAACAACATCCATTCGACCCAGTGAAGACTATATATAAAGACTGCGAGGCAAATAAAAAAATCTCATTCATCAAATTCTCCTCATAGTGAGCTCCTGTCGGATTTCACTCTCCCCAATTAAAATCAAAAAAAGAAACCTTTCGGAAGAGGGGGGATCTTACTGAGCTATCCCTCCTAGAAGGATTAGTGAAGTTTGTATACAATACATATATTCTAATAAAAGGGGGGTTAGCCTTAAGGAGTAACAACCGTGACTCTTCCAAGATCTCTCTAAAGAGCTTCCACACGCGGACGAGCTTCTTGGCCGAAAAATTAGTATGGTCCTCAGGTGAGAATAATTTCTTGGGGGGGGCCCCAAATAAGAAAAGGGGAGAAAATCTGGGACGCTTACTCCCTTCTCCTTCCAAGAAGGGAACGACGAATCGCGGCGAAAATTCTGCACAGTCAGAAGGGATAAAAGCTCATCTATCCACGAGCATCCTTTAGGGGAGTACACCAAAAGGCCTTCGATAAAGAGAATAGAGCGTCCCGTTTTTGGGAGAAGTTACCTGCAAAGGTTCTCGCTAAAAAGGAATCCCGTAAAAGCGAGTAACAGGTAATCTCTCCAAAACCCTGGGAAAGATAGTTGGAAAGTTCAGGATCTGAAGGGGGGGGGAAGGGAGTGGTTCCCCTAGCCAGGAAGTGTTTGCTTCCTGTTCAGCGGGGGGAATTGGGTGGGGAACATTGCCAAAGAGAAAATCTGAATATTCGGGAATGCTTTTCCTACGGAAGGGAGGGGGGAAAAGGGAAGAAGAAGAGGGATAGAATCCTGATAGAAAAAGAAGTGATACATCAATAAGTCGGGGGGGTCGCCAAAAACCGCTTAAAGTTTGTGATCTAAGGTTTGTTTCATTGAGAGAGGAAGGGATCCCCTAGGAAAGCAGGGAAGATTCCCTACACCACGAAAACAAGAGACAACTCCGAGGGCTTTCACTCTCCATTTACGGCGTGCGCACCCACTAGGTGAAATATTCTTGACTTAAGGGCACATCGGGAACGGGCCTTTTTCTCCGGGGTAATCTCAGACTACACAGGGAAGTATGGAAAAAAAAAAAAGAAATGCACCAGAAGTAATCTTTACAAAAAAGGTTTAAAATTATGCAAGGAAGGAAAAAAGTTAAAGGGGGACTCGAAGGGAAGGGGACGTACCCCACTAGGGGTTCGTACGTGAAAATGCCTTCAGGAGACGTTTATCGGGGGGAAAAATTCACAACCCTCAGATTTGATGTGGGCTGTGGGAACCACCAATGCCGTTCCAGGGGCTTTCCGAAGGGGAGACCTCCTTGGGGAAAATTCCAGAGTGATCTTATTGGGTCCTGTCGGGGGTGAAAAGAGAGTGATTCCAGGTCGAACGAAGGGGAAAGCCGGAGGGAATCGACTTGTCAGATGAACTCCACTTTGAACTAGGGGCTTTTTTCTGGTGAAAAGAGCGTTTTGGGGGGAAAGTTCCGGGAGGGGAGCAACACCAAAAAAGAAAAAAGAAGACAATCTGGTGCCCAACCTCAGGGATGGAGAAGATGGAGGAGAAAACCTACTATATCTGCCAAGAGGACTTTTTCGGGTCGGGACAAGAAGCTTTAAACTTTCGTCGAAAAGGCGAAGTCACTCCCGAGGGTATCACTTAATTGGGGAAACTCAGAAAAAAACTCGCAGTATGAAAAACTTTCGCCGAATCCCCTATTGGTTTCTGGATGTCCCTGTTCGGAAAAAGGGGTTCCACCCCCACACTCTCCGCGGCGCGATCTAAAACCGGTTTGCAATGCTCTTTGCCTGTGAGAAAGTATAGGTGTGTAAGGGGGACGAAGGGAACTTTGGGAATTCTACAGAAGTGCCTCTCTTGAGTTGTCATTGGAGGGGTGCTAAGGTGAAGTATCTCTCTCAAACAGGGGAAAATAAGAGAGATCAGAAAAGCAGAAGTGGGGAGATGAAGAAAAAGAGAGCAGCGCTTCCAAAGGGAAGGAAGGGTTTCACCCGGTCGGAAAAATCTACTTTGGCCTGCGTAAAGGGCACCCGAGCTCTTCTGGAAAAAAAGGGGCGCTTTTTCGCGGGAAGTTTAAGTCTTTGCGAGAGAAGGGAAACGCAGAGGCGTTGGGGGGGACTTCTTGAAAAGAAAGGGAAAAGGGGGATACGTTTCATCCAGGGAGAAAGGTCTTTTCCTTTCTTAGGGGGAAGAAAAACTGGCCGCGAAAAAAAGAAAAAAAGAAAGGGACTTTGGATAAGAAGGGTCTTGCTCGGGGTAAAATCATGATGTATCTCCCAAGGGGGGGAGGAAAAGAACTCCGAATGAGGGGCCAACCCCAAACTCCGAAGGCCTTCCACCTGGGAAGTTTCCCAGGGAGTTCAGAAAGAACGAAAAAGGGACGCTTCCTTGGACACTTTTCTGAAAGGCGATGAACCCTCTCTTTACCGCCATCCGCGTATGCTTTCCTTTCTCGGGCTGTAATCCCTCAAAGAAACGAAAAGGCCCGAAGGGGATGTTGGGAACAAGTAAAAAGAAAGGGTGGCCACTGAAAAGGGAGAAGGAGGTTTTCTTCTAAAATGAAATTTCCGGCAGGGGGGAGAAAGCGCAGGAGTTGTTCTTCTGCGGAAACCTTCACTTGTGGACGTAAAAAGAAAGGGCACAAACCAAAATTTGCATAGTGGAACAACTTGACTGGAGGAAATTCTCTTTTTCCTTGGGTAGGAAAGAAAAGTAAGGTGTCGTATCTATGACAAGGGGGGTCGCAGCGGGGGGGGCAATCTTGGAAGAGAGGGGGAATGAGGGAGAGGCACTATGAAAAAGGGGGGAGGGAGAAGGCGTGTTTTCTTAGGGGGGAAGGCTTTTTCCTTTTTCTGCTCAGGACAAAAAAGGAAGAAAGCTATCCCAAATGCTGGGGGGAAAGGGGGGGAGACACTTAAAGAGGAAAAAGGGAGGGATGTCTCCTCTGGGGGGAGGGTTCATTATTCTAGGGGGGGGAAAGTTCAAAAACGGGGGGAGGAGCGTTTCGGGATCACCCCTCGTCCTCCGAGGGGAAGAAAAAATGTGACAAGGGGGTACAAAAAAAGGAAATCCGAAAAGGAAATTACTTGGCTCGTTAACTGACTAAAACCGTTATCCTGACGTGCATGAGGTCTTCGAGGGGTGTCCAGAAGGAGGCAGGGACTCGGGGAGGAGGATAGCGTTGGGATTTTGGGGGGAAAAAGAAAAAGACATCACTGTGCGTAAGCCCCAAGAGAGTTCCGATCGGACTCGGGGGGAGCGAAGAGTCAATGAAAAAGGGAGAGCTTGAAATTTGGGGACGGCGTATGATCGCAAGGGGGGAGGGAGGCACGGATCTAACTGGGGAGGGAGGAGAGAGATTGGCGAAAGGGGGGCGGATGAGGGGTTTTTCAAGGGAAAAAGGAATTCTCCTCATACTGAAGGAAGACTGGGCGAAAGGGATATCCTGGCGATTTCTAAGAAAGGAAGCACGTTTTTAGTGGGAAAGGGGGAGGGATACTTCTCGACTCTATAAGCGGAAAAGGAAAAAAAAACACCCTTCCACGCAAGGAGGGAGGGAGCAGGGTTCTGAGGACTCAGAAGGGAAAAAAGGGATGCGGATTCGTATTGCGAGAAAGATTCGTCGAGACATCATTCAGGAGAATGAAGAGAGAAAAAGGGGGATCCATGGATTAATACGAAAGGGAATGCCAACTGAGGGGGAATGTATAAATTGCTCTAAGGAAAAAAGAGAAACGCAGTCTGTGAGAGGGAAAATAGGGGTATCGGAAAGAAAGAGAGAATCAACAAACACAACTGAGGGGGGGGAGGGGGGTATGCTTAGTCTGGCTCTGGAGAAACTGAGCCTAGAAATCCCTCCCCACAACTGTTGCCTCGCAGAGGGGGCATTCTACATTCCTCCCCTTCCATCAAGGAGGAGACCAATCCTTTGTAGACCAAGAGAAGAGAATAAATGAAAAAAATACTTGCTCTAACATTCATGGGGTCTTCTCTACCTCGATTTCATAGAAAGAAGGAATCTCGAGCAAAAAACCCTTTCGAAGAGAAAAACCCGCGCATAAAAGGGGGGGGAATTGTGCTTCTGAAGGGGGGGCACCAGCGTCAGAAGGGGAAGAAAATGTCTACGAAAGGAAACTCTTTTCAAAGAGCTCTCTTCCCCCGCTCTGAGAGCAAGAAAAGGACACGTCCTTGGATCGCAGGGGGGGAAAGGGTCCTTCTTCTTGAAACAGGCTCTGTTAGGGGAGGAACACGAAAGGCAAAACGTCGAGAAAAGAAGAAAGCTCCAGGTCAAGTCTCTAGGACCATCCTAATAAAGGTAGGAGCCGCTCTAAAAAAATAATGCACGTCGCATAGAAGGCTCATTTCGGAGGAGATCAGATCACGAAAGAAAAGGGGCACGTTGGGGGGGTCTAACATGGCTATCGCGGGTAAAAGAAAACCTTCTCAAAAAAAGGCCCCGCGAATAATCGAAAGGGCAGGGACAACATCTGACGAAAAAAGTGCTTCCCCTGGGTTTTTGTGTAGTAGGCAGGGCCTTGAAGACTTGGAGGCAGGAGAAGCCAAGTCCATTTGGAAAAAAGGTGATGCTTTCATGGGGAGGGTGTTCCCCTGGGGGTTGGGTGGGAAGCAGATAATATTCCTGTATGTGGTGTTGTATTCCGGGGAAACTTCCTCGAGTAAGTGGGGAATCCGAGAAGAGGGGAGAGATAATTATCTCAAAGGGTTAGACATCAATATGGGGTTCTATTAATTTTCGAAAAAAAGCATGGGGGGATAGAGACGAAGTTCAATTGGAGAACCCATGTGCAGGCCCAGGGCCAGTCCTCCCTGACAGAAAGAACTACTTCGTTGGATACTTTCACAAACAGAACCGCTCCTCTCTTATCTGAGTCCCTTTTCCTCGTCCACACCTCATCGTCCTGTGCTTCTGCGTATGAAAAAAAAATCCCTTTCTCTACCAAAAATTGTTTTTCATCAGGGGGGTCCCTCCACCTTTAGAAAGGGTTCGCTCTGAAGAGAATTCTTTAATCTTGAAAGAAAAAGTAAATTGAAAAAGTTCAAGGGAGTTTCCCCTTTCAAGGGGGAGACCAGCTCCTACCCCAAATTTATTGGAGGAGTAGCCAAAAAAGGATGCAGAGGACGGATGGAACTTGAGATGGCAAAGAAAGACAACACGCTCTATTGGAAGGAAACTTTTTTCTGGTAAAATCAGGCCCTGGAGGGCTGGCGAAATCTCTCTACACTAGAGGAGGCTCCTTCCGCGTCCGATGAAAGGAACTATGTTCCGGTGAAGCTCCCCTTGATGAGAAAGGGACGCAGCCATGTCCTCTCTGTGAGAGAGTTGCCTTCTTTACTGAGAGGAAGCACGAGGAAGGCCGAGTTTTCTTATGGGTGGGACGTGTTCATTGCAGTGAAAAGTTTCAACGGAGTGTTTTGTCTCCTGCTTCAATTGAGGACGAGGCAAGGGAACCAGTGTCGTCATGATGGTTGGTGTTGTCTAAAGAAGCAAAACCTTATTTAGACCACGATTGCCAAACGCCCCGACGGGGAAGGGACAAAGTCCAGGAGAAAGGGTCCTTGTTCTCGGGAAAGTTAAACTTAAGGAGAACGCAAGGCCAAAAAGGATTATGGCGCCTGAAAACGTCTTCCCACTGGCGTCAAACGCCTCTGGAAGTCAAAAGGGCT
>Ga0179593_1759337_pt1 | contig 11465 bp, 12 predicted proteins | sample CZODoug2_1_08_16_FD_185931 | JGI IMG/M metagenome (GOLD analysis project Ga0179593, IMG submission 185931) | Vadose zone soil fungal communities from Angelo Coast Range Reserve, California, USA - CZODoug2_1_08_16fungal (PacBio error correction) | ecosystem: Environmental > Terrestrial > Soil >...
TCGTCTTATTCAACGCTTCAAGAAAGGAAAGCTGTGGGAAGAAGGCCATGGGGGGGAGAAGGGGTCAAGGGGTCGGAAACTTGACTAGCCGGATCTTTTGAGAAAGGTAACTCCCTTTTTGCAGTGAAAAAGACATACGCAAGAAAAGAATTCTCTTTTGTTCGCTATGCGAGGGGAGGGGAAGGATCAACTTGAGAGTCGGTCGTCGGTGGATCTTTACTGTCTTCAGGAGAAGAAAACTTCGGCAGAAAATGTCTCGACCGAACCAAAAAGGTTTCTCAGAACGGGAAAAGCCTGCTCGATCCAAAAGGGAAACCTCACGGCTGGGTATTTGGAAAAAAAGGAGAACTGTCATGACAAAAAAAAGGTCCGCGAGGCCGAATACCAAGGAAAAAAAAGGAACACAATCGAAAGAAAGGGAGGATAGAGGGAAAAAGGGAAAAAAAAACTTAAAAGGAGGATACCTTTTTCACCGAAAAGGGGAAAATGCAATTGGCCAAAGCGTGCCTTCGGAGGGGAAGCCTTCCGTTCGGGAGGGAAGAATCTCCAGAGGAGGAAAACGGGATTGGAACCTTGGAGGCTTCAAAAAGACAAAGGCACAGGAAAAGAAAAGAGATCATCAGAAAGGGAAGGGGGGGGACCGTGTGCGCTGGTCTAGGCCTCGGCGGAAACTGGACAAGGGAAGGGGCAGGAAGAGAAACGTCCAACAAAGGGGGGGAGATAGAGTAATCTACTCGTAAAAGGAATTCCGAGAAGCGTGAACTACCACTTCAAAAGGAATGGACGGTCAGAGAAGGGTCATGATTAGAGAGGAAAAGGTTGCGGGGGGGGCTACGACAAAGCCCATATTTTAAGGGGAGGGGAGAGAGGAGTTGGGGGTAGATGAAGGTCCAATCTTAGAGGGAAAGGTTTTGCGAGACACGCCTAAAATGGCACCCTGCCTGAGGGGAAGAGAGAAATGAGAAAGGGGGGTCGCGAAAAAGATCCTTCAGCATCGACGGAAAAGAAAGAAAAGTGGCTACCTGCGCGACTTCTATCTCCGAAAAAAAAAGAAGAAATCTTCTCGGGAAAGAGGAATCGGTGAAAGGCGACCGTAAGATTGTCCTCGGATTTTGATCAAGAACTGGCGCCGCTTCCGAGGAGGGGGAAGACGGCGAGGAGAGAGGAGCTACCTTGGGGGGATCCTACATAAACTGGTGGAGCCAATAGGAGAGCAAGCGATTTAGGGAACTGTCCCTTTTCTATGTAGTTCTATAAAGGAGAACCAAGAGAAAGGAAGATCTGCCTAGGGAAGTGGGCGAAGTCCTGGAAAAGAGCGTCGTTGATCCCAAGGGCCTCTGTAGGGGGAGACCAGCGAGGAATGGTCCCGAGCGCGCCCGCTGAGGTGAACTCGTATCTCTTCAGGATGCCGAGGGGAAAAAAAGGGGAACTAAAGGCGGGGGGAGAAGCGCCTCACGCAGACCGCAGCGAGAGACGATCACCGCAGAGGAGATATCCGCCCCGAGGCACGTGGTACTCTGAAATACGACGGCAAGAGAGACCTAACCCCGGACGGAATCAGCTCTCGCGCCAGCAGGGCAAACATCCTTATCATCCACGGTGCCAAGTTCTCGAAGGAAATTGATCGAGGGGCCGAGTTCGCGACGGGAGCTCGGGGAGTGGCCAAGATCAACCAGAAGGAAGACCATTGAGGCGGGAGTCGTGGGAGCTAGGGACTCGAGGAGTGGTCACAAGGGAAATCGCCTTGAGGAAGGCCTAGCCAGCTGCTTGAAAGGTTTTTCGGCATCGCAAAGAAACAGGCACAGCTTTGCCTGAAGACAAAAAATCTTAGCGCGGGTGGAAGACGACTGCCAAACGCGGCACCATCAAAAAAACCGGCGGATGTCGGGGAGGGAACCGCGCCAAATCAAAGGGTCGAGGGAACGGTCGGGTCAAGGGGGGAGTCTCTCAACAAAAAAAATATATCGCTCAATCGACCAAGCTCCTCACATTGCGCGAGGGCGCCGGTTCGCGGAAGTTCCTGGATTGGAGGGACGGCTTTTGGGGTTGAGCTTGGGGAAACAGGGGGAAGGGAAGGCTTTTTCCTTCTGGATCCAGGCAGAAGTTTTTCTATTCCGAAAAAGCGAGCAGGGCAGAAACAGGGAAAGACCAAGTCGGACTGGAATCTCCATCGGACACCATCAGACCTCTCCGAATAAGTACGCCTGAGGTCTCTGGAGAATTTTGTCTCAGAGTCCTAAGGCTCACTCTTCTTTGAGAGAAGGAACGTCCTGAGTCAACGGGGAGGGAGTAGCTTATGAGACTCTAGGCCGGGAACAATTATTCAGGGCCAGGGTTATCCAGGAGAGCTCTGCCTATTCTCTAGTAGATCTGCAGAGAAAAATGCCTGCGTTCCGAGGTATCGCGACTCCCAGGCAGGATACGGCGTCTGCGGTGCGGAAAAGGACAACTCCTTGTAAGTTCAAAGGGGGGAGAGCTGTAAGGGTGCTATTCGGCCGCGAAAGGGGGGGGGGGGAAAGTCTCTGCGGGAAAGTTCCTCGAGTCATTGGGAGAAAAAAAGATATCATCTTCCGGCCGGACGTAGGAAAAAGGAAAGAAGTTTTGTGGGGGGATCAAAGGACTCGCCGGAGTCGAAGGGGCTGAAGCCAGGAAAGGGGGGAAGTCTCTTCAGGCCGCGTCTGGGAAAAAGGCGAGGAAAAGGTCTCGAAAAAGTCCTTCTCGTTGCGCGGGGAGGAGATCTCAGCAAAAACAATCTGGCTGATGACAATCCTTACGGTCAGAGGTCACCACGAGAGAAAACTAAAGTCACCTCCAGATTAGGCGTCGCAAAAGGGGGGGCTGGATCGACGCCGCTCAAGGGTAAAGAGTTCTTATTTACTTTCTTCTGCGGGAGGCGGCTAAGGAGAAAAGGAAGTTTCTTCGTGGGGTAAATAGTGTTGTGTTTATGCCTGTCTTGGGGAGTGCGTGTCTTTCACCCCATACATCTGAAAGCAAGAAGGAAGGAATGTATTGCTATCTCACCAAGCCTCGAAAGCAGATGACTCAAATGGGGGGGGAGGGGTCTTAGCCAGAAGAAGGGGCAAAAAGAAAAAAAAGACCCATAACATGTTCAGAAGGAAGTATCTTTGAGAAAGTCCGCGGGGATTCCCTCCGGACGGAATTGTTGGGGGAAATAAAGTGCGAGTAGATGAAAAAAAAAGGGATCCCTTCTTTTTTACGAATGAGAACGCAAGGAAAATCCATGTATAAAGGACGGATTCAAGGGAAGGACAGACAGGCGGCCTGAGAGAAAAAAGGTCTCACCCTTCTTTTGATGAGGAGAGGGCGGCGGCGAAAACAGGCGGTGAAGCCTCCGGAAGAAAGGATTGATCGAGAAAACCATGGGAATAGGGGCCGCAAAGAAGCCGCCTTCACGTCCGCAACGGAAAGGGCAGACTTGGAAAAGAAAAAAACCTGTCGCTCCCCGGAAGGGGGAGCCGGGTGCGCAAGGGAACCGACCGGGCGTGGCGGCGCAGACAAGGGGGGGGGGGGGGGGAGAGGGGGGACGGACCCCTTTATATCTGAAAAAAAAAGAGAAAAAAATTGCCATCCGGACAGGGGAAAGAAGTGCTCCAAATACCCGCCTTTGAGGGGGGGTGGGTTTGGACGAGCAGAGGGGTGCTGAGAACCGTACTGGAAGAAAAAAAAAAAAAGATCCCGTTCCCAGCTGTCGCAAAGGGGAAGAGGAAAGCCCGTAAGATCTCGACGCCTGAGGGAGAAAGCGGGAGCCACAAGGGGAGCCGCTCTCAAGGGCATCGCGCCCCAAAAGGCCTATTAAGACGATTTATTTTTAGTTAGAAGCCAAAAGTAAACCGGCTCCCCGATCCGGAGAAGACAAAAGACCATCTTTCGCAACCAAAAGAGGGGGAGGGTTAATGCACCAGCGGGGGGGAGGGGTCCCTCTTTTGATGTTGGCAGCAAAAAGGGCAACCAGGGGGGTATTGGAAAAAGCAACATCTCGAGAGAAAGAAGGTATTTCCGAGGGCACTATGCCTCTGAGAAAAAGAAAGGGGAAAGGTTTCAGCTTCATGGGCAAAAAGGTTTAGCAATTTTTCGGAAAGGGAAGAGGGATAACGCGTTTCATCACGAGAGGAGGGAACGCGGGGGGGGAGAGTTCGGTAAGAAATGGCGACAAGTAGGGGGGAAGTTCTCGCTACAACCACCGGAGGGGGGAGGTGAGAACAAAGGAGGGGGTGGGATCTGATTCTGGTGGAAAAAAAAAGAAGGGAGAAATCGGCGGAAAAATACTGTGCCGAGGTGACGTAGTAAAAGAGAAGAGGGGGAACAGGTTGCCGACTATCTGCCTTCCAGGAAAAACATGTCACATCCAGGGAGGGGAATGAACATGTCTTGACAAAAAAAAAGAAGAAAGGCCGGGTGACAAAGAAAGAGGGAGAAACCCTAGGCCAGAACCGAAGGGAAAGGAGGGCGTTACCTTGATTCCAGGGAAGAAGGAAAAAAAACTTCATTGGGAGGGGAGAGGAAAAAGTCACTTTACCTCCGCCTTGGGGGGAAGGGCCTTTACAAGGGAAAGGGGGAAAAAAGGCCGGCAAAACTACAAGGGGGTGCTTCCTTTCTGCCAAGAGCTGGGTCTTCTACACCTACTACAGGGGGGGGAAGTGTCGCCAAAGGGAGAAACATCTCTCCGTTCATGTGATGAGGGATGAGACGGGAAAAATCTGACGTTTAGCCTTCGTAGAAGCTGGAAGGGGGGAGAACCGAATCTGTATCCGACATTTATTCCCGAAAAAAAGAAAAAAGGCTACAAAAAGGGAAGGAAGACGTGACGGCCAGTCGGAACGAAGCATTTCTGGCCGCCAGAAAGGAAAAAGAAAATGGGGAGGATCCTTCTCAATTGGCCCCCATTAGAAGAAAAGGAAGGGGAAAGATTGCTGAACATCTCTCTCAAAAGAAAAGGAAAAGAGAGGATGTTCAAGAACTGGTATCGCGTAATGGGGGCCAAAAGAATCCACAGGTAGTGGAGGGGGGGGCGACGAAGGCAGCCTGCGGCGAAGGAAGAGGGGGGGAAGAAGTCTCCGCTCTACAAAAGAAAAGGGAGAGGGGGAGTTTGAAAGGGGGAGAACTCATGTCTGCTACAGCAGGAAAATCCAGAGCACCGACAAGGAGCTGTCTTCTCTCTGCTGACGGGAAGGAAGAAAACTTCACATTAAAGAGGGGGAGGGTCTTCCAGGGAAGAAAAAAGGGGGGAAATCAACAACTGTTGTGGAGGGGTCAGAAAGAAAAGAAAGGAATCTGCATAAATGCACAGCAGTGTAAGGGGGAAAAGGATTTGCAGTTCCCGCAAAGGGGGGGGGACCCAAACAAGGGAAAAAAGGGGAGGCTTTCCCCTTTACCGAGAAAAGGAAAGAGAAAAGAAAAACGGACAGGGGGGGAGGGGCGTAAATCAAAGGTTTGGTTGAAAAAGATTCCTTCAGAAAAGGGGGGAAAGGCCGAGGGGGAGGAAGGAAAAGGTGAATACCGATCTCAAAGAGAAAAGGTCTAACTCCAGTTGTCAAGGGAAAGGGGGACATCTCTCCTACTAAATCCAAGGCCTTCCTGGAGAAGAAAAGGAAACTGTACTTCCAAAGAGACATCTACATCTCAAGGGGTGACATCGAGCACCCCAAGGAAGGGAGGGGCTACCATCCTATTGGGGGCGGGGAAAACATCATGAAGAAGGAAAAAAAAGGATGACAAAACATCTGGGGGGGAATAAGAAAAATTTGGAACGGGGGGGGTTGATAGGGACTGACTCGTAAAAAGGGGGGAGAATTTTTTCTGGGAGAAGAAAAACGTTGTAGCAAAAAAAAAGGTAGCGTCGTTAAGACGCGAAAGGGGGGGAGAAAGACCAGAAGGCATTTAGGGGAGAGAAACAGCAAAGAGGGAACAAGCAGGTAAGGGCGTCGTTTCATTTTTTGCGGAAGAAAGTAAAAGGACCTAAAGAAAGTCTCAATGGAAGGAAAGAAAAAGGTGTCCTCTTGAGAGCGGCTAAATAGAGAGGAAAATAGCTTATTCACTCTGCAATAAAAAAAAAGCGCCTCTTTTTAAGAGAAAAAATTAAGGAGGGGGTGAGGGTGCGAAACTCCTGTAGAAGCTATCATTATCCAAAGGGGCGGAGAACGCCGGGGGTCGTAAAAAAAAGAGGAGCATTAAGAAAGAAGGGGATCAGTTCTTTTTGTAAGGGGGAGCCCGTCGGAAAGAGAGACTCTTTTTCATCCCGTCTATAAAGAAAAGGAGGAGGTTCTATAAGGAAGGGACGGTCTGATATGGAGGACAAAGGGCTAATCTTTTTAACTTGGAAGGGGAAAAGGTTTCTCAAGAAACTTACCATTTCAAAAAAGAAGTAGATCACCAACAACCCCTGAGGAGGGGGGGTTCTAAAGGAAAGAGAAGAAATTCATTAAGGAAAAAGGGTAGCGTTCTGGAGAGGAAGATAGAAGGTTGTAAGGCCATAAATGGCATCAAAAAAAAAGTTTCTTCTTCCCTCCCCTCAAAGGAGAGTTCTTTCCTGGAAAAAGTCCTTACCTTCACTCAGAAAAGGGTTTCAAGGAGAGGGAATCTAATTGGGGGAGGGACCCTGTCGCGTACCGGGACGGGAGGGATTGTATCACTCCGGAGGAAGAGGTGACCTAGGGGAAAGGGAAAGGAAAAGATATCATACCTTATGGAGGGGGGCTTCAAAAAAAGAAAACGGCTGAAAAGCCTCCTCGTTAAAAGAAATATCAAATCCTTTTGAGAAATCCGGAGAGAAAAGTCCTCCTCTTCGGAAGCTATTAGAGACCGGGAAAGACTGTTTCATAAAAAGGAAACTCTTGGGGAGGAGAGTAAGCTACTCGTCAATTGGAACATAGCCGAGAAGGGCGTGAAACCACTTCAACGCGCCGGAGGAGAAGAAAGGGGGTCTACGTCTACATCGGGGGGGGGCTGCGAAAAAGTCCTGTTGTCTTTGAGAAGGGGGGAACCAGGTCAAAACAGAAAAAAGAGTGGTAAATCGCACTTGGGCTGGCGGCTTGGTGGGAGGGAAAGAAAAAGGGCCTTCCTTCTGCTTCTCGGGGAACCTATCACTCAAGAGGAAACCCGGAAAAGGAGATCTATCTCAAGGGAGGAAGGAAGACTCCAGGAGTAAGAAGGAAAAGCACTTCCATCATTAAGAGGAGAAAGGGAGACATGAAAAGCTTCTCCAGGCCTCACGGGAAGGAAAAGAAGCGCTTTTACCTATAAATTCTTTTGACAGAGGAACGTACGATTGTCCTCTGCGGGGGTCGGGAAAAACTTGCGCGGCCGAGAAAATCTACTTATTCGGGGGGGGAAAAGAACCTGGTAAGGAAAAGGGGAGTAGACAGACTGCCTGCTGAAAAAAGAAAATCAGACTAAGGGTCAGGCAGGAAGAGTTCCTTTGCATGTTCGAACGGCCCGGTGCAGAGCGCGAACATTGGCCTGGAGGGCCTGGAACAAAGAGAAAGACTCGGGGGAAGAAAGAACGGACACGACAACCTTCCCGTACGCGGCCCGCTCGAGGGGGAGAAACGTACCTCTTCAGGGCCCGTCTTAATCTTTGTCGAATAGGGGAAAGTCCTCACCCGCCTAGAGGAGAGAAACGATCACAAGGAGTTGGGGATCTCGCTGGAGAGAAAAAGGCGCATTCGGGGGGAATTGGAGGGAAGGGAAGACGTCGATCGGAGAAAGGTCCTGATCAACAGAAGAAGCAGCACCAAATCATGGCCCAACTACTCTCCATCATCTAAGAACAATTTCAAAAAAAAAGTTGGAAGGTGATCTAGTTAGAAAAAGGACGTTACGCTACTCCTGGGAGCTTCGTACCTGCTCACCAAGCGCCGTATACCAGTGAGGGAATGACTCGGGGGAGCGGTGGGGGTGTGCCCTCGAGGGGATCTCTTTCTAAAGAAAAGCACAGGAAGGAAGGGGGCCTTGTTAGGGGGGGGGCTGCTTTCAGACAGAGACCTCGTTCGGCTCGAAAACCCCAGGAAAATTGAGATAAGAAACCTTCCAATTTACGAAGGAGAGGACGTTTTTAAAGAGAAAGAAACAATCAGCCAAAAAAGCGGCACCCACAGGAACCTACCAAAAGATATTTCGGCCGGAAAGGAATCCCCAAAAAGGGTGCTTAGCTGTCAGGGTAGAGCGTTAGAGTTAGGAGAAGCAAACACACCCAACTTCTTATTCTTAAAGAAAAACCCTCTATAAGAGAGAGAACATTTCTCGAAGGAAGCCTAAATAGAGAAAAAGGGTTGCGCTTTGATGGGGTGCAAGCGGGGGGGAGAGTTTCTTTCTTCCTTGGGAGTAAGAATAAAAAATCCTGGGGAGAGGAGATCTCCATGGAAAGATGGCAGTGTGTAGATGCCGAAAACAGGAGGGAGAGCGTCTTCAATCAGCCCAAGAATGAAGCCTCTACAGGTACAAAACTCAGATCTAAGGCCAAAAGTCGAGAACAAAGTGCAGGACGCCTCTCCCGAAAAAGTCTGGGGGAGAAAGTTGTGCCCTTCCGAGAGAGGAGAGAGGAGTAACTCTTCTGTGCGACCCAGAGGACCTAGCACTGGGAAAGGTCTTCTGTGAAGGGGGGGACTCTCAGGCGGGTGCAGGATTCGGGTTATCTGGCAGCGAGGATCCGGCCTGCAGTAAGAGAGAGAGGTCTCCTCTCCTCTTCGAGAGGGGGGCCTATACCAGGGAAGTTTCCTATTCCTGGGTCTAGATTTCGGTTATCGAGAAGCTTTCTTCTGGCTTCATGGAAAAGAGGAAGATACAACTCCTTGGGGAAAAAGAATCGCGGCGGGAGGGAAGTCGTCGGGTCAACCTTCTAAGAGGCAGCTCTTTAATTAGGGATTTTCCTACAAGCGGGGGTGTTCTCACCGGGGTCAAGCCGATGTTCGTCCAGTCACCATTCCAAATATCATAGAGGGAGGGAGGAATTTGAAGGGAAAAGAGACTCTGAGCGTAAAAAGAAAAGAAAAGTCCATTTTCTTAAGCAAAAAAGAAGGGGCTCCGGGCGGCGGCAGCCCTTCTACTTACGACATCTTCAGACGGGGAAGGGAAGCAGGCCCCTACTTAAGGCCTGCGCGAAGAAAAAAATTCTTCCTCTCACATCAAAAAGGAGGGGGAAAAGGCTTCGCGTGAAAACAAACGTGAGAACTATCTCTTTCATTTAGGAGCACCGGGGAGGCGTCCTATCTAAAAAAGGGAGAAATGTCGAGGAAACAGCTTAATGACTTCTGAGGGAGAGACAAGCTAAAACGGACGGATCAAGAGGGATTTTTCCAGAGGGAAAGGGCCGGACGGGTCGCGTGTCGGGCGCGAAAAAAATACCTCTTATCCTAGGAATTTCTAATCTCACACAAGAAAAAGAGCCCCATTTTCTCGGAAGGTGGTATCGGTGAACTTGTAGTATAGACGAAGTGCAAACGCCCCCGGCCGGGAAAAAGCAGCTTACCCTATTTAGGAATTATCTGGAGAAACAAGAACGTTTAGTGGTAGAGAGGAGCGTCATTGGTGGGGGGGTCGTTAAAGTTGACATTAGACTTACTCCGAGAGGGAAGAGGGTTGACTACTTTTTAGGGGAATCCAATGTAGAGGAATGAGGGGCTTGCTGGGGAAAATCCGATTCGCAGGAATGGACCGGGGAAAGGTCCCACTCCTTCAGGGGGGGTTGATGACGCGCTACAGCCTTGGCCAGGAGGGGGGCCTCCCAAAGGGAAAGAAAGCCACTTTAAAAATCTCCATAGCTATAAACAGGGGGAGAAGGCCATCCGTCCTTCGTTCAAAAGGAAAGTAAGAAGGGGTCCCTAACCATTTCATCGGGGGGAAAAGACCTCCGGTCAAAGAAACCGAGTATGAAGGGGGGGTTCTCAAACGGAACGACAGCGCAGCTGGGGAAACAGGCGTTGTCTTCCAACGGAAAGGGAGGTCCGACCATGGTAGGTAGGACGAAGAAAACGCGACTAAATTTGCCATCAGGTAGCCGTCTTTTAGACAAATAAAAAAAATTTGGGAAGTTTTGTTGTTGGGGGGAGAGAGAGGTTGAAATTTTCATTCCTGTTAAAAAGGGGTCTTTCCCGCGACCGGCAAAAAAAGGAAAGAGTTGAGTCTACATAGAAAAAACGCGACGGCCGGAAAGTGCCTTTAAGGAAGGGAGAAAAAAGCGGATCTTAGCTGCTGCATCGAAGAAAAATAAAACGCAATCAGGTCCTGCAAAGATGTTTCTACAGTGTTAACCCCCCCCCCCCGGGGACGAAAAAAGGAGCAATCCTTCTAGCCAAAGGGAGAACCATGAAAAATGTCAAAAGAAATCCGGCTCGGTGAAGCACACGAGGGGGGAAAAAGGGGTAGTTTTCTTTCCTCGATTGTGGGCCCTATTGGGATATTGGCCAACCTCTCAACATCAAGGAGAAAGGCTTTCGCGCGGGAAAAAGGAACGCATGACACAGAAAAATGCAACGCCGCCATGTATGGGAGGCGCGGAGACGACTTTTCTTTTTAGGGCCCTTGATTTTCATAAGCGCGTTCAATCTCTTCTTTAAACGGAGGGGTTTCCGGTAAGAAACTAAACTCAGTTCCTTTCAGTAGCGAAGAAAAAAACAACGGTTCAACTTTGTCTTTTTATCAGTGACGTGGGAGATGAGAGACAGCAAACCTCTTGCTGAGGGAGCGTGAAGGGGGACTTAGGGGTCACGGTGCCGGGGTAGGGAAGGGGGAATTCTACCTTTTCCGTAAAGAGGCCTTAAGGAACGGAAAAAAAGAGGAAATCCTTCTTTCGTCGGAAAACCTTCGTAAAGAAAGAAAAAAATAGGCTAGATCGGTCTGCACCTCGCACGTAGAAAGACATAACGTAGTCCGAAAAAGGTCCGTGATGCCCACCGCGAACCGCCCGACCACTTCAGTTGGGAAAGTCGGGTCAAGGGCGTAAGAAAGTGGGTGATTGTTTGGCGGAAAGAGGGAGGGACATTTTGCACTTCTAAATCTCACTCGACAATGAGGAGGAAGGCTGCCCCTATCCTTTTGAAGGGGAAAAAGGAACCGACGACCAGTTGTTGATGGCCAATTGTAAGGGTGTCTCCTCCAAAAAAGTTTGGAAGGGGGGGGGGGCGTCGTCTACATAAAGAAAAGAGGAAATCCGTCTTAAAAGGTCGGTTGATCTGGAGGCGACCGAAGCGGGGAAGAAGAAAGGGGGGGCCAGCATATAACCCTTTCCAACGAGGGGAGGAAATGTGGTTTTGGGTGTGGTTTTTTGGGGGGGTTTGTTGGGGGGGGGGGGGGGGGGGTTTTGGTTTTTGGTTTTTGGGGGGGGGGGGGGTTGTATTTTATCGCTGCGAAAGGATGCGTCCGAAAAGGCTGCAAGGGACCGCCATCTAAACAATCCAATACCTGGGGGAAGCCCCCATTACGCCGAGAAAAAAGGTGCCTTCAGGGCTGAC
>Ga0179593_1204661_pt1 | contig 11464 bp, 7 predicted proteins | sample CZODoug2_1_08_16_FD_185931 | JGI IMG/M metagenome (GOLD analysis project Ga0179593, IMG submission 185931) | Vadose zone soil fungal communities from Angelo Coast Range Reserve, California, USA - CZODoug2_1_08_16fungal (PacBio error correction) | ecosystem: Environmental > Terrestrial > Soil >...
CTTAACAACATGGTGCCGCCAGAAAAAGAGGGGGCGACTCGGCTCGCAGATGCGAAATGGGCACCAGAATCTTTAACAAAAAAAGAAAAAAGAAAAAAAAAAAAAAAAAACATAAAGGGGTCCGACCTATTGCAAAGGTATTGCGACCAGCAGGGAAAGGGGGGCCGGGTTATTTTGAAAACGTTAGCATATAGCTGAAAAAAAGGCTATCTTGAATTACAAAATCTCGCCGGAAACAACTTTGCCAGGGTAAACGGGAGAGGGAAGAACGAACTGTTGAGGCATCCGCCCGGGGGACCAAAAGCTTTGCGCGAAGAAAGCGGAATGACGGGGTGCGCCTGCAAAAACAGAATCGTTCGGAGACTTACGTTCAAGTAGCACCTGTAGGAAGGCGGGCCCAAACTAAAGAGGGGAGGGAAGTATATCACACGGCCAAGGTCCCGATTGGACTCGAGCAAGAACGACTATTCCTAATTTAAAAGAGGGTGAAGTAGAGGACCCTCAATCTAAAACAGGGCAGAGGACGAACAACGAGAAAAACCATGCTGGGCAGAACTCCGGCTTCAATGACAGAAGGGTCAGGGGGTCGGGGGCAGAAGACTTGGGGGGCGCTTCACTATAAAATACTGGGGGGAACTCAGAGAGGCTGCGGAAACAAGCTTTCCGCCATTACAAATGGCAAAGGAACACAGAAATGTCAAATTCAGTAAAAAAGCAAAAGAGACCCAAACGACGATTGCTTAAGCCCCGGGACGTGGGCAGGGCTATTTGACGAGAAGGACTCGGGGTCCTATTAAGATCACTGAACATCATCGAGAACGCTAGTAAGAAAAAGGAAGGCAACGAGACGGGTGATAGAAAAACCCTGGAGCCGCCTTTCTCTTTAGAAAAAAAATCTATACTCCTTTGGCTCTGTAATCACACTGGACAGTACACAACACAAACAACCCCAACACCAAAACGAACCTATACCCCCACGAAGGGAACATTTGCCTGTTCCGCAATCCAACAGACTTAAGAAAAAAAAAAAAATGCAGGCCTTACCTTAGAGAAACTCTTTCTTCAGGGAAAAATCATTCAAACACGAAAAGAAGAGTTATTCTTCTTGGAATGCGCAGCAAGAGACGATTGACAAGCCGGAAAGAACGACGTTGAGTGGGGGGGCGGGGACCTGAGACTCTTAAGAGGAGTATCATAGTATTTAATAGGAGAGACCCAGGAATGAGCCTGAATTGCTTGAATACTGGAACTCTCCCCCGTACAATGTATCGATTCAAGCCTCTTCTCCGTTTCACAATTTACTCTTTCTACTTGTTTCCTGGTCCCGCCGGTCCTCCGAATCGTATCCGTTGTTCGCTCTACTGCAAACTTGTGCGTCAAAAGTTCTTCTTTCAGGGGAAAAACAGGGACTTCCCTAACAAAGGAAAGGGCGAGAGAAAGAAGGGCTCCGGAACTGTGAAAAAGCTAGAAGAATACGAAACAGCAAAAGCGGGGGAAGCTGTCTCGGCTTAACAAGGAAGAATGTGGGGTCCGATCAAGGGAAAACTAGACAAGCAACACTAGCCAGGGAGATTCAAATAAAAGAGCAAAGCTTACAAAGACTCGTGTGGAGAAAGGGGGGAACAGCACGAGTCCGCTAAGGGCTTATATTTTTTTGCCTGAAGAGAGAGTGCGCAGGGGGAAAATGACATTCATTGAAAAGACGAGGTTCATGGTCTAATACGTCTGGGGGGAAAAGGGGGAGAAAGGAAGACAAAAAAGGAACGAAAGAGGCGCAAACTATCCATTTTCTAGCGGGGGAAGTAAAAAAAAGGGAGCAGTCTGATAACAGGAAAGGAACAATAAAAGATTGAGGGTCAGGGTTAGTTATCGACAAACACTAAAGTGATTTTGCAGGGCACCCAATTCCTAGCAGCAGACTTTGCTGCCGTGCGGGAAAGAAGAAAATTATGGGAAAAACGTTTAGAGAGTCCTGTCCGTTTCAGCTTTCGGAATCTGAAAAAAAAAGGAAGGTAGACACGGAGGGGACACGGTCCCTGCTTGCGAACTTGGAAAAACTTACCAAAGAAAACAAATACTATAATAAACGTCTTTTTCTTCTACGCGGTAAACGACTCCTCGAAAATGAGAAGCTTACACAGCTAACTTCGAAGAATCTTGAGGAGGGCGTCATCCGATTTACAGAGAAGGCACTAAATGCACTCAAAGGACCAGAGCGTGTTCCATCGCGCAATTATTGGGGCCCTCTAGAGAGGACCGCCTTCGTCTACAATTGCAGTCCGAGGAACCTGGGTATAATGTCGACTTGTCTGTCACAGCGCAGGGAAGGAGCGGGAATGGGTAGCCGATGGTCGGAAGGGGGGGGGAGCGGTGAAGAAGTCGAGACGCAACAGGCCACTAAGGAGGAGCAAAGAGGGGGGGTATTCCCCCAAAAAAAAAAGAAGGACAGGCTAAAAAATAGAAAACCCTTTCGAGCGATGCATGCGAAAAACAGTCACGTCTGAAAAAACTCTTTTCTGCATAGTTTCTAAACGTGGACGCAATCAGTCGTTCAGAAAAAAAACATCTCTAAACTTTGAGAGAAACAACCGATAAAACTCAGTGGCGACCAAGGGGAAAAGAATAGGGCTGTATTCCTATCAGGGTGGTTTACAATTGGAAAGGGACAGCATTCATAATAAGGAAAGATCAAAGTTGGGTCCACTAGAAAGGTTGACAATTTATTCGGGCGAAGCCATCGCCATACATGGGGGAAAAAAGGATCTCCAACGACAAACGCGTTAGGTGGGTTCTTGCGTATTTACGAGTCCCGGGGGGTGGGAGGGGGACTGAAGTGCAAAAAGCAAAAAAAAAATGAGGGTGCATCAGCAAACCTCTCCGGAGTGTGAGGCCAACTGGAGCGAAAGATCAAAAAAAGAGGGGCCAAAACCGAGAGAGCCGGAAGCACAGTCGTTCCTAACGTGTCAGGAAAACATCCGCTGGGGTCCGGAAAACACGGAAAAAGGATGCTGATATTCGCCCAAAAAAAATCAGAAGCACGCTAGAACAAAAAAAGCAGAAATGGGAAAGAGGGCACTAGATGGGCGCGGACTATTAAAAAGACTAAAAACCCACACGCAGAGTGACCGACAGTCGTCCTAAGGATGTGGGTTCGTGCGCAAAAAAAACTGTCGCCCTGGGATAATTAATCAAATTGTCGGGAAAACGTTCGCAAGGAATCAAAAGGAACACAAGGTGGGGGGGACGAGTTCGCAACCGTAAACGGAGAAGCCTTGGAAAGACACGGGTAGGCGGATGCCCCGCGAACGGGGGAGGGACTAACGGAAAAAAAAAAAAGTGGGCCGGTCAGCAAGTGGAAGCGTCCAAACAGGGGGATCCCTAAACAAAGAAAGTAAAAAGAAAAAACAAGACGCCAGAAGTGGGGAAAAGAAAAAGAAGGTCTATTTCCGGCGAGGACTGCCTGGGGGGGGCCAAGGGAGGACTCAGGGAAAAATAAGGCCCAAACATAGGGGAGTCCCCAGTTTCCTGCCATGAAAAATGCGGTCTGGGGAAAACAGAAAAGCATACGGAGAACATCAAAAAACCAGGGCTTATGTCCTTCAAAAGTATCACAAAACAAAAGCAGTACCAGGGCAGCTGGGGTGAGCAAGGTCATGGTCAGACATCTTAGGGGGGAATGGAGGAGAACCACGCTAGGTCTAAGCATCGACAAAAGAGCCTATCGCAACTTCTATCCCTGGCAAGATTGCTATGTAAAAAAGTCACGCCAACAAACTATCGGGTCTCATGCTAAGGGGGGGACGTGAAAAAAACGGGAAGGGTAAACAAGAGGCATCTCCCTATGCCCCGGGGGAACTATCATGAAACCTCCCACACAACCAACAGCGAATGAGAAAAGTCAAAAAAAAAAGGGTAAGAATGTCCGGTGTTTTAAACATGCCGGCACGTGGAGGGGAATACGTGCACAAAGGAAAACTTGGAGTGACCAGTGGGGGCATGGGGGGGTGGGGGGCGTGGCTGTGGGGGTTGTGGGCGAATAAAAAAAGTCAGGCAAATCGTCGTGTGGAAAAATAGAAAGGGGAACAGGACATAGATGTCAAAGGCGTAAACGAAGTTTCGAAAAGCGAAACGGCCGGAAACCATCAGGCCATGTCAACGACTGACACCGTGCAAAAGGGACAGTAACATTGAACATTAGCAAAGACTTGAAAAGGGGGAAAAAAAAAACGAAGGTGACAGAAAGGCTGGAAAACAATAGGGGAATGTGTTAAGCTGAGCCTGTCAACCGCTCTGGGGACCAAAGCACAAGGGGGGAAACTGGGGTCATGTAACACGTCGGGGGTACTATGCACTTATCACTGGAAAAGATGGGAAACCAAAAAAAGGTACAGGTGGGGGCCATAAACACAACGATATAGGGAACAAAGGCGAGATGATGGGGTGGGCCGGGGGGCAACTCGAGGCCGCATGTGCTTCCACTGTCTGAAATAAAAGACATGGGCAACGGGGAAAAAAAAAAAAAGAATGCCTGAACAAATGAAAAAAAGTCACACCGGGGGGGGGGTAACTGAAAAAATCACCAAAAGGTGTAACTGCGGGGCAAGGGAAGAAGGAGGGACCAGGTCTGGGTACAAGCACGGACCTCTGCGAAAGGCGCTTGGCTAAAAAACGCCTCGCCAAAACGGCAGAACATATGACTGGGGAAAAAAAAATCACTTGCGGTGGAGCCACCTTCAACGGCAGGATGCCGGGAGGAGCATTGGGAACCACGAAAAAGTTGCCTAAAAAGGGAGGACAGGCCGCATAGTTCACGAACGAAAAAATTCCGGGCGTATGTCAAAGATGAGGGGGGGGGGGGGGGGGGCAGTAGAGGTCTGTCGTGAACTCGGGGGAGGGGAAAAGATAACACGCAATGGCAAAGAAGCAGGGGGAAAAAAGGCTCCGTCATGAGAGGAGGTTAGTTCTTGGGCAAAAACTCGAGGCTTAGCGGATGAATGAAGGGGATAGCATGAGAAAAAAAGGCACGCAGTGGACGTCAAAAGTAGAAAAAAAGTCGGGGCACTGGGGGTGACAGCCTTTGAAATACATAAACGCGGACACCTCGGGGAGAGGGGGCTTTAAGAAAATACGGCGCAGGTCAAGGAAAGTGCGGACGGGGGAAAGGCGGTCGTGGTGTAGCGAAACTAAAAAAAAATGGGGGGGGGAACCGTAGTACACTTGGGGGACCCGAAAGCGTTAAAAAAGAACCTAACGTCAGGGAAACAGTGCACCCAAACTGGGGGGGGGGCTGCCGGGGGAAAAGCACTTAGCGGTGAAGGTAGAGGGAGGTAGGGGTGGCGATGCAGGGTACTAGCCACGGTGTCAGGGGCATGGGAAAAAAAGTGGCAGGTTGCCCCGGGGGGGGGGAAGGGGGGGGGGTAGGCTGTCTCTGTCCGGGGTGGGGTGCGACGTTTGGGAGCAACACGAAAAAGGGGGGGGGGGTGGAGTCGAGTGCAACGTACTGGTGGATCCTGGCTGACAGCGAGGACAAGGCAACTTCCTAGAAAGAAGGCTCGAGGCAGATATTGGGCAAGACAGCTTAAACTCCCACTCTGTAGACGTTTCCGGGCGGGCACAGGCGGGGGTGCCACACATCTAGAGGTTGACAGGAGTAAAACAACTAACAGACCCGGCAAACTGGGAGGTGGAAATCACACTTGAACTCCCAGTGTGAAAAAAATTCAAGGGGGGGGGAATGAACAGGGTGTCCAACAAAAGCCCACGCGCCAAACTCCGAATCAAGCCTCTGGAAGCAGGCAAGAGAAACAGGTTTTAGAGAAGGAACGCAGAACTAACCAAAAAACTCAGTTGAAACGGAGGTCAGTGGCGGGAGACGGCGCAACGGAGAGATGAAGCATGACGGGCCGTCAGACGGGTGCTGGGCCTCCAGCAAGCCAGTTGCGTGCTCGTGATCCTTGCGCCAAAAACAGGAACAAGCATGCACCGGAATTTAACTGGGGCCGCAGCAAAGAGGAACGACTTCGAGGGAGGAAACAGGCAAGAGGACCTCCCTCAAACAAAACGGCGAATGCGGAAACCGTCAAAGAGTTTGGTGGGGAGCCAGGATCTTCAAAGGCGGGTCCCTTGGCGTGACCTCGGGGGGGAAAAACCGAGCGGTGCAAAAGGGGTTGATAATGCAGCATAGGGGTCCCGAGCGTTAGGAGGGCACAGACGAGCCTCGAAGAAATGTAAGGAAACCTAGAAACACAGGGTGGATTTGGAGAAGCAACCTACTCAGATCGGAGTGGATCTAATCAAAAAGCAGGGAAAGGTCACGCCGTCCCGACACGGAACTCCAGGAAACCGATAACGGTCGTTCAGCCACGAGCCAGCCAAAAGCGAAAAAATTTTAGAAAAACTCTATCAGAAAAAAGGCAAAAACAATCCGGCGGCCCTTCTTCTGAGAAAAACCCTTCAATGGGAAAGAGACAAAGATCACGGTTTATCGGTCCAGGGAAAAGTCGCCGGTGAGTTCGGCAGAAAGGAAAGGACTCGGCGAGCCAAACTATCGCGACCTCGTTGGAAACTCCCTCGTGTCCACCAAAAAAAAAGTGGTGGAACTCATCCCATGTAAAAACTAGCTACAGGCACCGCGCTCAAAAGCGGCTAAAACCCGGCAAAAGGACGGGATTTCCTAAAAAACCGAGGGTTGTGCACATCCCGCGAGTTACCAGGAGGAAACACGCCGCTCACAGGGTGATAATCGGCCCTGGCGGGAACGGGAATGCCTTCTCGAACAGTTTGCGGGACGTGAACCAGGTCTCCTAAGGATGAGCCACCAGCGTGCAAGCCTTGGAAGAGGGACGGACTTTCAAGAACCAAAAGACAACCATTGAGAACGGCTTTTCGTCACCCACTTGATGACAAAAAGACAGAACGTATTCATAGGGGAGGCACCACGCCGAAGGCTGGGAGAGTCATGAATAACGGAAGTAGAGTGAGAAATCTCAAACTAAACGCGACTTCGGACGGGAAACAAGGGAACCGTGGCAGTGAACAAGAAAACAAGAATCGGACTTTCGTAAAACGCCCTAAAAAAAGAGGCGCGCCAGGACATAGAGGGTGGAGAGCGGCCCTCCAAGTGTATCCTCTCATTCTTCAGACGGAACCGGGGAATAATATCACTGTCAACAAACAGGACCAGCTTCCTAAGAGAGAGGGAGCAAGAGTCAGGTCACAACAACCGTGGGGGGCAGCGTGCGAAGGAGGAAGGGGGCGGGCCGCATAGCACTTTCCTGCCTCAGCCCGGCCCTCGGAGGCAAGGGACCAAATCAGAGGCCGGCAAACATCAACACCACCGTCGACCAGACCCACATCCGCCGGGGACAGCGGAACGAAGCAATTATTATTGTGTCTCGAATACTATCTTTGGTACCGCGACCGCAAGATTCTGGGTAATGTCGGGGGGAGGCAACAGAATGGGCAGGGAAGCGGTATGAAGGAAATGTCGGGCACAGAATGCCCTCGAGAGACGTCTGATGCGGAAAATTCCCGGGCGCAGCCGACTGTCGTACCGTATTGTTTTCTGCGCCCAAGCGGTCAACCATGACGTTCAGCAAATCTGCCCGGAAGGGGGGGGAAGCCAAGAGAGAGTCGCGAGCCGTGACCATCAGGGGTGGGGGAATTAAGGGGGGTACGGCTCGCGGAGATCCGCCATCAAACGTCTTCCGGGTGGGTTGCAGACAGTCTAATGAGCGCCACCAAGGAAAAAATCGGAAAGCTCAACATTCTTTGCAGGGCAGAAAGGGCAAAATTCGTCCCGAAAAACAGATTTAGAAAACGGAACGGCACTTTCGAAGTAGACACTACCCTCCAGTTAGGACGCGCAAAATGGTGCACTCAAAGAACTGGAGATCACTATAGAAAAAAAAAAAATAAAAAAAAAGAAAGCAAAGAAAAACAACAAGAAAAACTGCATGATAGAGAGAGAGTCTTGAGTTATTGCGCATAGCTTCATAAAGAAAAGGCAAAGCTCCGGAAAATTACAAAAAAAGGGGAAAAACGAATGAAGGAAAAAGGTGGGGAATGCTTGCTCAAAAGCAGGAATGGAAGGCCGGATGGTCTGGGAGTGTTTCTTCATCATAGCGCCCACCACGCCCACGGACATCTGATGGATAAAAAAAGGCCCACCTCCGCCGGAAAATGAGCCGGACTGAGTCCACGGAGTCCTAGGACGAACGTTCAGGAAGGACCATCCTTTCAAAACCGGCAGAAATCTGCTGTGGGGGGGACCCGCCAACCAGAAAAGCGCCTTCACCTGACGGCAAAAAGGATCAAAAAAAAACTAGGAAGACGGGGAATCTGTCGAATAGGGGACAGCGCGGACCACCTGGCCCTTTCTGCAGCGAAAGGACCCCAAAACGGCAGACGATGTGAAAAAACGTATACACTGAAGCCAAAGATCGGGAGGACAAAATCAGCTAAACAAGGAAAAACAGCAAAGGAGGTCGCCCCCTGCTAAAGGCGAATTGAAGGGGGAAAAGTTGAACAAAAGGTGGCGCCCAAGAATGAGAGGAGGGGGGGGAATTCCTAAACAGGGAATAAAAAGGGGCCCCGGCCCGCCAGGGCACAACCCTCCCCTTGGAAGGACGCAAGAGTAAAGGCCTAAATAGGCACTGCCAACCATCACAAAAGACGAATTGCGCCCGCTCGAGATTCCGCGGGCCTTGACGTCCTTGTCTATCCAGTACGGTCCTAGGGATCCGAACGCGGAGAAGAAATGGGAAGCCAGATATCCTTGCGCGGCCCGCGAAATATGCTTTAGAAACTCGATGAATCTGTGGTCGGCACGAAAGACCCCTGGTGGTACCCAATAAAGGAAAGGCAGAATTTCCGAGAGCGTGGGGTTTTCTACACTCTGAGCCTCAAAAAAACTTTTCGGAAGGCGATGTTTTTTGTGTCACGGACCTTGGGTCTGAGGTTCTAAGACTAAATCAAACACCCAAACTTCGTCGGCCGGGCAAAATCAGAGCCGGTGAGGGACTGCGCGGAAAGTAGTAATAAGGCGGGGGACGTTGATTGGGAGTAAAAAATCAAGACGCTCTGAGCAACGCTCAAAAGACGACCTTGGGGCTCGAAGGGAAGTTATTCTGACCGTAAAATGGTAAAGGAGGCTCCAAAGGCGCACCGAGAAACCAGTCAAAGTCCGCCCAGCCGATCTAAAACCCTCGCCCGCTGCAGTCTTTTTGGTTCGGGCGCTGTTGACAGCGCAATCAAACGATTGGTAGGGTCATACCCGATCTGCCGGGCGCCTGGGCCGCGGGGGCTCTAGCATCGGAGTTTTTGAACTGGGGGGTTCACCAGGTAACAACCGAGTGACTAGGTGGAAAGCAGAAATATGGGAGAACGCAAGAGCACTGCTCAATGTCTTAAAGGGGAAAAATCAGGCCGAACAAATTCGGGAAAAGATAACCGAGACTGGGCATATGGTACAACAATTATCGCCAGAAAGGAACAGAGAGGTCTCGGTTTTGGCAGCGAAAGCAGGCACGAAAGTTCGAGCATTCGCGGGAGATGGCCCGAGAGCAGGGGGTATTTGAGAGGTCGCAACCTGTCAAGACGTGCCCGGGGGAAATAAGACCTTGATGGGGGGATATATCGACATCCGAAGAGTTCTTCTTAAAGCGCGAATAAACAAAAAGTTGCGACGGGGTAGGAAACTAGGGGGGAGAGGGGAACCCTCCTACACAAGGATACACGTTCCTTCCATAGTAAGAACTTACCCCGAGTAAATTCGGCTCCCCGTGGGGCGGTCTCAGCAACGGATCAGTGGCGAAACCGTCACGGTGTCTCTGGCAACAATCTCTATCCCCCTTTCATAACGCGACTCCTTCGCCCCCAAACAAGCAATGGCCTAGACTCCGCGTCGGGACCGGGGTTAAGTAAACGTTCGCGTCGCCAGAATAGGAACTTGCTCACATCCCCCGAAGTTGAGAAAAACAGAAGTTCATTAAGCTCCTTGGGGGGTCTTGTTGCAAAAAAGCCATTATGAATGCAGGATGAACCTTCAAAAACGCGTGGCCGCACGGAAATCAGGAAAAGAAGAACGCGGTGGAACTCATGGGGGGACTGTAGACACTCACTCCAAAGAGGAAAGCTCAAAAGAACTCAATAATGTCGTGCTCTATGACCCTCAAATGACCCTTCTGGTCCGTGAAGCGGAGAGTCGGTGGGTGATCCTGAGGGCAGCCGCTCATTCAAAGGGGTTGCAAAAGAAAAGCGCGACGGTAAAAGGGCGGAAATCCCGGCTTTGGGACCGGGGAAGGGTTGAAAAAAAAACGGGGAATTTAAAGACAGGGAGGGCACGGAAAAGCGAAAAGTGGAAAGGGGGGCCACCAAGCATTGCAAGTGGTGCTCGGGTGTGAGCGAAAAGGGAATCTAGGAACAAAGTGGCCGGCACCAGCACGTCAGGTGGGTCAATTGGCCCGGAAGAGAAGAGATATCTCCTTGTGTTAACGGGCCCGCTGACCGAAGGTTACAAGCACGCCGAAAAAGGGCTGCCGGGGCGGGGGAAGCGGCCTTCAGAGAAAAATCGGGCGCGAACGAGAACGGAGGAAGGAACTGGTCCATTACGGGTCCTTCACGAGGCTAGGGTTCCCGCATGGCAAGGGAGAAGTGTAAGCCCGAAATCAGCGCACGGTCAAAATCACAGGAGGACTACTTTGGGGGGAAAAAAAAGGGTTTCGCGTACCTAAGGAAACAAAAAGGAGGTCAAACAAAACCACACCCCAGGAAAACCCGGCCGGCTTAAGAATTTTCTTCCGCCCAACGAGACGGCCCACACGAACTTAAGTGGTTACCATGTGTTCGGACGCGTACGACGCACGTTGACTAGTGGGACGAAAAAAGAAAAGACCGTGGAGAGAGGGGGGAGGCAAAAAAAAGCCTGCCGAGGGGAAAAAAGTTGTCTAGAATGGACTGTCAAGGAGAGGGAAGAAACAAACAGGGGTTAAAAGCAAACCTAAAACCAGCTATATCACAGGGCAATAACGAGAGAAAACGGATATGTGAAGAAGATAGAAGAAAGAGCTGAAAAGAAGGCCCGGAGCCAGAAGGAATAAAATAAGATGGTGAGTGGAACAATACTTTTCAGGTTGAAACTACCCATCTTTAAAACTCAAAGGTAAACAGATAACCAGAAGAGGATGACAAGCTGCAGATAATAACCAGTCTCTGATCGGGCAAACAGTAAACAGTAAAAAAGCCACCATCCGACCCCGTTCGAAAAGTGCAATGCATTCTGTCGGGAATACAGCGAAGTCTTGACGCACGAATCAAGGCTCATCTACCCAACAAATAGTATTGAAGGATTCGCCAAAAAACAGCCTCGAACAAAATCAACCAAATGTCAAATATAAAAAACTGTACTGGCCAAAAGGAAAAGAAGCACGAGGCAGTAAAAAAAGTAAAAAAGAGACCATACCTC
>Ga0179593_1288412_pt1 | contig 11464 bp, 19 predicted proteins | sample CZODoug2_1_08_16_FD_185931 | JGI IMG/M metagenome (GOLD analysis project Ga0179593, IMG submission 185931) | Vadose zone soil fungal communities from Angelo Coast Range Reserve, California, USA - CZODoug2_1_08_16fungal (PacBio error correction) | ecosystem: Environmental > Terrestrial > Soil >...
TGGCCGCTACCAAGCAGGGGAACAACAAGGGACGTGGGGCGATGCAAGCACGATGTACTAATCCCCCCCAAAACTCAAGGCAGTGGCCAGAGGCAGAGAGTGGGGAGGAATTCAGGGAGAGGAGCGTCGGAAGTACGTGACGGGGACCCGAAAGTAAAATGGGTGAAGGGCGAGCAATAGCACCAGGAAGCAGGGGAGGTGTAAAAATTTGGGAAAAACGGCCTGGGGACAAAAAGTGGTCGAGGGGACACATCAGGAGGCCAGCGTGTTCCCTAGGAGTTTCGGGGCGGGGAGAGGGGGCAATCAATTCCAGGAAAAGGTAGGAGGGCGAAACTTGATCCGTCTGTAGGAGGCGGCGGGGATGGGATCTTGGAGAAAAGCCATCGCTGGTAAACAAGTTCGTTTCAAGGACTAGAAAGAAGGGGGGAGAAAGGGCTTGGTAATCGAATTCTCGGGATGGAGGGAAAAAGTTTCGGTAGAGGGCTTGACGGGAATGCCGCACAAAAGCTCTTCATATTCCCAAAAAAAAAGTGAAGCTCAGGAGAAAAGGGCACCCAAGGAGAACTCATTTGGGGGAGGGGGGGGTAAAAAGAAAGTGAGGATCAGATCATGTTTTTTGCTCAGCGACAAATGGTGGGAGTATTAAAATCCGACTGAAGTGGTCCGGGGAAGAGGCAAGATCAAGGGATGGTATAAGAATAGAGGACTCCTGTACCTCGAATTTTCGGAGGAAAAAAAGAGAAAGGGAAAAAAGGAGAAAAGATTCGCCTACGCGGATCAGCCCACGAGAAGGACGAAATGAACTGACTAGTTACGGGGAGGGAAAAGGACCAAAATATAACAAGTACGCATAATACCAAAGAGAAAGCAACACCGCCAAATTCCGCTGAACGGGAGGAGGTTAGGGAATGCCAGAGAGGGATCCCGTGAGCTTGCTATCATCAGTTTGGGAAAATTAGATACTGCCGTGGACTTATTGGGCTAAGGAAATAATGGGGGAAAAGGAGGGGGAAGCAGGGACAAAACGAGAGGTCCCAAAGACACAAAGGATAGTACCAAGCCGACCCCGTCATAACATGTTCTCAATATTGGAAGCGTGAGGCACCGGTTTACAAGGCCCTTTATAGAATTATTGGAAGAGAAGAAAAATGGGGGTTGCCCCTCGAAGAGGTGCGGAGACGGTGGCTAAAGGTTAAAGAAAATGTAACCCCGTCGGGAAACGGGAAAAAGAGGTGTGCAGGTGAAACTACGCTTTAGGGAAATGGAGGAAGACGAAACGCCAAGATGGGCCTGAAGTTGTAAAAGGGAGGGGAGGGCTTTTCGCGCGCTGGTGACCTCTGTCGAAAGCCAAAGAAAAAGGCGAGATGAAATGGCAAGAAGAGAGAGAAGGCCCAAATGAATGGTCGCGGAAAGACTGGGGGCGAATTAAACCCGAAGATTTCATCAGGGGTTTCTGTGATGTTCGAAGGAGAGAGGGGTCACCAGAAGCATCCCAGGGTTCGGGAGATGTCCGTTTCCTTTACAGGAAAATCCTTCTCTATCTCACACGGATTCTTCCATGCTTACTCCGATTGGTGGACACCGTACAAGGCCTAGAAGGATAAAGATTCGGTCCTTCAACGTCGGGGAGACTAGGAGGCATGCAGTTAAAAGGGGGCGGGAAATCCAATGGCGCGGATCTTATAAAACCAGTAGACGAGCTCCCAGAACAGGAAAAAGGGGAAAAAAAAATCTTACAGGGGGTGGTATGCGAACTTCGCTGACGAGGAGGATGGGAATATCGCGCGGCGATGACCTATTGGGGGGAGATGTCGGCGAAACGGACAACGGCCTCGAAAGAACTTGAGACAGAAAGGGGCGAACCGAGGTGCCAGCCGGTCTCACGTGAAAAAAAAAGAAGGGTGGAGAGTGGAAAGTGGCGGATGGCGAGACAGATTGCCGTCGAAGGGTTCATAAGTTCAGGGTTGGAGACCATCCTCACTCTCTTCAGGCGATTGGGGGGGGAGAAGCAAAACCTTGGTTGGGGAAGAAGAAAAGAAGGAGAGCAAAAAAAAGAGGCCTGTCGGAGACATAGTACATTTGAAGGGACGGGCGGTGGGAGGGGGGGGGAAAAAATCAGAAGTTGATCTGGGCCAGAGGGGGTTGGGTACGTCGGTTTGAGACCTGAAAACCGCCATTGCAAATCAAGTCAAGAAAGCAGTAAGGGACCTGAAGAGAGTAACAAAATGCTGATAACAGAACAAGCTTGTCGAAAGAGATGCAAGCAGAAAGACTCCGAAAAGAGGGCCGTAAGGAAGGCGTTAATGGGCGCGAAAAGCATGATGGTCCAAGGAGAAATCAGGGGGGGGCAGGGGAAAGAAGGGAGAAGAGGCAGGGAAAGGAGTTGGTGATTTCAGATTACTCTTTCGTATTTGGGGAAGGGGGGAGGGGAAAACAGAGAACCTTCCGGATGGAGGCGCCAAGACAGAGTGGCATCATGGGGGAAGAAACTGGAGGAGGGAAGCGGCAAAAGAGAAAAGTGATCTGATGTTATAAGCACAAAGGGGGGGATGAGCGGCGCAAAAACTCTCACACTGCTCAAAAGGAAAGAGGGGGGGAGGGGGGAAAAAAGGTCACCGAAACAATGTGCAGAAAGAGTACTGCCGTCGCGTCAAGGGGAAGGGAGTTGATGGGGAATATTCAACGACTTTTTTGGGCGCATCTCGTCAAGACTTTAAACTAACTGAAGGAAGCAATCCCGAGAGAAATTAATTATTACCAAACAATAAAAGAAACTGAAAATATTGCGGGTATTGCAACTCGGAAGGACACCTGGATCGAACCGCCAAAGATGCCGCCTTCATGTTATTATACCGTACAGAGGAGGGGAAACGGTCGCGGGCGCGATTAGTCAAAAGTGTAGGAGCAGGGAAACGACCGAAGCCAAGGCACACGTCAGGGGATGGGGGGGCGAGCAATGGGAGACAACGTGGAAAATAAAGCCGTGGAAAAAAAACGGCACTCCTATCTATTGGGGGGGGGGGGCAGTGGCTCTAAAGCAAAAAAAAGTTTTTCTTTAAGGGAAGCCGGAGGGCCAAGGAGGATCAGCCGCAAGCGCACCGCGCCGCGGGGCAAAGGAAGGCTGCGGATAAAACTCGAAATCGAGCAGATCGACACTCCAAGTTGCTTCTCCTGGGGGGGAAAGAGGGAGGGGCGAGAAGGGGGGGACGGGGAGAGTTCTGCCGTCTCAACGTGGAATACAAAAAGAGAGAGGATAAGAATGGCTGTCAAACTGGGGGGGGCGGCGATCGTCAAACGTTAACGTAAGGGAAGGGCGCGCAAGGAAAGAGCGCCATATCGGCACCACACGTAGAATCCCAAAAGAGGACCGATGGACGGACGTTCGTCGGGCGTTCGCTGGAGATGCGAGGGGGACAGCCAGGCTCCCGCTCTACTTCTCCGGGGAAGCAGAGGGGGCTGCGGCAGAAGCCGGGGAAAGAGCCAAGGCGGCCGCGCGTTGGCGAATTTCTGCGAAAGCTCCTTTTCTAGAAGAGGCAGCAAAACGCTGAGGAACTCAACCTGAGAAGGGGAGGCTACGCAAAAGAAGATAACGACTTCAGGCGGTCGAAACGGCGCCGCAGGGGAGTTTCATGAAGTAGCTTTAAAAAAGGGCAGTTTCATGCAACACTGAAGGGGAAGGAGATGAGCTGACGCTGATGTTCAACTTACTTGTTAGAAAAGCCAGGAAAAAGGTGAGGGTCCGGGGCGGAGGGCTTTTTGTGCGGATAAAGAGAAATCGAGTCTTGCAGAGTGCACGGACCGACAAAGAAGGGAAAAGGGTTTCATACTAATGAATCCCTTAGGAAGGAGGGGGGGAGAGCGCTGGCTAAACGTCAAACGCGGGGATCAGCCGGCTCGCTCGCTAGTCGATCAAGAAAATGAGGATCAAGTTCCAAAGCATGCGCACAGTGCAGCAAAAAGGAGGTGATGTCTGCTTTAAGGTAAGAAAAGCTTCTCAATATCGGGGGGAAAGTGCCATGCAATCTTATGCCCACAAGGGATCACGGCAGTCAGGTCGAAAAGCGAAAAGTTGTAAAGCTAGAGAAAACTCATCAACACACCAGGAAGGGAAGGAATAAGGAGCTTTACGAATGCTCCACATTGGGCCTGCCCCGAAAAACAAGGGGAGGGAAAAACAAAGTCGACCGGGGCGCCCACGGGAGGACGGAAGGAAGGCAAGGTGATAACAGCCCGAAGGATGGAGCATGGCTGGCGTTGCACCCGTGATATTGGTAAAGAATAAGGGCAACAAGGGGATCAACAGGGGGGATCCGACCCCGCCCAAGGCAAGGGAAGAAACCAGCCGGAAAGACGCAACTAAACATACGAGGGAAGTGGTTAATGGGGGCATTACAGGTAATCGTCTATTTCGAGCATGAGAGAAAAAAAAAGGCTGGCAGAAAGGGGGAACTCAGGGCCAATCATAACCTTGGGGCACCAGTCCGTGAAAAAAAAAGCCCAGGAACATCGCTCCGGGACTGAGCTGGCAGTTGATCAGGCGCTCAAGACCAAAGATGGGGCGGAGAGAAAAGGGGACGCGGTCGATCTAATCCTCCAAGAAGAGGGAAAGGAATAGGCCCGGATGATGAGTAATGAAAAAGTTTTGCGCGAGCTCAAGACCAGAAGGCAAAAAGGGGAATGTCTAACGCGCTATAAAGCAACGAGGCAGGTATGAACGGTCAACGGAGGGAGGACTCCAAAGAAGAAGAAAGTGAAGATGCTTCACGCAAGGCTCCGCCGGCGCGACGAGGAAAACGACTTTTTTAAACACGGCAAAAAAAGGCATGGCCGTATCTTCCGGTAGGTTGCATGAGGAAGGGGGCAAGCCGCGACCGAGGGCCAAGGGAAAAGGAAAAGCGCTGGACAGGCAACAGGGCGTGCGAGAGAAAGGGGGGGGGCAAATTAACCCCAACGGGGAAGAGTCAGAGAAACACACAGGGCAGCCAAAAAAGGGAAGCCGGGAAGGGAAAGTCGAGAAAAAGCACGCTAGGGAATTCAGAACCAGAGTAACCTCAAGGATTGGACGTAGATTCCTCGTAGAAAAGAGACCTCAGTCCAAAAAAAAATTGGGGCATGGCGCTGCGGGTCGAGGACAAGCCGTCGGAAAACGAAAGGGAGGCGTGACATTGAAAACGCACCAGTGGTGTGCAGGTCAAGCAAGCGAAAAGTCTCGTGGGCGGGGGGTGGAATAAGGGTTGAAACGGCTTGGGAAAAAAAGACCGCCTCAAGAACCATTCCCACTCCAACGGCAAGAGGAAAGGGTTTGGGGGTTGCGGGGCACAGAAAATGCACAGGTGCCGCCATCGGAGCGCGAATTGCGAAAGAAGGAGGGGGTCGAAAAAGAGATGAAAAAAGGGTCAGGGCAGGTTTCAAAATCACAGCGCTGTTACGGGGGGGATCAGATTGGAGGGGGATGGGGGGTCATCAAAAAAAGCCAATCGGCTCAGGGGGAAACTTAGGGGTTTAAAAGCCTGAACACCAAAAAAAGTCAAGGTCACCCAGAAAGGTACAAACGAGCGGACGCCGTAAAAGAAGAAAAGCATTTGTCTTCGGTCAAACCGTTGAAAACGAGATTCCTGGCTGGGGGGTCGGTGGCGAGCGCTGGTGGGGTGAGTAGCCCCCTGAGGATTCAGGGAGGATCGTTGCAATGCACCGAATATCAGTGATGGGACTCAGCAAAGGGAGAGAACAAACGCATGCCCGCAAAAGCCGCAGACGGTAAAAAGGAAACTGGGAGAAAAGGGGTCGCGACGTCAACCCAAAAAGCAAACGCGGATGGAAAAAGGAGAGGTTGGGAAAACCTCTGCCTGTCTAACAGAACAGGCTGACATTCATGCTCATGCCCGGATCCAATCACTCAGCATTCACTGGACAGACGGCGGCTTTCTGGGGCACAGAGCTCGCTCCCGGCGCTGCATCAGGTGGGGACCGAGCTGCCGGTCATGACCTGTAAGGCAATGAGGCGGTGTGCACAAATACACCCCACGATCAAAAAGAACACGGACGAGACGCAACGATAAAAGACCATGCTTAAACCAGCCAGAATGGAAAAAGAACAACATGTCCATATTTGTAAAAGCGTGCAGGGGCAAGAGGGTAGAGATGGGCGCGAAGAAGGGGGTAGGGGGCAATTTCGCCCCAGCCTCGAAGGGTTTCAGGCGCGGTGGAAAAAAAAAAAGGGAACTTAAACCGAATCGCAAGGAAAAGAAGGGGAAGGGGACAACGACACTTCTTTCGCGTACAAAAGAGCCAAGAAATGGCAGAAAGGGGGGGCTACCTGAAACAGGCAATACCGTGTTTCCGTTCTGGCGGATCTTTAAGACGGTGTCGGAGGCGACAAAAGGCGATTCGGGGACCTCGCCGCGCTCGCGGCAGGTCAAAAAACCGGGGGGGCTTCAAGGAGAAGGAGACTTCTATCTGACTATCACAAAAGGGAAAGGAAAGAGGTCTGTTTGCAAGGTGTCATAACCGTGTGTTTCGGAAAGCGACAGGGGCATGCTACGAGCCAAAAAGGCAGAGACTAGAAACACCAAACAAGGAGGATTTAAAATAAGCGTAGGGATCTTCCTGCATCGGCGTCATCACGGTCCCGGACCATAGCGCACATTGTAGCTGATAGGGGGAATGAAACATGGAGAAAGCATCAAGAAAAGAACGACCGAACTGATCGGGGTGACGAACAGAAGAAAATTTCATCTTTGACGAAAAGAGGAGGGCCGCCGGCGCGCGCGATGACAATAGGGGGACGAAGGGGGCGAGGGAGAAGACTAGAACACCGGCAGGCTCGAAAAGCCTTAGAAAGATTGTAGAAAACCGGTCCTTGAAGGTGAGGCATACACCGTTCACCAAGCTGTTGCGACAAGCGAAGTAAAGAGGCGTAAAGGCATTGCACAGGGGGGGAGGGAACATCGGGTGAAATTAGTCGGTGGAAACACGACCGGCAACTCTCGGCGCGCTCGAAAAATGCAAGGGGTTTGGTGCTAACTCAATTCTAGGACACGTTGCACTGGGGAAAGCGAGCAATACGTAAAATGAAGGGGGAGGGAAACGGTTAATGTTTGGGGAAGATCAGGACGAGGGCTTCGGAGTTACGGTCGGGTGGGGAATAGTCTGCTGGGCCATGGCATTCGGGAGGCAAGAAGAGGAAAGTAACACTCAGATAATATCATGCTGATATCCAATCTACGGAAAAGCTCTGCAGAAATCGAAGATGGGGGGGAAGATGCGGCGTGGCTGAAACCCGGTCTTGGGCGTTGAAGAGGTCATTTCATCTAGGGGGAGCTTGAAAATTGGCGGAGGAAGAGGGGCAAGATGGGGGTGCCGCTGCGATCACAAGTCTAACAATTTCGCTGGAAGAGGCAACAGGAGGTGTGTCCAGAGGGAGATGGCTTATCAGAACTTATCTTATGAACGCAACAAAGCTGGGGGAAGAATGGGAGGGGAAGGGGATACAGAACGCAGTTCATGCGCGGGACAAAAACACGAAGAAACGGCAGTCCTGCAGACCGACTACAAAGGCGTGCTAGATTGGTAAGGGCGTGCCTATTAAGGGCTGGGCGGGGGGGCCAAGAGGGGGTGACGGCGGCAGGAGAAACTGGTAGAACTCAAGTTTCCGAAACCCAGGCACTGGTCGTGGGAGGATTACCCACAGAGCACACTCCGGGTTTATTGCACGGTAGGTCTGGAGAAAAAAAGACTTCCTCGGAAGGAGGGAGGGAAAAGGGTACATGATTTTGTCACTGGGGCGAAGAAAGACCTTCAGGCATTATCGCGGACCGCAGCCCCGAAAAGAAAGTGCCAAGCTTCCGTTGGATGGTGGAAGGGAGAACAAGGGTGTGCTCTGAAAATAAGGGTTGTAAGTGAGGGCACGGGCCAGGAAAAGCGGGGGTGTTGGTGCGATGGCAGGCACAACCCGGTTATTGATGCACGCCGGACCGGTACAGGGGGAAGGGTTCCTACGAAAACAGAAAAAAACAAAAGGAACTGGGCAAGGGCGATATTCTCGACATCGTCGCGGTCGGGAAGACCAGATTCCCCGAACGCGACTGATCGTCGAAGAGAGCCTCCAGGTCGTGAGGAAGTAAGGGGAGGGACATTGAGGTCGTTCAGGGGTAAAGAAAAGGCCTCTAGATTGGGAGGCCCTGGGGTGCTTCAACGCTGAAGGCATGCTATCCTACATGCGCGAGGGGAAGGGGGGGAACGCGGAGGAAATAATGGTCAGTTCCCAATGGGGGAGAACGGGAGGCCCGATAACGGCCAGGGGACGTGTACGTCTTGCTTCGAGCGCTGAGATCGCGCTCCTGCACGCTCAGATAAAAAAGGGGAGACGGAAAGGGAAATCAGAAACATTTCTGGAAACGCCAGGGGGGAAAGAGCACCCTGCTCGGTACGCTCTTCAGAAAACGGCTTGCCGAGACCTAAACTCAAAAAAACAAAAAAAAAAAAAACCGCTTTATGAATTAAAGAAGGCCGGATTTAACGCGATCAAGTTCAAAGGAAGGGAGGGAGAACGGCGACCGACATCGTCGGTATCTCCTGAGGAAGAAAGGAAGGCAGGAAGACGCATCTCGATTGCGCCGATTTGTCCAAGCTGGCAGAAAAACTGTGGGCCGAATTAGCAGCCGGGGGGGGGTGGACTGATCTCAGGAGAGGACAGCATGTCCAGGATAAGACTGAAAAGACAAGCTCCATAACAAGGTCAATCTTTGGTGAATACCGTGTATGATTGGGCCGAGACGTCTTTGTGGATGAGGCAGGAGTGAGCAGGAGAAGAAAACTTGCGAGAGAGAGAAGCAGGACTATACAGTATGCTTAGAAAAGTGCGCACGAAAATGCAAATGACGGAGACATCGATGATGGTTATCACACAGAGCGCGGAGAACGAAAGGGCCATGGCTTTATGGAAGAAAGGGAGAGATGGGCCCATGTCACTTGCGCAAGGAGGAGGCTATGAAAGCATCAACAACCACACGGAGAGAGGAGAGAGAAGTCGTGGCGCACGTCGCCGGACATTGCCGAAAGGACAGGGACGTCGGCATAAAGTGCAGGCAGGGGAAAAAGATATGGGGGGAGGATCAGCGCGCTGTGATAATCACGCATCATCACATTTCTCGCAAGGGGGGCGCATGCGGAAAAAAGTGCGAAAGTTGATACGAAATCTGGAGCGAAAGGCAGCGTCGAGACGCGAAATAGAAGATCCACAATCCGGGAGCAAAAACACGGGAGAAGAAAGGGGGGAGGAAAACCATCTAGGACAGAAAAAGTTTGGGGCTTGAGCTGCTGTCCGTGGGCTCGGCAAGTTCTAGCATAGATCAAAGAAAGGACCGGCACGCCGTGAGGCATGGGGAAAGTAAAGGGGGGGGGACACAAAATAGATCTCCATAGGAGCTTCCTGTGGGAAGGCAACTGAAAATGCCTGTATCAGCGAAATGAAAAAACTACGGAGCAGTTTTCAAGACAGCTCTGACGATCGACGACCGTTGAAAGGAGGGAGACCGGAGCGGATCTTAGGAATAAGCGGGGGGAGATGGGCAGGAAAGGGCCAGGAGCGGACCGACAAGATGACTATAAGGTGGAAGGAGACAGCACCTGTTCTTTCGAATGCACCCGATCGGCAAAGAAGGGTGTCTCGCGCCGCCCAGGCAGTCGCGCAAGAACGAGCGCTCAAAGAACGAATTCGGGGAAACAATATCGGGGGGCCGTAGTTAAAGATGCGGGGAGGGGGGGGGAATTATAATGACAAAGTACAACGCGGGAAAAAAAGGGGAAACTCATCTCCCCAGTGTACGGATGAGCTCTTTCATACAACACTTCGTTACTACGCTCTAAACCATGCGGGAGGGATACAGGAGGACAGAAGCAAATTAATCCTGTCCATAAAAAAAGGGAGCCGCGCCTCTCAATTTGAGGAAGATACCCGCACGGACACCGCCATGGGAGTCTATTAAGCCGAGGAAGGGAGTAGACAAGGATTTATGAACTCTTGCGTGGGCGGGGGAAAGAGGGAGGGAACGAACTTCGGAAAAAACGAGTCCGTCGTACATGGGGAAAGCCCCATCACCAGGGTTGCTGCGAGAAACGCACCAACACAGCGGGGCCTTTAAACTGCAGGTGTAGGATCGGCAGAAAAGGGGTGGAGCCATGATCAGGCCAAATCCAACTTCAATCGGCCCGTGGCTTTGGAATGCGTGGTCGAGTCCACCTCCGTGAAGGAAAAGTTCGGACAGCGACTGGCTTTAGGTAAAGGACCGCGGAGGGGAGGTGGGGACGCGGGGGTAGATGGGGAACATCCTTTACTACATTGGGAAGAGGGCAAAGCCCGACGGGCTCAAGGTGGGTATAGGACAAAGGTTGCGTGTCTGGAGGAGGGGGGAAGAAGGGGGGACGCGACAACAGCTCGGCATATTCAGTAGCGCGAATGAGAGGCGGCCATCGTCATCGCATTGTCGCGGTCCCAGGGGGACGATCTTGTCGAAACTTGGCGGGGGGGGCAGAGCGCATCAAACCAATGTTGGGGCGGAAATCGACCTGAAAAAAAAAGAGGGAGTCATGGGGGGATCGTGGGCCGAACCCGAAGAATGTTTTATATCAAAGAATGCTCCTCGCGGGGGGGAAAAAAGGAAAACAAAAACGGGGATCAGAGGGGGGGGAATCTAGAAGGACATCGTCATCTCAAATTTCTACTCTCAACATATGAAAGGTGACGTCTTGTGGGAACCTGTTCCAGGCCCTGCGGAAAGCTCATGCCCGTGAAAGTCACAGCCAATGAAGCGGAGGAAAGCGGCGGCGGCTCTTTCTCTGAAGGCCCTCCAGGAGCTTGGCTAGAGCAAGGGGGCCCGTGTCCTAAATCGGATGGGAAAAAGGGGAGGGGGGGCAAAAAAAGACAACAAACCGACGTCCCGGGAAAGCGAAACGTCAACTCGTCTCATGACTTGACCCCGCCAGCAAAAATAAACATGTATCATATGGGGAACTCGGGCGGAAAACGAGTGAGCAGGAAGCAGGAATTTTCCGCTCGAAAAAAATGGTAAAAGTTGCAATGGCCGCCAAGCGCACGGGAGGTCGGGGCTAAAGACTGATAAACATGAAACACTTGATTGGGAGGGTAAGGAGGTACTACCCTTTTCTCCAGAGGGAACACGCGCAAGAGGCATGGTACGTTTGCGCTCGAAGGCAAACCGTGTAAGGGGGTCTAGGAAATGCGTTTTCGCGCGAAACCTGGGGGGAAGTCGAGCAAGCAAGACAGGGAAGGCTATCGGTAGGATTCGAGGAGGGCCGAGCAGAATTAAAATAGAGAAAAAAGGAGAACTAAAACCGAAGAGAAATTTCCCGGCTGTTCGTGAGGGGGGCTCTCGGGTCATCCGATCTCCCGATTCTGAGGGGCCATCCGTCAACACGAAGGAATCGTGAGCAACTACGTTATTAG
>Ga0179593_1327442_pt1 | contig 11464 bp, 8 predicted proteins | sample CZODoug2_1_08_16_FD_185931 | JGI IMG/M metagenome (GOLD analysis project Ga0179593, IMG submission 185931) | Vadose zone soil fungal communities from Angelo Coast Range Reserve, California, USA - CZODoug2_1_08_16fungal (PacBio error correction) | ecosystem: Environmental > Terrestrial > Soil >...
GAGCCAGAGCAAAGAAAAGGAGACCGCTGACAAGGGAGAGTGTGTGTGCTATGGAGGCGAAACGAGGCATCACCCAGAATGTGCATGTATGGGTATTTAGAGAGGGGAGAAGGAAAAAAAAAATAACAATGCTCACTAAACCCTAAGATTGTGAGGACATGGGTGCCCTCCAAAAACCGGACCCATTAGTCAGCCGTTTCCAGGCAGAGAAAGGAGAAACCAGGAATATTTATTACAGCTGGGCAATCCTTAGGCGAAAAGGGAAAGGAAAAAAGAAAGAAGCACGCCCTAGCCTGCCTGAACCACCACGAGGAACAATAACGTGGGGCGTGTACGGGGCCGGGTTCCAGTCTGAATCCCTAGGTAGAGGGCCGCGAAAAGTTCCTTTTACCCGATGGTGAGTAAGAACAAGGGGACATTCTATAAACATCCCCCTCCAATTTCCACGATCAGAAGGGCCCCTGACGATGTCTTGTGACCTTGGTTTTGCCACCAAGGAAGGGGGGGGAAGATTTTCAACCCGACTGATTCAAAAAAACGTTTAAGAAGGAGAGGAGAAGCACTCCAAAATGACGGCCTGGCGAAGGAGGATGCCTTGACCTCACAGCGGAACGGGGGGGGCAGGGGGCAATGGCAAGCCTAAACCAAAGTGTAAAAGTTTGAAAGGGGGGATTCCGGAGGAAATGTATGCAGCATGAAAAAAGCTGACAGTAGCTGTGGTAAGGACACGGAGGACTTGAGGGTTGAAAAGAGGACGGAGAGATGATCCCACAAATGCGTGAACGGGGGGATTAAAGACCAGGGGCTGGCCTGTGTGGCAGGGTGGGAGATACGTGGCGCTTGAAAAATCTTTTGCATAAGTCTTCTTGTAAGGGGGGCGAAAAAGGTCGCGAGGTTGAGCGTTTAAGGCCCGGTCGTGAACTTGACTCATGAACGCTGGTCAACGAGGGGGGGAAAAAGTCAGAACGTTCGTGAATTATATAGAGACAAAGAAAAGAAGTGACAGCTTTAACCATAATTTCCTTGGGGAGGTGCAGCCGGGGGGGATCCCTGTTGATGACGTGAGCGTTGATTCGGACGGGGTCGGAGGAATGCGCAAAGAAATCAGACATGTCGATTGCCTCGGGAAAGCAGCAAAAAAAAGACGGGGACCCCTCCGAACAAATCCCGAGGGGCAATCAGAACTACGAAAAACTTGCCCGCCGGACACCCGGCGGCCGACAAAAGGAGGAGAAAAGAAGACATAGCGTCTTCCTATGGACATAGAGACACCTAAGGTGGTGTATAGGCCTAGGATGGAAATTCCTGGTCAAGAAAGGGACGCCGGGCGATGGGGCCCGGTTAGGGGCAGGAGAAAAACTAAGAAAATTTTGCGGGGAATGGGCCTGGAAAGGGTGCATTTAAAACCCAGCCATGCCGTGGGGGGAGTGAAGTTCGGGCCACAACCCTACTGAAAATAAATATCAAGGGTAGTTGTTTCGAAAATGGGTCGCCATCTTAATTCGCCAAAAACGGTTAGTGGATGGAGCTAAGGAAACTGGATATAAAGGGCAGGTCGGCTAAATCCAGGCTATCATCCCAAATTGTTATATGGCCACGCCACGTGGTGGTCAACACGCTGGGGAACATCAAATGCGGATCCTATGTGCCAGAAAAGAAGACCCTTCTCCGGGGCGTGAGCAAAACAAGGCAGCCCAGGGATATCGCGGAACAATGGCGATCAGAAAAAAAAATCACCCTAAGCAACGGTGACTGAGGACGGCGATGGCAAGTCAATTAGTCAATACCTTCGTAGTTAGAGAGAGGCCACCTTGGAATCATGATCCCGGAATCGGGTTTAAGAGTACATGAGGCGTAAGCGGTGCAAATGTAGTGAAAGACTCAGACAATAGTGGGACAACTTCGGTCTAAGCTGTTGTAGACTAGTTCAGGCAGAAAAACCTGCTTCAACGCGCTCCAGGGGAGGTCGTTCGGCTAAAATCTTCGGTTCCAAGATGGGGCCGCCGCCAACGCAGAGAAAAGAGTTACAAGCGTCCAGGCTGAATGTCGGAAAAGCCGATCACATGACATAGTGCCGACAATTGTGAAAGTAAAGGGAAAAAACACGCCTTGTCCATCGACCGACCGCCCGTGTTGGAAGACCAGGGAAAAAGAATATAATGTTCCATGGAGGATTAAAGACGAGAACGGAGGAGGAAAAAAACTAAAAGGATCTGTCTCGTTTACAAGGAAAAGAGAGGCGCAAGGTAGTCGCACAGTGATCCTTGACCGAGAAATCTCAAAATCGGAGATCGAAGAATATGTTGAAAAGCTAGGGGGGATCCTCCGGGTGAGTTACAAAGCCACGGGGAACTACCTGCGCTGCGGTGCAGACGGTACCGAACAGTCTCGCTAAGTAATTTCCGCGAAGGACGGGGAAAATTATAGCTATCAGAGTACAATCACTGAGGAGGGGAGAAAGCGCGGGGAATCGGTTAAGAGAACAAAGGGAAGGGACAAGGTCTCTTAAGAAAGAATTCGGACAGGCAGGAAGGTCTCGGTGTCCGACAGGGAACCAATTATCTAGATCGGGATGTGGGAGGAGTGAATGCCTTGCTCCAGGATGACTAGATCTCCAGAGGGATCTTCCCAAGAAAATCTACTGAGTGCCCACGAATTCGGCTCAGGGGGAAGAGACCGGATTTACCTAACAGAGTAATCGAGCAACGGACGAGTGGAATTAGCACCTCCAGAATCCCGACAAACAGTATACTATTCCAGCCGACTAACTAGGAAGGGGTCCTTAACAGATAAGGGGGAAAAGATGTTACGGAAGGCTGAAACGGTTTGCGCCGCGCATAACGCGGTAGGGAAAGAGACCTCTAGTGTAAAACGGAACAGAGGGTGAACCAACTCGTGGCGTGAAATCCAAAGAGGAGGGAAGAAGGGAGGAGAGGCTCAGGCCTAGACCGAAGGGATTGCTATCAAGCAAAGGTCAGCGGGGGGAGGGGAAGGCCGAGGCGTAACCCTGACCTCTTGCTATGGGAGTGGAAAGGAGTGGGGGCTTGACCTGAAAAGTCCCTCCAACCGTTGTGGCAAAGGGGGGGGCTGCGGTAAGGAACAGGGCTTCCTAAAGGGCGCCGTAGGGCGCGGCAATCATCCAAAGGCCAAGGCATAGGGGAAGGAAGAAAAGGGGATCAAAATACATGAGCCCAAAGGACGGAAAATAACATCTAAGGTCCGCCGGGGCAATCTCAGAAGAATGCAGAGTTGTAGAAGGCCTTGCTTGCGGAAAAAAACATTTTCTCGTGTTTGCGCGGACTGGCAATATTGATTTGATGTATGGGAAAGCGGGTTCTTGCTTGGCTGTCGCTGATGCACGGAAGGGCACTGGGACCATCAGCGCATGAGGGACTGACATTAATATCAGGGAACCGACCAGCAAAAGCTCCGGGTACGGAAAAGAGGCAGGGAAGATTGCCAGTGACGCTATGGGGGTGGCTACGTTGGGGGGGTAACGGCTAGTCAAAAGGGATACTACTGCAAGGAAAACACTCGGGGGGTGAAACCGGGGTTAAATTACAAGCACTCCAAAGGGGAACACACGTAAAGGGAGGAGAACAGAATGCGAAGACGTAGCCAAAGCAAGAAACGCATGGCAAGAGCCAACACGAAAACATGCGAATCCACAAAGAAGTGAAACACAGAGGGCCCCGTTGAAAATCCTACTAAGGACGACCGGTTGAAAATGTCAGACTGCTTCAAAAACAACAATCGAAGGGGGCAGAATCTGCGGAAAAATCCGCATCGGGGTCAACAGGCTTGGTCCAGGTTGGGGTGAGTCAAATTTGGGAAAGAAGTAAGCTCTTAGGTCCCTGGAGGAACGAGGCGCCAAAGTAGGGATGGGGGAGTAGGAGCTAAAGAGGGGGACAAGGGGGGGGGAAATCACAGGCTAAATTATTTCGGGAAGGGTGAGAGGGCAGAGATTTCGGGTCACAAGTCGGGTATTCAGACTGCTAGAAGTGGAAAATAGAGCGAGAGTAAGGATACTCAAGAAAAAAGAGGGTTGTTAGAAGTCCACCATGTTAGCGCGCGGTAAAATTCCCTCGAAAGGGGCCAAGGAACTCCATCACTGAGGACCGGGCGTTCGGGTGAAATAGATCTTATCGTGCCTGGGGAGAAAAAGGAGGCACGGTAAGGTGTTGCCCAGAGTACCTCTTGACCTTTGTTGACGGAGGGAGAAAAACAGGGAGAAAGAGGGCATTTGTTTGAGGTTAGCTGGTCTGGAGGAACTCTTCCTAGAAAAGAGTGCTTCGGGGAGGGGATGGTAAAAACTGGCAGCTAGAGCGGCCAGTTTCTATCCTAGAACAAGGCGGGGCACGGGCATACCTATGAGAGGAGGAATGAAAGAAAACGGCTTTGAATGGGAAAAAGACACTCTTTATCGCGCTAACTCAAAAAGGATATTGGAAAAAGAGGAAGAAGAAGAGAGTAGGGAAAAATGTGATCCGGCTTGACATGAAAAGTCAATGTCATTCCTCTGTAGGTCCACGGAGACTGGCATCAAAACCCAAGTGAAACCGCGCGGGGGGAGGAGATAATGTGGCGGATCTCAGAATAACATCACATACCACTAGAGCCAAAGCGTATTGGGTCAGGACGATTTGCCTGGACTCAGACCAACACAGTTTTCAAAGTGACAATTGAGGCTTTCTCATTTGAGGCGGAAATCCGGCGACACCGGATGGGGAAACAAAAAAACCTTTAGTCGCACGGGGGGAACATGAACAACGACGAGCATTCCCTTCCGAATCAAGGGGAAAATCCAGCACCCGGACGTCAAGTGGGGATGGCGTTTAAATGGAAAGTCGGAGGTACCATGGAAGCGGCGCGAAACAGGTTGGTACATGATTGGTCGGACAGCATAAATGAAACATATGTATAGACCCCATTGGATCTGTCAGGAAGAATTATAGCTGAGGTGACCCTAACGATTTTAGACACAAAGGGGTTAAAGGTCCACCAGGGCTTTTTTTTTTACATTTTAGACAAAAATCCGGGAAACGTTTCTAATCCTGCCCAATAGGAATGGGGAGGGGGAAGGGGCAATGAATGCTTGACCCCAAGAAGCGTGTCGGGACAGAAAAGCAAAAAACACGGGAAATCCAAAAGTTGACCGAGAATTATTGTGAGGAAGGTCTAATCGCTGTTTCTACAAAGGTTGAAAAGGGGAAAAGTGCGGCAGCTAGGCTGAAGCCAAGGTCTGGGGGAAGAGAAATCAACTGGAGGGAGGGCCTGTTCGTTTCATGTTGGGGTTTGCAAACTCGTGGGATTACCAGTCTTGATAGAAAGAAGCTTAAGGGGGCCCATCGATAGTCATTCTCAGCTGCGAAACGTTTTAAAAGGTGTGTCAATATGTCTGGGACTGGGGCCTCATATCCTCAACTGGGTTGGGCGTCAAACTAGTTGGTTATCCCGTGGGGGGGAAGTGGGGGGGTAGAGACAGTAACTACCAAATAACGTAAAAAAAGATCCCGGAGGAAAGGGGCCCTTATCCCTGTTGCGTATGACGGGGAATGTTCTGGGGTAAAAATTAAGGGATGAAAGGGGACAAGCAAAGGAACTCATTCGCTGATGGGGGCTACTAGCAAACATTCAGACGAACCCAACCAAATCCACAATCCAAACAAGGACCTAACTGCCCACCGAGAAAAAAAAAACAGTTTCTGGGAAGGCAAAATGCTTTAGATCAAGATCAGAAGCTCGGTCGGCTGCCGCTTGACAAGAGTGATTAAAGGAGCATGGATGAAAGGTCCTTCCACGGAGGGGGATCTCAACTTGCCAGAGAATGGGGTCAAGGGATAAACTTGCGCCCTTTTGCAAAGTTGGAGGTGAAAAAGTCAGGGAACCACAGCCATGACCACCTGTGGCATTGGAGGCCCTTTTCGCAAGCAACTATAAAGAAAAGAGGGGAATTTTTAAACACTTGGGTACGAATGGTCGCCCCGCTGAACGGTGTTATCGCTGAAGGGACTAAGGAAGTGGCATTAATAAAAGCACAGGCATCCAACCAATCATGCGTAATGTACCTTTCACAGACGCGGTCCCACGCCTAGCGGATTGGGTCCGCAACACCCGACACGCTGGAAGAGGGGAGAAAAAACCTAAGGAAAGGCCTGGACCGACCACAATGAGTCGAAGACACGGGGAGATTCAAGGATACCTGGGGGAAAAATAGATGTCACGATGTACACCTGCAACAAGTGGGGTGCAAATTAGAATACAGGGGAGGTCACATCTTACGGGATAGATAATCTTTCGGGGTAATGCGGAAAGGACGGAAACGGGATAGGAAAGACCGCTTGGATAAGTATATCGGGAGGAGAGAACGCTGTTTAAAATGAGTGGTTAAGCAAAACTGGGCCTGACCCAGCGTCGGCTGTCGGAGAATAAAATCGAGGTGGCCGATTAACGCCCCGGGAAACGCCAGCTGGACTTTCCAGAATAATGAATATCTAAAGGCCGTCAAGCAGGATACCTTTGGACATATCGACAGTGTCCTAATTCCTGGACAGGACAACACTTTATCAAAAAAACATCTGCAAAAACCAATCAGGTTATGGAAGAAAGAGGCCTCTACTGACTGGGCGGAAAGGGAGCATTCGACTATGGCGGAGTAGGGAAAAACCTATGCTTAGGTCGGTGCGGTACACCAAGGCGCAACTAGCTGAGCAGGTAGTGGACCAGGCCTGGAGATAGAGAATGGGTCGGATCTTCGCAAGAAAAAAGAGAATCTATTACCGGTGAAAGATTGGGATTTAAAAAAAAATAACGGGGGAGGAATAAAACTAACGTCGATTTGCGACTTGTACCTTCAAGGAGGGGCCAAGAGTCGAAGAGGGGGGCGCAGAAATCATAGGTGCGCCATCTAAAAAGGCAGAAACCGGGTCTTAACCCATAAGCAAGTCCTAGGGAGGAGGGACAAGCGTTGCCTTGAGTAACTGGCGGCCTTAGGAGGCATTATCGCTCGGGCTCACTATGAACAGCGGGCAGAGACTAGGATCGGCGTGAGCGTGGAAGGTCGCTTGAACGGCAGGATATTTTGTCTACGAACCGAACAAGTCTCGGCTTGACTGTAGGGGAATTGGCTCACCGTCAAAAGGCATATATACTAGCAGAGTCTCGAAAAAAAGAAGGGATCTTACTTGGGCCCACTAGAGTATTACTACAGGTCGACCGAAGGAGGGTTGATTTAGATGGGCTATAGATCGTAGCACGGGAACAGGGAGTTACACCTCAAGGCATCCCTACAACAGGTGGGGGGGGATAAGGACGAAAAAAAATCTCCTACGCAAAAAAAATAACGTATTCTAGGAAGTTTTCATAGGCCTACTGGGGGAAGCTACCCCTGGGAACGGGAGGGGGCTGAAGGTGCTAACTTAAAGCGGCTGAAGGTCGCGCCCAAAGGTGTTGTACAGATGAGGACAAGAAGGGTAAGGTGTCCATCTACGACAAGGGGTATGATTCATGGGGAACTAACCAGGGCTATAAGATCCCGTTTATTTGAGCTATAAAAGTTCAAGGGGGGCGACATCCTATTCTGTTCAGTGACAGAAACCGTGGATTGGAAGATGGGGTGGGGTGAAACAGACCGAATAAGCAAAAGGTTTTGAAAAGGGCCGAGGGGTGGTAAAAGAAAGCTCCCTCCGCAAAAGTAAACGGAGACAAGAGGCCCAAAAAAGCAACTGCTAGCAAGTGCACTTCAAAAAAGCAATCCACCAGGAAAGGAAAGAAAAATCAAAAATGCTCGGGAAGGTCTAGTCAGCGAAGGGAAAAGGAGGTGATACCGAATGGATTAGTGCAAACATTCCGCGGGGGGAAAAACGGGATTTGATCTGGGAAATGGAGTGGTGTTTCTTCTGAGCTGTTCGCATTCACGGCCGTACGCAATCAACGTAGCCTCAAAGACAAGTGATTCGAATTATAAGATCCACAGTACCTAAAAATAAAAACACGGCGGCAAAAAAAAAGCTATTGGGGGGGCCAGTGGGATGGATGGATAGGGGCGCGGTCGGGGAGGAAAGGGGCTCTGAATGACATAGTTCATGAAGGTCTCCGCCTAACCGAGGGGGGGGAGAAACCCGTTGATCGGAAAAATGTAAACACAACTGTCGATAAAGTTGCGAGGAGAAAAGAACTAGAAAGACTTCAGGAAATAAGGGGGAAACACAAACGAGCTCCGAAACAAAATAAAAGGCAACAGAAAAACGACCACCAATCGAGGAACAGTTGGGGGGGTCTTCAGAGAAAGGAAGTCGAAAAGGTTAGGGCAGCCTCACATGGTTCTACCACAACCCGGTGCGGGCGAAGGCAAGAAAAAAATCCTTCTGTCAAAAATCGGGGGGAAAAAGTAAAAAAGGTGTGTTGAAGAGAGAGGACTTTTTAAAACTAATAAAGGGTCGAGGGTCAAGGCATTCCAGGAGCCAGGAGAGGGTTCAAAAATCAAAAATTTTGAATAGAAGGTCGCCCAAAGGCAAAACCTGGGAAAAAAAGTTGGGAATCTATCAAGTCGTGTCAACCTGAATACGTATTATGAAGAGACAAAAAGGATAATGATCAAAAAAGATAGGAGTCCATGCCCTCAACAGAAGGTGACGCACAGGGGTCTCGGCGCAGGGAAGGAAACAGCCGGCCGACAAAGAACCCCAAACGGGTCGGCCGGGGTTCTTGTAAGGAGTCATGTGGTACGCTTCCGACAGGGGGAACGCTCGTAGGGGTCTGGGAAGACGGACGGGACGGGTGTTGGCAACGAGGACGACACTATGACTTGGGTCTCCGGATGTTATCGCTGAAGGGAAAACGGGCGAGGGGAACTTGGGCCAACAGGTGGGTGAGATTGTTCCCCAGTGGGGGCGTCCTTAACGCAGGTGTGGCGTGACGAAATAGGGCTGGTTATTCCTTTAAGAAGGTCGAGAAAAAAAGTCTAGAAAGAACTCAGGGGGGGGAAAAATTCTGGGGGATGCTTGAGGGCGACTATAAGGAGGATACATGAGGACCTGAGCACGTCTTGGTATAGGGGCTACAGCGAAGAAAACCAACTGTAGGGGAAAAGAAAGTAGAGAAGGGAGGAAGTCTCTCTTTACAGAAGTTGATGGGGAAGACAGCCGCATAGGTAATAGAGTAGACCGGCTACCACACCAGAAAGGGGGCGGCTGATGGTATCATATAAATAAGATAGAGCGCTCGAAAAAAAAATCCAGCATAAAGATACAGAAGCTCCCCAATAAAGAAGTGGATTAGGACAAAATCCAGATTGAGTATAAAGACACCCTGAAAAAAAAAATAGAACGCCAACGGTGTGCCCTTCATGAAATGAATACGTGATCGCATAATAAATATCGGCATGACAGAAAACGAACCGGGGAGGATTAGAAAGACCAATCATTAACCAGACAGATGAGAAAGAACTTGGAAAACATACAAAGACGAAAGAGAAGCACAAAAAATTCCCACCATCGTCAGAGTAAAGGAAAGGAAACAACACCCGAAAAAAGGCGAATGTGATGGCGTGTCGCGGTCGCCGAGTTGAATGCACAGCGCGCGCGCGAAACATTGGGGATGGTAAACATATTTTAGGTAGGCCTCCATACAACTGAATAGAGGGGATGCCACCACTGTCTCGGAATAGGGAATACTAGGAGAGATATTTTACCAGGCGGGTGAAAAGTGGTTTAGTCACCTGTGGAAGATTTTTTGGACCTAATGATAACGTTCGGGGGGGAGCTCGGCTCATCGGCCCCTCAGAAAGAGGGAAAGGAATGGAAGGCCTTGACCTCACAGCGCCCAAAAAAGGATTTTCAGCCACCCCAACAGGGAGAAGGCAGAAATTTTGACGATAAGGAAATTGGAGCAGAGAAACTTGATTCTACCACGATGAGCTGGGGTATACACCTGAGTGCTTGGTCATGTGAGAAAAAAAGGTCCGCAAAGCGACTATAACAAGGGGCGATGGCAAGGGGGGGTGTTCAACAGACTGGGTAGGGTTAACCTTTTTCAGGGCAGGGGGTGCTCGTGAGGAGGCAACACTGCGTCCTGCACAAATCTGGGGCAAGTCGATATAGGAGAATTCCGGAACAAGTCTCGGTGGGCCCTACGCTATGAGCTCAACTGGGGAGGGAAAAAACGGTGGGGTAATTAAGTCAGAATCGTGCATGGGGTCATAGACGTAAATAACAACTAAGGAAGATTAACCGGACAAAACCATCACATGGCAATAAAGAAAAGGCGTGGCCGCAGTGGACCCATTCGGCGTATGAGGTGTGGTTGGAGTAGTGACGCCGGACCATCATGTCGCGAGGGCCTAAGTGTCATTCTGGGGCGAAAACACGAAGCCAAATCCAGAGGAAAGCATCAAACATGCCGACACCAGTGCAACACTAGGCCGGGAATTCTACTGAAATCCAGAGGAGGCGGCGCTTGACACTAAAGAACGTGCAGGGGGGAGGTCAGAGGAAAACCCTGGGAGTTTGGGCTGCATTGGAAAGGAAGTGTTAATGGGGCTTTAGAAAAGGGGGGGCGAAGAAGTCAAAACGGCCGACCTTTTTATGGCGGGGGTGCAGGGGAGAAACTCCATTTGGCAAAAAAGGGTGGCCTGTTTCGGGGTCAGAGCCAACTACTTCAAATGGGAGGGGGGAGGTTTGGGCACACTATGGTAGACGAGACCAGAATTCGCAACGCTACGTGGAGGGTCAAGATAGAGGTGAAACGGCTGTCAGGAGAGAAAGCCGGATATCACCTCAATGGGGGGTGGCAAGAAATAGGGGAAAGATGGGGTCACACAGACGAATCCTCACCGAAGAGGGAAACAAGGTCTGCCGCTGGGCATTAACGGCAAAAAAGAAAACATAGAGCTATGACAATGTCCCGATAAAAAGACCAAGTAGCACGCTGGGGAGCTGTTCCGGGTCTGGCACTGGACATTGCATACCCTGGAGTGGGGGGATGCTGCGGCGCTTATCTGATCAAGCGTCCAGCAGAGAAGCTTGGAATAGGCATCAGCTGAGCGGTCGTGAAGCACACGAAAAATCGTGGGAAGTCAGTAGAGAGTGAGGCAAAGCTGGGAGGGAGCTGCGGGGGGGGAGCACACCGGGGGGCCAGGAAACGACAACTTCAACAGCCATCCGAGGTCGGGGAGGATAAGAGAGCTCGTTTGGTCCAAGATTCACCAAAGAAAAAAAGACGCTGTCTCTGGGAAAGACGATGAATGCCGTCTAAGCCGAGTCAGGAATGAAACCAGCTTGGAAGGCAATTGGGTCATCTGCCGGACTCAAAAAAACCGCTTTTTAAGCTTCTAGGAAGGAAAGCTGGAGGGCACCTCATAAAGCAGACGCGAGTAAAAGACTTGGACAAGGAAGGGACTTGAGGCGAAACGCCTCAAAATCGAAAGTAACAGGGACGGCCGGGAATCTCAAAAAGGGGGTCAAAA
>Ga0179593_1416286_pt1 | contig 11464 bp, 16 predicted proteins | sample CZODoug2_1_08_16_FD_185931 | JGI IMG/M metagenome (GOLD analysis project Ga0179593, IMG submission 185931) | Vadose zone soil fungal communities from Angelo Coast Range Reserve, California, USA - CZODoug2_1_08_16fungal (PacBio error correction) | ecosystem: Environmental > Terrestrial > Soil >...
GGGAAAAAACATTAAAAGAGACAAAAAGAATACCAGGTGAGGGGGTGGTGTGGACCAATCGTGATGAGGGGGGACGTCGGGTCAGGGACAAAGTAGGGGAAAAGGAAAAAAAGCGTAAAAGAAATGAGGATCTACAGGAAAATCTGGGGGTACCACCATGGCAGAGTGGTAAAGGGGGGGACGGCCCATCATTCCTCAACTGGGGGGGGGGGGGAAGGCAATAGGAAAGTCAAAAACTGGACTGTGGGATGGAAAACTAATCAGAATAAATCGAGCCAAAAAAAGGAGAGGTGAACTGACGGGGGGACGGGGGGGAAATGGAGTGCAAAAAAAGAGAGGAGGCAAAAAAAATCAGGGGTAGAGAGCGCGGGCTTTAAAAAACACCCTTTGGCCGCGGGTAAGAAGCAAACAAAAAGGTTCACCAACTTTTGGGGGGGTTAGCTAGGGGGCACAGGAAAAAAAGAAACTGGGTCAATGGTGAAACTAAGGGGACAAGAAGTTATCCTCGTGGTCCTCATATATTAGGAACAAAACAGCAGCCAAACAACACTTGGGACCAAGCCAGTAAAGCGTGGACACGTGTGGAACAAAAAAAACCAGGAAAGGGAAATCGTGTGTTTGGGTGGGGACGGGGGGGGGGAGTGGTGTGTTAGTAATGGTGTTTGGGGGGAAAGGTTCGAGCTGCTCCAGAAATGGAAGGGGGGGGGGGTGGGGGTGGGACTGAAAGAGCCTGAAAGATGGGCAATGACCGGCTTGTAAAAATTGGGCAACAAAATTGAATTCTCACAAAAAACCCGGCCCGGGGGAGAGCGAGAGATTTATTTGCCCAGGAACCAACACAGGGGGGACAAAAAAGACACGGGAAAAAGGTGAAAGTGACCCGGCAACTTACCACATGTGAAAAAAGAGAACCTAGGGGGGGTAAACACATAAAGGGAAAGGGACATATGTTCTTCCCAAACGTGTAAAAAAAGGCGAAAAAAAAAAAATAAGGAGGAGGGGAAAACTCGAGTTTAACAAAAGCTTTGAAAATAGGGCAAGGAAAAGAATGTGGCCGGCCCCTTGGGCTAACGGGTCAGAGCGGAAAGCGGGGAACCGACGAAAACAAGTAGGGGGTGAAAAAAAAGAGTCATGGGGCGAAAAAGTCCAAACGCCTGGGGGTGGGGTTGGGGGGGGAAAGGGCCATTTTGGGGACAATGAAAAAAAGGCGGAAGACACAAAGGCCCGGATTGTTGGGGATCGGGGTGATGGTCGCAAGGGCACTCCCACCCTAACATGTGTGGGGACCCGGGAAAAAGGAAGGGGGGAAGCCATGGGGGGGAAGGCTTGTTAGTTGGGGGGGGCAAACTTGGACAAAAAGAATGGGGGGGGGGGGGAAGAATACACACAATTTGGGGTGGAACACACCTTGTGGCAAGTTGACCAGCAGGGTGAAAAGGGGGAAGGACCGGGGTCAAAGGGGAAATCTACTGGAAGGACCCGGGATGGGTGAAAGCGGGATTTTTATTCCACAATGGGGTGAAAAAAATGAACTGACTGGGAAAATAAAAAGGAAGGAAGAGGGGGGAGGGAGGGGCAAACAAAGGGTCTCAGGCTGGTACAAAAGAGCTACTGGCTTTGGGAGGGAAAGCATCGCAAAGACAAGGGGGAAGGCGGGGGGAAGAGCCAATCAAATCATCTGAAAAAAGAAGAGGGGAGAGGGGGGGGGGGGGGGGAATATCCAACAAAAAGGTACGAAGACTGAGAAAAATGAAAAAAGAAACATTCAGTGCAAAAAAAAAATGGGTCAAGAAAAAACGAGGGGGACAAATAAGCTCGCGTTTTTTACCCAGGATTTGTGTTTTATTGTATTGGGGGAGTAGAAACCATTGCGAAACCAAAGGTCAAATGGGGTGGGAAGTGGCGAAACCTGTCAATAAGTGGTAACTGCACAGGGTGAAGCCCACGTCGTCCAGCTTGGGGGGGGATAAAAAAAAATTGCTGTCCGACCGGGGGAGAAAAATGGGTCAACTAAAAAGAACTCTCTGGTGGCTTGGCATTAAGAGTTGGAAGTGGGTAATCCGCGAAACCCTTGGTAATAAATTTTAATTCAGGTTCAAAAAAAGAAAGGTCTCTGAACACCAGTGTCACTTTGGAATTAGGGGGGTTTCCCGCGGGGTTGGGTTCCCACGAACTCAAGCTTGTCAATCTAGGTGCTCTGGGTGGTGCACTTTCCTTGTTTTCGTCCTCCCTTGCGGGGTAAAGGGGGGACCAGAGACCAAAACGGGTTGGTCGGCGGGCGACGGGGGGTCCGAAGGGGCGGGTCTCAAAAAAAAAAAGAAAAAACGAACCGCCCCAGTTCTTCCGAAAAACAAATTCGGTCGCCTGTTATGGAAATTGGCTGGGGGGGGGGGTTGGGTAATAAAAAATTGTGGCCCTGTTGAATGATTCAAGGGGGAGTTCCGCAGGGGGGAAAAACCACCGGCTACTCTGTAGACAAACGATGGGAATTAAAGACGCTTTTGTTCCGGGGGGAGTGGTGGGTCCGGTATCACTTCTCTTGACCCCACATGGGGGGCAATAAAAAGAACATGGTGTGAGGGGAAAATTCCAGGTTACTGAACAGAACGCCACGTAAAAATAGGGCGAAGCGACTCCAAGTTCCAAAAAATAGTACAAAAAGTGCGTCTGGTGGGGCAAAGGAAAAGAAGGGGGGCTTCATGTTGTAGGAAACGAAAACAGGGAAGTGGATCTTTAAGACACAAGCTCTGGGGACTCAGCCCCACAAACGCCAGGGAAATTTGTGCGGACAGGGAAAAGTTCACTACCCAGGGTCCAAAGGGGACTGCAGGGTATACTATCACCCAGGGGGGGGTGCATGAGAAAAAAAAATGCTACAGCAACTAAAGGAAAGTGAAAAACATAGACAAAATCCTTGTGCGTTTAAAGAGTCTCTCAAAGTTGGGGGGTGGTCCCACACACAAGCGACAAAAACAAAGGCGAAGAAGGGAGACAATCAGAAAAAAAAGTTTGGGCAACATGCGGGGGGGGGTGTTGGGACATGGGGGCGGCGCGTAACACCTCAGAACAGCGGGACACCAAAAAGCTAGAAAAAATACAAAAAAGGACCTGTCGAACGGATGGAAATTCCTTCCCCGTCCCCAACTTGGGGGTGGGGACCCTGGCCGTTGTCTGTGGGGGAAGACTTCCGGTCCCCTGTTGAATGATGGACCCCCTCTTTTCGAGAAGTCCAGGAAGAGAATATGTCTACGAATTACTGAAACGATTAACGCAGGAAAATTACAGTATGAGGCACCATGGATTTGGTTTACGCTAAAACCGGGATCTTGAGGGAAACGTAAAAAAAGATAGGTGACCCAAAAGCAAAGTAAAGTAGCCGCATTTGGCAGGGAATCGGGGCTGGGGGATGACTGTCCAAATATACAATCAGCTGCCTGCAGTGATATTGTGATTTTTCTATGCGGTATGCAAGAATTGGAAAAGACTGAACGTGGGTGATTCAGTCACCGGCGGTGTTTGTCGCCGTGGAGCGACGTCGTGGAAGGGGAGACAGCCAGGGATCCTTACGGACCCACCATGAGGCGTGTTTGGGGCCGTCCACACTGCAAAGCGGTAGCCCTAATCACGGTGAGGTGGCACTTGGGTGTAAAAAAAAAACGTTCACAGGCTCGAATTGGGGCAAGGGGGTAGGTCCTCCGCATGCCTTCAAGACGGAAAACCTACGCCTTTTGAGGTACCAAAAGAAAAAACCTGAGGAAAAGAAAAGGACAAAATTGAAGTGGTGGGTCTTAGGTTACATTTTCAAAGACGGAGAAGAAACAGACTCTAAGTCGCACCTACACAGCGGTATTAAAAGCTAGGGAAAAAAGAAGATTAAATTGAAGAGGGGACGTTGGGGGTTTTGAAGGCAAAAACGCTAAAGGTAAATATGACCTGCGGCGAGGGGGTTGCATTCCCCAACCGCAGTAAGAGTGGGGAAAGCCCCTAAAGAAAGGGTGGCTTGGAACATCTCTGTAGAGGTCATGGGCGTCCAAAACAAACACAATAGGTTGTGACACGTTTGAAGACGGGGGAGGGGTGTTGCATACACAAAGGGGTCAGAGCAAGGGGCGTTCTTTATGGAGGAAAACATGCCCATGGGGGGGGGGTCCCTGCCGACCATTCGGCAAGATAAATACAGACTGGGGCCAAAAAAAAGAAAGGAAGAACTGAGGCACACAATGTCCATAAACGGGACCAAAAAACCTACTCGGGAACAGGGGTCAAAAACTCTGTAATACAAATTGGATCGGCAGACACAGGTAAAAAAGCAGGCCGGGATAAACCTCTTCGCGCAAGTGAAGGTTTCATGACGAACCTGCCCTGGGGGCGAAAGGGCTGGGGGGGACCTTGGGATTCACTGACCCGAGACGGTTAGAAAAAGAAAAAGTTGGTCACCCTGATCACTCATTTTGGAGAGGCCCGGGCTTCCCGGGGAGGGGAGTTCTCAACGCAAGTCTCTTGACGAAAAAAAAATACAGATTACGGGGGGGGCCACCTAATAGAAAAATAATTCAAAAAAAAAAAAAAAAAAAAAAAAAAAAGGGGTCATATTAAATCAGCAGCCCGGGGGCCGGGGGCACTACGCGTATCAGCCGGGTTTTGTAAGGGACTCAAGCGAAACCGGGGGACGGAGGAAAGGAAAAAAGGAAGGGGAACCACGCGCCAAGTTAAAAAATCGAGATGCGGTGACGAAGAAATGGTGTTTGGGGCTAGGATCACAAGGGAAAGTGTCAAAACGCCAGCGAGAGTGTGGGCCTACATCGTCAAGTGGGGCGCAGCAAACTCGTGACCTGTGGGTGGGGGGGGTGCAACCCGGGAAGCGGGACGGTGGAAACCTCGGGGGGGGAGTGGTCTGACTTAACCAAGGGGTATTAAAAAAGTCACGAGGGAAAAAAATGGTGCAAATGAAAAAGCCAAAAAAGGGCAATGAAACCTGGGGGGGGAAGACGATGGAGTAAACTTTCATCGTTAACATGGGGACGGGTGGATTTGAGACATCCTCACAGAATGGACGCCACTAAATAAAAAAAAACCGACGGCAAGGCAGAAACGGAAAGGAGGGAGTGCGAATGGACCAAGAAAGGGGTTGGAGCGGGGACAACGCGACGAAACAAGGGGGAAAAGACGGCAGGCAGGGCGAACGTGTGGGCAGGTAGAATCAAGGCAGGGGGGAACGCGGGAGGGGCATCGGCAAAAAAAAGGGGCTGGGCGGTCCTAGGGGCCGAAGGTAAAATTCGTCAGGGGGGGGGGGGAAACCAGGAGAAAGAAAGGGGGGGAAACCGTACAAGCCGGAAAACAGTAACAAGTTCGAATGCGGACGCCCGGTTTTTGTCGGCACAACTTCAGGAACACGCGGGGGGGCGCAGGAAAAAATGGGGGACCCTACGCGAATGGGAGAAAAAATATGTGTGGAAAATGGGTGGGGGTGGGGAGGAAGGGAAGGGGTGGAACAGCGCGCGGAAAGTCATAAACAACGTGTGAAACTAGTCACCAGGGCGATACGGCACGGTACCGTTGGGTGATGTTACGCTGAATAAAACCCTGGGGGCTATGCAACGATAGGAAAAAGGACGGGGAAAAAAAGTACGACAAAAACAAGCCAAACCAAAAGGTCTTACGGCGTTGGAAGAGGGGGGGGAAACAAGGAACAACCCCGTACTTGCCACTGTGAAAAGTTGGCACGCGAGTCCTTAGGGAGAGAAAACTGTACAAGACCCGGGCTATTCCCCAGGCTGCCACTGTCGCGCAAAACCGGGGAGGTTTGGGCCTCAAAAAAATCTCCATAAAGTGGGGCTACAACAACCAGCAGAGGGGAGGAAGATAATGTTGGAACCATGCCGAGAAAAAAACGTTTCCGGGAAAAAGGGTCCACCCATTCAAAAAACAACACACAAGAAAGGGGGGTGTTGGTCCAGTGGCACGAAACATCTTTGTCACCTGGGGGGAGTGTGAAGGTTAGAAAGGGGGAACCGCGGGGGGGGGGTACCTAAGCCTGAAAAAAATTTAGGTTACTGCCGGGTGTGAAAAGTCTAAGAAGGATAAAACAAACACTTCAGCAGCTACCGGAAGAAGGTATAATGGAAAAGGGGGGGCCCCCATTGCACTTGGGCAAGATGCGGGATGGGGGGGAAGAAAAAGTACACCGAAAGAGAGAGCGCACGTGACCGGGACTCCACAGGGGGTCCGCCAAGAACCGCTAAAAGCAACTAAACGGCTGTGGACCAATATGAAAAGCGGAGATATTGAAGAGAAAACTACGTGTTGACACGATACAGAAATACCGGAGGTTGGGTTGTTTGGGACAACCAAAAGGAGTAAACAACAAAAAACTGTGGATTTCCTCTTTTCAAACAAAAGGCATTTTCACAGGGCAAACCGGGGGAGTACTGGAAAAAAATTGAAGTTGACTTCCCCACAGCGGGGGAAAAATCCTAATCCCAACCTTCCTGTTCACCTAATACGGTTGGGGAAAAGTGGAAGGGGGAAAACAGGGGGGGGGGCGGGGGGCGGCACACACAGCAAACACCAAAGGCACAAAAGTGGAATTTTCGACCCTGGAAGAGAAAAAAAAAAAAGAAAGGGTGAGAGCCAGAAACACAGGAGGGGGGGAGGCGACAAGGGGCGGAGGGGCGCCAAAAAAATGGGCATTTGTTCCGGGAGTGGAAACGGGGGGAAAACGGGGAAAGAAGCGCGAGTGCCCCGGTTTTGGTCCGAGGAGGGGCGGATATCAAAAAAAAGGTTAAGGACGGGACAAAACGGAAGGGGGAACATAAGGCTCACCTTCATTTGGAAGGGTCCTGCACAATGAAACGTGCAAAGGGGAGAAGCTTGCATCTAGAAAACACACTGGAAAAGGAGTGAAGAGTCAGACGAGAAAGCTACGAGCTGACATAAGGGGTGGGGTGGGGGTGAAGAAGAAAGGAACACCAAGTAATAAAAGAAGGCAGAAGGGTTTGACAACCTGGTATTCACCGAGGACAACAGAGGACGGGGCGAGAGCTCGGGGGAGCAACCGTTCTAAGAAGCAACAGGTAAGGATCTCGCGACAGAACAAGAGCAAAGCCACTGGGCAGAGGGGGGTGGGGAAACACCTCAAACAAGGATGGGTGAAAATGGCACACGGAGCTTACCCCCGCCATGAGGGCCAGCAGAAGGAGCGGAAAGAGGACTCACGGGGGTCCCCCCAGGGGCAAAACAGGGGAAAATGGTTGACCGTGTGGACCAGGCGAACTAACTTACTGGGTTGGGCAAGGGGAAAAGGCCCCCGGGGGGGAACGGATCCAGTACCCCCGATCTCTTAGTAAAAAACAACAACGTAAGTAGTAAAAGGAAAACAAAAAAGAGGGAAGGTATCTGGAAGACCAAGTTTGAACTGGGAAGGATGGAAGATAACCCCAAAAAAGGGAATTGGGTTGACGAGCTTTTCCTTTAGAATCAATGGTGCAGGGGGAAAGAAAGGGGGTTGAAGTTACCAAACCACCCGGACTGCTTATTGCCAATCAATGGGGAAACAAGGCATGTGAAGCAAGGGAAAAAAAGGTAAAAGGGGGGTCGCGAAAAAAACCCCTTTCGAGAAAGCAAAAGGAGAGTCTGCTTGTGTGGGGGAGACGGGATGGGAAAAGAAAGAGGTTTTGGCGAAGAAAACAGGGGTGACCGAGCATCGGGTCGGGCACTGTCGCTGGGGAAGAAGAAAAAGTGCGGGGCATGTGAGGGGGGGCAGGGAGGGCCTTCAAAAACCGCTCGCAACAGGACAAGAACAGGGGAGAAAAGCCTCGTACTGAAAAAAAAAACTGTGGGTCCAAAAATGCCGGGGGGAGTTGAGGGCAACGGTCCGGGCCAAGAGTCACATGGGAAAGGGGAGGACCGATTTGGGGGAAAAACACGAAGCAAACGGTATAATGGGATCTTCAAATTAAAAGGAAGCTTGGGGAACCCAAAAAGGATGAGGGATTGGGTGTCACCTGGGTTCAACCCACTGGGTTCACTAGGGGCCCAAAAAAATGTGCACGGGGCCTTCTCTCCGGCAGGAAAGAGCGCGGAAAAAAACCGTTCACCTACGAGGATCGGGGGAAAAAGTGATTGACGAAAAGAACGGACTGGTGTATGGGGGGGGGGGGACTCTTTTGGGCAGGGAAGAAATGAAAAAAGGGGGCGGGTGAAGAACCCCAGGTCGGAATGTCTGAAGACAGTAGGCACGGCTCGAGGGGAGAAAAGGCAAAAATGTGTTTGTAGGAAAGTAATTGTGGTTGCAACGGTAAAATCTGACGGGGGGGGGGTGAAGCAGGCACAAGAACGGGGTTGGAACTCGGGTGGGGAAGCACCTGTTTTGGGAAAAGGGAACCGATGGGGAGGGGGTAAAAAGCAAAGAGGTGCGGAGTTTCGTGCCAAGTGTGCGAGAGGGGAAAAGACAGAAGAAGGCCGCAGGGGCAAAGATGTGATTGAAAGGATGGGAAATGGGGGGGGAAATGGATTGGGGGGGGAAGCTCCGTATGTGGGGCCACCCGTCTCTCAGGGTAAAAGAGAAGATGCCGAGAGGGCATCAAGAGGGAAATGGGGGTTGACGGGGCATCATCCTTGCAAGCGGGATGGCTCAGGACTAGGATGGCGTGACAGAAGGGTTGGGGGGGATTAGCTCAAAATCCTTGAGAGGGCATCCTTTTAGATTAACATGTACGTCATTACACCAAAGGGGGAACGGCATTTCAACCATGCGGCAGGGGGGTGACCCAAAGGGTTGGTTGGGGTTCGGAAACCAGAAAAAAGGAAACATCCGACACGAGATATTGGGAAGAACCGGGGTCAAAGTGGAAGAAATAACTGTGCCAAATGGGGGGGGGAAGCAGAAAACGTGATACTGGGACACACAACCGGGGGGGGTGTGGGGGGGGGGGACACTGTTTACGGGGTGTGAGTCAGAACACTATAAGGTCTTTGGACCAACAAAATTCCTGTGGGGAAGACAGAAAAAAAAAAAGCACGTGTAAAAAAGGGGGAAAAAAAAGTCAGATTTCAGCACACTCGGTCGTCACACACTGTCCTTTGGGGTGGGGGGGAAACATGCGGTTTGGCCCAATGATGGCGGCGACGCAAGATTCACGCTTTGCGTCAGGGGTTGTTGCCTTCAATCACGTTTCGAATCAAAGGTGGTTAAGTAACCCCCGCGTCCCAACAGGGTGATGAGGCGGGAGCACGGTACAGAAACGGCTGGGGGGCGGAAAAAAACTAAAATTGACTTAACAAAAAGGTGACGGGCATGAGGGGGGACATGGACCTGGGTTTAAGGTACAAAAACATTATAACGGGGGGTACAAAAGCCGGGAAAAAAAAAAATACGCGCGTGGGGATTCCCTCTAAAAACAGAAGGGGGGAGGGGGGAAGGAGCATTGGGACCGGATGGGGCCCGAGGTCCCCCCTGACGAAGGTGGGGGGGGTCAGAAGTTGGTTGGCCTCAATTAAAAAGATGGCCAGCAAAGAACGATAGCTGGTACCAACAAGGGGCCAGGCCCTCCGGGCAGAAAGAAAGGTTGTTGCACAAACACGTGGCAGGGAAAAAGGGAGCTGGGAAAGACAACAAAAATAACACCAAGAGCCGGGGGACCGGCGCCCTCGAAAAAAGAAAAAGTTGGCACGTCCAAAGTGCTCAGGGGGGGTCCATTGGGCCACGAAAGCCACCGAATCCAGGGGGCACAAAAAAAAAACGAACAAAGCGGCGGAGGAAACCATAAAAAGACAGGTCGGAAAAAATCTCGGGAGCTGAAAAGGGGGGTTTGGAGGACCACACGACAATCAGATGTGGGACCGGGGAAGGTGGTGGGGTTGCCAAAGTGGAATCTTGGGGAAGGTTATCTGCAACAAATACAGAAGAAAAGAATGCGAAGGGGTGCCGGTGCATACTGTAGAGAATGGGAAACAAAAGTCATGGGTTAAACTTTTGATTGGTATGTTGCAACAAGTCAGACAAGCGGAGACCGAAAAAAAACGGAGGTTCCGTTGCCGGGGGTTTCGTAAATGGCACCCAGTACCGAATCCCAATTCAGGGGGGACCAGGGGGGGATTGAAAAGGGGCAACTTTCAAGGAGAAAAGCGGAGGGGGGCGGCCGGAATCTGGGGGAAAAAGAAAAAACTCTCCATAGGGTGGAAAGGCATTGAGTTATTGATTTCAAGGATAAATCTGGACACAGGAGGAGTGTTGGAACTTAAAAAGGAAAGGAAAAAGTGAACTGGGGTTCGGTGGCTTCGCTCCAGGAAAGGAATGGTACTCAAGGGGGCGGGGATACCCGAAGGGGACCTAAGAAGTAACTGAGCGCCGGGAAATGTAACGAAATCTATGATGGGTGAAGGGAAAAAAGCGAATAAGAAAACGCCGTGGGCTTGGTGGGTCCCCCCCCACGAAAAGGGGAGGGAAAGAAATGGATGGGTGAGGGGTGGCATGAAACGGGGGACAGGCAAAGACAGAAAGACAACACAAAAAAATGAAAGGGAGTGAAAAAAATATAAAGAGAGGGGATTAGGTACCCGGTGCTGCAAAAGCAAAAGCAAATGAGGACGAAACAATCCTTAAAAAGAAGGGGTTGGGGGGGTCAAGTCCAAAAAAAGGAGTTAGAGGGAGGAGGAACTAAACAATCCGTCAATAGTTTTTGGTAACAAGGGAGGATAGGGGGTTTGGGGATCAGGGGAGTAAAAAGACAAAGCTTGTTTTCGCACTGGGCGAGAAAAGTGAAGAGACTCTGGAAACAGGGGGAGTCACTCTTGCCCGGATGCAGGGGGACGAAAAACGGGCAGGGGAAAAGATGAGGGGACAAGGAAAAACCCGCCGAATGGAGGACTCCGAAAGGTGGGGTGTACAAGCAAGCGGCCCGAAGGAGGGTGACCTGGGTGAAGAAATACAGGGGGAGGAAATAAATGGGTACGGGCACCATGAGATCGCACGGGGAACGGAAACTTGGGCAGTTGCGATCCTGAGAGCCAGGGGAAAAATCCAGAATAAAAGGGGGGGGAACACATAATGTGTGGGATGAAGAACTATTAGTCCTTCCCGGTAAAATTGAGATCGACTTTTGGACGAGCGGGACCTGGATGAAGAAAAAAAAAAAAAAATTGTAAAAAAAGAAAAACGTGCAAAATCATGGATGCTTTGGGGGGTGTCTAACAAGGGTGGAAAGAGAGAGGAATTGGGACCCTAAAGGCAGGCCTTTGCGCAATGGCCACTATTGTCAGTTGTGGGGGGGGGAAAGGGAAGTCGGAGCGGAAAAGGCGGGCCGACACTTGACACGGTAGCGTCAAAAAGGGACACGAAAACGTCTCATGGGGGAAACTGGTTGGGAATAGCTGCCCCGGGGCGAGTAAAAAAAAAGGGCCAGACCTATCAGCGGTGGGGCTTAACTGTACCGTAGGAAAATAAAAGTTGAGGCAGTCAACTGGT
>Ga0179593_1441820_pt1 | contig 11464 bp, 14 predicted proteins | sample CZODoug2_1_08_16_FD_185931 | JGI IMG/M metagenome (GOLD analysis project Ga0179593, IMG submission 185931) | Vadose zone soil fungal communities from Angelo Coast Range Reserve, California, USA - CZODoug2_1_08_16fungal (PacBio error correction) | ecosystem: Environmental > Terrestrial > Soil >...
GGGTTAGAGAGGGGGTCACAGCCAGGTTAGAGAGGGGGTAGGAGTAGGAAGGGGGTGGTAACGGAAGTCACGAACTTGCAACGGGCTCAAAAAAAGCTCCACAAACAAATCGGAGAGTGGGGAGAGGGGTAGATTGGGTCAAATCCGATGAGGCGAGGCCAGATCAAACACATCATGTCAGGTGCGACAAGGGGAAGAAGGAAGCTTCCGGGGACACATGAGGAAATACGTACATACGTTCCAAGAAAAAGAGAAAAAGAGGAAGCGCAGGGAACTGTTACAAATCCAGAAGTGGGGAAGCGAATCCAGGAGTGAGCGCGCAAACCGCTCTCAAATATTGATCCACGAACGAGAGGCGAACAAGGAAAGAGGGTGAAGAAACGCTGGAAGCCCCCAGGCTTTGGTCCTGGGGGGGGATCACTGCCGAAGGAGCTCCTTATTTCAAAAGAAGAGATACGGGAAACACGACCTTCACAAACAAAAGAAGGTATGGGCACAGCCAATCTGATAGCAGAAAAGGGAGCCGAAAAAAAGCCAACCGTGGACCCGAAAGTTCCATCGCGACCCTGGTAAACCAGCTATACAGTAAAATCAACAACAGGTAACAGCAGGGCAAAAATGGGGGGAAAAGACTAAAACACGGGGCTAAAGAAGGGGAGGGAGAGCCAAAATGCGGCGATTACGGACCTCGTTCAATCGGGCGCATTGCTTGTGAAGGGTAGAAGGTATAAAACAACTTGATTAAGCGTTCGCACCACAAAGAGAAACTCGGAGACTGACCGAGCCCAAGACCTTGAGAGGGGAGAGTGCAAAGATGGCAAAAAGGCTTGGGTCTTTATGAGAATTGTCGTCAAGGGAACAAAAAAAAATCAAAAAGAAAGGAAGTTCCGACTAAGAAGGGGTTGTTCTGAACGAAAAAGCAGACATAAAGGAGAGGATGGGGACCACAAACGTTCTGCAAACCAGAGGGCAACGGCAGTCTCTTTACTGCGCCCGCGCTATAACAAAGAAAAAACTTCACTCAGCACACATTCCAATTTATCTTCTTCCTTGCGGAAAATGAAAGAACAAAGGGAGCGGAAGAGGAGGGGGGGACCACAACGGATGAAAGGGTCCGGTGGAAGGGGGGGAGTTTTGAGGAATTCCGAGGGGGGGGAGAAAAGGAAGGAAAGGAAAGAGACCAGGCAAAAGGGAAGCTTGGGGCTTTCAAACCGAATGATCACGGCCGTTTCGAACCCGAGGCGGTCAAATATGACAAGAAACTTCAGAACCCGGATTAAGCGAGGAAGAGGACCCCGTAATCGAGAGGAATTGAAAAGAGGAAAGGGACGTGGTAGGGAGAGAATCCTGGGTTGGGGGGGGGCCCGCCTGCAGGAATCGAAAGAAGGAAAGGCAGAGGGAAGTACATCACGCAAGAGTGAGCAAAAGCGGAAGAGGGGGTCGAGCAAGACTGCTCGATTACACTTACAAGAGGAAAAAACTGGGGACCAAATAAGACCTCCAGGGCTACCTGGACGGAAAATATCGCGATCTTCACGAGATGGGCCAAACGATAGAAGAGAGTCGGAGGAAAAACCTTCAGGAGGCACGCCCGTCGGCTTCAGCCAGGAGATATCAATAGGCTTCGGGAATGGTAGTCAATAGGGAAAGGCCAGCTATTCCACATCTACAATGTGACGCCCAGATGAAGGAATCGAAAGATGTCGGAAATCTCCGATCTCGACCTTGAAAAATATTCCTTGAGGGGCCATCTAGATTGGAAAGTGGGCTGAGGCTGAGGCAAACCGGGGAAGGGTCAATGCTGATGCGTTTCCGTAGAGCAACGGGGCCCTGGGGGAAAAGGTCCGGCTGGCCAAAAAAGTCCATCGCCAATTGACGAGACACAAGCAAAAAAACATTTATCCCAACCTCAAGCACAAGTGGGGGAAGTAGGTAGACCTCTTTGCAACTTTGCAAAAATTCGTCACCTGGTGGGCCCTGGGCTGACGATCGCCGACGGAACAACCTTCTCTGGCTCCTTCTTTCGAAGAACGAATTTTGAATAAGACGGAACGAGTGGACAGACTTAACACGAAGCCGGGGAAATTGCTGGAAAAGGGAAAGGGAAAGGGGCAGCCGCAAATTCAGGGGTCGACAGTCAGAAATCTTGTGAAAACAGCTTGAAAAGCCAGGCACAGAGAACCAAAAACACACGGAAGGAGGGGGCAAAGAGAGAGAGAGGGGATTGAAAATGTGTCCACGCGGGGCAAAAAACCCAGCTTGGGAGGGGAGGAGGGTGCGCGGAAAAAAAGGGGGGCAAGGTCCAAATCGGCCCTGGTCAGCAGTGCCACCGGGGCTTCGGGGGGAATATCAATAGGAGGGAACTAGGAAAAAAGACGGGCGCTCCCGCCATAAAGATAAGAGAAGGGACAGCCGCTCGACCCTCACCTTTCCTCACCAGTTCCGAAACGTGGCAAACGGCAGTTCAGAAGAAGCCCAACGAAACGGAAGTTTCCAAGGAGACTCCCTGGAGGGCAAAGGCAGTGGGGGGGGGGGGAGCCTGCCTTCTTACCTTACGAGAAACAGGCGATTCTCGTAAAGGAAAAAAGAAAAAGCACAGCGGCCCTCAAAAGGGCATAAGGAGCCTATTACATGCCTTAACTCAAGAGGGGAACTCAAATCGATTTTACAGGAGTCTCTCTGGATCACCTGATCGAAAAGCTCTTCGATTTTCTTCGGCGAGGAAGGGGGGGAAAAACAGGCAATTAAAAGGACTATCACAGCCTCCAATAAGGGGGATCATGCCAGCGAAGCGGGATAACCTCCTACAAGAGCAGGGGGCTGGGGGGGGGGGGGGGGGGCCCAAACAAGGGAGAGCGCAGAGCAAGGAGACAAAAGCGGCGTGAGGCAGAAACGAGAAGGGGTGGGAAGACCCGCGAAAGGAGAAGAGGAGGGGGACAAAAGGATATGAGGAGGGAGGAACAAAAGAAGGAGGAGAAAGACGGGGGGGACAGGGAAAGAAGCAAAGTCGGGAATAGAGGGAAAAGGGCGGGGGGGAGGGGAAGGGGAGTGGAGAATAGACGGCGGGGGGATCACCACGTCGAAGGCGTTATCAAAGATCGGAGTGCCAATAGAAAAGAGTCGATCTCGTGCCGTTCCGGTCATGAAGAATTGGCGGCGAAAAACGGGGGGGTACAGTTAGGAGGTTCCCTCGAAAAAGTCGAGACAAGGTTCTAAGGAGAAGAAAACGTCTTGCCGCCGATCAAAACACGCGCTGGATGTCACTTGAATCTTGAGGGGGCAAAGTCGTTGGACTAATGGGGGAAAAGAAAACCGAGCCGGGCAAACAAGGCTGATTCATAAAAATAAAAACTCAGAAAACGACCGGAATCGTGGGAGAGGGACCTAGAGCCGGGGAGAGGAGGCGTAGGGGGGGGCCAGTTATATGAAGATTGGAAGACCTACTAGGGAAAAGGGATGGTTAGACCCGGAAGGAAGAGGAGGGGGGGAACCAATAAAAGTACATGGTTTTGACATGAACGGCTCTATTGGCCGTTCGACCAAAGCTTGTGCATAAAAACGAAAACCTCGAGACACCTGAGTTATCTCGTTTCCGAAGTGGCCACGCCCTCGTCATCGAAAGGGGTTGATGGCGGCAAGACTTCATAAAGAACAATAGAGGGGACTGTCTTGGGCGGTTAAGAAGCGGGGGACGGAAAGCGCGGAAGGCTTCAAGGTCGTTCCTCACAGCCATCCGTCATGGATATCGGGGAAGGTAGGAAGCAAAACCATAAAGTGTCAAAGAGGCTTAGCGTCGCGCGCAAAAAAAAATGCAATCTGTAGAAGAAGGGGCCGGGCCCCATTCGCGGAGAGAGCAGCGAAAAGAGAAGTGATCTGACCGAAACGGCCGATCGGAGGTTGGGCCCGCGATTTGAAAGCGGAATCACGTGTCAGAGAAAACCTAACAACGTCAGAAAGGAGACCAGTGATGAACTGCAGAGCAACTCGAACGCCGGTGCGCTCTCTTTGAGACCGCAAAGGGGAAACATTTTGCTCGCCCGAAAAAAAAAAATCGGTGGGAAAATGACCGTTGACCTGTTGGTGTGGGGGAGGATCGCTGGGGGGGGAAACAGGTCGCAATTAACTTAGGTGACCAAAGTTAATAGCTGCCGTCTGTCTGTCATGGGGTCAGGGAAGGGGAGTGGGGGCCAAGAAGGACCGTTGGGGTGTAAAGACGTGGGGCCATGAAAGAAATAAAGAGTAATGGGATCCGAAGCCTTCCGTCACTGATAAAAAGGCAAAGCATGGGAGCGAAGGCTGGTGGAGTAAAAGCCTGGCCAGGTGGGGTAAAAACAAACAGCAAGAAGTCAACCGGGAGAGGGCTCGAGTCGCCTCGCGCTCTGCCTGGATTCGCTTCACAAATAGTGGACACGTGGGGGGATTCGGCGCGTGCTATTTTGGCGGCTTGGAATGAGTGTCAGGAAAAAAACGAGGGAGGAGGGAGGAGGCCGGACTTTTGAGAAACTGACATGGGGCTGAGCGGGATCAATGGCAGCCGCCGGGCAAATCGGAGGTCAGCGAAAAGCAGGCTAAAAGCGAGAGGGTTTAGGTGGAGCTTGAAGAAGGTGGAGGGATGGAACAGCGACCTAACAGGTGTAAAACAAAAAACAATGGAAGCTCTACCACCGTCGACTCCAACGGGCTTTGAACGAACAACTAGAGAGAGCAAAAAAAACAACAAAACAAAGAAGAGAGGAAAGAGATATATAGTGGTCGCTCTGTTTCCAAAATGGAGCTCATTGGTAGAGCGCCAGGGGTGAAAGGAGGAGCGGGGGGGGGACATCCTGCACAGAGCAATCCAAAAAACTCGGTCGCGTTGACAGCTGTAAAGCAAGGAAAAGGCGGAGGCCAGGAAAATCCGTCCCGCCCGAAAGGGAAGGTCGCCAATGTAGAGGAAGAAGACTTCCGGCACCGATGTCATGAAAATCAGTCCAAGACCGAATACCAAAAGCGCCGCGACGAGGAAAGTTTGACAAAAGATTTACCAGAAGGTTAAGCGAACACAGTAGGAGAATGAGGCCAGCTCGCCAGATTGAGACCACGAAAGGGAGAGGGGCGGTCAAAAAGCCAGCGCTGAAGAAACGAAAAATAGCTCCACAAGAGGTTGGCCTTTGGAGCGATAACGCAGAAGAGAGAAGGATTCAACCAAAACTTCTGAGCAATGGAACCCAGAAAGTGAAAAACCACCGGCGATGGGGGGAAAAAGAGGAAAAAACATTGAACGATCCCAGAAAAAGAAATCGGTATGATAACCGTGGACCAGACGGGGAGTCTAATCAAATGCAACCACTTCCGGGCACAGACAACAGGGTCAAGCCTAGGAAAGGGAAAAACCAGGCGGGGCGACGCCACAGAGGGCGACACAGGGAGGACTACATAGAGCGACAAATGCGGCGAGTTCTTCCAACTTTCAAGCAGGGAGACTTGCGTGACGGGTCTACTGTGAGAGAAAAGGGACCTAGGGGCTCAAAATCGCGACGAAGGGGGGGGCTATAACGAGCAGGTCATCTACATTGCAGGGGAGGACTCGGGGAGGAGATAGAGTCAAGGTTTCTTGTTTTTAAGTGGCTAAGGCGGCACGGTGAAGGCGAGGAGATTTCCTAAGCCGTTATGGGGGGTGGGCCGGAGAAAGGCAAACGCTAAGCAAGAGAGGGGGGATGGGGAGAGGGTACTGCAACACGGAAGGCTCTATTCCTGGGACCGCTCTATACCAGAAAGAAGGAAGAAAGAAGATTGGGCGAGCATGAAGGCGGCAGCAAAAACAGTTCGCGGAAGAGGCGTGGAAAAAGGCAAAATAAACTAACGGTGTCGCTTCTGGGGGGTTTTGGAGAATTCCAAGCTTTTGGGTCGAAATGCCTGGAAAACGAAGAGCTCCGATGAAACTGAAGCTTTGGGGGTATGGAAAAACCAAGGAAAAGGGGAAAACGGACTTTTAAACCATCTCCGGTCCCTGAGGAGGGAGGAAACAAGCTGCAATACTCAACTTCCTCGCGAATAGCCCCAGGTCGGAAATGGCCCTTTCTAAAAGTCCCTCCCGGGGACGGGGAAGAGATTGGAAGAGGAAGAATTTTAACTTAGGATTGGGAATTCGAAAAGGAAATCCCAAAAGGCCAGAGTTAAGGGGACGAAAGACGGAACCTTCCTATTGTTGTTGGAAAAGAGAGAAAAGGAGCAGAGTGTCTACCGTGAACAAATCGAACGGGACCCAGAATCGCCGCCACGGATACCGGGACGGCCAAACGGAGCGTAGAGTGTAGATCATGGAAACGTCCGATCGGTTGATGACCTCGGCAGCGGAAGACATCGTCTTCAGCAGTAGAGAGAACAAGAGGAGGGGAGGGGGGAGGACTTTGCCCTCTAGAAGCGAGCAATGAGGGACCATTCGAGACGTCGGAGAAAACCCTCGATAGGTCAGAAAAAGAGGGGAAGAGTAGGGAGAGTTCCCTCCTAGCTCATCACGGAGGAAAGTTATGTGGAATCATCTCTTCAAGGGAACTGGCGAATTTCTGAGCAAAAGGGGAGGGGAAGAAGGCGCTAGGGAGGGTTCCGTACAATCGGCCAGGGGGTGACTTTCAAGAGGGCCGGGCCGTAAACACACTCCGGGGAAGGAGTCCGGAAAAAAAAATTCTTAAAAGGGGGTTTTCCCGGGGGGTGAGCCTCTCTTCCAGGGGAAAGGGGAGGAAACTGTGGAACCGTGAGGAAAAAGCCGCTTTTCTGCGCTAAGAGGAGACTTCGGAGGGGAAAGGGTAATCTAAAACGGCGCAAAACCTCGTGACAGACTTAACACGAATCCGTGGAAGGGAGGGAAAAAAAGGGAAGAGTGGGGCCGTGAAAGCCGCCTGGGGTCAAGAAAAGAATCCAACGCTTGTGAAACCAATCGGTTAAAACATCCCATTCCAGAGATCTCTCAAAAAAACCAACACCTTCTTGAGGAGGAGAGAGAGATTCTGGATGGGTAGTTGAAAAGGAGGGTTGGAAAGGGAGATTCTTGTCAAAGGCAAAGGAGGATTCATTTCCATCGGCCCTTTCAAAAAAAAGGGCGTGGCAAAAGGGATCTGGTGGTTCAAATGTGATGGAAAGAGAGGAAAGGTGTTCAACGGGGCGATCGGAAAGGAAGGGAGACAATCTCAGAGCGCAAGACCTCGGTGATAGAAGCCCAAATCACCAGTTTCCTCACCAGGGGGGGGGGGTTGCAAAGCGCAGAGCTCAATAAAGGACAAAGAGAGAGCTTTAAAGCTAAACCCCAGGGGGGGGGTTGGGGGGGGGGGGGGGGGGGGGGGGGTGGGTCGACTTCATTATTTGAAAATTCCTCCTCGTAAAGGCTCCACAGGCGATTTCGAAGGAAAAGGGAAGGCCAAAACATCACACGACCTCACCGGTGAATCAAAAGGAGGAATATTGACAATCCTACAATCAGGGATCAAATGACAGACGGTGTACAGCGCCGGATCACTTCTAAGACTCTTCGGGAAGTGTCTGCCTATCTATGGGGAGTGGGAAACGACTGCACGAGTGGACGGAGTTCTCGCCTTCTCGATTGAAAACTTACCAAATGCCAGCGAAATTGGAAAAAGGAGAACCTAACTGAGCCTAAGGACTTAAGCTAAAGAGTTAAGAAAAAAATCGGAGTGGCCATATCGAGATGAGAAGGAAGTGACAACGGGAACATGGCGCGCCGGTGGGTACAGAAGGGTACGCTCCAATAGACAGTGAGATGTCTCGAAGATTCGCGAAGACCGCGCGTCCCTAGGAGGGAGGGCAAGAACTCTGGCACGTGGCCATCAGGGTGCGAAGGGGTGCCAAAGAAAATAAGAATGTAAACCGGCTGAACGGAGAAAAACTCGTCATACCCGACCGGGGGGAGTCGCAAGAAGATAAATATGCAGGGGCGATTAGCTATGGGAAAATCAGGAGAGAGTCATCCCGCCGAGGGAAGGGAATGGGGGGAAAAAACACAACAACAACACAAACCCAGCCACAACAAAAGGAGTAAAATTCGGTTGTTAAAACAGAAACTGCAAGGTTGGAAAGGGGAGGGAGGTCGGGAAATTGCCGGGAGAAACAAAATTGATTCCTCCAACCTAACATAAAGAAAAAGGAAGGGGACGAGGTGAACAGCTTTGGACCCCGCTAAGGGTCACGAAAATTGTGTTCTGGCTTTAGCCTGTCAAGAATAGAAAAGCTCGTGAGGGGGGCTTTTCGGGGGGTATTTCGGGGCTCTGGGAAGCACCGCGCGCGCTTAAAGGGAAGAAAGAAAACCATCAAACCTGGAGGCGGGCTTAGGGTCTACCCCCACCCATCACGTTAAGAGGAAAACTGAGAGTAGACTCGTCAGGAACAAAGCTATTAGGGAAGCCAGGAACAACACGCCCCATTCGCGCGATAGAGAAACAACTGAAGCAACAGATCGGAAGGTCGGCGATCGCGGGGAAAGAGTTATAAAAAAGAGGAAAAAAAGGCGATACAGTATACAATCAAGAAAGGAGAAAATCGGAACGAGCATATCCTCTCAGGAAGGTCTCGAAGGGTTGGCTCAAAGCCCGCCCTGTGTCCCATGTGGCGACGACTTCAGCCATACGGTTTGACCCTGCCTTGGAAAACCACTTTTTTGGAAAAGGGGGCCGGGAGAGGTGGGGTTTGCCCAGGAGCTAAAAAATTACTGAGGTCCACGGTTATAATCGCGGTCCAGAGGCGAGGGGGGAGGTGATATCAATTGGCTTTGCCATCGCCGGTGGGGTGGAAAGGTCAGGGGTTTCCATCGCTCTAAAAGCGGAATGGGGTAATAAGAAAGGCCGGTCGGCACTCGGATCAAAGTCCACATCAGGTGGGAAGCGCAGGCGGTTTCTGACAGAAGGGGAGGAGGGGAAAACGGCTCGTCCGTGGGAAAATCTGGCAGCGTAAACGCGAAATCCGGATTCGCTGAAAACACCTCTGGTAATAGGGGGGGAAAAAAGGCGGCGCGGCTATTTTGGATCGGGGAGGGGGAAAGGGGAGTGGACATGACCTCGTGCAGGAGAGTAGAAGAAGGAACGGGCCTAAATGACATGGGGCTGTCGGGGGGCGCTGCACCGCAAGCCCTCGGGGGAAAGACCGGAGAAGATGGGGGAGGGGAGCTGGGGGGGGGGAAAAGGGAAAAGGGTAACCAGCGACGCCCTTAACAACTGGCACTCTACCCCCCTGAGCAACCGGGATGGAACGAGAGGAAACCTAAATCGCGGAACGTCAACAAACCAACAAGCTTCTCGTCAAAAGGAGAGAGCGGGGGGGTTCGCTCTTAAAGACAAGTACTCAAGGGGGGAGAAACTCACAGTTTTGGTAAAGGGGGCGTTGGGGTCCAGCCCGGCACCGGGCCAGCTCCACTAAACCAAGAGCGCGTGGAAAACGATAGCTTCATAAGATTAACTTCTAATGACAAGGAAGAAAAAAGAAGGGCAACCAGGTCCGGTAACCATTCGTCAACGCAGACTTCCAGGCCAAGAGGGGAAGTGGAAAATCATTCAAAAAAAGAGAAAGCGCCCGCAAGGGGAAGTTTAAAAAAAAGTCCCAGAGTGTGAATCGAAGGCAAGGAAGGGAAGAAAACGCGACGAACCGATAGCCACGGACCGCCGGACCAAAAAAAAAGGCTTCAAAGAAAAACTGAGCTCAAAAATGGGGTCCTTTGTATCGAGAGCAGAGCAAAAACAATTCAAATCAAAGGAGGGGACGATGGAACCACGACTTCCCAAAAACAAAGGATGAAGAACAGAGAGCCCATGAAAAAAAAGAGCCGAAAGCGATCCCATGGGGGGAACCAAAGGGACAAAAAAGAAAAATGGTCAACACTGACCATTCACCCAAAAACAGGGTCCACAGGCATGGAAAAAGAGGGAGGGAAAGACGGAACAACAATGGTCGAAAAGGCGAGAAGCCCGACTGCTCAAATGCGGAAAGAAGCTGAGAGTTCAGAGGAGAAGTTTTCTACGGGAGCCCTTTCTCCAAAGGGGGAAGAACCGTCGTTCCTCAAGGAGAGTCCGAATCTCGGCCGAGCAGGTAAGCCGGGTCTCGGGCCGAGTGACGGATCGCTAATTGTGGCGGGGGGGTAATGAAAGGGAATGCTGGGGGGGTCACTTGCGCGTCGGGGCGGGGGACATGAAAAAAGCGAAGAACCGTTTGGGTTGGGGAAAAAAAGGAAAGAGAAAGCCATGTGGGGAGACTGATTTCTCTGGGCCAGCGTACTCGTCTCAAGGGGAAAAATAAGACGCAAAATACCCGAACAAAGAGGACACGAAAAAGTTCGAGGATGAAGGAAGGCAGCCAGAAACAAATGGTGCAGGGACCTTCTGGGAAAACTCTGAAGGGGGGGAACTCCTGGTGTCTAGGAGGGGGATTGGAATTCAAAGCTTTGGGGGTCTAACTTACTTCAAAAGGAGCACAGAAGTCAACCAGGAGGAAGTTTTAGTAAAACGAAAAAGAGGACTGGGTCTAAACCGAAGGGAGGGGGCACCATATGACTGAACAATCTCATCTCAAATTCGCGAGATCTCCCCCGGCCTATAGAGGAGGCGGATCAAAAGGTAGGGGGAGAAAGGGGATATAATTACTTTTGGGGGCCGCTGCTCGGTGGTAAGGTGAAAAAGGGGAGGGAAACGGCCATACTTTGAAAAGGACATCCTCCTAGTGTCTGACTTCGGCTTCCGCGATTTTGTCGAGACAGAAAGAACAGGAGACGGGAGTATTTCAATAGGCTGGACAAGAAAGGATACGGCTCACGTAAAGAGAGAGAAAGGACTGAAAAAACTAAGCGGCCCTCTTCGATATGACACTAAGGAGAGGGGGTTGATGCAGATTCAGAAGGCGCCCTCCGGCTTCAAAGAAGAGAAAAAAAAAATAGAAGAAAGGACGCTGGACAGGCTTAGAGAGCGGCGAGACATGATAGTACCCAAATGCTTCGACTCGGAGAACCAGGCCCTCTAGAGAATCAGGTTCGATCAGTCGAAGGAGATAGCCTGGCAAAAATGCATTGAGCCACGAGGAGCAAGTGTCGAGGCGGAGCGTGTCTGAGGGACAAAAAATGGAAGTATGAGGAGGTAGGGAACTAAGCATCGCCTTTGAGTACAGGGAAAAAGAGGGACCAGGAACGTTCATACGGCAGGGAAGGCAGAAAAGGGATCCCTTGAAATTCGAAAGGGGACGGTAGGGAGCCTCTGTCGCGGGCCAAAGGGTGAAACGGGTCTTCCGCGGGCGGGAAAACGACGAGAGTGCGCTCTCACTCTTCTCCGGCGGAAAAATCGCGTTTGGAAGAAAGCAAGGGGAACGATTGTCAAGGAAAAGTAAAAAAATCCTTTGCAACAGGATTTGAAGGGGCCTAGGTTACCCTTGGCCGCCGGGGGCCGCGACCCATAATCAGAACGAAATGAAAAAACGCTGGGTTCAAGAAAAGAAACAA
>Ga0179593_1464833_pt1 | contig 11464 bp, 8 predicted proteins | sample CZODoug2_1_08_16_FD_185931 | JGI IMG/M metagenome (GOLD analysis project Ga0179593, IMG submission 185931) | Vadose zone soil fungal communities from Angelo Coast Range Reserve, California, USA - CZODoug2_1_08_16fungal (PacBio error correction) | ecosystem: Environmental > Terrestrial > Soil >...
AACGAACCCTGTTGGGTTGAAGAAGAAGGTCAGAGTCTCTCTATCGCTGCAAAAGTGGGGTGTTACATTGAGAGGGAAAACTAAGGGCTGCTTAATGAAAAGGCCAGAGAGAGGAGGGGTAGGGAGACAGGATTATAGGAAGAATGTAATGAGGAAATACAGATACGCTGAAAGGGGAACCGTCGCCGGCCGCTTTACGGGGGCAAGTTCTTGGAAGAGGGGGACAGGGAAAGGCTGCGCCAAGTCGCGGCTGGTATTGGTCTGATCAAAAAGCGGGCTAAATCTTTCGGTGGCGGCGGGCTGCCGGTACCGCGAGCACTAATTAATGGCGGCTACTAACGCTGGGCTCTCGCTTCACCCCAGAAGGCGTGGAATTCGTACAAGGAGACTCCTCAGTGAAAAAAGAAATTAACTTTGGGGGTGACGTGGCCGTCTTGAGGAATCGAAAAGAATCATTGAAAAGAAGGTATCAGTGCTGCGAAAACAAAGTTTACATCACAGTGATATTTTCAAGGGGGAAACTGAGGGGGGGGAACGCCCTTAGGGCACACACAAAACTGTAACTAGTGATGGAGGGGTCCAAGTAAGGGGGGGGGGGGGTTACTCTCCAGAATTCTCCTGGGGCTTTTTTGGGGGGAAATAATTCTCATTCTATCAGGAGTAGAAATGAAGGGAACTGAGGACCTGGTGCCGGGCCCAACTGGGGTGAAAGATGAACTTTCATGAATGATGCGATCATTAGAAGAATCACTTATGCAGACGTAATGAGCGAGGGTAATGGATTTCAGTGTTTGAGGACGTACCTGCAAATCTGGACACGGTCGGAGTCCCTTGCTCCTACGGGGGACATAGGTCGATCTCAGGGCGCTACGACGAAAGCCCAGGTTGGAGGCGGTGTAGTCATGTTCGCATGAACAGTGGGAGCGGGCTTTCTTGGCGAGGGGAGGGACGCATATAGAGATACGAGGGCTGTGGGATTCCCAGAGCGGATAGACTTCCATGCGCACAGGTGGATGCCTAGAGCTGTTGGGTTGAAACGGGAGAGAATAATTGGGAAACGTCCGCCAATCAAAACTGGAAAGAAAAGACTACTAAGCGGCTACGGGAGCTCGTCCTGAGTGGGAGCCTCGATATTGAGGGTCATCGTCTAGGAAAGTATCTCGGCAAAAATGTAAAACAAAACAAGGTGACAAAGGGGGGGCACTAGGGGAGGCTAGGGTTAAGGCTTGTTGAAGTCTTAACATGAGAAGTCAGCAACAGGCAGGAATGACAACGGAAGGGACCAGGAAAGGCGCTGTATAGGCTATTTGTCGAGTATCTTAAACACCGAGGGGGGGAGTCTTACCCAAGCGGGCTCCTGAAGCTAGTGTCCAAGCTCACCAGTTCCTCTTCAGATGCGGCAAAACCACGTATTAGAATTGGAACGCGGGACAGCTATATATTGAATTGCTTCTCGGCGGCCGGGGAAAGGGGACTTTTTGGGTATGCAGGCCTGGGGAAACTGGGAAGCAATCTTTTATGGCTTGAACCATTTCGAAATCAAGATGGTCTGGCTTGAAAGACTCGAATGCGGGTTTCGCTGAACTAGAGTGTTGACTATGAAATTAGTTCGGAAAGGGTGGTCGTGAGCTGTTATGAGAGATAGGGGGCGGTACCCAGAAAAAACAGCTCTTTTGGTACTTGGTGCGGTCGCAATTTGGATAGTCTTATTTGCGTACGGGATGATTCCGAGGATCCTTGACCGGAAGCTTGCGACAATGTGGGCCCTACTTTTATTCATACTGCGTGGGGAGGACATCGTGCTTTTTCTTGTTCCTGTTCCCTCCCGCTACTGATTGTTGCAGTCTTCTGAAAAGGAGACCGTCAGGGTTGTGCTTATGGGTGTGGGGGGGAAAATCGGCGAGACCTTCACCCCCCAAGCGGAACACTCATTAAATCAAAGGAGCGATAAAATGGTGGGCCACTAACGTTACACACGTTAGAGAAGTAGAAAAACAGAGTTCTGAATTCTCAAACGAAGTCCATCATGCTTATTTCAAAAAGAAGTGTTGAGGGGTCAGCGACTTGGATCTCTCTTAGGATTCGAAACAATATTGCTGCTCAACGAAACAGTACGGGCAAAGGAATTAGGGGAACACTGGCATAAAAAATTTAATCTTAAGAAAACATGCCAGAGACGCAAACCCCTAGAACGGCTTCCCCCCTAAGAAGATCCTCCGTCCCCTTTCAGGATTGACTAAAACACAACACCAGAAAGATCTCGTTTAACGAAGGATTGGGAGTAAAAGAAGACAGTCTTACTCAAAGGCAAACACACGCGTCATGGTCCGTCCAACTGAAGGGAGATCAACGCTGATCGATGCTGCTGAGCCACATTAACCAGCCGTAGAGCTCAACTAAAAAGGGACAGCGCGTCGTGGGTAAAGGCTCGCAGATGATCCGTTGACGTCCGGTCGAGACGGGAAACCCAGCGACCTATGATAATGAAGCACTCGTCGCCCACGGCAAAAGCTCTTGTAAAAAGACTCGGGACTACGGTCTAAAGGAGCGACAATGAGGAAGCGCAGAACGAGGGACGGGAGGAGATTTGCGGGGATTCGTCGGGTTTCCTCCCGGGGGTGAGACGGAAGAGAAGTCACTCGGGACTCTCAGTGCAGTGGGTGTACAGTAATTGGAAAAAAAGCACGAAATGAGACAGGATCAATCATCGCAGAAATCAGAGTTGGTCCGGGGACTGAAGGCACATGAAAACACAGAGCCCAGCCCGCGCTGCTCTGATGAACCCGTGGTGGGTTGGTCAGAGGGAGGAACCCTCGACACTCGTTTGTCCTTTCCACGATAAAACCGCGAGGTGTTGCTCTACCACCCCAAGCGTCACTACCTCAGTCAAAATCTTTCGGGGCATGGAAAAGGTACACAAATGCCGACGGCTCACGAAGGACCGTGGCGGAGATTCATAAGGAACTTGGGTGGCAAAGCCCTAGGACGGGTTTAAAAGATGGTGAGTTGAGGGGTCAGAAGAAGGACAGAATCGGATCCTATAACGTCAATGGGTCTTCTGTTCGGTGAAAGAGGAAAGACCCTTCTTCAAGATTCGTTGAGGCAAGGATTTAGACCAGCCCCGGGTGGTTGAGAGTTTCTTCCTGTCTCGTCCGTAGCAGAGAAAAAGGTATGTCAGATACCGCTTCCCTGTGAATTTTGAAGGGGCTTCCTACTCCCCTTTCATCGTCGGCCTTCGTGCCCACTCGGTACACCCTCCTGTTTTTTTCATCCTAACTAAGACCGAATTCAGCTCATTGTGGGTCCTTACCCGGTCAATCTTTTTCCTCCTTTTCGGGGGCGCCCCTCCTCACCGGCCATTTTCGTCGGGAGATGTGAGCCGGCATGGTACGAGAGCCTCGGCACAGAGGGGAGGCAAAGAAGATGGGAAACATCGATTGGGGGGGCGCGACTTGCGGGGGAGAAAAAATTCGGGACATTTACCGGACTGAAGTGACTCTCTTCGTGCAGGGCTGAAAAAAAGTAGTTTTGCGGCATATGCACACCCCAAAAACAAGAGTTATCTCCCAAGAGCGGAAAGGGAATAAGGTAGTAAGAAAACTCAAGAGGGAAGCTCGAGAATTGGGCAACGCGCAAAGGGCGGAAGGCACCTCCCAGCAAAAAGTAAGTTCAGGGCGGGGAATGGAAGCCCTGCGCAAGGCGCCGCGCTGTGGGGAAAGCACGGTCTTCGACGAAATTTGCCCGTCGAGAGCTGGTAGAAATCATGGTAACGAATGACGAGCAAAGGCTCGCCGGCGGCCCGGGAGCGTGCAATCCATCGAGGGAAGTAGTAGATGTGGCCAAAAGGGAGAATAGACAAAAAAAGGCCGTGGGACGGCATAAGGACCAGCCAGCACATCATATCGTTGAGTGAAAAAACACCGAGGTCACCAAATAAACGGGCACGGACTAGGTCATTGTGGATGTGTTCTGCTTAACTCACAGACAACCATGAGGAGCGCCTTCACTCTCAGAACCTGGAATCAAACCCTGAAATCGGCCGCGGCCCCTTCTCTGGTGAAATAGTGTGAGCATGACCCCGATTCGGGGGGGGACGCGTGTTGCCTATGGACATAAAAAAGGGGTAGAGGGCGTTGCAACGTGAAAAACAGATTCGAGAGGGGCAGACCGCCGAAAGGGCGGGCAGGGCCCTTTTCTCATGTGGGCCGCTGGTCGCTCAAAAAGGGGAGAATGTTCACATAAAGACGGGAGAAACGGCGTTCCGGCACCCCAGGCCGTAAAATCTGATCCTTGCAAACTCCAACACCGGAGATTACCCATGGTTTTGGAGGGGTCCCAGGAAGAAAAAAAAAAAGGTTCTCGTACCAATTGATCAATGACCTGCGATGGCGGGGGCACTCTTTGCCTACCGGAACCTGGATCTTAGGACATCTGGGGGTGAGACATAACGATTCAGTAAAGTCATTCCAGTGCCTCAGCCGTAAAGAAAATGGCTCCCATCGCCGCAGCAAGTCGCAGACGGAAAAGCAAAGTGTCACCACAGAGGGCGGTGGAGCACGGGGGCCCATCGTAGGCTGTACGACCTGCTCGGGGGTCAAAAGGAGCAATCCGAGTCACTGTGAGTGGGGGAAGTGTTAGCAAACCCTTGCGTTGTTCAAATCAGCGCCGAACGATAGATCACCGGGCAAGAGGAAGTGGAACAGAACGGCCGCAGGGTAATTCCACCGGGGGGGGGCTAGGCGCGAGACCTGCAGCGAAAAGCAAGGGGGGAGAATTAAACGATCACGAATAGAAGAAGTAGTGGGCGCGGTACAAGAACATACACGAAATGACACGAAAACCGTATAGGATAGTTCGCGAGGTCGGGCATCCTTAAAAACACTACATTTAAAGCAGGCTGGCAAAGTGCAATTCTGCCTCATTAGGGTAGGGACACTTGGATGCATACCAGAAGGCGAAAGGCTGGTGAATCGTGCGGAAGGAGTGTGGGTGAATTGAAAGAAAACGCTTATGGAGGGAAACATAATCGCCGGAAGGGGGCGCGATAGCATATCCAGACAGGTATCGAAATAGCAGGCGGATGGGAGAGTGGTGGTCATTGGGTAAGGGAGTTACTAATATCCACCTATCCGCACTTAGTTGAGCGGGATTGGACGACAGGTGTTATTAAAAACCCAGCACGGCTCATTTCTATTCCTGCGGGTAAAAGCCGCCGAAAAGGAATCGCTGTTCTCTAATCAGGAAGGGCCAAAGGGGGGGAAAGAGGATCTAGTGAAAAGCACTTTCATTGGAGGATGAAAAGGGAACGACAGATTCAGAAGAATTGCAGTTTGAGAAGGAGGAGACAGCGGTCAGGAGGGTTTTTCAATCAAAAAAGACGGTAATGGCACACGCTCGACACGTCCTCCATATGTCAAAAAAGAGAGAGAAGTGACGGTTCATATGTAGAAGCCGCGATCATGTGCGCGAAGAGCATGGTTGGGTCTGAGGGATTAACTCCGTTTGAGAAAAATCGCGAGCGGCGAGAACTACTCTCACCTAGAGGGCGGGGGACTTTGGGGGGGGCGCAGGAAGCTAAAAAAAGAGGGGGGTTGTCTGTGGGGAAATGTTTTCAAACTCCAAGGAAAGTATATGGAGGAGGAGCTCAGCTAATCAACAGTAAATTTGCTGGGAGCGGGGGAGACCTTAAGATAAAAAAATAAATTGTTTTCTCCCTTTAAAAGCAGAGTCAATACCCAAACCAGCGTAATCAAGGAGATGGAGGAAAAAAGAGGCAAGGAGGAGCAAAAGAATTTTAACTAGGCCACGGCACTTACCCTATTTGATGGGAATGAGGCTTAATAAATAGAGACAGAAAGTCTGGGGGGGAGCAGGCGTCATGAGTGCAACAAAACGAAACTGGATGGCGAAGGATCGAAATAGAAAAGGAGCATGGATTGAAAAAAATACGGGGAGCGACATTGGGTCATGACAAACGTAGTGGACTAGGAATTTTTGGTATTCCAGGTTAGCATAGTCCAGAAGAAAAGGGTAAAAAGTAGTAAAGATTTTTGGACCGTCAACCCTAAGGCGTTCGCGATGATTCATCATAATACTGTGGTACGTCAGTTGCCAAAGAATTGCAGGTATTGGTCATGTCGACCACTACCCGAGAAAAGAAGTTTCCGGCACAGGAGAAAAACTAGCAAAGCGGAGGTCAGCGATTGAGGATCTATGGGGTGACCGAGCGAGCTCTGAAAAAAAAGGGTTAGATTGGGAACAAAAAGGTAAAAAGAGGGAATCCATGGGGAATAAATGACAAAACGCAGGTGAAGGCCGGAGCACCAATAGTAGGATAGACCAAAAGGACTATGGGTGTCGGAGGATAGAAAAAGACTGATTATCGATCGACGACGGTGAAAAAACACGACCTTTCTCTTTAGTGGGACGATTTGTTAAAAAAAGGTGGTAAAGGAAAACGCAAAATTCTTCAATACCACAAGGCATGTAGGTCCACAAGGTTTGATAGGAGACGGTCTGGAGGGTGGACTGTCTGCCGTCTTTGGCATTAGACGCGCGAGGGTGGTCAACTCCATTAGGAAACTCGCCGGGATAAGTGTTGACTTAAGACCCGACGTAAAACGGAGGCACCCTCATCACTCGCAAAAAAAAAGAAAATCAACGCTTTCAAAAGAGGAACATTGCCAGACAATTCAAAAGCCGGTAGTTGATATCTACTACTCTCCTTAAATCTCCCTGATGTGAGGCGCACCTTGATAGGACGAAGTCCATATTTGATTCATTACAATCAACAACCTGCAAAGTAAGAAAGCATGCTTCACGCATTTACTGCGTTCAGATGCCGGCTCAAATAATTGCCTAAGGAAAAGAGCAAGGCCCAGGGTTGGTGGCGGAACCTTTATTTCTAAAGATGGAACTCTCTCCTCCGCCGACGAGAGAAGCTGTAGTCTGGGGTCAAACTGTAGAAAATAAGGGGACGGGAAAGGGTAAACAAGCCCAGTCATCCCCAGTTATGGGGGGACATAACTGCGTGAAAGTATCGAAATTACTTAACACGTGCCTTTCTTAAATGGGGTAAGAAAGAGGACATCTATGGAATATAAATAAACCGCCTCCGAAAACAAACACTTTAGGTTTAACTCAGCCGCATCGAGATTTGGCAGAGACACACGCGCGGGCCCGAGGAATAAGCGAATGCACCCGTCCAAAAAACTTTGACGTTGACGCTCGAGTAACAACAAGCACCACACAGCCACGAGCGCCGCTTAAGAGAGAGAAACCTCAAGGCCGAAGGGGGGGAGGAAATTCTCTTAAAAGATCATCAAGGGAAAAAAACGCGCCGTAAGGAACTTTCTTATTTGGGCGGAAGGGAAAAAGAAGTCCAAGAAACCCAGGAGGAGAGCGCGAAGCTTTTATGAACACGGGACGCCGCAAGAGCAAAGCAAAACCCAGAAAGAAGAATTGAAAAAGACTGGGGAGGGCCAACCGCCGGGGGTAGTGCGAGAGCAAAAAAAAACCTGGAAAAATGAGAGAGAACGAAAAAAAAAAGGTGTTTAAGACGGGAAAAAGGCTATCTCGCCTGCTTGTGGTTGACGGAGTGTGATTCCGGCGATGTGTGCCCAGAAAAGGAGAAAGCGGGGATTTCATTGGGTCGTAATAGGGAAGACTCCTGAAGGCAAGGCTGCCGTCAGCGGCGCTACGGGTGGTCACTGATTACTCTTTTACTGCTGCGCACGGGCTGCGAAGGTGGGTTGCAGGGCTCTCAGGCAGAGTGCGACAGGGTTAAGCTGCTGCCTGTAGGTATCAAGAAAAAAAAGGAGAAAAGGGGGGACTTGGAAAAGGGGAACTCTCACATCCGCCGCAGCGGTATCGGAATCGCTCTTCAGTTCTGGAAAAACGCATGCTTCGTCAGGGGGAGGGTCCTTGCGGAGGAAGGAAAAAGATGGTATTGTTCCCGTCACTGCACAGGGTCAGGGTCTATTTCGAATTCGAAGGGCAGGGAAGCAGAGATGCACACATCAAACTGGGTTGACTTTAAGGACAAGAGGGTTGTTTGTCTCCACGGAAATTCTCAGTTGGGGAAAGGCAGAGGAGAGAAGAGACTGTCCTCTTCGAAGAAGGCGGACATGGTGCTTCAGACTGGTGCCGGAACCAACTCAGTCTGCGGGAGGATGGGGGGCAGTGGCGAGCAACCTATACACCTCTCAGACGGAAAAGTCTGGGTGGGGAGAACTGCGCAGGAGCGAGGGAACTGTGATTGGGGGTAGGGTTAGAGATGCCAGAAATATGGGAAATCCGGCCTTTTGCCTCAGAACATCTTAGTCTGGCTATGTGTTGAGTGCTAGTAAGTCCGAGAAGCAACCCGAGGAGGGTTTGAATGGTTTGTAATTGTTCGGGCCAAAGGGGCTGGGGCTTGGGGGGGGGGGGGGGGGTTCTTCGTCCCACGGTCGTGTCAAGTCATCAAAAACGTCCATAGAGGGAGAAAGTTGGGGAAGGTGCTCTTTGGGGGAACGGTCGGCGTCCTCAAATGTCGAAGCCGCCGCCGAAACCCGTAATCACCGCTAAAAGGGTAAAAAAGTCTTGAGGAGAGGGACAAGCCAAAGGACTGGTAGTCAAGCGAGAAGTAGTGATGTTTTGTGGGGGGTTTGGTCAAGAGTAACCAAGATCCAAATGAGGACAAGGAAGGTCAATTGCAGACGAGAGTCTTCAGGCATCGAGGTCAGGTCCTGGAGACATTTGAGAACGCAACCGAAGGAATTCGTAGGGTTACAAATAGAGATTACCATAGGTGGGAGGGGGGGCGTGCTCTTTGAAACCAGCCCACTTCGTTGAAGGACGGAAAGGACCACGAGAAGGCGGTCGCGTCAAAAGGCTTGGTCAAGGCCATGGTGCAGGGAAGATACTCTCTTGTAAAAACGCGGTCCTACATATTGTAACTAGGGAAAACATGCGAGTACGTTTCTATTGCCTAAGAGGAAGGGGTTGTCAGGACGGGGCGCAGGGTGCGTACATTGAAAACGGGCAATCGGTTGATCTGGCCACGGGACTACGCAAAGGAGTGGCTTCTGAAAGCAGAGAGAAACGGAAGGGGTCGAAGGTACCAGGGGACTTCGTTAACTGAAGGGATCTGTGGAGAGAAGTGGGAAAGAGGGAAAAACTCACTTACAACAACGTCGCGCTTTTCAACTGTCACATGTTTGTTCCGCTACTTCTAAAGGGGCGCGAGTACGTCTCAGGAAGGAAGTCCGGGGACCTATTTGAGGTCAAGCATCGGAGGGGGTGTGGGGGGAAGCCACAACTAGAAGGAGGGGGCCGCTCTTAGGTTGGGCGTCCAAGACAGAGAAAGGGTTTGAACTAAGAGGCGATAGTGCCCGCTTTACCTCAGTCAAAGTTATTCATACAAGGGGGGAGGCCTTTGGCCTTAGTTAACCACGGCGTGCGCGGAGCATAGAGAAGGGCCTTTTCATGATAAAAAGGGGAACTTCTGAGTCACGAGCTTGTTGAAGGGTCCAAAGGAAATCTTATCTCGGGCCAGCTTCAACTTTTTGTGAGGGAGAGAGCACAGAGAAGGCATTTAACTTAGGATAAGGGGGGAAATCTCCTAAAATTAATAGACGGCGGGAAAATTTCCGGGAATTCCCCCCCGAAGAAAACCGCAGAGTCCGGGAAAAGCAAGTCGCGAGGAAGGCAACACAGGCGCACAGTGATTGCTCGCGCAAAGCAAAAGTAAAGTTGAGTCAAAAAACAGTAAGGTCCGTCCAAGGTACAAGGCTTCGCTGAGTCGGCGGAGCGCCTCACCGCCCGCCTGCGCTCTAGGGACTCTGGGGGAAGGAAGTGTCGGTCGAGGCGCGTTTAAGGCGGGCCCTCGAAAGCGAGTTGAAACGGGCGATGCGCTTTACTGGACGGGGGGACTTCGGGTACAACAATCAGAACTCAAGGAACTGTCTAAAACATGGAAAGCCTACAAGGAAAGGGTAATTTGGTGCGAGAACTATGCAGAGAAAAAGGCCTGTTCAGGACCATCTTGGTCCGGAAAGGGGTCTGGCCGGCACTCCCGTGCAAAAAGAGGGCGAAGCAATAAGGGTGTAGTAGTCAAACCAACCCAAGCTGGAGGGCCATAAATGGCATCATTTCAGAGGGACGTGCGGATAGGATTACGGGTAGAGTCCCCGGGAAAAAAAAAAAAAAAAGACCCAAAGGCAACTAGAGGGCTTTAAAACTGTGAGGGATAGGTTCACGAAACACTAGCCAGGGGGGGATCGGATGGAAGTACTAACCATATCGATCTGTGTTCGTTCTAGAAAAACAACAACTCCTACACGAACATGGCAACAAACTTTTCGCAGGGGGCACGCGGCAATACACCACGAGGCACAAGCAAGGGCAGGGATATGAGAAGGGGTGTTTATCCTCGATATGTTCATAAGCGTAGGGGGTTGGGTCCGTACCGCACGAACGCGTGAGGAGAAAAGAAACCGAGAAGGAGCAAATTTGCAGGTGGAGGAATTTTCTTAAACCGAGAATTCGGGAGGCTGGCGTGAGGCGGTCCCTGGAAGGAACTCCGTAGGATGGAGGTAGGAGGATAGGAAGTCTCGAAAAACCGAAAACACAGCGGTGACGAGGAAGGGCCGTTCTGGGGGAGAGACGCCGGGATGGGGGGGCGGCAGGAAGGAGGGAAGGCGTAGGGATGAAACCCCTGTTTTGAACATCAAGAATAAGGGGACTTTAAAAATTAGAGACAGGATTCACCAACGCAGGGTCTGTGATTCTTCTCGGAATCTAACGAGTATGAACAAGAATTATGAAAAACTGCCGATGGGGGTGGGCCCCGGAATCTGGCGAAGGGGCTTGCGGGACAGACTTTTCCTGACTTAATTACCTCTAGGGTAGCAAGTCATTCGTATTCCCTTTGAGTGGGGGGGGGGCGGCTAGATAACAAAACCCTCTCAGGGAAATCGGTTTCCCTGGTATCCCGTTCGAAAGTATTGCAAAAAGAATATCAAAAGCGCTTGAGCCATTGGCAAGGGGGAGCAGGCCATCTGGGGTCAAGGGAACTCCACAAAATGGTCATCAGTGCGTGTCGTCAGAATGGACGTCACAGGGAACCGCGAGGGGGGCGTCCCTACGTTCAGTGCCTCTTTCACGTCCATGACTTTGAGAAACCAGTACAAAAGAAGAAGAGAAGGGACGACGGTAGAAGTAGGGGGAAGTGGGGGTTGGGGTACTGGGAAGGAGGGGGGTATGGTTTTGAGTAACTCATCGGCGGACGATCCCGGATATGGGGTTCGGTGTCTCCCTTGACGAGGCATACAGAATAGGACTCTGTGGCAAAAATTCGTCGAAGTCCCATGAAAGGAAAATGTGTATTCTTCATGTGGGAGCCAAGACATCAGAAGAGGGGGGGATTATAACTATTTGACCACGTCCGGGACTGTCCAGAAGGGGGATGGTGAGGGGGCCAGGA
>Ga0179593_1465710_pt1 | contig 11464 bp, 8 predicted proteins | sample CZODoug2_1_08_16_FD_185931 | JGI IMG/M metagenome (GOLD analysis project Ga0179593, IMG submission 185931) | Vadose zone soil fungal communities from Angelo Coast Range Reserve, California, USA - CZODoug2_1_08_16fungal (PacBio error correction) | ecosystem: Environmental > Terrestrial > Soil >...
GCCCTCCCGCGAAGAAGCCGGAAGGAAATGAAAGTTGAGGAAAAGAACGGAATGCTCGGAACGGCAGGTCATACCAGGGGGGTCTACACTATGCTTTGACCCATCCTTCCGCACCTTTAAAAGTCGCAAACCTTCTAGAAGCACCATTCTCTAACCGCGAAATTTTTTGAGGTAAATACTTGGGGTCTCCGATAGTGAGAAGCGCCTTCCTTCTGTTAAATCTTTATCTGTAATGGGGGCTGCCTGAGGAGGAAGTTCGACAAAAACAGACCTGGTGCTGGGATCAAAACTTTACACCATGGTAACAATGGTTGGGATCACGGGTGGACTGATCAGTCTTAGGTTTGGACTACGACCTCCCCACCCTTTTAGCCCTCATAGAAATTGTCAACCGATAAACCTCCTGGCCAAGAAAAGGGCCTCGTTGGGCATTCTTCTTGGGAGAGGTGCGTCGAACTATTTCAGCCTGCTCCCTCCCATTATTTGACACGCACGCAACTACCTTAGCCCCTCGGCCGGAAGGGTCGGAGGATATCACTGAAAAGCTGCTTAGGTGTGGGACGTTCCTGAAAATGTGGTCTAGTCCGGGCTAGAGATCGGGGGCGGGGACAGGTCTTGGGGTAGCGACCTCCCTGCGGTTGAAGAGGGGTGAGGGCTTCTTCCTTTTCGTGCCGCTTGGGGATTCCTACTGTCCCGGGACGGCGCGGGTCGCAAGAGATCTCGGGGTACGCGACGCACTATCTCGAACTACGAGGCGAGCTGCCCGGCGGAAGGGGACAGTGGTCCCCAAAGGATCCCGAGAGGGGGAGAATCAAAACCCCGCTGCCTCTAACCGCGACAGAAGAAACTGTTTGGGTCCACTCCGGCGGAGAACCCAATACGTGGGTGAGGGGCTCATGGCCAACCTCCATCAATGAGCGTCCTGTCCACGTAGCCGGTCTCCCTAAACTTTTAATCCGTTCGTCAGGAGTAAGGTTACATGATGACCTCGACACAGACTAGAAGGAGAAGACCCGACAACGCCATCGAACGAAAAGGGTGATCCCTGCAACATCCTCCTCGGAATTAGTCGAAAGAAAGGACAGCCTACCAAGGAGGGGCGCGGTTATCGGGGACTAAGAGGAGAGGAGCGAACAACTTTGCGCCAAGGTAGTTTAACCTCTAGTCGGAAAAATTCCCCAAGGCAACAGGGAAATCTTTGAGGGGGGCAACATTCATTCCACTTCGTGGGATGAGTAGAGGGGAGTGGGGAAAACTTCTACCAGAAGGGGGCCCGTAAAGGGAAAGGAGTTAAGTGTCCTTGCCGAATCCTTAAGGGGGGGCGGTGTCTCGCAGGATGGGGGGACGGTTTCTCAACTCGCCGTCCATAGAATCATTGGCATGGGGGGGGGGTGGCGTTGGGGGGTAACCCCTGTGCAGTGGTATTGGTTGACGGACGCAAGTTGGGCCGCCGCAAGGGGGAGGGTTAAACTTGACGGATCGGAGTGTGTATGAAACACTTTGCAGTTAGTGCACGTGTTGGATGTAGCTAAAAGGGGCACCAAGTCCAACTACAGAGAAAGTCTCCTGATAGCGGGGGAAAAATTTATGCACCATCATGAGGTCAAAAATTGGGCACAGTTGTATTCTCACTCATGATAAAGCTTTTCGGTCGTCTAAAAAACCATCCGCAGGTGCCCACGGGAGGGAAACGGAAATTAATCGGCTGTTCGGGACAAAATTCTGTCGTGTGGCTGACATTTAGGCCGCTCCTAGGGCTTGTCAGAAGCTCTGGATTCATTATCGACAGAGGTTGAGCCGGGGTAACTTAATTAAGAAGAGTCTCCTGACGATTTCAGAGAATTGCGGGGCCTCTCAGACACTTTCCCAAAAAAGTGATCAAAACCTCCCTACGAATTGACGGTATTTCTGACTCGGGTCATGAATTCGTCGAGAAACATCTTCAGCCAGAACAGGGATCATCCCTATAGGAAGAATCCATTGAGCACCTAAGCTCCTGGAAAACGACTCCCTGTCTTGGGCGGAGAACCATTAGGGGGCCTACAGGGTCTCGAAAGGGAAACTTGGACCAACTATGCGGTTTACCTCCCGCACTTTTCACAGGAGCAGTAACCGGGGACTCGAAGTTCGAAGGATTGGGAGGGCACGGTAAGTGATTCATTCCGTTCTTGGCCACAGGGGGGGGGCCGCTTCACTTTAATAGGGGTCAGCAGTGGAGGTGAGGAAAGTGGGCACCCCGGCTTGGTACTCCAGAAGGAACTAACCTTCACAGCCTAGACGATAACAGCAGGCTTGGTTGGTCCCAAATCGATCTCAAAGTAGAGTAGGATGGGGTCAACACGAAGTTCGGGCCGAAGGATTTTTACTTCTCGCGACCAGCATATGCGTTCCACATTACGCTCGCACGGGGAAAAACTCGCATTCTGGGGGGCGCTGGCCCTGGGATACGTACCTTGGCTAAAAAAATCCTTTACATGGCTTGCCCTACCCTATACCTTCGCAAGGACGGGTAGTAAAAAAGGGGTGGACCGCCTGCAGGATCATAAAAATACTATCCCACTAATTCCGAAAAAATGCCTATCCATTTTGTATGGCGTGGATCGAGAAAACTCTGCCGAGTCATATCTTAGTGGACTCTCAAAGTGAATAGTGTGGGGTTGTGTGTCTGGGCCTATGTTAGACAACTTCAAGAAAGATCATCAACACCAGAAAGAACCCCCAAACCAAGAGGAAGTAAGCACGTAGAGAATGCCTGTTCTTTTAACACCTGGGTGTGGAGGAGAAGCCGATCTCGAATCTATCTATCTCGGATGAATCAGTGAGAAAAAGGGGTCATCCCACGTGTCGGCATCCGGGCATGGTCTTCAGCCGGGTGGGGCTGCGTTAGAGGTGTAACAAAAAAATCATTTTAAAAAAGGGAAAAGGGAAGTGTTAGAAAGGCCCGAATTCGGGTCCTCGAGTGGACAGGGGCCAGAAATCATTAACCATGGTACGAAGTTTTCGCTCCAATGTAACCCTTATCCTAGGGAATAATTGGTGTCCAATTCCTGAATCAGGAAGGACCTACTCTCTCCTCGGCTCGTCTCCTTCCTTTTCAAAAAGTCCGGGCAAAAGAGGCCAATGGAAACACGGGTCCTAACCATACCCGGGTCACCTACAATCGACATAAGGAAACGGTCAAACTACATTCAAAGGAAGGTTAAGTCACGTCCTTGACTGAAAAGGAAGATGGACATACTAAAACAGAACGATGGACGTTCCGGGGGCGACCAAAACTTCAATCAATCGAACGGCAAGGAAGAAATTACCAAAAACGATTCTTAAAATCCCAAGTCCCAAAAGGGGAGAGTGAACGCCTTCGAGGTGGAGAGGGTCAAAAACACTCATGCCACGGTGCCGTCAGGGCACGTCCACAAAGATCAAGGGTGCCGATTCTCATTAATGGAGGGTCAAAAACCTGTAAACTGCTCGTCTCTCTCAATGGCTTGTTCCCTCTATCAGGACGGCTGCTACTGCCGAGAATTCAGGGAAGAAGGAACGACCTTTCGTCGAGTGATTCCTCGCGATCTCCTTCACTTAAGTGGGGGAAACGCCTTGCGAGCCCCGCTGCGAGGGGGGGAGGTGCAGTCGGGGAAGAGGCGTGACTTTTCCGGGTTGAAGGTCTAGTGTGTGTTCAGAGTAAGAGGCTTTAATGGTTTAAAAAAGGGCTTAAAAGATGGGGACCGAAAAGCTCGACCAGCAGTTCGGTACAGGCCGAGGTCAGACGCAGTTTAGGAGGTCGGCGAAAGAGACTCCTCACACGTAGAAAGGACTCAAGGGGGTTTACAAACCGGGGAAGGGATAGAAGGTCATTCGGGGAAGGGGGGGGGCTGCGGCGTACCCAAGTGGAATAGGTTTGGGACCGATTCTAGAGGACTCTTAAAGTCGCTGCGTATGGAAGGATCCTGCCTCCGACAATAGGCTAACCATTCGCAGAGGCCGCGGTCCCGGGGACTAGTATCCTTTCCACAAGAGTGCACGAAGTAAAAGAGCCATCATCAAAGAGAACCCACTTCCTTCCCTACAGAGACCCAGCCTAAGTAGTGCAAACGAAAAACCGAAGATCTCGTCGCAGGGGAATCTTCCCATCTTGCAGGGGGGACCTCGATAATCAACTAAGCGTCTCCACTAAACCTTCCGGCGAGGTGGATCCTGATGACCTGATAAGGGCACCCGGGGCGGTTACAGGTAACTAGTGCTCATGCACAATTTTCTGCCCTCTGAATCCACTTAACGGGGGGACTCAATCTTTGGAAAAGAGATTCCTAGGTAAGGAAAGAAAAAATGGTTGTTGGCGGTATGCCAACTCAGGAAGGAGGGAACCGACTTTTAATCTGTCGCAGAAAGGAGGTGTGGCCCGTTCGTGTCAAGTCGATTACTAACTTCTCTTCGGTTTTGAGTAACCCATCAGCAGTATCCAACGGGGCTAGGCGAATACAGTGGGCGGGACAAGCACAGGAAACCCGCTCCTTGGCGACTACAAAGGGGGAGGGGCGAACCAGCTATTCCAAGGAACCAAAACAACTTTATAGGAAGGGCAAGGGGTTTTTGCGAACTTGGGAAACAGGCGGTGAGTCTTGCCGAAGGGCTTGTCTGGAGACAGGTCCCCAGCTTGTCGACCGCAACAGTTACCCGACGGACCGGGGGGGGGGACTTAAACAAGGTCAGGTGGTAACTCAATTGACGACGAGTACGGTTAGAGCGGGAAGTGCCGCTCCCATGCAACCAGTAGGAGAGGAAAAAGATAGGGGGGGACTATAGGGCACGCAATTCACCTGCGAGAGGTACGCCGAGAAATACGGTCAAAAAAGTCTGCGTCAAATGCACCGGGGTTCTGCGACACGATGCGAGATCTCCCGCCCAGCAGGGGGCCAGCCAGACAAGTTGAAGCTTTCACACTATACACCAAAAGGAAACAAGGGACGACGTCGGCGGCGTCATGGGACTGGGAACTAAGGGGTCTCTCCAGCGGAGGGTAGGGCCCAAGGGACCGTGATGGGGGGGGGGTCCGCAACTTTATTATGGAATAGCGCAGGGTCTCAACTGCGGCAAGAAATCAGTTTGGGGTCGCAAAAAGGGGGGGGACAACGGACGGGGCGACCACAGGGGGCAGCAGCGCGAAATTTACTGCAATGGGGGGGTCACGTCATCCCAGTGTTAGGGCGGGAAAGGGTAATCGAAATGCCCCGAGACAGCCGCCAAGAAACGATGGATTGAAAGCGGCTCCATCGGCGTGAAGCATCTGTCATCCGGAGGAAGCACCCTACGCAACCCTCAGTCCCTGTCCATAAAGTTGCCGAAGGGCTTGATATCAGAAAAGCGGTGAACAGGGGGGGGAGAGTGGAGTGGGGGGTCAACTTCATGCACGATGTGGAGGGAGACACGTCGAGGGGGAAAAACTTTGACCTATCTTGGAGGGGATACGTCTTTACGGCTACCGAAAAGGTTTTCTGTGGGAAGGCGTTCCTTGATGTCGTGCAGTGATGGGGGATTCTACCACTGCCCGGGAAAGGGCTGTTGGAGGAGCTGGTGCGCCTCATTGCTATGGCTACTGTATGGAAAAGGAGTGACACTTCTAAAAGCTTGAAACGACGAAGGGTTCCACAACGGATACACCGGTTCTAAGACAGCCCGGTGCCTCATTACCTCTACAGGAAGGGGACATTTTGCAGGCCTATTGGCATAAGACAGTCCTGAGCCTACCACTCCATCCAAACCTGCCTTCTACACTCTTCTTGGAAGACGACCGGTTAGGTCTAGCTGGCTTGGTTAAGACTTTCGGAAAGGAGGTACCATGACACGGTAAACGAGACCGAACCTCGACTACACCGTCACCTAGCGGAAAAAAAAAACGAACTACACGAAAGAGGTGGCCAGGGGGAGAAACTAACTCGATAGGGGATCCTACGATCTCCCTCACCCGGGACGAAGGAAAGAGTCATTCCGAAGTGGAAAGCCCCGGAAAAAAGTGAAAGAGATTAACCCGGGGCCGGTGAAGGCTACTTCAGTTCGCCGGGCACACGTGACTGGGGGTACGGGGCATGAGAAAAACAAAAAGTAGTTTCGTCGGTGGTGCCTTGGGAAAGGATCACCCTCGATGGCCGGAAAGAGGACATGGGGTTGGCGGTTCTTGCCGAACAAGAGGACTAGTTGTGGGTAATGGTGGGTCGCGACGTGGTGGGAAGTGTGGAAAAATATGGCGTAAAGAAGCGGAAGGTGTCTGGGGGGGGTAGGGGTCCCTGGCAGTGTAGAACATCGGTAGCCCCCTTAAGGGGAGAGGGGCACAGCCCGAAGGGGGCGGGGGGGAACGTTCAAGGGAAGTTGGGAGACACGGGCTCAGGTGAGGGGAAAACGTATGGGGAATTTCGTAGGCCACGGGGGGCAGCCGAGCGGGAGAAGTGCCAGCAGGCGACTTCATTGACCTCAAAGCGGGGACAACTTGAGAATCCAGAGGTCGCCGCGTGGGGAGGAGCGGAACTGGGTCCAGGTGACCCAAGAAATCGGAGAGAACGCACGAATGCGAGGGGTTTCGAGCACTTAGTGACCGGGAAGAAGCAGTCCATCCGACCGTTCACGCGGTTCACGCGGTCCTGAGACTGCTACGAGTGCTGCACCGGGGAGGGAAGACGGTCCCTTATGAAGTCCGAAAAAGTCTATGTAGACGGCTTCGAGACACTGGGGGCAAGCAACGGAGTATAGGGCTTGTAAAAGGTCGGCCTCTTTGACGGGGAAGTCGTCCGTACCAACATCTTTGACTGGACACAACGGGGTCAGAGCATCACCAGCTAGAAGGGGAAGCCAGAGGGCTCGGTCGACCGTTACACAGCAATACCCTCTTCTTTGAAGTCGGGAAGGGATCAAAGTAGGTCTTCCTGGAGGGATGACGCCAACTGTCCACACTATCATTGTGTCCTCACGTCACTTTCAAAGGGGACACCGGATCCGAGGGTACTACATTTCAAGTTTGGTTCTTATCTTGCTGGTGGGCTGGGACTGGGATTACGCCACAAGATCCAGACCAGGAGGTCACTTGCAAGCTTGCAGCTGGAGCTTGGTCTCAAAATGGTTTCAAGATAATTCTGCACGAGCTGCCCTCCGACGCTAAAAAAAAAATCGATGGTTTGGTCCCATCCTACAAAAAGGGAAAGGAAAATATATATTTACCAGGAGGTGAAGGGTCCTCTCTGCGGAGTTAAGAGTCACCACATTAGCTGTCCACCATTAATCTCCACTTCGGAACGTTAAGCTCCAGGTGAGGGGTGGCTGAAGAAGGAAAAGATTTACTCACGGAAATGGGTGTCCGTACCACCATCCTTACGGTTTCGGAACTACACCCGCTTCTTAACTAAGGGGGGGAAACTCGGGCCACTTTGCCTTCGATAAGACCGATATCGGACAAGCACGAGGGGCTCTGACATCGAGGGGACACTAAGGGGCTTTTAGCGTCGAAACCTTTTATCCTCGATGGTGAAAACTCGCTTTTATTTAATTCTAATAAATTTCTCGGGTCTTTGGGTGACCTATGTTAACAAGAATCCCCCAGATTCAGCCGCTAACAGTTCAAGAGGCTGCCAGGGCGGCTCTCACCTTGGGGAAAGGGTACACAAACTTAAGTAAAAAGCGCCACTCGACTAAAGGGGGGGATATCGGCAATTAAAGACGCGGAACCTACTCAGAGACGTAAAAAATTGGCCGAGGGGGAGAAACCTGGCAGAGCGACCCAGTACCGAACGAATGAAGGGGGGGAGCGGACTAGGATCTGATTCGGCCGAGGTTGGGATACAAAGGGGGTTCCAGCTCCGAAGTCAGATACCATGATAAATCAATGGGGAACACAAGGCGTCATCATTCTTGGTGCGACGCTCTCCGGGAGCTCAGACAGGGGAGGCGTGGCAACCCAAAGGGGCCGCTAGGGGATTCCCTATCCACACTTGCCTAGACCGGGACGGTGAGACCACTCCAGTCCAGAAAAACTGCACGACAAAAGGCGAAAGGGCAATTATGGACGTAAAGCAGGTTCCTACACTGACACTACATATCCCAACGCAAAAGGCAGCGGGGGAGGCCAGGCAGACAAACGCTTGACCCGTAGAACATTCTACAAGTCGGAGAGAGTTCAGGGAAAACAAGGGGGGTAAACCTCACAAGTCCAGGGCAAGAGGAAGGGCAAAGGCGAGAAGGTCAAGGGGGGAACCTCGACTGCCACAGAAGGGACTGTAAGGGGAATACCCGTAACCCAACAGGGGAAGAAAGACTTCTACATTAAGCAGGGTGGGGAAAAGGGTTGGGGATTCCAAGGAGGGGCCCTGGGACAGAAAGCTGGAATCCACTCCTAGGCCTGCGGAGGGAAAAGTACCATCCGCTTGGGAGTGACGAGAGCTTAAAGGAAATACCTTCTTAAGGGTGATTGCGCAAAAGTATGGAAATCTTCAGGAAAGGGTTCTTGCGGTCAACCAGCTAGGTCCGGGGGTCGTCTGAGGGTCCGGGGTACAGGTACATAGAGGTGATTGGGGACAACTTTTCCTGTGAGGGCGGAACCGCGGGCTCGCAAGGGGATAACCGACTGGGTAGCGGGCGAGCGAAGATCATGGCTGGCGTTTTATACCCTAAATCGAGTCGTTACGGCCGACAACCAGCTGAGACATCCTGGTCAGGCTTGGGGGAGATCCAATGGGGATTCAAGTGGTGGACCCTTTCCCGGACCTGAGAGCTACCAGTTCTTATTAAAAAGGATGACGGAAGGAAAAGGGAAATGAATACCTTTAAAAAGCTCCGCAAAAAGAATAGGCCCTTCCCTTCGAGCATGGAAGATTCACAGCGACTATAGCCTCAAAAAAATACAACGGAGGTGACGACGTACCAATAACCCTCCTCAGTAGAAGGCCCTCGGCACGCGGATTAAGTCCTTCAATCTGTCAGAGGTCGACACTCGAAATGACGTCGAGACCGTTACAACCTGGATCTCCTCAAGGCCGAACCGGAACGGCTCAGTCGGAGTATGAACCGGGGGTTCGGTGGCGTCGGGGAAGGTTGTGTAAGAGGGGGGATACCTTAGTTCCGGAAGCAACAGAAGGCCATCGAAATTGCCCTCTTTAAAGGGTGCTAGAAGAGGTGCAGCGGACCAGTTCGGGAGCTTTTCAAACCACCGTCTCAGGGGCCACCAAAGGTTTAAGGCGGAGCAGAGGTTTCGCAACCGGTATTGGTTCGTGCGAGACCAGGAATCTTCTGGTCGAGAACAACGAAGGACAGGAGACAAAGGGGCGCTCTGTCAGAAGGAAGTTTTTGGCAGCAAAGGAGGGACGGGGACAGGCCTACGGGTCTCTAGGGAGTGTCGCGCCTACTGCACTTCACAAAGGGGCGTCCTTGTCAAACGGCGGCCCAGGGAAGTGGGGTTTATCCGTGCAGACCGGGAACACGGATTCACTACTTCTTGGGTCGGGGGGACTGAATTCGAAGGGGTGTCTACCGACAAACCTGTGAAAAGTACGAACTTGGACCAGGGGGTTGCGAAAATTGAGTTCTCCGGATACGTGAGAAGGGGGAAGGTCTGGAGGGGAAAAAAAAAAGAAGATACCCCCTCCACAACAAAGGTGGGAGAAAGGGGAGGAGTTGGATCAGGATATCCTCGTAAAGGGACCGGATAGAGTACAAGGGAGAAAAGAAATTTCGGAGCCTGTTCGAGCTCGAGTCACGTGAAAGGTTGCGTCGACAACTGTACGTTCAGAAGAACCGAAGTCTCCACCTTTTGGGCCTGGGGGGTACAAAGGTGCGACCCAAGTCCTGTTCCTAAGTACCTAAGGGAAACTGTGGTAGTAAACTACTAGGGGGACAGGAACCTGGCGTACATGAGGTCCGAAGCTTCTGGTGGGGACCGTTTAAGGATTGAATCAATTGGTCCTGCTGAAAAAAGACTCAAGGTCCTTTTGTGGGGCGCACTGGAACAACCGTGATACCCCTGCTTTAGCTAGCTACAAAAGGTTGTACTTATCGTAGGGGGGCTGAGACCAAATACCTTGGTGAGTAAAATTTTACGACAGAAGGCACTCAGCGATCGCCGGGCCGACGAGGAGTTTAGTCCTTCTAGTACTCCCATGACGGGGGGGGAAGGGGAAAAATCACTCCGCTCACCTCCCGGAACTTGGAGATGCCGTTCCATCCGGAGATGGGGCTCCAAGGGAATCCGGCCGATAAAGAGGAGATGACGGTAAAGGCTCGACGTTGGGGCTGTGTAGACCTGGTATTTTCCGCGAAGAAAAAAGACAGTGGGGTTCGGGGGAAATCGGGAGGCGGGTCTTAGGGGAACTGGGTAACCGCCCTCGTGTGATCTTGAGTCGTCAAGCTGAGTCCTCTTAGCAAAAGGACTGCGCGGGCGTCGCTTGGGGCCTAAAGATCGCTCGAACGGCAGAAAAAAAGAATCTTCTAATACGAAGGGAGTCCCTGGCCAGATACTTGAAGTTGTTATGAAAAGGTTCACGCCTCCCCGGCACTGACAATTCCGAAAAAACTTGTCCGGTTGGGGTCAAAACACGTGACCGCCTACTTGTCGGGACTCATTCACGAAGAGACGCCAGACAAAATGATCGGATGCCCCTACGACACCTTCCAGGGGAGGTGGGTTCGGCATACTGGGACTTCCTGCATTATTGTCAAACATTAATCTATAGACCTAGGAACTACCCTGGGGAGAAAGGGGGGTCCCATAAACTCTTTGACCGAATCGCCATCGAAAGAACTATGTGGCAGGAGGCCAACTCCCGACTCAGGTATCTCTACTAAAGGCTCACCCGAGAAATAAAAGTAAGGTTCTTCGCGTAGTAGGTCATCAGCTCTCGGCCCGGGAAACTCGTGCGAGAGAGCAACGGGGGCCGTGGACCGGCTAATTAGGGGACGTCCCTGAAAAGGGGGAGTGTCTTAACAATGAAATCACCTGTGGAGGGGGAGGGGGAATGCTTTGAAAGGAGTACCCTCTACTGGGCCGGGAGAGGACAATTCTGTGGGGGGGGAGGGGGGCCGGGGCCTAAACAACCGACGTGGTGGGTAATGGTAGCAGTTGATGGGAAGGGTTTCTGACATCTGCGTAATCGAGGGGGAATGTTTCTTGGGAGTCACCCAGACTTTCCCTTTAGTGGAAGGATCCGTTGAACACAGGGTGGAGGACAGACTTTTTCGTGGAGGGGGAAGGGAATGGGTGGTGGAGACACAGGGGGTCTCATGTATCACGGGGGGGGTGATTTTGCAGTTAGAAAATAGTATGCCCTTATGCCGGCGACGGCGGAAAAAGGAGAAGAAGGAATAGCGCAGGGAGGCAAATCATTATTACTTCCTAACAGGGGTTCTCCTAGGGAGCAGACTGTAGGAGAGGGCGAAAACAGAACATTGTCCCGTCAAGGAAGCCCGAAATCTGAGAATCGAGACAGGAAGGCAG
>Ga0179593_1486771_pt1 | contig 11464 bp, 8 predicted proteins | sample CZODoug2_1_08_16_FD_185931 | JGI IMG/M metagenome (GOLD analysis project Ga0179593, IMG submission 185931) | Vadose zone soil fungal communities from Angelo Coast Range Reserve, California, USA - CZODoug2_1_08_16fungal (PacBio error correction) | ecosystem: Environmental > Terrestrial > Soil >...
AGTTCAAACACCACCGGCCACGTCATGCGGACAGATACTCAGACAGGGGTTTCAACCGTTGAAGCCCTGAGGAGTCTCGAGGAGACAAAAGGGCCAGAGAAGGGGGGGACAGGGATGATCCCATTGTAGGGTGCACCGAAGCAAATTCGCTGGCTCATGGACTAAAAAGGAGGAAAAAGAACCGGGAAGGGAAGCATGAGAAAATTGGCTGGTGAAAAGGAAGGCAGGCGTGCCGATTTCAAGCAGCGTACCATGTAGGGGGAGGTTTTTGGGGTGAGTGCAAACTTCTAAGGACATCAAATCGGAACGAAAAAGGGGGTAGCGGCGGGTGGAGGGAGGGGGGGTCTTTATGAGAGCGAGCGAGCCGGGTGATGACGGGACGGATCGGCTATGACGGAGAAAGTTCGAAAAAAGCGCCAATACCGTTTACGCGGGCATAAGTGGGCCGCATGGGTTCAGCCCTCAATTGGGCGGTCGCTGTGCGGCTCTCCCGATGACATCTCCACGATACGGAAGGGCAGGGGCAGCAGCAGAATCTTTGGGACAAGGAACAGGTAGTGCCCTTCTTCGGGTGGGGGTGACAGCGTCTGCGGCTGAGGGGGTTTTGTCGGGGATTAAGGCCCTGTGGTGGAGGGGAATCCTGTCTGGGGATTAAACAGCCACACCGAATATCTGGAGGTCAGGGTTCTAACCAGAGAAGGTTAGAGCACAACAAGTCCCTAAGGCAGGCTGATAAGAGAAGTCGTTTGGGGAACGGGAGCTTGTCAGTGGGTGGGCCGGGAGGGAAGCGAATAAAGTATCGATAGGGAGCTATGACCGGCTGAGGGAGGGGTCTTAGGGAGGTACTAAAAGAAGAAAAACAAAAACTACCTCTGCTTTGCTTAAGGTGCTCTATGAGCACACAAAGTAAGAAGGGGCCGTGGAGCAGGGAAGGATTTGGGCACCGATCTATCGCGAGGGGGGAATAGGCGTCGACTATAATAGGATATCAAACCCTTCGGGATGTCCGGCTGATCCGCTTTAGATCTATCAAAGCCCTAAACTCTCTAACCACAAGATCTACAATCGAGGGAAAATAACCTGAAGCGCCATTCGAGGACAGAAAAGTAAAAAAGGAAGACTGGAGGGGGATTTCCGGCCTAGGGTTGATGGGAAATGTAAAAAAAGGACGAGTTCCATCCGAACGAACACTTAGATGTCAAGGGGTGGGGATGGCTGAAATACACAGGAAAAACAGAGTAAGCCTAGATTTCGAATGAGGGGTCCTGAGGGGACCTAGGCAAAATCTAGGGGGCCGCCAGAAGTTGGTGATTCCAGTCCGGGCAGGCCTCGCGGGGGACCGTTAACAGAAGGCCTCAAACATGTTCTCTCAAGAATGCTCCTGTGAAGAAGAGAATATTCGTCGTTTTCTCGTGGTGGGATTGCCGCAGTGAGGACGAAAAAAAATCTACGTCTCGGGGGTTAGTCTTTACATAAAGGGAGGAAAAGGACTCAGTGTTTGAAAGCGAGGTTACAGAAAAACGTCGAATTATCTTAAAGTCAGAGGAAAAGTGAAAAGTCTTTCCTCGGAAGAAGAATGCAGGCACGTCAATAGGCATTTTGGCTGGTATTGGGTCTTTGGAAAAGATGAGAGACAGAAGTACTCATCTGACTGGGGTACACGTCGGACTGGTTCAGGGGGTACCCTTTGGTATTACGTTCTGAAGTATGGAGAAACTTCTAGTAAAACGACGGCAAACTAGGAAAAATCTCTCTCAACCGACAATCTTCTTCAAGGAAAAAATGAGGGGGAGGGAGGGGGAGGTCGCGAGCAAATACTTAGGAAAGCCTACCGGTCTAAAAAAAACTGTAAAGCATGGGCCGCGTCACAGCCTTCCATCCTAGAAAGACAGGGGCACCGATGAGGTTAACAAATTCATAGGAACAAACAATGATCTGCCTCCATCGTCTTCATCGTTCCCTCCTGTCAACGGCTATTACGGAGAAAAGATGGGAGAATATCATGATCCGCTCTCAAGAAGGGAACCCTCTCCCTACTCCCGTCGAGTTTCGCAAGCGGGGACAGAAGGAAACACGCCGAACACCAGCCATGCTATGTACCACAAACGTCGCGACAGTGGGACCGGCGGCCTCATCATTAGGCTAGCCCAGAGTAGAAAGGCTTAACAAAAGTCGGAGCGCGCCGCCCGATAGGTCCGAAAAAAATTCAAACCACGTCATCAAAGAAAAGAACTCAGAGGGGGGGGGGACTGGCGCCTAAATAAAAGAAACACGGAGAAAATTCGTTCGATGGTGCCACTGGCCAACAAAGTGATGCAAGAAAGCAGAAGAAGAATCAAACAAGAAAAGACTGCACGAGCTCCTGTGAAACCCTCAAGAGCTGTCTGTCGATCGTCTATAAATAGCAGGAGTGGGGTTCATTGTAGGGCGCCAAACAGGCGCGAATCCCAACTCCAGGTCGGATCACCATCGCAGTGAAAACAACAGAAATCTTCACCAAATCGGCTCCTAGAAGAAGAAAAACTATACTCAGGGAAGATCACAACCGGTGGGAAAATGAGCACCTCACCACCCGATCGGCTGGGAGGCCTTCATCATTTCGCTTTCCCCTGAATAAAAAGTAACAGTCGGATCGGCGGCTCAAGTAGCCTTGTCCCACCCCCCACCCCTACCCCTCGCAAAGACCGTCCGACAAATCATGTGCTGCAGTCTTATCCTCAAATGCCAGCAAAGCGAGCTCTTCACCGGTGGGCGATGTTAAAGGCGCGCTCCCGCGCAAACGTCAGCCGTCAGAAAACGAAAAAAGCAAACAGAGGAAAAAGGCTGGGCACCCCACAAAAAGAAGCCGGCAGAAATCGGAAAGCTAGGGGACACAAGACCCTCCCGTATGTTTAGATGAAGGGCGAGAAATGTCCGCCACCGGTCCATCTAACTCTCAAACAAGAATGTATGAAGCAGGAGTGGAGTCACTGAACATAACATGGAGTCAGACTAACTACGCACCTCCGCCGGAGCGCTGAATGCTGAAGACCTGAAAGAGGAACAACCTAGAGGGCAAGAAAGGGTGCAAGGAATTATAATGTGACCGCTAAGTTGCAAAGCAAAACGCTGCCAATGACTATGATTGGGAAAAAACATTCAAAAATGGAGGCAGGGGAAAGAGAAAGGTGCGCATCGCACCGACTGCGCGTCCGTTCCGCGTAGAGGTTCCGGGATCGAGAAGAAGAAGGAGGAAATCAATTAAGAGTAAGGGCAAAAAGAAACTTGTGCACTTGCCCTTACAACGCACTCGCAGAAATTCCACTCGCTTTTAAATGCGAGTATAAAAAAGTACAAGAGTGAAACGGCAAGGACAATTCACGGCTCCAGCCCGGACATTCTTTTGGAAAATGGGAAGGCGAATAGCCGGGGGGGAGCAATAAAGCAGAAACGCAAAAAAGGGAATCAGCTCTCTTCCCCGTGAACGATCGGCCAAAAAGGTCATCTTAGCCTTAATAGTGGGGGCCCCGCCTCAATGAGGGAAAGGCGTCAAGAAAATGCGCCGCATCCCCTCGGGTCCTTATTGTTGCGACGCAGCTTCTGAAACAAAAAGATTCTTAGGGTAAAAGTAAGGGGCTGGGATCCAACACAAGAAAAATAACGAGGGGAAGCCGGAAGCATTTACTTGCAGAGGCGTCGTCATCATGAGGGGCCCCGCGAAGAGGAAAGGGACAAGGCAATGAGCTAAGAAGTCGGAACAAGATCGCTGGTATCGATGCTCTTGAGGTTTAAAGCAGGAAAAAAGGAGGATAAGTAGCCTTTAGGCAATGCCAATCATGTTCCAGGGGCTGGTAAATGACTCTGAAGGTCAGTCCAGGTGAATGGGGGCAAAAGGCAATGAAGTAGTCGAAGAAGAACAAGAAATGTGGGGTCAAAACGAGAGTTGAAGCAATCGGGCGCTAATGCGTGACAGCCACTTGAGGTGGTAAGGGGGGAAAGTGCAGAGGGGGGGAAGCATTGGTCAGCTATCAGGACCAAAAAGAAAACGCGAAGCGGCAGAGCGGGAGATTCGAAGTGTGGTCTCAGTTACACCAGGAATCCATGGCGGTGCCGAGTGACAAAATCATAAGAATGGCCAGTTGGACGTCCGGCAACTAAGGGCACCGGACATCTAGGAAAATAGAGGCAGTTCGTAGGGTGGCTGAAAAAGGGAGGAAAGGTTGAGAGCAGGCGGTTAAGGGGGTAAAAGGTCTCGCGGGGATATCAGCTTTTAGGGGGAAACACGCCCAGCCGGGTGATCTTGAGGCGTGGCCGTTCTAGACCGGGGGCATCGCCCATAGCAGAGAAATAAAGGGGGAGGGGAAGTGCAGAGCAAAGGGAGAAGAAAAGGATTTCCGGAGAGGGGTGTTACGCGGTAGAGGTCGGGCTGGCAGGGGCTAGGGAACTACATGTTAGGAAACCTGATGAGAGAAGGGACAAAGACAGGCCACCTAATAGCACACTTTCTTTAGAAAGTTGTCATATCAAAAAGACTTTAGCGAAAAAATGAAATAGAGAACCCCACAAAAAAAAAAAAAAAGGCAGATGTCCATGCAGGAGAACCCGCCCGGAGTTAGGAAGCGCCTAAAATATGCTCTGTGGCAAGGGAGCAGCCTTAACAGAAAACAAGAACAATCGGAAAAAGAAAACCCCCGAGAATAAACCGCCCAATTAAGCCCAGTGATGCCGCCTAGTGACTTTTGATGGGGGGTAGTAGCTTGCGGTGGACGAGGGGGGGAGAGGGCTACGTAGGATGTGTCGGGGGCAATTTGTGGAGAGTGAATGTGGGGTCCGCCGTGAGGGTGGAACAAAAGAGTGGAACGTACGCGGGTAGCTAGGTAGTAGCAGGAACAAAATAAAGTCTGAGTTGGTCGGAAGTAGTTAGCAATCATGGAGGCTGAAGCCGGGGGCAAAGGTGGCAGATACGAGTGAGGGGGTCCGAGGGTGGGGTGAGATAGAGGTGACCAAAAGAACCAGGAGGGGGGATTGGGGAAGCGGGAAAAGGGGGGGGGGAACCGGAAATAAAAATAAAGTGCAAACATGGTGCGTGACCGGGTAGAAGGTGTTTGGACAAAATAATGTGGGAGAGTGGTAAAGGCGAGAGGGCTGGGGGTATAAACAGGAGCGAGTAAGCGCGGCGGAAGGAGGGAGGAGCCGTTCCGGAAAAAAGTTAGGGTGTGGTAGGGGAGTGCGGAGGGACGAGAGAAGGAATAATGAGAGACAAAAACCAAAGGGAGAGTTGGCGGCAGGGGGGGTTAGAGAGGGGGTAGGGGCCGGAGAAGAAGAGACGCGGCCGAGGGGTAAGCGGGAGATAATGGGGGGGGCTGCGAGTGAAGTTATGCACGGAGCCCACACGGCGGGGAGGGGAGGCCCGTGGGACAAAGGGAGGACAGGAGACCGACGACGAAGGTGAAAAAACAGAAAATGGGAAAGGCTCTAGAGGAGAAAGGAAGTGAAGGATGAAGCGGGGAAAGCGAGAGGTAGGTCGTTATGAGAGTAAGGCGGAGAACAGGAGGCAGAGAGGGGGGGGTCAGAGGAGGGGACGAACGGAGAGAAGTAGGCGGGCTACCGAGTAATTGATAGAGAGACCGAGGCAGGGAACCAGAATGGAAAGATGAGCCGGAAAAGTGAGCATTGGAGTCCGGGGCACAGACGAGAAAGGGAGACGCAGGTGGGGGGAGGAACATAGGGCGCATGGAGTAAGAAGGGGAGAGTGACCGAAAGGGAGAGGGGAGATGGACTAAAGGGTGCAGGGGAAAGAGCGACCAGAAGGGAGGGGAAGCATGCAGCTATTAGGACGGAGTCAGGTGTGGTGATTAGGGGGGGGAGAGACCGAGGGTAGGCGGGGGTATTGCGGAAGCATGAGGGAACAGGGAGAGGAAGGGAGAGGAGGTGAAGGGACGGGCGGGGAGGGAGCGCCGAGTGTAAAGAGAGAACGAAGTAGGTGAAAAGGGGGGGAGAGGGTGGGGATTGGAAGGAAAAGCGGGGACGACGAGGAACCTGAAGTGGAGGAGAAGGGGTGAGGGAAAGAATGAAAGGAGGAAAAAGAGGAAAGAACGGAGGGGGAAGAAGGGGGGGGGGGGTGGGTACGTAGATAGGTGAGTACGGGGCAGGCGGAGAAGGGGAGAGGCAGGCGGTTGGGGGAAATGACATAAAACGGCACCCGGAAGTCCTGGGAGAGGGAGGAAGAAAAAGGTGTCATAAGGACTATGCAAAAAAACGCGGGGGTGAGGGAAACGGCCCCGAAAATGCGGGGGGGTAATGAAATGTATGGACAGGAAGGAGGAATCAAGGGGGGGGCGCGGAGGGGGGGCTGGATCGGGAACGAGGAGGGAGGGAAGGTAAAAAGGAATGGGGGGACGTGGTGGGAGAGGAGGGGGGAATGGGTGGAGAACGAATGAGTAGGGATGGTAGCGAAGGAGATTTGAGGGAGCAAGGAAAGAGAGAGAAGGAAGAACGGGGAGGGGGGTGGGGTGGAGGAAACGGGAAAAAGAGAGGAGGGAAAAGCTGGAAGAGTAAGGTCGGGTATAGAACGTGGGGGGAATCATAGGGGGGGAAGAGAGTGAAGTGGAAGGATGATTAAAAGGGCACCGGGTCTACAGGTGGGGTGAGAGGGGGGGGAGGGGACGAATGAACAGAGCCAGGAGGCAAAGATAGTCGTGGGGGGGACCCGAGTGTCAGCGATATGGCGTGAGGGGGGGAAAAAGCCATTACGGGGAGTACAAGTAAGGAAGACGTACGACCTAGGACGGAAGAGGATTATGAACGATGGGACGGTGTGGAGAGAACAAGAGTACGACAGGCGGTCGCGATGCGACGGGAGGGGGGGGGACGAAAAGGGCGTGAAGAGAAAAGGGAGGTCAGGGAGGGGGGTGGGTGTCAAGGTTTAGGAGGACGACAAACAGGGGAGGAGGAAGGGAAGGGCGGGCGAAATCTGAGAAGGAGGGGTACAAAAGGGAGGACATAAGTGTCCGCAGCGGGCCATGGGCAAAAGCGTCGGGGAACTAAAAGGTAACAGTGTCAGCCGGGAGGGTGCACTTGACTCGAGAAGGAGTAGCCTATCGGCTAGCGGGAAAGCTTAGGGAAGAGGCCTGAATCGAAAAAACCAGAGAAAGGCTTGGGGGAATCTATTGTCGGTCCACCGTCAGCAGGCGCAGAAGAAAATATAACTGGTTGGGGTCATACGAAGGGGGGGGAAAACTAAGGTGGTGGGAGCGACCTGCGGGAGCCAGGCTGGAGGATTAGAAAAACTTGGGGGTCTCATTGACAGGAATGGAAATCGCGAAAAGCGCGACGAGTCGCGTCGTGGGAAAAGAGGAGAAGTTCCCCAAATCTTAGGGGTGGAAGACTTATGGGGAGACACAAACGATGTAGGGCTAGGAAAAATTTCAAGGGATCTTGACCGCGTAACCTATGAAAGGGGTGGGGGCTGGATTAAGATAAAAGATCAAAACCCGCGCTGTCTCCGATGGAGGGTCACCCGAAAAAAGGTCGAAGAACCGGCCCGCGAATGCCGATGCAGAACGGGGAGAAAGGAAGAATAACAATCAAAGGAGAGCCGTGACGACCGGTAAATCGTAAATAAAAAACGTCAAGTCGAGGGTGGGTGGGGAGGGGACAGAATGGGAAGGGAGAGCGGAACCTACGGCTGCGTGGCTAAGTCGCCGTTCGCCCAGTTTTGCCCAGGCCGAGGAAAAGGGAGGCCGGCCAATCGGCGGCGCAGCGCCGTGACAGGAAGGAAAAGCGGGGGCCAAAAACGGGCACAAAAAGAGCATGGGCGTGTAAAGGTGTTCACCCCGGTTCGACGCCCAAGTCCAATTCCTCAATAGGGGGGATTCCTGGGAAGGGACAAAACCGTTCTGCCTCTTAGCAAAAATCTGATGGAGGAGGAGCGGGGAACTAGACCGTTACTTTCTGCGAACGTTGAAGGAGAACACGGAAAAACAGAAAATCAACTCAAGATCTCAAAACCAACAACGGAGAGAAAAGAGGGGAGCGCGCCATCGCCCGAAAGAGGTCGCAGGAACCGGTAAGGACAGGGCCTACTTAACAGCCTTAAGACCTAACGCCGATCAGGAAAGGATGCTGACGCCCCAGATTCGGAGGGCAGGGCCCAGCGGAGCATCTGTCCCCGGGTCACTTGGGACAGGACGACGAGGGGGTCCGAGAGTTAACTTCGCGCTTGAAAAAGTAATGAAGAGCCAGGAGGCAACAAACAGAGGCAGCATCTCTTCCCGCAGGCACAAGGACCACCACGCACAGGAAGATAAAGGAGAATGCAAGGGAAATAAGGTCGCGCAGGGGATGCGGCCATCGGGCCTCATGTAGGCGAGAGATTCAAAATAGGGGAAAAAAAGAGAAGTGGGGGAGGGCGAAAGCGGTCTCCTGATCTGGATTCATCCAACCGGAGCTAAGCAGAGATACGAATACGCGTGTAGATCTGGCGAATGAAAATAAAAGACTTCAATAGGCAACTGTTTGGCCATGGATCTAAAGGGTGACAGCACGACAGGGAAACCTCACCAGCCATATCCGAACCCCTAAGCGGAGGAAGCGGAGTCGTAGCAGATTGTTAGAGTGGTTAGGGAGCGGAACAGCTGACGAATCCGGCATTTCGCCATCCATTCTAATCTAGGCAAAGAGTAGGAGCAATATAGGGAAAAAAAGACTACGCTCCACGCCAATTATTGGGGTGACTGAAGAATCACCGGAATCCAAAAGGCGGAGTGGGAGATAAAGTCAAGAACATCACTTTCCCCTGAATTCGCTATCATCATTCGCTGAATTTCAACCTGGGGAAGAGAAACGCTCGGCAAATGCGACACGTCTAAAAGCCTGAAAGGTTGAATAGCGCTAACACATCGGATGCAAAGAAAGAGAGCGCTTCTTCCGGCGCGCCTTTGGAACACAACGGGGAAAACTACAGGAAAAAGCCCACCCAGACGACAGCCGAAAAGTATGTACGACCAAACCGCAGGGGGCGCTGAAATATGAGAGGCTCACACTCACAATTACTTGGATGAAGGGGGATAAAATTAGCCAGAGTTTCCTCTGCAGGAATACCAATGCCGAAGCATACCACGGCTGGGCTGCCATCCCATGGTCAAGCGAGACGTCCTCAAATCCCCTAAATTCATAGCCTCTCCAAGAACAAACGTAGCCTCCTACTAGGTGGGAAAAGGCGATGGCTCCTTCGACGTTGGAAAAAAGGCATTCCGATGATTGGGGGAAGAGCATCCTGCTTCTGTGCAACGCGATGTGGTCATAGGCGAATTAATTCGCCGGCGAGGTCTCGGTGGGGGATGGGGGAATGATCGGAGCGTCCGATGCCAAAATGGAGGCAAGTGTCAATAACGTAAAAACCATGCCTAAAAATGGGGGGGGAGAGAGGCAAGGACACGTCTATAAAGGATGAGGAGAGACCTTCACGTGGGTGAGGGACGGCTCGCGTCATCGAAAAGAAATGAGGGGGGGGGACAAAAATAGTCGATCGTGGATGAAAAGGGGTCCACCGCAGCAGCCAGATAAGGCGATCTTGGGACGCCTTCGCTACTACAGGGTAAGAGGAAAGGCATTCTCTGGAAGACTCGAAAGGGAAAGGGTACGGCAAGTCACAGACCGGCGCCCCTCGTCGTATTGCGAGTCTTCCTCATACCTATCCCGAGGGGAATTTAGTATGGGGGATGGTAGGACAACCACGAGGACCGAGGAAGCGCAAGGTTTGCCACGCAGGGCCAGCCTTAAAATAGAAACAGGGGGAAGAATTCGCTAGCGGGGAAGCAGCCTTGCGATGCGCATTCTTCGTGTGGCTCAGGGAGAAAAGATCGAATGATTCGTCGAAAGGGCAATTCCAAGATTTCAAGCTGGCTTGAAGCGTCAGAGGGTTACCACTGGGGGAAAAGAAGACACCCTTTTGGTAAGAAGGGGATGACATAGAGACGCGCCTAGGTGGGAGGTAACTGACCTGGGGTGCCGGTATTAATCGAAGGTATGGGGGGGCATGAAGCTCGCGGTAGGAACCCATAAAAAAAGCTCAACCGCGCCTGTCCTACGGGTAAAATGTGCTCTTGAAAAAAAGAAGCAAGAGGACGAATTGCCAAAATCATAGGAAAAAGGGGCAGCGTTGGCGTGCACGGAGAAATCATCTGCACGTCAAGGGGCGGTTCGATAAGGGGAGGGACGGGACGGGAGTGCGGCGAACGGACGGCGGTAAGTGAAAAAAAAAAGGAAAGGAAGAATGTGCCGGAAGTCGCATGGCTGGAACAACCGGTCACGTCCGGGGCAATGGGCGCACGAAGACCCCGGGCGGACTTGGAGCCGACTCCAAGTACCGAGTCCAGGGAACGCCTGCGCCAGCCCTGCTTTGGGGTGAACATAGGGAAGTTGCAGGATGGCCAACATGCTTTTCTGGACCATTGGCGAGACTGCATCAACACACAATATCAGAAATGTTGCTTCAAAAATTGCATCGCCCCGACATCAAAATCTATTCTCTATTCAGGAAGGAATGCGCAATTGAGGGTGTCAGTTGAAACGTTGACCTAGCGCAGCTACTGTCGCTCAGCAAACATTCATGTAAAAGGGGATGGATGGGACGATCAGAAAGAAACCAAGAAGCCGACGGGGGATTGAGCTACGGTTTCGGAACAACCAGGTTCCTGGGGGGGAAGGGAGACGGCAGGTTGCCGAGCTCGCCGAAGTGTTCACCTTCTTGTGAGCGAAAAACTAGGAAGGTATTAGACGCTGGTAGAACCTCGCGACCTACAGATCCCAAAAGAGAACGCAAGATAAAAAATCAGACCGAAGAATGAGACAAGCGATCGCAGAAGAAAAGGTGAAAAGGTGATTATGGGAGGTTGGCCTTGAACTGTGGACCACTCGGAGCGGAAACTTCCGTGGGGAGTCGGCAGCAAACAAGCGAAACATCTTCAAAGAAAAGCTTCTCTTCAGGCATGTGCAAGGGTGTCCTGAAGGCAACGGACGAGACCCTGTCTCGAATCCTACGGGGGAGACTGAATTGAGTCAAAGGGCTAGCCATACAATCTAGAAGGCACCTGCGCCCTCGCCGAGTATAATTACATTATCAGTGTTTCTAGGGAGGCCGGATTCAAGATGCTTCACAACTACGAAAAGTAGGTCATGGCGGTATGGCATAAGGGCCGTCGCGGGTTCCCATTAAATAGGAAAAGTTCAATTCGGCGAAAGAATAAATTGCAGCAACGTGGAACCGGCTTTCAGATTCAAGGGAAGGGATACTGGCAAGCCAAGACATAGGCAGTTGGGTGTTCCTTTGAACACCTTAAAGCTTACGAAAGTTCTTCCGTGGAGAGGATTAGGAATCATGGAGGATTGGCTTCATTACCTGACTGCAATCAAACGGGGTATAGGTAACATGATTCGCAACTTTCTTAAGGTGTCGTAGGGCTTTCCTACTGACTCCACAAAA
>Ga0179593_1608886_pt1 | contig 11464 bp, 19 predicted proteins | sample CZODoug2_1_08_16_FD_185931 | JGI IMG/M metagenome (GOLD analysis project Ga0179593, IMG submission 185931) | Vadose zone soil fungal communities from Angelo Coast Range Reserve, California, USA - CZODoug2_1_08_16fungal (PacBio error correction) | ecosystem: Environmental > Terrestrial > Soil >...
AAGGGGAAAAAAGGAGGAAAAATGGAGGAAAGAGGAGAGCGACATCTTTCTTCCTTCTTTCTGAATCTCCATCCTCACAACTGCGATGATCGACCGAATCATCCTAAACAGAGGGAAAAGGGGAAAAAAAAGAAGGGAGAAAGGGGAGAGGGGTTCAAATCCTCCCCTCTCTCCCCAACACCGTGCTGTTAGAAAGAAGAAGAAAAGGAAAAAAAAGGGAAGAAAAGGAAAAAAAGTAACTTCTTCTTCTCACGATCTCTCGCGTAATCCGACGGCGCATTTATCTTCAAGAGGGGGGAAAAGAGAGGAGGGAGAGAAAAAGAGAACCAAAAAACACACGAAAAAAAGGGACAAAAAAAAAAAAAGGAAGGAGAAAAAAAAAAGACACACACACAACCAGCTATCATCTACGAGCTCACCGCATTGCCGGGCCATATGAAGAGAGCTAGAAAAGAAAAGAGAGGAGGGAAGGGAGGGAAAAAGGAAAAGCCGACTTGCCCTGGAGGGCCTCCAGCTCAAGAGACAGAGAAAAGAAAAAAGGGAAGGGGAAGGAAAAAAAAAAAGAAGGAAGAAAGAAAAAAGACCGCGGCTTACCTGGTGATCGCGATCGTCGACAGGCTGAGGAGAAGGAAGTAGGAAAAAGGGGGGGAGGAGAGGGGAAAAAGAAAAAAAAAGAAGAAAAGGGAAAGGAGGAAAGGACTTCTCTCCTTCTATTTGACAAACCGCTAAACTTTTCACAAAGTGTTACGGGTGAGTGGAAAAAGTTAAGAAGGAGGGGGAGGGGAGGGAAAAAAAAAAAAAGAAAAAGGGAAAAGGGGGGGGGGAAAGGGAATCTTATATTACTCAAACTCCTCCCGGCTCTGACATATGGTAGGAAAAAGAAAAAAAGGAGGGGGGGGTGGAGGAGAAAAAGAGAGAAAAAGTTGGCTAACCATCTTTTTGGGTTGCACTTCTTAAGCTGCGACCTCGTTGACGAAATGGAAAAGGGGAGAGAAAAAGAGGGGAAAAAAAAGAAAGGAAGAAGAGGTACCGGCCTTCTCTCTTCACTACTCCATCCCTCTACAATATTATTACCGCTATTGGCTCAGAGTGGGCTTAAAAAAAAAGAGTGAAGAAGGAGGGAGGAGGGGGAAAAAAAGGGGGAGGGGAAGGGGGGGAAAAGAAGAAAGGGGGGGGGAGAGACTCTATTCAATGCTTTTTTTTTAATCCCACTCTTTGCTCAATATCCGGAATTAATATTTGGAACGAGAGGGAGGGAAGAGGAAAGAAAAAAAAAGAAAAGGAAAAAGGGGGAAGAAAGGTTTCCCATCTTACTCTCCTTTCTATCAATTTTTCCTCGATCGCGCTACAGTAGCGGTAAATGGAGGGAGGGGGAAAAAGAGGAGAAAAGGAAGGGGGGGGGGGGGAGGGGGAAGGGGAAAGGTCCACCTACTATTCTAAGTGGTTTGGATCGTCCGGCAAATTCACGGCGTGTTCGTGGGAAGAAAAGTGGAGAAGAAGGAAAAAAGAGAAAAAAAAAAAGGAAAAGAGGGAGAAAAAAAAAAACCCCCCCTATTTTTCATCTTTTAATCATTTGGTTGGCATTCTAGGTTCCGAGGGGGGGGAAAAGAGAAAAGAAGGGGAGGGAAAGGGGGAAAAAGAAAGGAAATCGCTGCTTTATATTCCATCAGCTGTATCGTAACTGACCTATACAGTGGTTGGAGGGAAAGAGGAAGAAGGAAAGGGAGAAAAAAGGGGGAAAGGAAGAGAGGGGGGGAAGGGAAAAAAGGCCGTTTTCTTTTCTCGCTCCATGTTTTTATCACTTTGGTGTAGACGCCGCCTGCGGAAGAAAAGGAAAGAAGGGAGGGGGGGGGGAGAAGAAAAAAAAAAGAAGAAGGAGAGGGAAAGAGGGGGAAAAAAAAGGTCCTTCTTAAAGTTTACCTTCTTTCCTGCCCAGTTACAGAAGTTGTTGCCAAAGAAGAGGAATGGGGGGGAGAAAAAAAAAAAAAAAAGAGAGAGGAGAGGAAAGCCGGCTTCTTCTTCTCAATTTTCCTGCTACGTGCCGAAGTAGAAGAGCCAGAGCGCCATGACAACGCATGCGACGGGGGAAGGAGGGGGGGGAGGGGAAAAAAAAAAAGGAAAAGAAGAAGAAAGGGGGAGTCGTCGTATGGCTCTTTTCCTGTCCGACTACTTTACAAATAGGGCGAGCGTGGGGTGGAAAGGAGAGGGGGAGGGAGAGGAAGAAAAAAAAAAAAGAGGGGGGGGAGGGTTCGCTCTCGTATTCCACTTCGCCGTAATTCGGGCAAAGAAAAGGGGGAGAGGGAAAGAAAAAAAAAAAGGGAGGGAAGGAGGGTTGAGTCTTTATATCATACGCGTCCGAATACGCTTTCGCCTCCTCTAGAGAAGGAAGAAGGGAAAAAAGAAAAAAAAAAAAGAGAGGAAAAAAAGGGGGGGGAAGATAGAGCACCTTCACTTTTTTTTCTTCACTTATCCTTCTTTCGTCGGCGATGGTGACTCGAAGAGAAAAGGGGGGGGGAGGGGAGAAAAAGGGAAAAAAGGGGAAAGAAGGAGGAAAAAGAAAAAGAAAAAAGACGTAACTTCCCCACTGGCCTCCACTATCACATACGGTCAGAAGGAGGGAAAAAAAAGAGGGGAAAGGTGCAATTTCTTCTTAACTTCTCCTACATCTTTCTGCGTATTTGTCGGGAAGGAGGAGGGGGAAAGGGAGAAGAAAAGAGAAAAGGGGGGGAAAGAGGTATCTTTTTGCCGTTTGCAGTAGTACCCGCGCCGGCCCAACGAGCATGAAGGAGAGAAAAGGGGAGAAAAGAAAAAGGGGGAAATGCTCTGTTGTTGTTTTGTCATTCAGGTCGATAGCGGGTCCGTGTTGGCAAAAGAGGGGGGGGGGAAAAAAAAAGAAAAAAAAAAGAGGAAGAGAAAGGCCTTCTTGTTGTACGTACAATTCGCCGTCGTCGATCGTGGCAAAGGAAGGGGGGGAAAAAAAAAAAAAAAGGGGAAGGGGGAGGGGGGGGAAGGAGGGGGGCCCTCTTTTCCTACTATGCACACCAAAACATCGAAAGTAAGTAAGGGGAAAAAGGGAAAAGGAAAAGGAAAAGGAAAAAGGAGCTCACACCCCCCCTTCTTCTTTCCCCTCTCTCTATTCCACTTTCTCCGAATCGAGGTAGGTTGAAAGCGTGAAAAAAAAAAGAAAAGGAAGAGAGGAAAAAAAAAAAAAAAGAAAGAAAAAAGAAGGAGAGGTTCTTTATTTCCTTCTTTCGCCTCTTTGAATATCGCGAGAGCGGGAAGAAGAGGGGAGGGGAAAAGGAAAGGAAAAAAAAAAAAGGAAAGAAGGTTGGATTCCCCCCGGCTCCGCAATATCGGCATCGGCAAAAAAAAGGGGGGGACAAAAAAAAGAAAAAAGGAAGAGTTCAAACGTTTTCATGAACTTTCGAGAACTGAATCTGCAGTTGGGCGAGCGCGGGGAAATAAGGGGGGGAAGAGGAAAAAAGGGAAAAAGAGGGAAGAGACGCTCGTCGGATCCTTTTCAATCCGCACTTGCCACATCTCCGCGGCAACTATGGGATGGGAAAGGATGTTGAGGAGGAGGGAAAAAGGGAGGGAAAGAAAAAGGGAAAAAAGAGAGGAAGGAGGGAAGGGGTCCACCGCTTTTCGTACTACATCTCGTATCGTCCTACTGTCCGCAACGAGCTTGGCTGTGGAAAAGGAAAAGGGGGAGGGGGAGAAAAGAGGAAAAGGGGAAAAGAAAAAGGGGGGGGGAGGGGAAGGGAAAGAAGACCAGTAACCTCCCTCTAATGCTTTGTGGCCGGCTGAATCGCGAAGAGGCGACAGCTGGAGTAAAGAAGGGGAAAGGGGAAAAAACCGCCTTCTTCACCTTTGGGCACTCGGCCCTGGTCGGCGAACATGATCGAGGAGGGGGAAAGAAATGCCAGGGAGAAAGGGGGGGAGAAAGAGGGGGGAAAAGAAGAGGAAAAAATCGCTCCTCGAACCTAATGCGCATGGGCCCACCCACGCTCGATTTGTAACGTCGTCGGCAGCAAAGGTAGGGGAGGGGAGGGAAAAAAAAAAAAGGGGGGGTAGGAAAAGAGGGGAAAAGAGGGGAGAGAGAAGGAGAAAGGCACCTTATCTCCTACATCCTTCCTGCGAATCATCTGACTATCCACGCATTGCCGGGCCATATTGAAGAAGCGAGAGGAAAGAAAAGGAAGAAAAAGAAGGGAAGGAAGAAAAAAAAAGGGGGATGTTCTACCTTCCCATTTATTGTTCCCGCACTCAAGGAAATCCCAAAAAGAAAAGAAAAAAAAGGGAAAAAAGAGGAAAAAAAAAGAGGGAGGGAGTGCGCACTTCTTCTCTCCCCACCTGGGATCTCACACATGTAATATCTCAACTCCCTCGGCGACCTGTGATCGGCGATCCGTCCCAGAAAAGAGGAAAGGAGAAGGAAGGAGAAGGAGGAAGGGAAAAAAAAAAAAAAAAAGGAGGAAAAGAAGAGATCTGTCTCTTCTTCTATTTTTACCCCCTTAACCTTTTCAAAAATTTTTACTTTTTTAGTGAACCTGTGTCGCAAGTCGGTAGGGAGAAAGAGGAAAAGAGGGAAAAGAGGGAAAGGAAAGAAAAAAAGAAAGAAAAAAGGGGAAGGGCCTCCCTTCTCCTTACATATGTTCTGCCGCACGAACGCCGTGCATTTGACGGCCGACAAAAAAGGAGGAAAGAGGGGAGGGGGGGGGGGGAAGAAAAAAAAGGGAAACCCTAAACTATTAATTCTTACTAACCTTCGCGTGAAGAAACAAGTGGTGGAAAGGAGGGGGGGAAAAGAGAGGGAAAGGAGAAAAAAAAGGGGGGTTTTTTTTTTTTCGTTTTTTGTTGGTGTGTCGGGCGCACATTGATCGCAATTCTCCGTACGGCATGAAAAAAGAGAAGGGGGGGGGGGGGAGGAAAAAAAAGAAAAAAAAGAAAAAAAAAAAGGAGATGGGCGGCAATATTTTTCTTAAACACCCCGCTTTCCTCGCTTCCGTCGCTATTGAATCCCGGTCGGTCCAGCTGGGGGGAAAAAGAAAAAGAGAGAGAAAAAAAAAAAGGAAAAGAAAAGGGGGGGGGAGGAAAAGTCCTCCCTCTTTTACTCCTTTATTTCCTACTTTTCCTGCGCGACTTGGAGGGAAAATGAGAAAAAAAAGAAGGAAGGGGGAGGAAGAGGAGAAAAAAGGGGAGGAAAAAGAGGGAAGAAGGGGAGGGAAAGTTCGCATCTATTTCTCTCTTCATCAGTTCCCCATCTGTTTTCGTCACGCGGAACGTTCGTACGAATTAAATGGCGGTGGCAGTGGAGAGGGAAAAAAAAGAAGAGGGGGGGAGAAGGGGCCGTGCGCTTTTTCTTCCGCTCCTTATTCACTTTCTTCCCTCAACTGTCGACTAAGACCTGGAAGGGAAAAAGGAAAAAGAAAAAGAAAAAAGAAAGAAAAAAGAGAAACCGTCAACACTTTTTGGGGCCAAGTTTCGCGTTTTGGTCAACATCGCAGTCCCGCAAGAAATCGCGGCGGGAGAAGGGAAAAACAAGGGAAGGAAAAAAAAAAAGGGGGGAAAGGAAAAGAAAAAAGGAACGATCGCTATTCACCAGTTCTCTCCTCGTCTTTTATCTCTTTCCTTTTGAGATCACAACTTTGGTGTAACGCACGAAGGGAGGAAGGGAAAGGAAGGGGGGGGAAAAAAAAAAAAAAAAAAGGGGGGAGGGGGAAAAAGGGAAAAGACAGGGCAGTCGTAAATTTTAACTGGCTGCCCTTTACATGAATTTGTTGCACGAGCCTACTTGGCGGAGGGGGGGAAAAAGAAGGGGGAGGAGGAAGGGGGGGGAGAAAAAAGGGGAAAAGGAGAGTATCTAAGGTTTCTTCTACTGCCGAAGTAGAGAGGCCCTGAGCGCCATGACAACCATGCGAAGGGGGGAAGGAAAAAAAAAGAAAGGAAAAACCGCGTTAAGATAAATTCCGCCTTCGGCTTCGCGAGCGATCCGTGCATTGAAGAAAAGGAAAAGGGAAAAGAAGAGAGGGGAAAGAAAAGGGGAGAGGAGGGAAGGCTCCACTTTTTCTTTATGGCTAACAGCACGGTGTTGGCGAGATGGGAGGATTGGGGAAAAAGGAAAAAGGGAGAGAAGGAAAAAAAAGAGGGGTCATTCTGTTAGGATTATTCTTTCCGTCATTCGCAGTTGTTGAGGAGGGGAGGAAAGAAAGGAAGGGGAAGAAAAAAAAGAGGGGGGAAGAAAAAAAGCAACATTGTGTTGGCGTGTAACTGCCCAGCTCGACTTGCGTGGTGTCGATAATCGAGCAAAGGCCAGGGGGGGGGGGGAGGAAAAGGGAAGGAAAGAAGGGAAGGGAAGAAGGGGGACGATCCGATCTGTATTTCCTATCCATCGGTGAGCCATCGCTGGCGATGTGGGCCTCGCCGTCGCGGGAAGGAAAAGAAAGGAGAAAGAAAAAAAAAAAAAAAAAAAGAGACATATTTCCTCTTCTCTTTTTCAAGTGCGGCTTGAACGGCGAAGAAAAGAAGGAAGAGGGGGGGGAAAAAAAAGCTTGCCCTATCCTCTAATTCTCGCTGCCACCAATTGTGGCGAGCAACGAGGGGAGGGGGGGGGGGAGAACAAAAAAAAAAGGGAGGGAAGAGGGGGAGGGGGGGAATGAAAACACCTTTTTTAACTCTCTCTACCCATTGTCGCGCCGAAGATGGGGGGGGGGAGGAAAAGGAAGGAAAAAAGGGGATATTTCCGCGATCCGGTTGGGACTCCAACTTGCCGCAAGGAGAGGAGATGAGGGAAGGGGGAAAGAAGGGGAAAGAGGGAGAAGGGGGTTCCATCCCCAACTCTTCTCAATCCTTCACTAATAAAATCGATTGCCTGATGGGGCCCGAATGTCTAAAAGGGAAAAAAAAAAAAAGGGAATTGTATGGTTTTCACTCTTTTTCACCTACCACCGCCATGAGGAGGAAAAAAGGAGAGAGAGAAAAAAGGAAAAGAAAAAAAGAGGGAAAAGGGAAGTTACTCCGTTGTTGTCTAACGCGTAGCGGACGGAATGGACGGGGGGGGGAAGGAGGAGGGGGAAAAAAAAAGAAAGGAAAGAAGAAAAAACACGATCTACTACTGCCTAATTTTCCGTCACCAATACGGCCGGCCGAATCGACGATATGGAGGAAAAGGGGGGGGGAGGAAAAAAAAAGGGGGGAAAAAAGAAAGGTTCTTCGCCAAGAAAAATCGTTCAAAAACGGTGGTAAATTGAAAAGGGAGGAGGAAAAGGAGGAAGAAAAAAAGGTTTCATCTTAATTATCTTCTCTTCCTCTCATTTTATGTCGGCGCATCGCCGAAGAAAAGAGAAAGGAGAGGAAAAGGGGGGGTCGCATTTTCCCTTATTTTTCTTTTCGTCCCGGTTTGGCGTAGGAGAGGAAAGAAGGAAGAGAGAACTGGCCTCCCACTCTCTTTCTGTCTTCACCGTCCCAGTCGATCGAGTCATCCATCGCGACGAAAGGGAGAAAGGGGGAGAAAAAAAAAAGGAGGAAAGAAAAAAAAGAAAAAAAAGAAAAGAGGCGGTCCTTCTCCTCTCGAGGAGTCGACACTTATTCGGCGGTCTGAATCTCACGCCTCCACAACGCCGAAGGAGAGGAAAGAAGCAAAAGAAAGAAGAAAAAAAAAAAAAACCTACTTTCCCGGCGCAGTGGAATACGCGAGCGAACTCGTGACCGCAAAAGCCACAGAGCGAAAAAACGGGGTGAGGGGGAGAAAGAAAAAAAAGGGAAAAAGAAAAAAAAAAGGAGAGGGGGTAACGTCTTCTTCCTCCCTCTCGCCGCCGAATCCGACGGCCGGCTTGATCTTCCCGCGGGAAAAAAGAAGAGAGAAAAAAAAAGGGGGGGAGAAAAGAAGGGACGAGCTCACCTCATTGTGCCTTGCCATATGGAAGAAGCGCTCGACACGAACAACGAGCTCGACGGAGCGAAAAAAGGGAGGGGGGGAAGAAAGGGAAGGGGGAAAAGTGAAAAAAAAGGAAAAAAACCGAGGCTCCAGCGTCCATATTAAGTCATGGGCCGATTGCGCTGGTCGATGAGCAAACACCCGCGGAAGCATCGTGCGAAAGGAGGAGAGAAAAAAAGGGAAAAAAGGAAAAGAAGGGATTACTCCATTACTTCCGCAGGCAAGCGGGGGGAAAGGAAAAAGGGGTGACAAACCGCGAAACTTGGCAAAAGTGTTACTGTTGAGTGAACCTGTGTCGCAAGTCGGGAGGAGGAAGAGGAAAAGGAAAGAAGAAGGGGGGAGGAAAAAAAAAAAGGGGGAAACGCCGCCCTCTCCTGACCTCTTTCTGCCCACTCACACCCGTGCATGTGAAGGAGGGAGAAAAAAAGGGAAAGGAGGGAGAGGGGGGAAAAAAGGGAGAACCTCGATTCCTAAATGTACCGCCTCACGAGCGCGATCGGCCACATGATCGCAAGACCGGAAGCTGAAAAAGAAAAGGGGAGGAAGAAAGGAAGGGAGAGAAAAAAAGGGGAAGAAGGTGGGGGCTTTAAACCAACCCGCTTGCTCGCGTCGTCGCTATTGAATCGGTCGGATGCCACAGGATGTTGTAATATCTAGAGAAAAAAAAAAAGGGGAGGAAGGAAGGAAAAGGGGGAAAAAGGGGGGAAAGGAAGAATATTGTACGCTTTATGTCCGTCGTGTCAGCGCGACGTGCGGAACATGATGAAACAACACGACGGATATGGTGCCGACGATGAAGGAAAGGGGGGAAGAAAAGGAGAGGAAAAAAAAGGGGGAAAGAGGAGTCGAGTTCCTAAGTGTCACATCCTGGTTCGTCACGCGACGTGTCAGTCACTTAATGTACGGGGGCGGGGAGGGAGGAAAGGGGAAAAGAAAAAAAGGGGGGGAAGAGAAAGGGGAAAATCCTTATTCACTTCTTACTCAACTTTCGATAATACCTTCCCACGGCAAGCTCGCATTACAGATTGGATCTGGAAGATGGGGGGGGGGGGGGGGGGGGGAAAGGAGGGGAAAGGGGAAAAAAAAGGAAAAGGGAAAAAATTTCGCTTTTTGTCACATCGCAGCCTCTCATAATCGCGGCGTGATAGGACCCAGCAGCTGGTAGCAGGAAGAAAAGGGGAGAAAAAGGAAAAGGGGGGAAAAAGGGGAAGATCTTCCTTCGAATCAGCCTTTTCGACGATCGCGATCACAGGTAAGGAGAGGGGAGGGGGGGGGGGGGAAAAAAGAAAAAAAGGGAAAGAAAAAAAAAAGGAGGCTTCATCTCTTCCTCTTTTACTCCCTCGTCGTGGATTTAGCTGATTTCCTTGACAGTGAAGGGGAAAAAAAAAGGGAAGGAGGGGAGGGGGGGAAAGGGAAAAGGGGGGGAATCCTTCTATCTTCGTTGTTTCGTGTCGAGCGCTTACTTCCATAGGGCCACGGCATGCGGTGAGACTCGGAGGATGAGGGAAGGGAAAGAAAAAGAAAGAAGAAAAAGAGGGGGGGGGAAAAAACGCCTATCTCTTTCCCTCTTTAATATCATTCCTCCTTCGGCTTCGCGAGCGATCGTGATGAGAGAAGTTAAAAAGAGAGGGAGGGGGGGAAAGAGGGAGAAAGAAAGAGGAACAGCACGTGTTTTTTTCTATATGGGCGAATTGCGGTACGAAGTTCGCTCGCGTATTCCCACTGAGGAAGAGGAGAGAAGGAGAGGAGGGAAAAGGGGAAGAGAGGGCATTCGCATTTTTTCTGCGTGAGATTCAGACCGCCGAAGAAAGAGGAGGAGAAAAAAGAGAGGGGAAAAAAGAAAAAGAGAAAGGGAAAGGGCGGGTAACTGTCCCATCTCTCCTTGCGTTGTTTCCTATATCGAGCACCTTCCGTTGTTCGCACGTACCGTGAAGGAAGAAAAAGGGGGAAGAAAAGAAAAGAGGGAAAAAGAGGTTTATCTTCCTCTCTTTCCGATTTATTGCTCGCCGTCGCAGAAAGAAAAAGGGGAGGGGGAAAAAAAGAGAAAAGAAGGGAAAGGGTTCCTCCGTATCTTTTCAAGTGCTGCTTTAACGGTCTCCGACGAGCGGCCGCAGTATTGGGGAGGAAGGGGGAGAAGAAGAAGAAGAAAAAAAAAAAAAAAAGAAACGGCCAACTGCAGCTTTCAGTTTCCGAAAGTGTGGCAATGACACAAAAAAGGGGGGGAAAAGGAAAAGGGGGTGTGTCCCAGCTCTGTTTTTTCCGATGCCGATATTGCCGAGAGAAAGGGGGGGAAAGGGAATGCCTTCTTGGTGACGTGAAAATCTCTTCTTCCGATCGTGGCAAAGCAGAGGACTAGAGGGGAGAGGGAAGGGGGAGGATTGTTCCCTATTTCTTCCTACTATCCAACAATTCGAAATTCCTTCATCCTGCTATCGCAGGGAGAAAGAAGGAGGAAGAGGGGGGGGGGGGGGGAAGAAGAAGAGGAATTTCTCCTCATCTTTTCGTTTGACAATGCTTTCCAACCCTACATTTCCTAGTACGCCGGCGGGGCAAAAAGAAAGAGGAGGAAAAGAAGGAAAGGGGAAGGGGGGAAGGGGGGAAACCTTGCTCCTCTTTTAATATCGCGGCTTACGATAGCACGGACGGTTGCAAAAGAGCGAGAAGGGGAAAGGAGAAAAAAAAAGAAAAAAACGCGTCATATCTTCTCTTCCACACCCTCTTTGCCCCACACGGACCAGCTATCGACTGATGAAAAAAAAAGAAGAAAAAAAGGGGGAAAAGGAAAGAGCGCGGGTACTACTTCCAATCGTCAAATATACGAGGTGATCGCACAATTGGTGGCACCGAATTAGAGTGGATAGAAAGAGGGGGAGGGGAGAAGAAGAAAAAAGGGAAAAGAAAAGGGCACATATGGTGTCTGCATTATTTTTCGCGATTGTCCGGAATGTGTCGTGCGGCCCGGGGGGGGAAGGAAAAAAAGGAAAGGGAAAGAAGAGGGGAGGAAAACGACTTGCTTTCGTCACCTCCCCGTCGATTCTATTCCTCCATCTCGACGAAGGCTACGTGCTACACAACGTGAATGGTGCTAGAGAGAGGAAAAAAAAAGGAAAAGAGGGAAGGAAAAAAAAAGAAAGAAAAAAAAGGTATTCTTCTTCTAATCTCACGCCCTCACAACTGCGAATAGACGACTACGATCCATCAAGAAAAGGAGGAGAAGGAAAGAAAAAGAAAAAAAAAGGGAAAGGGAAAAAGTGGACTACTCTCTCTCCCTTCTTTACCCTCAATTCCGCCCATCTCGCCACACCGTGCTGTTCGCCAGAAACGCAAAAGGGGAAAAAAGAAGGAAAGGGGGAGAAAAGGAGAAAAAGAACGCGCAGCGCCTTCTTCATTTATCTTCACGCGTGTCCCTCGATCGGGGCCCCGTGCCTCGACCAAGACGAAAAGGCGCAAGAGGGGGGGAGGAAGAGAAGGGCAGAAAAAAGAAAAAAAAGGGAAGGGGGGGGGGACGGGCCATATTTTCCTCCTCCC
>Ga0179593_1615483_pt1 | contig 11464 bp, 16 predicted proteins | sample CZODoug2_1_08_16_FD_185931 | JGI IMG/M metagenome (GOLD analysis project Ga0179593, IMG submission 185931) | Vadose zone soil fungal communities from Angelo Coast Range Reserve, California, USA - CZODoug2_1_08_16fungal (PacBio error correction) | ecosystem: Environmental > Terrestrial > Soil >...
TAAAAAAAGGCACGACGATGGAAGTCTTCCCGAAGCGAAAAGTCTCGGAGACTATGGAAACAAGAGAAGGTTGGGAAAGCAACCAAAAACCGGCCTCGGGGTCATTGGAATGTTGCGAAGAGACAAAAAGGGGAAGCGAAGGAATGCGAGGTGCGTCAGAACCGAAAGAAGGAGCAGGGAACATCGGAACTGGGGTAGGGGGGTCGGCGCCAACAAGGGACTCGTCATTGGGGGTGCTGTCGCTGGGAAGGGGTGGAGGGTGGAAAAAAATGGTCTCTCTTACTGGTAGATGGCTATCGAGGGAAAAGGTCGAAAGAACAAATGCTCAATGAGCGATAGTGAACCCTTTTCTGAGGAGGTAAAAAAAGAATCAAATGACATCAGGAAGAGAGGGAGAGAGTTGGAAAAGCATGCCAAACAGATTATTCTACAAAAAAGGAGATCGTATCGCGCCAATATCGCTTCGATGGTGCACTGTGGATGGGCGAGAAAAGGGGGGGGGAGGGCGACGCGCAGGCTACTTGTTTTTAGGCGAAAACGGAGAACTTGGTTCTAGAAAGGGAGCTCAGGGGAGGGGAATTTTTTTGAAAAAACTTCGCTTTTCAGGCGATGAGGGTCATGCAAAGACGGGGGGGGACTAAAGGGACTGGAAGAGAAGGGAAAGACCAACATTCGACCCGTAAAGGCGCCATGGCCAACATAAAAAGGGGGGGATGGGCCTCTCAACTTAAACTCGCTGGTCCAGGGCGAGATCGCAAAACGACCAAGGAGAAAGAAGAAGCGAGACGCGCGGGGTTGGATCCTTGGGAGGGAAAGAAGAGGAGAAGAAAATGGTTTAGGGACGAACCATTGCGGAAGTAACTGTGAGATTCCTGGAAATTGAGAAGCAATCGGCTGGGGTAGCTCGGGGAGAGCAGCATCCTGTACTAGGGTTAGAAGCCACTGCCGTCTAAAAGGAAGGGCAAGTACGTCTTCTCTCCACCCTAACCCGTCCCAGATCTTCGGAAAACGCTGGGACGAGAGGATGGCTTCAAAAAAAGGGGGGGAGACCGGGCCGAGGAGGGAGAGGGTGAAACGAGAAGGAGAAGGAAGAGGGAGTCAGTCTAACAGCAAGGGGGAAGGGAGGGGGAAAAAGGAACGCGCCGGCAACCTGATAAGTCTCGGGGATTTGTCCGCCGTTGAAGGAAGGCAACCGGGAAGTGAAAAAAAAAATCAAAAAATGAAACGGCGGTCTTGGCGGCGCCGGTCGCTGTGGGAAGCAACGTCGTGAAGGAATAAAAAGGCCGGAAAAAGTCCTACAATCGGTATTAAGGTCAATACCCACGAAGTTTGGGATAAATACAGAAGGACGTTCGTACATCGAGAGACTGCATCGCAGATTTGTATGAAGGAAGGAAAACCGTCCACTCCCTGAACCTTCCACTCGCGGGAGGGGGGATACTTTGACGGAAGTCGAAAGAGGACCCAGGCCATCAAGTGCGGCTGAAGGGACAAAATCCCAGAGTAGGTGAAACCTGCGGAGGAAAAAGGGAAAAAAGTAAAAATCGCAGCAATCGCCCAGATCTCCGATTCAAGAAGACAGATTGCAGGGAAAAGAGTAGAAAAGCATTTTCGGGGGGTCCCTAAACCGCAGGCACTAGGTCATCAATGTATGGAAAAGGTCAGTCACAAAAGGGGGAGAACAGAAGGCACCGAAAGAAGGGGACCGGTTCCATCTGTGAAGCCGTCCCAATTGGGGGGGGTCCGGAACAGGAGGGGGGGGGGAGGGGAGAATAGATCAAGTCGTTGCCGCCGGCCACCTTCATATGGAAACAAATAAAGATGTTGTCAGGGGGAAAAGGGAAAAAAGCAAAGAAGTGGTGCGCGAAGTGCGAGCCATCCCATCGGGGGGATATAGAGGAAATAGAAGGGGGGTCGGATCCCCCGGACGTGAAGAATGAAACCAAAGGCGGCCTTCATACTTGGGAGACTGCTGCGGGTCCCGTAAGATTATTGCGAGGACTCTGGGCGAGACCAAAGAAGGGGCAAGGGGAAGGAGGCTGTATTGGTTTGTGCCCATCAGGGAGGAGACCAACGCCGGGAAAGAGATCAGAGCAACCATGCGAGCAACCGTCCTCCGCCCTCTCCGCGGTAATTTTTTGAAGGGTGGGGGGGGGCCAGAAGGCAACTACACCATCGCTATTCGGTCGATCGAAGGCCCGAAGAAGGGGGAACTAAGCGCAAAGGGGGGGGGTCTGCGGAAAGATGGTAAAGAATTGACTGCCTGAAGGGTTATAAAGAAGGGGAATCTTGGTCCAAGACGACGACAAGAAAGAGGGGAGGGGGCATGACAGCAAGGGGTAGTGTCGAATCTGGGCGGCATTCTTCGTCAGTAAAGATCGGAAAAGGCGGACCCGAGGACGAATGTGGCCGGGCAATGCGAGAATCAAAAGTTAGTGAGGAGGAGACGGCGAACGCGGATCGTCTTCTCAGGGGTCAGAATCACATCACATCACGTCAGGGATACTCAACAACCTAGCAGAAAACAAAGGGAAATGGAACTGACAGCATCTCTTAGGGAAACGAAAGGAGGGAAGTGGCTCAACGTATCAAAGTTCGGGGAAGGGAAAAAAAGAAGGTCAGCAGTGGATGAGTGGGGGAGTCACATGGAGCCTACAAAAAACTCTGGAACATCATCAAGCCGGGGCGGTCTCAAAGTATTCACAGTTAGAAAACTAAAACATGCTCAGCAACTGGTAGTCCTGTGGCATCAAAAACGAAAGGAGGTTGGAGTCCATTGTCTTACCAAATCTCGGGGAAGAGTCTATCGCCCGCAAAGAAGAAAAGTTTGACGGGCAAGGGAACAGAACGAAGGAGTCACAAGTGTCTCTCTAAGAGAGGCGGTTTTTTTTAGGGGCAAATAAAAAGGGGGCAGGATACAGAAACTAAAGGGCAGGTAGGAAGCTTCCATAAACATTCCGCGGACCTTAAACACCCCAAGAAAAAACACGTCGAGGCGGAGTCTGCAATCGAAAAGTCAGTTTTGCGGCGATAAGTCCAGAGAAAGGAAGACGGTGAAACCGAGGAGGAAGGAGGACCGAAGGAAAAAGGCCGGTCGCACTCGACAACATATGGGGAAGGAAAGTCCAAAAAATCCAAATGAAAAAGGATTGTCAACACTTCTCGAGCCGAGAGGAGTATTCCATGGGGGGGTTCAATTCGGCGTATTCGCGAGAAGTCGTCGTCCCGAAGGTACAAAAAGACAACAGTGCTGCACGGCTGAAAAGCTCCTTGCAGCGCGTGATGAAGGGGGGGGATCGGTCTAATCCGTTCTGATGGGAGGGGGTAGGAAAAAAGAAAGATAGCCGTCTATGCTGAATATCCGGAGGAGAGAAACCGAAAAAAGGGCCAAGAGAACTACCTAGTCATCATATGCATAAGACTCGCGTGTTGAAAGGCTGTCTCGGAGGGATCAGGCGCTATAGCCTTTCCCGACTTCCCGAACAAGAGAGGGCTTTGCAACGGCCGCCCTATATCACAATACGAAAATCGCCAGGGCCGGGGTGCCGTGAGGAGTCGGCTTCTGATAAACAACTCGCATGGAAGCGAAGAAAACAGAAAAGGGGGATATTGGGTGAAAGCCCAAGCTGGTCAAATGTACACGAAGGTTTTTAGCGAGGCGAAATGAAAGTCCTAAACAATTTTTGTCCCTGATGGGACGAAAGCGCGGGGCAGGGCTCATCTAGGAAGGGGGGAGAACAGAGGGCATTAGCGCCAAACCTCCTAAAAATCTCTTCGGGGAAAAGGAACCGTCCTGGCAAACAGAACAAATGGACTGGGACGAAGGGGCTGGGGGGTTGAAGAAAATAAAACTTCGAAGCAGAAGAAAAGCTGAGGGACAACAGAAGGAAAGGCCCAGGACCTAAAATCAAAAAAAGACGGAAAACCCCCCGAATAACGCGGCAGACCATGGGAACGTAAAACCAGACCCGATCAAGGGGGCGCCAAAGGGAAACGGCGCTTTAGCCCCGGCACAAAAGAAACACCAATGCAAAAAAATAGCAAGGGGGGGGGACCACAAATTGTCCATGATATCTGAAAAAGAAAGCAAATGAACAGGTCCGATGAAGCCCAAGAATTCGCTTCGGCAAAAAAAAATAGGGAAGAAAAAAAATCATGAGGCCTTCCGAAAATAAGAAGTGCAACCTGATTCATGGAGGTAGAGAGGAGCGGGGCCAATTCCGCGAGCCGGGACTGGGAAGGGACAGAGTAAGCATCGCAAGAGGGCTTAATCAATCGGGGGGAAAATGCAAAAAGCCGTTGGCGAGCCCTGTCAACGGCGGGAAGATGCGGGGCCGCAGGAGGCCTTCGTTCTAATCCGGGCCATGAAACGGTCGAGACTGGGTCAGGAAAAAGAGGGTGATCTATGACAAAAAAATATGCACAATGTGTGAGAGATGGCGGTCCATTCGGGTCCATTCAATAGGGAACTGCGGCCACAGTCACCGATGATTTCTACCTGCGCCCGTGCAAGGTGGAGGGCTTGTCAAAAACTGGAAGGCTGCCGCCGCGCGAAAGTTTGGGCATTTGGCACGACATGGGGTCATGAAAAGGTGGGACAATCCATGGCCTAAGAAAAAGGTAGAGGGGGGGACGGGTCCTGCGGGAAAAATGGGATCTTTTTCCTGGGCGCAGCAAGGGATGGGGACTCTAGAGACGGAAAGTGGGGGACGCTGCTCGAAGAAAAAAGCGGAATCAACAGCCTAAAGGGAGCCGTCTGGTGACTTGGAGCTCGGGGGAAAAAAAACCAGGTGATTGCCTGATGGCCTGAAGTTAAAAACAAAAAATGCGGGGGGATGCACTTTCGAATGTCAAGGGGGGGGAAACGTCCTGTTAAGCACGGATCGGTGAGGGCCTCAAAACTTGCAGGATAGCCGGGGGGGAAGGCGTATGGGCAATCCAATCCGTAGAATTATCTTGGGGGCATAGTGCGAACAGAAAAGAATTAGGGGGGAACTATACATATATTCTCATCAAGGGCATTCCCGCTAAAAGAGGCGGACACCAGTACTACGATATAAAAGAAGGAACGTGCACGGAGGGACCAAGGGAATTCATTTCCGTGCTAAAAAATGCGAAATCAATTAACTCCCTTGGATCTAAAGAGAAAAAGGGCGGTGAATGTCAACCCATCACCACTCCTGGGGAAAGTGTTAGAGCATCACCCGCGGAGTTCAGGGAAAGGGGGGGTGAGGGTGGATGCGAAAAGTTTCGAGCAAACAAGACGGGATTTCTCGCGCGAAAGGAGAAAGGGCCTTCTGGGAGAACAAAAACTCAAGGGAAAAAATGCCATTCACCGATTGGGAGGGATGAGGCAGAGCCAACGACGGGAAGGAATAAAAAAGCGTGTGCAGCCCCGGGAGCGGGGGACCTCTTTTTCAAAACCGGGGAAAAAAGGCGGTCCATGAGGGCCCTAGGCTTCTGGGAGAAAAACGCCTAAAAAGTTAAAGCCGTGTGTGGGGCAATAAAATGCCGAGCAGAAAGATGAGAGAAGTGGAGGATCTGAAGGGTAGGACCTCAGCAAATTAAAGGGGATAGCTCGATAGAAATTCTATGAGGAATTATGCGGAACCGCAGACATGGGAAAGGAATATGGCCGGATTCTCTGTAGGTCGGGAAGTCACGGTCCGTTGGACACTCGCGGATTCTGATGGGAAAAACCGAACTGTCAAAAGTAGGATGACTGTAAAGGAGAGGGAAGGAATTAATCTCTTCTCTGGTAGGAAAAAGAAGCCGAAACTACCACATAGAGGTAAAAGGGAAAAGCGCAGCCTCAAAGGCCGAGAGGGATGGCGCGTCGCTCCCTATGGTTCTTGGCAGAAGAAGGGGAGAGGAAAGTGGGATAGGGCGATGCGTTCAATTCTTGTGGAATGGGTTTAGGTAAAAAAAAGGTGTGTGCTCGCGCGCGTTACGAACGGAAGGGGGGAGGAGTCGGGGGGCAACTTATCATTTGTTCCCGAGAATAGAAGAACTGACGGGCGTTGGCTAGGGTGAATCGAAGGGCATTCTAGTCTGTGCAAGGAAAGCCGTAAAAGAAGCGGGTGGTGAGGACTGTTGAAGCGGGGGAAAGTAGTGTCAATTTATTCGAGGTAAATCAAAGGGGGGGAAGGTAGGGCAGTCCTGCTTCAAACCACCAGCCTGAATGCCACAAGGAGCTGACGCAAAATGCCAGGAAAAGAAGCTCCGACCGGGGGGAGGGTGGCAGCGCGCTAGAAATCAGGGAGAGAGGACCGCGAGGGGAAACGAATTCGTCGAGCGGAAAAACACTTGGGGCGAGGGCCGGACAACACGGAACGTTTCAAAAAAGTTTCCAAGTGGGAGGGAACCAGAAGAGAAGGGGATGGGGTTCTCAGCTGAAAGCGAGAAAAGAAGAAAGAAGACGAACTCAATTCGAGGACAAAAACGGCAGGTGCGTCAGGGGGTATCCGGAGAAAACAAGGGGAAAGTAGGTCTATTGGCATGGGAAGGCTGGGTCTTTCATCCGGGGGAAAAAGGCTAGCCCCAGCAAGGAATTTGCGAGAAAAGCCCAGAGGAGGACATCTCGTGGGGAGTGGGGCTCATCCAAAGAATTCTCTTAGCAGAATCGATCAAAGGTTGAAAAAACTCCATCAAAGCCCAAACGGAGCGTCCTTAGAGGACTGAATTGCGAGTGTTTAAAAGGGGGCAAGCTTGTAGTCCGAAGTCGACGGATCTAGCTGCTCCATAGCGACGTCGGGGGGCCGAGGGATCATAGGGACGCGAACGGATGGAGGGGGAAAACTAAGGCTACTTGTTGTATGAAAAACGAGAGGGACGCCCAAAAAATTCAAGGGGGTTTCAAAGAAGATTGGTCCGCGCAGGTTATGAGGGGAATACGCACGGTTCCCGGATTGAGCCTGGAGGGGTCATAACAGCGCCAGGCGGCGAATGGGAGGGAAGAAAGAAAGGATATTCAGTGTCAAAAAAAAGTCAGGCCTACTGGAGCTGGCAGTGGCTAGAGCAGAAAAACGCACGGGGATGGGAGAAAAAGGGGGCTTCGGCGGCTCTTTCCCGTGCGGGGGGGGGGTACTCGCGCGTGCCGCGATGGGGGGGGGGGTGTTGGGGGGGGGGGGGGGGGGGACGCGGAACAACTTCACTCCGGGTCAGGGGAGCCCCGTCCTAAGTCTAAGTAGAGGGTGACAGCGCTGCTGGAGACACTGATAAAAGAAGGGGGAGGGTGTGAAAGAGAAAAAGCAGCTGATGTTAAAAAAAACTGCGCCAAAGAGACGGAAAAAGAGATGATTTGTTGGGGGATTCGCCAGCAAGTCGAAAAGACAACACTCCAAGCTGACAGGGGGGGGAGGGGGCCCAAAGATGAAGAAAAAGGAGGCAGGGAAAAAACCCAGCACAGACATAGTAGCGAGAAGGGGAGGGGGAGCTAGGAGTCATGGGTATAATAAAGAAGGGGGAGGAAAAGGGGGGGGGATAGTAAACGATAAGACGGCGTCGGAAAAGATCAGGGAACTGGGTGGAAGGGGTAAGTCGAATCGAAGGTGAAAAAGCCGGAAAAGAAAGGAAGTCTTGGATAACTGCAGTAAACAAAAAAAAAAAGGAAAAAAGGGAGAAAGGCCTCTCCCTAAAAAATCAGGGGGGAAGAGAAGGATAAGGGAGCAAATTAACTCAGGGATTAGAAGGAGAGTGGGGCTTATGCAACTTCTTCGACGGAAGTCCTGACAATTCGGTCACATTTCCCGCAAGGAAAAAAAGATCGCATTTGGGGAACGGGGAGAAGTCGAGAAAACTACATCGCGATGGGGAAGTCGAAAAAGCTGAAAAAACGACAACGGAACCTTCCAAGCCAGGAGGGGGGGGAGAAAAATTGGCTCTCATTGCAAATCGCCTTCTCATGAAAAAAAAAAGTTGGGGGCTGGAAAAGCAACATCCCCTAAGTTTTTCATGGGAAAATGCGGAGGAGGGGAATGTCGCACGCGGAAATGCGCCCAGTGAAAAAAACCTAAGTTTCCTACAGCGCTCTTAGCATCGGAAGAGGGGAAGATTTCATAGGGACGAAAACGGCCGGGACCTCGATGTACGATATTATAAGGGAAAGGGAGGGGTGAATCCAGGGTCGCGACAACACGAGTCAATGATACCGAAAGGTAGGCCGGTCGGTCCATCTGGGAAAGAAGAGCAAGGTGGATCGGGGGATAATAGAAACAACAAAACGGGTGAGGAAGAGAAGGGGCGGGGAAAAGCCACCTTGGTAATGAGTCCAGATGGAAAAAAAAAAACCAATTTTTTCAGAGATGAGAACCGTCAAAAAAAAAGAACACCGGGGGGGAACTTCCCCGAATACCGCAAACGCGAGAGGGAAGAAAGAGTGCCGGTTGCCGAAAAAATACGATCGCGGCCCCCGAAGGAATCAGAAAAAAATCAAACACAGAGGGATCTTCGGCAAGCTATTGCGGGGAGATCGATTGCCGGGGCGGTCAGTTCCAAGAGAAAAATGCAACTTCTGGGGGATTTGGGTGGGAAAAGAAGTTCCCGAAAGACCAAGACGGTGAAAAAATAAGCGAAGCGACGGGAAAAGTCGAGAACTGTGTAAAGCCACTCCGCGGAGTGAGGTTGGGGGGGAAGGGGGTGGGCTGTTTTGGGGGGGAAGAGACGACATTCGAATCACTACGGAGGAAATTCTGCTAAAGAGTCGATAACCGCTTGCATTCCAGGAAGGGAGGAAAACTAAAAAGGGGGGTGGGGATGTCGTTGAGTGAGACAAGAAGGGGCCGTAAGTTGCTAAAGAGGTTTGATTTGGGATCACATGTCCAAAAGACGAGAAAGAGGGCTTCAGAACAAAAGGTCAATGGGAACCGAGAACGGGGGGGAGAGAGGAGAGACGAAAAAGGGATTTCGCCGCAAGTTAAACGAAAAGGCGGAGAAGAAAAAAAGATCATGTTTCCGCGCGGGTCATAAAACAAAAGGCGATGCGAAAACGGGTCGAGTTAGAGAAATCGGCTCGAAAGGAGGGAGGCTAATAGAACACATCACCACACAGAAATCAGAGGCGTACACTCTCCTAGGGGGGGAAAGGATTGAAACCATTCAGCGGATCTGAAGTCAAATGCTTCGAAAGATTGAAGGAGGGGGGGCAAGACGGAAAAAGACAAGTGGAGGGGGGGTGAAAATGTCTACCACCCCGATGAAAGAGGGGGGAGAAAAAGGGGGAGCTAACTACTATACAAGGGAGCAATACAGAAACGGCTCGTGAAAAGGCGAATATAAACAGGTCTCGAAACAGGTGGCCATCGACTGAATTCGAGGCAAGGGGGTGTCAGTAAAAAAAAAGACGAAAGGGGTAGAGGTACTAACAAGGAAAACCCGATTGCAACCGGGGAGGGGGGGAGAACTTCTAAGAAGATTTACGGGTAGAAAACTCAGAGCATTGACCAAGGGGGTGCAAATTAACGACAGAGGGGGAAAAAGACAGAAAAAATTCGCTAAAGGTTGGATGCGAAAACTCAGAAAAGGGAAGATACGGAAGTGTGTCCTGCGCAGGCAACAGAAAAGTCGCAGTCTGCGCAAAAAGGCGGCGAAGCGGGCAAGAGAGTTGAGCAGGGATACAACTTCCAGCCTACAAGCAACGCAAATAAACAAAAGATGTTACGTTCGGGGGGAAAGGTGGGTAACTGCGCAAAAGTACAGGCGCGTGGACGCGAGAGCCCGTGAAAAGCCGTAAAACAAAGACGTCTTTTAGCCAGGAGACGAGAAGCTTCGAGAGACAGCAAAAAAAGAGGGAAAAGAGCGCCTGCACCGGAAGGGACGCAGCAGGGCTGAGCGGGGAAACGGGCAGAACAGGTGGGTAATCATGCGAATAGAGGGCTTTGGGAGGAAACCAAATCGAGGAGTCCTTTGAAGGGGAACACTCCAGAAAAGATGACACCATCGTCTTTTGTAGAGAATGAGAGAAAAAAAGACCTGCACGCAAAAGAGAGGAAAAATGAGAAATGCCAAAGTTTGGCCGCGAATCAAAAGACAGAAACGAGGGAATTGCTAATGATTTCGAGTTAGGAGGGCGGCGCCCCTCAGAATGTGACGCATCGTCGTAAAAAAACAAAAACCGATATTTTCGGTGAAAAGCAAAGCGGGAAAAAGGGGAGGTAAGTGGGGGGTGGTGCCGGGAAGCAAAACTAAGGGGACGACAGTGTTGACCGAAAGTGACGAACGAAAAGGGGGAGGGGGTTTCTCTCATCGATACCGGGGAGAGACGGATGGTGTGAAAGAAACAACCCGCCAGGTCCGGAGGCTTCGCTTCGGGAACCTAGTTGTCCGGTCATCCTAAGGCTTGGTTGGGAGACGGGTGGACGACGATTAAAAAAAAAAAGAGGACATCATCTGATCGTCAGGGGGGTCCACTCAGGACACCACCCAAAAGGAGATAAACACCCGCCGAAAGCTGCGAACAGGCCAATGACGTTAAAAAACTAGTAAACGGCGAAAAGGGCGCTGGGATGATAAATCTCACCGCAAAAAAACAAAATGGAAATTTTAATACAGGAAAGCGGGAAAAAAGTGACAGATTTAAACAAAAAATTCCCTGAAACTCGCGAGAGAAACCAGCGCATGGCAATATTGGAGAGATAAGGAAGTAGTCTCTGCCGGTAGCAGTGAAAACGAGTAGAAGGCATGTCCTTATGAGCATGAAAGCCGCGAGAGAGGTGAATCCTAAGCATCTCAGATACGTACGGGACACCGGAAAAAACGCCGAAGAAAGGATTTCTTACTAGGATTACAACCAGAGGACCAAGTAGGGATGCCAGCCCTTAGACCATAGGAATCCAGAAAAGGGACGTGCTCAGTAAGGAGCTAGACCCGCAACTAATTCCTGATAAGTAGACGAGGGAGAAGGGGGCAATATTAAAAAACAATATCACCAACACCGAGGGAAAGTTATTCGATCATTCGGGCGCTTCATTCTCCGGCCAAGTAAAGAGGGAACCCAAAGATGCAAAAACGCAGGAGGGGAGGGAGGGGATCCCCTCCCGGGCTAAAGGGGAGTGGGCACTTGTAACGGTGCAAATGGAAAAAAAGAGAATTGGGCGAAGGGGGAGTACCGTCTTTCGCTCGAAGCAGGGGAAATAAATCGGAGAGCGTGTGGGCCTGAGAAAGGGGGGGCTGGTGTCTGGACTCCTAAGTCAGTTTGAGGAAAAGAACTGCAGTCTTGGGCGATGAGAGGCGCACAATCCCACGGGAGGGGGGGAAAGAAAAAAACCTCCTGTCTTGAAAGAGGATAGTGGTCTTTTCACTGAGGGGCGGACATTAATCAAAAGAAACAGCTTGCGAACGGGGCTTTAATTTCTTGGTAAGAACGAAGGGGGGAGACAAAAGAAACTACAGATCAGAGTGAAAGAAAACGTGAGAAATGAAATCCGTATTAAAGGGGCCATCCGGGCCAAGGTGAGGTGTGAAGAAG
>Ga0179593_1615876_pt1 | contig 11464 bp, 17 predicted proteins | sample CZODoug2_1_08_16_FD_185931 | JGI IMG/M metagenome (GOLD analysis project Ga0179593, IMG submission 185931) | Vadose zone soil fungal communities from Angelo Coast Range Reserve, California, USA - CZODoug2_1_08_16fungal (PacBio error correction) | ecosystem: Environmental > Terrestrial > Soil >...
AAGCGCGGGAATCCTTTATTCGTGTTTCCGAAGCGGAACCTACGAAAACAGGAATGTTTACTTAGATTACGAGTGAGACGCTCCCTCTTGCAAGGGGGGCCTCAAAAAAAAGAAAAGACGGTTGCCCTGAAGCTCAAAAGGTTAACTAAGAGGCTGCGCTTCACAGTCTCAAAGATAAAAAAAGGGGGGAGGCTAGAGACAGTCAAGTCCCCAAATAGCCGCCCGTGGTAGTCGGCGGCAGGAGGACAAAACGCATGCAAGTCTGAAAACATGTTGAAAGTGGCAACCAAAGGATGACGCGACACTTAAGCTCTGAAGAGTGGTTTCAGGGGAAAGAGATGAAAATTCGCCCGCTTGGGGGTCATCTACAAGAAGTTGAATTAAGAAAAGGTTTGAAAATAGGGGGAAATGACCGGGCGAGTTGTCTGCGGGGGACTGAGCTACGGGGAGGAAGGGTCAACCGAGGACAGCTTCTAGATTCATCCTAGGGTTGCGTCTTTCGAAATGGGGGGTCAGTGTTTACTTCTTCTATGAAAAAGGATTAGTAAGGGAGGCGAACGTTGGGAGAAGGCTTTCGCACAAAATTATAATAAGGAAACGAGAAAAAAAAAGAAAGCTTCAGGCCACCTTTCAAATGAGATTTGGGGTTGTCGAATGGGAAGAAGGGGCTGCAGGGGGGATAGATAAAGCAATCATACCATAGAGATCTTTAATAAACCATCGCTAAGGTTTTTATGGCCTCTCCGTCTCGGCACGAAAGGAAAAATTTTTCCTCCAGAGCCTCGTCCTCCGTTGGCTGGGCGGAAAAACTCCCGCCTTGTCTGAGTTTCTCGGCGAAGTGATCCATGAAAGAAGAGGATCAAGAAAGGGGCCCCTGTTTTTCCGGCGCGATATCTCAGTACGAAAAGGGGGGGCTTGCTGCAACATGGGAGATCTCGCTGGCAGGTGGGAAGCTAGTGGTACAGGGTTGTTGGAAGACTGCGCACCTGAGAAAGGAGCCCTACCGCCACCAGCAAATCCGATTGGGGGAGAGGAGCCAAAGTCCTCCTTCGCCTGCGAAGATCTTGGCGGAAGGAAATTTAGGCTTCTTAGAGAAGGAATCGCAGGAGGGGACACTCGGTCTCCGAAAACCTAAAGGCTGGATCATCTTGTCAGTTTGCTGCGAGGGGGCCGACCATAAAGCTCCGTGCCTTGGAAAGAAAATTAAGCGCAGAAGGGAAAAAAAGGCCTGGGGAGTCGCTCGTTCAAAAAAGTCAGACAGATTCGACTTCCTTCTTGAGTGGGCAGCGCACCATGGCAAAGATAGTGCAGAGCCTTGGCCGGGGTCCACGAAAGTAATAGCGGAAAATCAAAGGAGGAAGGAAACAGGGAATAATTGTCAAAATCCTCTCATATTGGGGTACACGAGGGACTTTCTCCTTAGAAGCGAGTCTCCAGGGGCTGGTGAAAATTCATTCCCCTAAAAAGAACATCCTTTAAGCCGATGCCTAACGTAAAGGATGGTTGTCTCGGAAGGGCTAAAGGCTCCTCTGAAAGATTGACCTGACAACACAAATACCCAATATCGGGTAAACTCGATAGAAGAGGAAAAGAAGAACAAAAGTCCATGAACGTTTGAGAGGAGGGGATGAGTAGCTTATCGGGGGAGCAAACACAAGAGAAATAGTCAGATCAGGCCGAGGGAAAGTCCAGAAGATTCGGTTGAGCTACTTCTACCTGGGGGTGGGTTTTTGGGGAGACCCCTCAATGTGGGGAATGTAATCAACAAAAAGAAGAGGATGAGGGTTTCCCTAACGAAACAAAGTGAGGGGGTAACGAAACAAACAGGGGACGTCGTCGACTGGGGGAAAGGTGGATTGAAACTAGCTTCAAAGAAAATGGGTTTTATGGGGGAGCTTAAACTCATTAGGATCGAACTAAAGGTGGCAGGGGGTGGAATGTCTGGAAGGAGAGAAATTCTTTGAGTAACCAGGGAGGGGGGGGGGAAAATCTTTCAGAAAGAGTCCATGTAGAGCGAGAAAGAGGGGAAGGGGGTGAAGGGGAGGAATCTGCGGGTGGTACTCTTGCCAGACTATCACCCAACCTATCAAAAACCGAGTCTCTACGGCTGAAGGTTTCATAAGATAGTCTGCCGGAGGGGAGATTCCGCACTTTTGGCCTCCTCAGAGAGGGAAAGATTCCTCAGGGGGGCGGTTGTAGAAATGGAGGAGGGCTGCACGGCGGCAAGCTGGGGAGAATAGGAGCGCGCCAGACGGGCAAAGGAAGGCAAAAAAAGAGACTCTTCGAAGGCTTAGCGATCAGGGACTGAAGTCCGCAGCCGGACTAGTAAAAAGACGGGCATCTGGCATCTCGGGGGGCAATTGGCTTTAGGACACTTCAAAGGGGGGATAAGAACAGAGTCCGCAGGTAGATGAATTTACTGCATAATCTAACGGGAGGAGGAAAACTCCTCCTATACTCACCTCCCCTATGAAATTTTCCTAGAAAGCTTATCAGTCAGAGCTGATCATACTTATGCGAGTGACTTGGTTAGGGTGGCCTCATATCTCGGTTCGCAGAGCAAAAGGCTAAAAGCATATCAAATAAGAATCCACTCTGGAAGCAGCCCCCAGAGGGGAAAAGACAAGGTTAGAAAATCTCAAGGGCAACACCCAAGGGACCTTCGTCTTCTCGCCGCGAAGAGGGGGATCACAGAAGACGACAACTGCACTCCTTCTTTCTAAACCGGCTCAAGTCCGAAGAAGGCGCTTCTCTCCTAAGGCACCCCTTCAGTTGCTGCCCAGTTTGCCTCTGGAATAAAAAACAAGCCGAAAGGCGGGGATGGGACACCACAGAAAACCAAAACCCTCTCCTTTTGAGAAGTGGGCGCGGGGGGTAAAGTGGGGCGTGGTCGGCCAAAAAGGACACGAACAAATCAAAAGAGGGTGAACGCGAGTAGAGGAAGCATCGGGAGAACAGGTCTATGTTTTTGATGCGCGTACCTGGACACGGCAGATAGAGGGAAGGGGCCGTTTCATGACGAAGGTCAGGAATCCCCAGGAGTTCGGCACAAGTGGGAAGAAAAAAAGATCGTGCTGCCGGAAAAGGGAGGATATCAAGCCGAGAAAAACGGACGCTGGGAAAGAGTTTTCGTTTATAAACCCATTAGCGGAGAGGCAGAGGAAATTAAGAGACGAAAGCTCAGAGGTAAAGGAAATTGATCCAGAGGGGCCTTGCTTAAGTCACCTCAAAGGGTTCAGCTCACGGGGAAACAATCGTTTCGATGTGATAGAGAAAAAGGGTTTGATTAAACAATACATAGCTTCCGGAGGGGGAGAGGCATCAGGGGTTCAACCTGGGGTGGAAGGGAAGAATTGGTCGGGAGAGGTTTGTAGAGGACGACAATTTGTGGCAGATGTGTGTTTGCTGGAAGGGGATTAATGGGGGAAGCGAGGGGTCTATAAAGCCCTCAGTCAGAGTAATTATTGTAAAAAGGGAGAAGGGATACACTAACCCTACAAGGAGGGGGTTGGTGATGGGGGGGAGGGGCCTATCAACCAAAAGGAAAAACTCTCCGGAAGTCCATATCATGAGTCTAGACGAACAGACTCCTGGGCTGGAAAGAGATCTTGGAAAAGAAACCGATAATAGGGATGGACGGGAAGGTTCGATTATATTTGGAAAGAGTATACCAAAAGGAGGAACATAGAGGGAAGATTTCATCAAATAAAGACAGTCTCGACTACATTTTCATGGAAGGGAACTCAAGATAAGAAAGAAGGGGCCCGCCATGAGATGGTAAGAAAAAGGATATTGAAAAGTGGAAAAAAGACTGTTTGATTCCGCAAAAAAACAAGCCTGAATGGGAGGGGACTTCTCACAGAGTGTAAATGGGACGAAACTGCGTGCGTCGCGCCTAAAAAAAAAGCACGGATGAGTACACAGAAAAAAAAAAAAAGACCTCAAAAGAGGACAGATCGCGCCAAAGAAGAAAAGAAAATGACCCTCTTAACACTCCACCACATGAAAAAGAAGGATTAAACCAACCGTCAGCTCTGCAAAAGAGGGGGTGAGAAACCTCGTTGGAGATGAAACCGGGAGAAATAGGTACAAATAGAAAACGAGCTTGAAAAGAGTTAAGTCAAGCGATGTTTGAAGGGCGCATAGATCAAGAGGGGAAAATGACCGATTGGCGAGTGGAGGCGCGGAGTTGGCACACAACAAAATGGGAGATGCCCTAAAGCCGGGCGAAGAAAGCGATGAAGCAAGGAAGAAAGCAGATGGGGGAGGTACTCAAGGGCCTGTGGATTCTCGCTTGAGACGTCCGAAAAAGCCAGGACTACTGAGGAAAAAAAAAAAGGGGAAGAGGTCAAAGCCAAACTTGGAGAGAACGAAAAAAAAATCGAAGACCAACGCACGGAAAAAAAAGAGGGCGAGTGTGTGGTATGTGTGAATGGGAAAGATTCGTCAGCACTGGGAGGGGAAAACTAAGCCAAGGGGAAGAGCCATCCCGACAAGGGGGGGGGGTATGGAGAAAATCTCAACTTAAAGAAAGAAGGGGGGCAAAATATTAGGGGGGGGCATTAGCAGAGACTTATTTTGGTGCGGGAAGGGGATTCATTGAAGATTAAGAAAGAGGGGGGGGTCAAAAGGGGTTTCCTATTGGCAGAGAAGGGAGACACCGGGGAGACATTCTTGTTGGCGGGCGGGAACATAAGTTTCTGGGGATCATGGGGATTTTTAGTCAGTTAAAAATTTTTGGTTAGGAAGACAACTGCTTAGAGTTGAAAAAAGCCAACCATCAGAACGGATTGCGAAGGAGCGCGAACTCAAAATTCGACCTGCTGGTAGAATATTGTAGTGGGGAGGATTCATCAATAGACAGGAAAGTGGAAGAAGAAACCTTCGGTTGGGAAGAGACCCTCACGACCTTCTGGATCATAAGGGGTTGATTCTTGATAATAAGGGGAACATGAAAGGGCCGAGGAAGAGAGCCTTCTTTCAGGGGGAAGGAAAGAGAGTCTTCCCCAAGGAGATAAAGGGGGAACTTAACAAAAAAGTCTCGAAAAAAAGCTTCGCAGATTCTGCAGAAGCAATGCCTTCTGGGGGGCAGCGCACGCAGGAAAGAAAGAAAAGAAAAAACATCCGGGAAAGGAAGGGCTCACTCATCCGAGAAATCAACAAGCATCACGGAAACAAGACAGATCGAGGCAAGAATGGTAAAGCAACGGAAGACAGGAGAAAATCTGAGTCCGCCTGTAAGAGGCAGAGAGACAATCTGAAGAAATCGTTCTGGTTATAGAATGGCAGAAAGATAGACACCAGAAGAACAAAAATGATTGTTTCCGAGTAAAATTCCAGTCCGAACTCTTAACTAATTCCCTGAACAAAAAACACATAGCGTCCGCCAGAATAGATACATAAACCTCCAAAAGAATAATTCCATGGCCACATTTACGGCGGCCAAAGAAAAAGAAGGAGGGATGACCGAAAAAAAGTTACATCTATGCGAGCAGGGGGGGACAATACAGAAAGATGCGGGGGAACTAACTGGGGTGTGGGGGGGGGGTTTGCTTTTACCCCGGAGGGGGCAGGACATCGAAAAAAGGAGGAGCCTTAAAAGGCCGTAACTACAGTAGGGGGTAAAAATCCAACAAACACAAGAGGAGAAAACACTGTTTCAAGAGAAGGGCTGTATTTAACAATTCCTGAGAAGGCTGGTAAAGAAATTGAGATACTATAATCTCCTCATTCATTCTCTCGCGGAAGGGAGGTATGGGGGGAGGGACTTTATTTTTTAGAGAAGGGGAGAGAGGACAGAAGGGTCTTTTGTTTCAGGAAACGGGAAGGGGAGGGGAGAAAGCTTACAGGGCGAAAAGGAGACGAGCGCAACAGCGGTGCAAGGGTGAATCGGAGAGCTTTCGGGGTGGGAAATGGCGGGAAAAAAGAATCTCAAAAAAAGCAGATTGCTAAGTGAAGCGGAAGCTTCATCTCGTGGGGGGAATAGTGCACGAGGGGGATAGGGAAGATGAAAAAAGGCTGGTACAATGCTACGACCAGGAGGCTTCCTCTTCCTAAGGTGATTCGGGGGGATCTTATGCGTGGCAAGGAAGAATATAGAGGAAATATGGCCCGAGTTGCGCTGCAAAAGAAAGGCAGTTGGGAAGAAAGGTAGGGAGATACTGGAATGAAAGCGAAAGAGGGGCGAATTTTGCGGGGGAAGGCGCTGCGCTAAAGTGTCATCGCAAGACATCGCTGGATTGGGGAGCGGGAGTCGCCGGAGAAAAAAGATGAAAGGGACTAGGGAGGTAGGTCAGCTGTAAGATGCCCCAGCTCACGTCATAGGGGGGGAAGATGAATCAGAAAAAGGAAAAGAAACCAATATCGACCATAAGCATAATATCATTCGACGGAAGACGGAAGATCCTTATTGGGGTCCTTCTTGTTGGTTAACCGTTGAAGAAGGAGGGATCATAAAAAAAAAACAATATAACATTACTCAACCCTCAATGACAAAGATCTATAATAAGTCACCAAACCAATCAGAAAAAAAGAGGATATATCAATAGGAAAAACAAGGAAAAAAAAAGCTTCTCTCAGAAGAAAAGAGGTTGATAAAGGAAAAAGACGACACCAGAAAAATCACGGTCGTAGGCAAAGGGAAAAAAAAAATTCTCGAAGAATGTGCCGAATTTTGGGTTTAGAATTAGAAATACCCACTAAGAAAAAAAAAAACACAAAAAAAAAAAACAAAAAAAAAAAAAAAAAAAAAAAAAAAAAAAAAAGTTACACCCCGCTTAGGTTGAGAACTGGAGGGAAAAATAGCAGTGCTGGAAAGGCGGGGAACACTACCCCACACTCTGGGAAGGATGAACAGGCGTTGAGTCTTCGGAGGACAGTTAGAAAAAAGAATGGGGACACAGGAAAAAACGGTCCTAGGTAAGCTTTGGCGAAGAGCCGCCGCATTGTCCCAAAGGATCCACAGGCTGAGGTGGAAAAAAAAAGATCTGAAAAACCTGCTATATCGGGATGCACGCAATGCTTTGGAGAAATGGACGCTCGGGGGGAAAAAAAAGGAAAAACAACTCTCCAATCGTCAGAGGGAGGGGGGAAAGCTTGATCTAGAAAAAAAAATCGCTGACTTAAAGGGTAAATTTTAAGCGAAGAGTAACGGGCCTCATTTGAAAGAATCTTCAAACGAGGGGGGGAAGTAAAAACGAAAGGGGTCATAGTCTTCAAAAGTGAAAGAATCTGATTGAATGGGAAAAGGGAGGGGCATAATGGGGGGAAGGAACTTTTCTGCTTGTAGAGATATGCCCGAAAAAAGTTTGTCTTGGGGGGGAATCGAGAAGAGTTTCAGAAACTTTAATTGGGGAAATCAAGGGAAGACTCACGACAGCCGTCCGGATTAAGGATTATCAAAGTCCCCCTTCCTGGTTTTTGGGGTGTTCTTGAGAAAAAGGGCCTTAATCTTCAATATCAGGATGACGGGGAATAAAGAGAGGAGTAAGAGAAGCGCGAGGGGGGAAAGCCCCCGGACTGAAAAGGACTTAGTCTGCGAAACGGATCTTTGATGAAAAAAGGACCGCCTCTCTCAAAAAAAAAAAAGGAGGACGGGGAAGAAAAAAGACTCTGTCATCCAAAGCAGAGGGGAACAAAAAAAAAAAAAAACAAAAAAAAAAAAAAAAAAAACCCAACAAAAAAAAAAAAAAGACCGACTTACGTCAATAGGGGGAGGTTTCAGTGCCAGATCGAATCGGGAGGCAAGGCACCGGAAGGGGAGGACAATCCTTATTTTAAGGGAACGTCCTCTTGAGGGGGGGAAGTACCAAAAATCACCCACAGGGTGCCTTTCTGAAAAGGAAAATTGGGTTACGTCTTCTTTACTTCGGGGGGCCGATATCCCTCCAAAAGAGAATAAAGATGGACAGAAAATGGACTAACAAAGGTTAGGGAGGCAGCCTAGCTCAAAGAAGGGGAAAGGGGGGAATGACAATTCTTCAAGGAAACAGTTGAAAGGTGGGCCCATGAGGGGGAGAGAAAAATCCACGGAAGCAAAAGATATTTGTGAAAGAAACCTCTTTTTGTGAGGAGCCCCATGCTCAAAAAAGGGAAGGAAGAGAACCGAAGTAAGGGAATTTAAGCAAGCGAAAACTAGTGGGGCTCATAGATAGGGCCTATTACGATTGGGCGAGGGGGGTATTCGAGGTCAAAAAAAAGGACTGGGAGAGAGGTTCCCTAAGCCTTTCAGGGGGGAGACAGAGGCTAGAAGAAAAAGGCACCGGAGGGGGGCTGTACTACAACTTTCTGGGGAGGGGTAATGAAGAAAAAAAAGCATTACCGTATTCGCCAGGATGGGCTGGTGTTGGGGGGGGGGGGTAGAAAACAATGGACGAATGACGGAAAAAAGGGCTATAAAGAGAGAGTAAGAAGTCCCCGGGGGAACAGGAAAAACTTAAAAGTGAGGGGGGACTTTGGGGAGGGGGGGGCCGCCTTTCGAACTGGCGAGATAAAAGAAGCCTCCCAAATGTAGGGAACGCCCTAAGAGGACATGGGGGAAAACTCTACGAAAAACGGAAGAAAGAAATCAACGGGTCTTCCCCTAAAAGGAATAGAGGGAGAGAACCGAAGATTCGTTTTCGAAGGTAGAGTTATCCCACGAAGGAAGATCTGGCTCGAAGAATAAAACATGGTTGGGTGGGGGGGACGCTATGAGAAAAATTTTTCTGCATGTGGCTTGAAAAGTTGGATATGCGAGCGGAAATCTTGTTCGTGGGGGGAGTCCTGTGGTTCGTGTTGTGGGAGGGGCCCTGCGGAAGTTCTGAGCCAGGGGTTCCATCAGGACGCCGGATTGGCAGAATCTCTCACAAAAGAAGGTATAGACTGCTGTCGCAGGGGGAGGGTTGGAGTTAACACGACGCTTCCGGGGCCCTCTTCGGGGAAGAGAAAGCCGACCGAAGAAAATTCACCTGCTGGGAGGGGAGGACTGGCAGAAAGGTGCGAATAGACCTTCTCAGGCTTCGGGGACACAGGAGCGTGAAAAACAGCAATTCGCAAAATTCGGGGAAAACAGGAGAGAGGGACATAGAGCCCAAGGAGGGAGGTGCAAGGAGGCGCAGCATTGCCTATTCAGAAAGATTGCGAACGGCAAAAGGGGGGGAACCGCATCACCTGCGTAATGGAAACAGATCTGCGGCAGCAAAGGGGAAAGCCACTTAATAGAGCGCGATGAGGAAGGATAAATGCCAGGGGGAGCGCGTCAAGCTGCAGGTGGGGGAGGGGGGGGGGGGGGGGGGGGGGGGGGGCTGAAAGAGGTTCTGCCCCTTTTCATGCACAGAAAACCCGCAAATGGGGGAAAAGAAAAAATGAGGCCCCGGGATGGTTTCTCTCGCGGAGAAGGATCCAACACTCCCCTGACTAATGGAAAGAAAAAAACCGAAAAAGACGTCCTCAAAAAAAAAGAATAATCTCTCTAAAATAACAGAAGAACAATTCACAAAAGGGAAAAAAACCTATTTTCGGAGAAAGAGAGGAATGAGTATACCATAAAGCAACCCAGAGAAGGGAGGGCAGGAATTTTTTTCAATAAGGTGCACAAAGGGTCCGCGAGAAGTGTTTTTTGGGGGGACCTCAATTGGTAGTAAAGTACAAAGAGAAAACCCCAAAGAGGAAAGAGATGTCCCGAAAGGGGGAGGGGGGGTCACCAAGAAACCCAGGTGAGCGTGAAAGGGGAAAACGCATCTTGCGGGGGTGAAAATGAGGAGGGAAGGTAGGGGGGGGGAAAACAGATTAACTTAAAGAATTCTAGAAAATCGAAAGGGAATTATTTTGGGATGGGGGGGGGGAGAAATTGAGGGGGTTACCGCTATGGGGGGAAGGGGTGGTCAGGTTCAGAGGGAAGAGGAGGGAGCCAGTGCAGGAAGAGAGTAATTCACTTCTGGGGGGATTAACCCGAAAGGACCCTAAGATCACCAGACGCGGATATAAAGAGGGGCGCTCGAAGAAGGAGGCGGCATATCGAAGATTCCGAAAGGGAAAAACCCTGCTGGACGGGGCCGCTATCTGTCTGGAGTAACGCATTTCGGTTGAAAAGGAGGATCGGTGGATGGAAAAAGAGAAGGCTGCCATAGGGGCTGAATATGGCCCAGGGGAGGGGCTGCCAGAGAAAAGTTGTCGGAGGTAGGAAGAGCTGACGAAGGGGGAGGGGGTCCAGCTGCCTCTCTGGGGTCCATGGGCAGCAGGAGCAGGGGGGGAAAGGACAAGTGTCTGTACGGAAAAAAAGAGAACAAGAGAGAGCCGAAAAGAGGTCGCGGAGAAAGAGGGCTATAGAACGGAGAGAGATAAGAAAAAAGGGTCACAAAAAGAGTCGACCAGAGGTCGGGAGGACAGGGAGGAAGAGGGAAAAGACGAGGAAGGGGAACCAGTGGAGAGCATTTCGCGGGGAACCAAAACTTACGCAACACTCAATAGGGGAAAGGATATCCGCATGGTTTGAGAAAAAAGAGAGTCAAGAGAGGTATAGTATCCGCTAAGGAAAAAACAATGGGGAAAAGAGGGTCGTCTCCTCTCTTGAAAAGGGGTCAAGACAAGAGGCATCAAAGCAAGATCCTCCTAAGAAGCAGGGAAATTCTCTTTCTTAAGGGGAACCCTGAGTTTTCTTACGGGAAAGTAGAGTACCATACACCTGATCCGGCATCCTAGCGTTGGGAAAAGAGGGGCTGGGGGGAATGCTGAAGAGGAACCACAGGGGAAAAAAAATCCAACCCCTCTGGGGAACAGGGGGGCGTGGCATGCAAGAATTCGGAGTCTTCGATCAGGCCGTGACACTTTTGGGGGAGAGGCAGAGGGAACCGAAACAATGGGAAAGCGGGATAAGAATGCCGATTTCCCGCGAAGACACATGGATTGGAAAAAACCATATCGGCTGAAAAAGAAGGAGGTGAAAGGTCTCAACGCGCAAGGAATTAGACAGGATCCATATCGTAGGGACCCCTCCCGTCGCAGGAAAACGAGGGGACAATCGGAAGGGACAACTCTTGATCTATGAAAGGGGGAAAAATCGCTGTACTTAAGAAAGAACGGGGGGGTGGAGAGAGGTTTATAGGGGAAGGTTCGCATGTGAGGCGATAAAAACTATGGGGGGAAAAACAAAATATCTTTAGAGAGGAAGGATTAGAAGAAAAACTTGGGGGGGGTCAACCGGGGAGGGAAGGTGAAGAATTTTTAGGAAGTTCAACGCTATCTGCCGAAATTTGGAGCTGGGTGGGAAGAGTTAGTAATGCGAAGTTGTGAGGGCTGAGGCGAACGACAAAAGGAATTCCTTATTACGGGGAAAGGAACGAACCGAAACCCGGCTTGTTGTGGGAAACGGGGTTTTGTCAGGGGCGGCAAGCAGGGAGAGATGCTCGCGAGAAGCCGGTGCGGGAGGGGTTCCGAGATTGACGAGAGGCCGGGGAAGGTATTAAGAAAGAAAAACGGTTCGCTG
>Ga0179593_1244228_pt1 | contig 11463 bp, 17 predicted proteins | sample CZODoug2_1_08_16_FD_185931 | JGI IMG/M metagenome (GOLD analysis project Ga0179593, IMG submission 185931) | Vadose zone soil fungal communities from Angelo Coast Range Reserve, California, USA - CZODoug2_1_08_16fungal (PacBio error correction) | ecosystem: Environmental > Terrestrial > Soil >...
GCCCGAAAAGGACAAACGGAAAATGTGATTGGAAAAAAAACGGACGGGGTGGGAACTGCACAAAGTGGGGGAAGAGATAACGGGGGGGTGGGAAAGGTAAGGAAAGGGGGTGGTCGGCAGGGCCAAAGAAAAGGCGGTTGGAACCGGGGGGAAAAAAAAATTGGGAACGTTGGGGAACGAATAGGCGGGGTAAAGAAAACAATCTCGTAAAGGGAAGAAGGGGAAGAACGAAAGGGCTGGGTCTGGTAGGGAATGCATTACGGGCAGTGGAAAGTGGGACGAAACAGATGCCAATCCCAGGGAAACAAAGATGGAAAAAGGCCACTGGTCAGAGGGGGGTTTGGGGAAACCAGACAACCAAAAAGGGATAAGGGGGGCAAAAGAGGGGATCAAGACTCGAAAGCATTTGTAAAATGGTTGTCAGGATTGACAAGGGGAAAATCCCAAAGAAGTGAAATGGCAAAGGGACAGGAGGGCACGGATGTGAAAAAAATGGAAGCTGTCCAGAAGGGACCAAGCCAAAGAAAGGATGAAAAGACAAACACAAATAAAAAGAGACTGGGGTTGGAAGTAGGGGGGGGAAAAGCAGCTGAAAATACAAAAGGGTAAGAAAAAAAAGGTTCGAAGGAAGGGAAAAAGCCAAGTCGGTTTGAGGGGTGAGGGGTTGGGAACCATTGTCAAAACAAAAAAAAAACGGGGTTTAAATTTAGCACACAGAAAGAAAGACAAAACATTTGAGGGGAACGCAACTGGTAAGGCAAGAAAAGTCTGGGAAAGCTTCAAAAAAACAAAAAAGTTACAGGGAGTTCGGCCACAGGGAGGGAAAATGAAGAAAACCTGAAAAAGGGCGGACGCAAAAAAAGGTAGACGGAGTATGTTAAGTAGGGAAAGGTTGGACGAAAAAAGTCACCCAAACGTGCCAAAACAAGGACAGTTACAAAAAAAATCAAGGAGAGGAGCGGGAGGCAGGGATAAAAAAGCAAGAACTTAAGACAAGAAAGGTGGGTAAGAAAGTCATGCACGCATTTAGCAAAACACTTCCAGGGGGGGTGGTCCGGGGCGGGTTGTGGGGGGGGTAGGGCGGGAGCTGCTAGGCCGAAACCAACCCCCCCACGAAAAGAAAAGAAGCAAATCCCAGGAAATGCTGACGTGCAATAAAAAGGAAATATCTAGATGAACACAACAAAAAAAAGGTAGTCGGAGTAAAGAGATCGGGGGAAAAGGAGATATTTGGGGTGTAAGGGCCTTTGCAACGTAATCAAGGTAAACCCGGGCTTGGCAGGGACAGGGTCTTCTTTAAAAACGGTGGAGGGGAAGAAATAGACAGGACGGCAGAACGAAAACAAGGACAAAAGGAGTTGGAAAAAACCGGAGTCATCTCTTCTCCTTTTGGACCAAAAAAAGAGATTAAGAAAATAAAGTGGGATGGGGGGGACGTTTTTTAAAACCCGGTTCGCTGAAAATCTACACAGAGTGAAGGAAGGGGTGGTGGGGGTGCTTTGGGTTAACTGTAAGGGGAAAAAAGGGGGGGGTGGGGAGGGACACAACGTCCATAGAGAAAAAGACTAGAAGGAAGGGGAGCTTGAGGAAGGGCAAAGTGCCCTGCCCGTTTATCAAAAAAGAGTAATCAAGAATGGGGAAAGGGAATAAATGGAGTTGGTGGGTGGTGGGGGGAAGAACATGGCAGAACTGCCTTGGGGAGGGGGGTCGCAAAAGGTTTGCCTGGAAGTGGGAGGGGATTGGTTCAAAAACCCGGGAGCCACCCCTCAAAAAAGAAAAAGAATTGGGGGATGCATGAAGAATCTAAAAGGGGGTTTATTTGAACCGGCAAACAGGATAAATGCTGTAACCAAAAAAAATCCACACCTAAAAACCAAGGGCATGCTGACATGGGAGGAGTAAAAGGGTTGGCAAGGGGTAATCTCAATTAAACTGCCAAGGGAGGGGGACCATCCCAAATCAAGGAAATCACAGAATGATTTTCCAAAATAAAAAACAACACGGAGAGGTGCATACCCGGGTTTCAAAAAGGGGACCCAGGTCCAGACTAACCGAGATGGGAGGGATAGAAGGTTGTTTGCACGGGAAAAGGAAGTGGGGTGATTGTAAACTGCGAAGAGGGCCGGCGTGACATAAAAAAAAAGTTGGTTCAAAGGGGTAATGGCTTTTGTTAGGACATAAAGAAGCACTAAATTCAAAAGGAAGGAAGACGGGATTCTGTGTGAAAACCCTTTGAAAACTGAAAAAACTAATAAAAGATGTGGGGGGGGTTTGTCTCAGAAAAACCACCGCAGAGAGAAGTTCACGTTAACACAATGGAGAAAAAAGACAGCAGGGCAGGGAAGGAGCTGGCCAGCACGGGGTAACCTCATGAAAACCGGGTGGAAAACCACCACATATAGATTGAGCAGATGAGCCGTTAGAGAGGACCCATTTAACCAGACGGGCCAAAACCGGAAAACCGAAGTCGGGTTTGTTAAGGGAACAGAGGGAAAAAGAGGGGGGGGGGAAAGAAAAGAATAGTCGGGGGGAAAATGGCACGTAAGGCCGCTGGAAAAGTCGGGAAAAAAGGGAATCTACGAGAAAGAGGGAAGGTTCGGGGGATGGGACAAAAGGGTTGGGCGGGGGGAGGGGAGGGGGGGGGGACAGGGGTAGTTCCAATGGGGGGATTTGGGCAGAAAGGGAAAAGTACCGAAGAGAACTTCAAGGAAAAAATGGGGGAAGGGTAAAAGGGGAATTTCCTTAACCTCACGCAGAAAATGGGGTTTGTTCGCCAAAAGTGTCGTTGAGAAACGTCCAAAGACACAGGAAGAACTCCCTCGGGAACCTTAGAAAGCGGGCACAAAAAAGCGGCCCCATAACGGTAGGGTGAAGATGCGATGCGTAACTTGATAAACTGACTTGCAGGTGTCATGGGAAACGGACGGGGGTAAAAAGGAAAGCTGGCTGAAAAGGAAAAATCGACAGAACGGGTGCCGTGGGGCAAAGATAAACCTGGACGAATACAGCCGCCACTGGCACAATTAGGGGGGGGAGTGTGACATAGGGAAAAAAACCGGATGCAATTGGGGGGGGGGCAAATGAACACAGGTACGGAAAAATAGGGATGGGTGGTGAAGGTGTGCGAAAAACCGACAAGAAACATTCAAAGGGAAAACGGAGTAAGGTCTGGGCCATGTACAAAGGCAGGAAACGAAACGCAGAACCTGCCCAACAGAAACAAAAAAGGAGGGATGCGATAATGTCGAACAGTCAAGAAGAGAGGGAGACAGAAAAAACTAAAGGGCAGAAAGGAGGGGATTAAATCTTGGGTAGGGGGGGAAGGGCAAAAGTAACTTAAAAAGGGGGAAAAGCGGGAAGGGGAAGGGGTCGGTGATGAACGAACAAAAAAGGTGGGGGGGGTTCACAAAAAAAAAAAAGCAGTTATCCAAGGATGGATCCCACCCGTAATGGACCGGGGTAAAAGGGGAGTTTCAGGCCGAAAGGCAGAGAAGAGGGGAATGACTCGGACAGGCTGGCAAACTTATAACTAAAAAAAAGAAGTGGGGACAGCACCTGGTGGGTAGGGGGGGTCCAATCAGGGAGGAGATCTGGAAAAAAAATGGGTGAGAAAACTGGTTTTGGTGGGGTTGGGGGCAACACGAAGGGAAGTACTGGGTCTCGGGAATGGGGTAAAAATCCTTGGGGTTTGTGAAGCCAACTTTGGACCAAGACGGAAAAACAAATGGCACAGAGCGAGGAAAGAGAAGGGACCTGACGCAAGGGGATGTCAACGTCCACAGGGGAAGCTGGACAATGGGACGACACCCAGGAAAAAAAAATGTGAACATAACCAGACAAGCCAATCCCCAATCGCAAAGGAAAAAAAAGTGAAACCGGAAACATTGGGGGAACTAAGAATGATGTGTACTAAAAAGGGGGACCCCGCAACGAAGAACCACTGCGCGTAAATAGGGGAAAAATCAGTGTCTGAAAAGGACAAGAACGTGGGGTAAAAGGGAGCACCAAGCCGTGCTTGTGCTTTGAGTGTAATGCAGCGAGCCATGGTTCAAATTGGGTTCTGAGGGTGCCGCGAAAAGGGGCAGAACGCAAGGAACCCGCGTCAAAGGGAGGGGGGAAGAAAAATAGCATCGAACCGTTGGGAAGTGGAATAAGAAAAAACAGAAACAGTCCGGGACGGTTTGAAGAAATAATCACAAAAGATAAAAAAAATGTTGACTCCGAATCGAGAAAAGGAAAGGGGGTTGGGCGTCGGAAAGCAATCTGGAGGGAAAACTTTCTGAAAGGCGAAGAAAAAAACGAATCGCAACATCACATGAACATGGGCTTACACAGCAAAAAGAGGGAGGGAAAAAACAAGAAATGCCCGCACCACAAACGGGGGGGGGGGACTTGCCGACGGGGGCTTGACAGGGGCAATGCATCGTTGGACCACCAAGAATGAACAATGTCTCGGGGGCACAAGCCAGATAAGAAGGTCGGAAACAAATCCAGGGGCACAGGAGCCCCACTGGGAGAAACGCCAACCCGAAAAAAAAAATAACAGAAGGATTTTTACCAATCAGGGGGGGGGGCGGAAACCCCGGCGTTCAACTTGACAATGATCCAAAAAGACATCAGAACTCAAAACCACACACACACACGGAGTTGAAGGAATAAGAGAAAAAAAAAAATCCGGGGCTGGATAATAAAAGGGGACGGCCAGGTGGGTCGCTGTCTCCAGGGGTCCACCCGATTAAAATAGTGTAGCTTGTGCAAAAACCTCAGGGGGGGTCTAAGGGACAAACGGAGGTGGGACTACGAGTAGGGGCTGGTGTGGGCCGGTGACAAAAAAAAAAAACCGCAAAAAAGAGAATGTTGAATCTTGTGAAAAAAAGATGGAAGGGCAAACAGGGGGACAAGAGTACAGAATTGGGCACCACTTGCAAGCCATGGCGTGGGGAAAGGGGTAAAAGGAGGGGTTTTCCGAAGAAACAAAAAATCTCCTCGGGTGCATGAAGCCCGGTGAGATGGAGGAACCGGGCAAACGGTCGGAAACCTGGTTCAGGTCACTGGAGCCCAGGGGCACGCGCAAGGGGAGAAGTGCACAAAAGATGAATCCGGGGCAAAGAACAACGCTGCTGAGAAGGGAAAGGAAAAATCCGGTGATCAGTGTGAGAAGTTTAGAAAAAAAAAAAACCAGAACTGGCACCGGAAGAACCCAGCACGAAAAACACGCGAGAGGGGGGGGGGGATCTGCCTTTGGGGCATGTAAAATGGTGGGTGAAAAAGAGGGATGTCGCGGTTGCGGGGTGGTCTGACTTGCCACGGAGGGAAAAACTAGAGCATCGGAAAAAAAGAAAAGGGACGAAAAAAACAGGGCGGGAAGATTGCAATTTCACGAAGACGAAAAAGGGCGGGACGGGTGGGCGGAAGACAGTGCTTGGGCCGCAAGGAACGTGAGAAACAGACGCAGGGGAGGGAAAGTGTGATCTCGCGACAAATGGACACGGCCTCGGTTGGGGAGCCACAAGCATGCTTGGGGACACTTAGAGGGAAACCAGATTGGGGGGGGGTGAAAAGTAAGATAGAAAGTCGCAATAATGCTGGTAAAGGGTTTGAGGCATGGTGGAGGGAAGGGAGAAAAAAGGGGGTTGTTTGGGCGTTTGGGGGGGGGGCGATCGAAGGTCAGACACACCTTGAGGGGGGGAAAACAAAGCATTCTTCGATGGGGGGCTCAAAGAGATGAAAGACATTATTGGTTGCAACTGTGGACTCAGGAGGTGAAAGGGGAAGTTGGGCACGTGGGGCACATGTGGTGACAAGAGACATCAGGGGATCTAAGGTTGTGAAGGGCCCAGACAAGAAAGGGGGGCAAAGGAAAAGATGGGCAAGCGAGGTGGTGGTACCCGAAGGATGAAATGTGCGGGAAGAAGGTAACTGTGCAGGGTGCAGGAAAAAGAGGGAGGGTGTTGGGGAGCTGTGGACGGCGGGGGATCAGCAAACAAGAGATGTGGTGCCGCACATGGGGCTGAACAAGAAAGAGTTATGGGAAAAAGGAGGTTTGTACCGGGGAGCCATGAAAAAAGGCATCGGGATTAATTCTGGTTTAGGGCGTGCGGTTTGAAAGAAAAAGGTGAAGGGGGGTATGGCGGGGGGAGGAGGTGGTGAAAGCGCTGGGAAGAAGAGAAGGGAAAAAAAAGTTCCAAGGTCGGGAACACCAAATAACGAAAAAGCGTAACTGGGCTGGGCTCCATGTGCAAAGAGGAGCGAAAGCAGGAGAGTCAGAGGCAAAAGGTAGAAGGGAGAGGCGAAAACGAGGGAAGGGTATACACCCAACTGAAGGAACCCTAGAAGCGATTCAAGGACTGGAAAGTAGCAAATGAGTGCAGGGGGTAACTGCAAAGTTCTGAGGCGAGTATGCAAGAGGTAGAGAGTGAAAGTACAGCCGCGAGTCAGGGAGGATTAGGTAGAATGAATTGAGTAAAAAGGAACATAGTGAGCGGATCATTGCTGACGACAGACACAGGCAAGTGTGAAAGAAGGAAAGAAGGTGTGGGAAAGAGAGGCAAGGACAAAACATCCTGAGTATCGGAAGGGGAGGGGACCAATTTCCCAAAATGCCGACCAGGTAAATGGACTGCAGTGTTATACAAAAAGGTAACGCTTAGTTGGAAAAGGGGGTATTGGAGGGGGAAGGCATCTGCCAAGAACTGGGGGACCTGTAGGACGTCCTGTTGAGGGGGAAAGCAACGCCATACAGAGGCTAGAAGGGGCAAGGCAAACGTTCAGAAGAAAAGACTCGTGGAGGGAGAGGGCAGGTGATAAGGGGGGTAACCAAGCGAAAAGGGGGGGGGGTGGGCAAAGAGATAGTTTCGTAGATACGTAACAGAAGGCTGACGAAAGACAGAGGGCAAGCGAAAGCTACGGGGGGGGGCGATATGCCGGAACGCCAGAGGAAGGTTTAGAAGATTCGTGGGGAGGAAGTTTCAATCGAAGAAAATGGCCTGTGGTGTAAAAAAGGCGAGAGAGAAGAAAGACCGAGATAGGAGAAATGGGGGAAAAAAGGTCAAGAAATCACCCATGGGGGGGACGTTTGCATTCACCTGAGTGGGTCGAGGTGGAATTGAAGACGCCAAAAAAAAGCAGAACCTTTTGAAACCCAAAGGGCGAATGATAGATCGTAGACTGTAATCCCTGGGGACCCCCACACGAGACTGGTGCACACGGTAGCAATGGGAGCTGAGAACCAGGGATGGGCAAACGCAACTCGATTAAAAGAGAATTACTTGGTGTCACATGGACCCTTGGGACAACAATGAAATAGAAGGTATGCTGCAAGAACCAACCTTGGAATAAAAAAAGGGAAAGAGACAAAGGTCATTGGGGGGGGGCCTGCAAAGGGATATATACGAGTCAAGAAAGAGAAACCTTGAGGGAAAAAATAGACCGGTGGTCTGAGTGAAAAAAAAACGAAAAAAAGGCCTCATCACTCAAGGGAAGGTGGGGAAAAATGCAAACACACAGAAAAAAAAAAATGGGGGGACGACGGGGTCAATGGGATTGAACTGTCAATTCGGGAGTGGTAGAAAAGGGAAGTAGAAAACAAGGAAGACAACAAAGAACATCCGAAGCAGGGTAAAAAATGGCTGAGTAGTAGTAAAGGCGGGGGGGAGGAGGGGACCGCGGAATACGAAAAAAGTAAAAAAAGGCGAATATGGATAACTCGAAGGAGAGCTGCAACATCGGAGAAGGGGCGAGATAAGGGCAGGAAGGGGGGAATCCACAAAAGAGGCACAAAAAATGGAAGCATACGGGAGAGCAGATCGTGAAGGAAAACACTCAAACAAGGGAGATCCTAATGAAAAAGACTCACGCGGTAAGGTGCAACATGAGAGAAGTACAGCTACGGGGGTTTAGGAAGGTTGGAAAGTTGACAGCGAGAAGGATCAACGCTATCAAAAAGAGATTATAAATAGGAAAGGAAAGAGTGGGCAATAACTGTGAGGCAAGGAAAATGTGAAAAAGTACAACGTAGCTCGAAGATTCCTTCTGAAGGTTAAAAGGGGGGTGAAACGAGGGTTCGTATAAAAAGATGCAAGCGGAAAAAGTCTACAAAAGAAGCATGAGAAATGGACCGAAAAAAAGCTTCGACTCTTTTTACTGTAAAAAACTACATACAAGTTGCAGACACATAATGCAAACTAGTGACACCCCACATATATAACGGAATGAGGAGTCGTGTGCGGAGGTGGTGGGCGAAAGGAATCTATGGGGTGCGGAAAGATGGGGAGTGAGGAATAAGTCCATGGAGGGGTGCAAAAAACGGGGGGGTGGGGTCTTCGGGCGGGGAGGGCGGAGGGATGGGGGGGGGTGAGGTGCGAGAGAACATGAGGCAGTGAAGAGAAACAAGGAAACAAGCAAGGAAACCCAACCGGGCTCTGGGGCACAAAGATACTGGAAGCGGGTAGGAAATCGTCACGAAGGCAAAAACAGCATGAAGGGAACCTGGTGGCGCTTGAAAGGGGGGCTAACAGGACTTAGGGATCAAGAAAGCTCTGCGTGGAGGGATAGCATTTAAAGTAAAGACATAGTTACGACGCGCTATCTATTACGTAGGGGATTACATAAATACGAAGAACAAGGAAAGGAGGTCAAAAAACAACCCCGTAGATGTGTGTCGATTTAGCTGAAAAGCCACGGGGACTAGATACCGGGGGAAGTGATTTCGCCGCGCATACAGGGAAGGCTTGGAACAAAAAAAAAAACCTAAAGGAAAGGAAAGAATTGTTGCGGAAGACTGAGACAGGCCCCAGAAACGAGGAAAGGATCTTACAAAAAGGTTGTGTGACTAAATAGATATCTACGCTTCAAACAGGGGTAGGGGAGGCAGGTCCGACCCTAAAAGCACGGAGGAAAGAGAGACTTCATCGCCCGGGACTGTGAACGAGAAAAATCAAAACTGGGGGCACAGACCGGAAACGGAGTGTACCCAGGAAAGACAGCCGGGCAACACCAAATTCCTATGGCAAAAAGCGGTAAAGGGACAGTACCATAATAAAGTAATTCTAAGCAATAATTTGACAGACAGACAGGAAATGGGTTTAGTGGGGGGGGCGAAAACTTACGGTAGCAAAGATGGATGAAGCCGAAAGTCGTCTTGGTCAGCAAATAGACAATGGCGGGAAGTCCGTCCAACGGGGATTGTTACAGCCGGCGGAACTCGCAACAACGACGTAATTAACCCTTTCTCAAACCCCGAACTAAATGTTCGGGAGTTGTGGGAAAGCCTACAAAATGAAAGGAAGTCAGGAGAACAGTAAGGAGAGACGCTCGTCTTCAAGGGCAACTAAGGCTTGAAAGCTGATAGGTCAAAAAGAACCAATACAGGAGGAGGATTAGAGGGACGAAATCATTAAAGTAATTGTTTCTGACATCCGAAAGCGTGAGGAAATCAACAGAAAAAAAGGGTAGAAAGCTGGAAAGGAAGCCGCACCAGCTGGGCGGAAGGTCTCCAAAGGCTGCAAAAACGCAAAGGCAGATAATCAAGGGAGAAAAAGGGGAACATGAAAAGTGGCGTTGGACAAGAGTCACAGGCGGCATAAGGTGAGGTCTGGGAGGAAAGAAACCTCAGAACCAGGGAAAGGAAGATCGGCTATAGGAACTTAACAGGAAAGAAAACCGGGATGCACCTCGGCAAAATAAATGGCCAGTTATTGGGGCAAGAACCAAATACAAAAAAAACTCGTAAACACAATTCGAAAGGATACTCCTATTCGAGACTTCAAATGGGATGGTATGAAATCTAAAGAAGGACCCTTACCTACAGAGGGGACATCAGTACAAGGGCAGGGAAGTAAGTAAGGCCTTAAAAGGAGGATACTGGTAAATGTATAAAAAAAGGCAGACAATTGGACTGGACTGGAAATACAAAAAAAATAAGCGAAAAAAGTTGGGAACGGGCCGGACTTCATCCATAAAAGTCTAATAAAAACCCATCACCTGGAATGATAAAAGGCAAGTTTTATAGCGGGATCGGAAAAAGCGGGGTAGGGAACTGGGACACCACGTAAAGCAAAATGGGAAACCTTTTCCCAATACGAACTAGAGGAAACTTAAACAGATCGCCGAAGAGGGAGATGCGGAAGCTGGGGATGATTAAACACCACTTTCAACAGGCTGGGGCGGTTCGGAAATCTACGGGAGAAGAAAGCAATCTGGGGGGGGAGAATCAAAAGACCTATCCAACCTATCAACTCGGGAAAAGGGGGTTAACCTAGAAACAAACGACGAAAAGGGTTAACGACTTCAGGACGCCTCATATATAGGGGAAGGGACTGCGTTCTTCAGCAAAGGAGTCTCAGAAAATACACAGGGGGAAGGAGTTATCATTGCTGGAAGAAGGGGACCTGACACGAGATAAGGGGGGCGCGCGGAAGCAGGGTAAAACACTGAGAGAGTTGTGGGCGAGGGAATTGAAAAACAAGGGGTTGGGTGTGCTGGAGAGTGAATAGAACCCATCTTGGACGGGGTGCAGTTGTCATCAGAGAGATGTAATTCACTCAGGCCAAAAGCCGGACCTGGGTTGTAAGAAAGATCCAGAGGAAGAAAAAAATACCTTCTTCGTCATCGCTAGGGAAAGCACAAGTATGATACTTGTCGCAAGTTCTTGAGAAGTTTGAAGGGGGTAGGAGGGTGGAAGTGAGTTCCGAAGGGATGGGGGGACTAAGTAAATTTCAAAAGATCACGAGGATCAAGTGTTTTCCGGGTAGGGTGGCTCATTTGGATCGGGAAGTAGGAAGCCGTAATGGCGCTAAGGGGGTTAGATGAAAAACAGCAATCAAGGGTAAGGTGTCAGCCTTGAGTTGGAAATTAAAAATCATCCTAGATTTTCAAGAGATACCTGAAAAGGAGACGTATGTAGATCATGGAAGAAGGGGGGTGGGGTCGAGGGATAGAGGGAGGGGCTCCCGCAAGCATGCAATCGCATATTATTCTAATAGAACTGTAGGGGTGTCGAGTTTGGGTTTGGGTGTAGGTTGGCCGGGGTGGAAAGACTTGACGAGACCTGTTGGGGGGTGAATATGAAATCCATGGATCATTGAAGACAAGGACGAATCGTCAGCGGATCGGGGGGTCATTTGGTAAGTGGGGTTATTTGTATGGGTAATCCGCAACGTTAACAGGATACGACTGGGGGGAGAGGTGTGGTGCCCAATAAATCTGGGGAAGTGTCCGACGAAACGTTAGGCTGTTTCAGGGGGAGCCGTTTGCGACTTTTCCCGCGCTTGGGGGGGGGTGTTCTGAGGTTTTAAGGCGGAGGGGGGGTGGGTGATGGTAACTGCATGCAGGCAAAAGGCCGTTATTTAAAAAGCACAAGGAAAGTCCTTCGGATACCGGAGGTCGATCGCCGCCCGTGAGCATGCGGTGGAAGTTGGAAAGCAAACCCGGCGTTGGTGACACTGCAAAGCAAAGGGGGAGCAG
>Ga0179593_1339960_pt1 | contig 11463 bp, 22 predicted proteins | sample CZODoug2_1_08_16_FD_185931 | JGI IMG/M metagenome (GOLD analysis project Ga0179593, IMG submission 185931) | Vadose zone soil fungal communities from Angelo Coast Range Reserve, California, USA - CZODoug2_1_08_16fungal (PacBio error correction) | ecosystem: Environmental > Terrestrial > Soil >...
ATGGATGATCAAAGTTGACAATCCGACCGACGCGGGTCAAAAAAAAAAGTAGGATCGATGGCCCGGGGTGGTGTCCGAGTATGGGTCGAAGAGGGAGACGGCGCAAAGGGGTGGAGGAAACCTACCCGTAGCGGAGCGGGGGGGGGGGGGGAAAGGGGACGGGGTTCAAACTATGCATCCAGCTTTCACATGAAGGGTCTCTAGGAAGAAATCTCCGGGGGGGGGGGGTTGGAGGGAAAAAGGGGGACTAGGCGTAGAAGCCACACACGGACAACGAGGCCGAAGATCCTGAAAGGGGCGCTGAAAAGTGAGTCCTGAGTAAAGCAAAAAACAAAACCCTACAAGAGAGTCGCAGGGAGGGCTGTCACCAGGAGGAGAAAGGGCGGGACTGTGAAGCTAACGATAGGTGGAGTAAAAATAGGGTCCCTGCTTGTCACCAAGAAAAAAAGCTTACGAAAGAAGTCCCGAAGAAAAAGGGGTTTGAAAAGGAGGGGGAGCAGAAAGGAGGGGGGAAAAGGAAAAACCGAAAAGGACTGCGACGAGGATGATGGTGGGTGGTGAGAAGGAGGCGGAACTGGGGACCTCAACCAAGTTCCATGCTAGGGAGTTGGTAACAAGGGGAGGGGGGGAACTCAGGTGGAAGAGACGAGTCACCAGAGGAACGCAAGGCGATCAGAATGCGACCAGGTCCTGCGCTCCAGGGAAAAAAAGCGGAACATCAGATTGGGAACAGAAAAGACGAAAAGACCAAGAGGGGAAGGTGGGAACTTGAGAAAGGGGAGGGAGATAAGGAGGGATCAGGAACCCGTCGCGAAAAAATACACTGCTTTGATCAACGAACCAATTGAAGACAGCCACATATAAAGCAAGCCAAGGGGGAAAGGAGGGGAGAGCATTGGGGGAGCAAAGCCTACCGGCGAGAAAGAAAAAAGGAATATGTCAAAAAAAAATGTGACCGTAATCTAAAAAAGGAATAAAAGAAAAATGAAAGGGGGAAAACAAATTTCAATCCGCGGCAAATTGCCCGTCAACCTTTAAACTCCGGACAAACAATATCGAAGAAGCGGGGGGCGGGAAAAAAAAGAGAGAAGGACCCAGGAGGGAAGCAAAATGCTAAATCCTGAAAAACGCAGGCGCAAAAAATGAAAACGCCTCTAAAAAAGATCGCTGGTATTGAGGTAGAACGAAGAAGTGGAGAGAAAAGGGCAAAAGGAATGGGGTCAAATGGAGGATCACGTCAAATGAAGACGGAAAGTCGAACCCACTCTCACAAAAAGACACAAGGAGATGCAGATGACGAGGGGGGAAAAGGGGGAAAAGGGGTGGCCAAAGGAACTAAAAAATCCGAGAGGCAGCGGTTCCCGGGGTGGAAGGGACGGTGTTTTCGCACCGGGGAAAAGAAAACTGAAAGGACACCCTCGACGACAAAGACGGGGAGTCTTTCGGATACCTGCAAATGCAAACTCCCATCAATCCATGAAACCCTGTTCGGGCCGAAGACAAAAAAGAGGAAAAGGATGAAAAATAAGTCGGGAGGAGGGGGGGCAAGAGGCTCTTCAACGGCACTATTGAAATAAAAATACTTACGTCCCGAGGAAATCAACCCACGGTCAAACAAAAAAAAAAAAAAAAAAAAAAAAAAAAAAAAAAAAAAAATGGTTGCCCCCAAAGGGGTCTATCTTAGCCGAACCAAAAAGGGGGGAGGAGCATCGGGATAATACAAGGGAGAAAAAGGCGAGGGAAAGAGGGGACAAGTCTAAATAGGGGGGGAAGCGGGAAATGACCATCAAAACCTCAAACCTGTAGGAGAAAGGAACTAAAGAAAGGGACTAACTCCAGGGGGGGACAAGGAGGACCCCCTAGGGGGGAAACAGCTCATAAACGACCAATGAAACATGGGGTTTGAAACGGGTTTGCGACCGAGGGGACGGTATCCTTGAGAGGAGGAGGAAGGAAGGAGGGGGAAAACCAGGCGGAGAAATGACAGGACGGGCCCTTACCCCTATTGGTGGGGACAAAAAATCGCCGCCCTATCAAAGGTTTCAGTGCCGGAAAAAACACGCGGAGGGGAGAAAGATACAAAAAAAAAAAAGAGAAAGGAAAAACGGCTACAGAATAGCAACAAAAAACACTAGGGAAAATAGAGTCGCGTTTTGAGATTAGGTAGAGGCTTAGAATGGCGGGGGGGCCGGGTGGAGAAAAAGAAAAAAGAAAGGAAAAGAGAAAAGGAAAAAAAAACGGGAAGGACGCGCCCGATAAGGGATGACCAACATGCGCACCCCGGCTCCCGAAACAGAAAACAACGAACCTTTGGAAAAGACGCCAGAGAAAAAAGAGAATCACAACCACATAGGCCACGTAAAGGAAAACCGCGAAAAAAACCGCCAAAGAAGGAAAACAACGGGCCTATCTCAGGGGCGCATGGGAAAAAAAAAAAACAGAAGTAAGACCCGAAGTGCGAGAGACAAGATGAAAACCAAAGGAAAGGGTGGGGAGTGCCGTTCCGATCAAAAGGGGGAAAAAAAAAAAACCCTTGGGGCAAGCTGGGGACGTAAATAAGAAAGGGGTGGCTGGATAGCACTGCGGTCGAGAAAAAAAAAAACCAATGTTTATAACGGAACCAGGGCCGGTTTAAGCACGAAAGGGGGGTGGGGGGAATATGCCACAACGCATCGGAAATGTGTAAGGTCCCGGGTGGGCCACTATCAGGGAGGGTCCCGAAAGCAAGACAACGGGGGAAAAAAACGATGGGAGGGGGAAACGTATACCAAAGGAAAAACAAAAAACTCAAACAGATGGGTGACGGCAGGGGTGGAGGTACGTTGCCTGATCACAAGTCCAAGTCGAAGGAAAAAAGGAGTTTAACTGCGCAATGTGCCAAGGAAAAAAAAAGAAAAAAAATGAAAACCGGAAAAAAAAGCCGCGGAATAAGGATGGGTAGTTAATGAGCTGTCAGAAGGAATGGGAAAGATGTCATAAAGGAAGGAAAAAAGGTTCATGGTGAACGGACCGCCATGGAAAAGGGGTGGGGGCGCCGTAAACAAGGGAAAAGGACCCATCGGATTGCCTGGACCGTCTTGGAAAAAACCAAGGAAGCGAAAAAGTGTCACTAAAATACGACGAAATCTTAGGAAGTTCTCCAATGGGACCGGGGTGGCGGGGGGAATGGATATTTGGGGAAGGAAAAAAAGAAACTTGAAAGGTTGTCACAGTCAACGTACGAAAAAAGAGGCAGGTGGCCAAAAAAAGTCAAAAAAGGGAACTGTTGAGTGGGGACTAATGAAGGTAGTTGTGCATGGGGAAAAGGCACGGATGGAAATCGTGGGTGACCTGCAACCAGAGCAACGCTAGTCTCAACGTGAAAAGAATTAAGGTGGGAAGAACATAAAGGAAGGACGGCAGAAAAAGGAAAACAACGGGAACAAAAAAGAGGGGAAGAGACGAATTGTCAAGACTGGTGAAAAAGGGAAAGGACGTTCAGGGCAGAAAAACATGGATATGAGAAGAATTTTAAGGCAGATGAAAATCCCGCTCGGATGGTTCTGGAATGACCGGGGTCAAAAGGGAAAGCGATCCAAGAAGGGGGGGACGGAATGAATCTGGGGGCTCAGGTCATTTGGTGTTCCTGAAACCATCCTATCTTCAAAAAAATCCAAAATTGAGAAAAGGGAAAAAAAGCGATCAGACACAGGCGAGCGTGTCGGGAAAAAGAGCGCCGCAAAAACAAAATTGAGCACTTAAGCCCTGAATAACGGCGAGCTCAGGGGGAAAAAAAAAAAAACCGGGTTTGGGAGGGGGACCGGGCAGATCAGGTCAAAAAATAAGCCCTTTTTTTTGGGGAAAAAGGGGGGGAAGACCCCTCCCCTCACGAAGTTATGGACCCGAGGCGGGGATGGGGGCCACCGGGGGGAGGATACAAAAGAAAAGAACCGGGTTCAAAACAAAAAAAAGGGGGGTCGGGCAGGTGTCGGGCGGCGAGCAAAAATGCAGAAAAAAAAATCGCTTAGAAAAAAAAGAACCAACGCGGGCAGAAAGCGAACCCGAAAACACACCCTCACGCCGGCCCGAAAAGACGACATTGCGGCGAAGTTTGGGGAAGGGGAGGGGCCGGTTGGGGGGGAGAGGGGGAAAGCCATATAGGGAAAGTCCCAAACACAATTAGCACACGCAGTTGTTAGCCCGAGTATCAGAAACAACGCAAGACGAAAAATTTGGAAAAAGAAAAAAAAAAACAACTAACAAAGTCGCGGGAGTGCGAAAACGCTGGAAAAGAAGAATGGGGGTAACTCAAAACCATTGAGAAGAGAACAAAATCACCAGACCTACCAAGATGGGAAAAAGAAACCCAAGGAAAACGAAATCCCAGAGGACAACACCCATTCACCGGAAGAGGAAACCAGCAATGAAATGAGAAATGAAACGTCACGGTCAAAACAACAAAAAAAAAGGAAAAGAAAGGAGAGAGATTCAGGTCTGCAAGCCCGAAAAGTTCCAAAGTCAACTAATTAAAAAAAAAAAAGTTTTTTGGGCGGAAGGAGGAGGTCACAAAAGGAAGAGACGCCCCAGGGAGGGAAAACCGAACCCACGGGACGGGTGGGGGGAACGGGTGAAGAGAGAACCACATGAACAAACGTCACAAAGAAGACGGGTTGGGGTGGGGGAAAACAATTGAAAAGAAGAGGGTGCCGAAAGAACCCACGGACTGCAACTGGGCCGCGCGAGAGCGAAAAGATTAAAATCAAACAACCAACGGCAACACCTTGCATGCGGAAAGGACAGGAGGTCAAAGGAGGGAGAGGAGGAGCCCAAAAGGACCTGGACGAAGAGGCGGGAGCCTACCGTTTGGCCTGAAAAAGAAAAATCCAGGGGCCCGGGGTCCGCATCGGAGTTCAAAAAAAAAAAAGGAGGCGACGCAAAACTATAACACAAGGGGGGGGGAGGCGGGGGACGCGTTATAAAAGCAGGACCGAAAACAAAGTGTCTGTCCAGGGCTCCGAGATGGGACCATAGGGGAAAAGGGCGAAAGGGGACCGCGCCTCTGAAAAAGAAAACTAAGAAGCAGAGGACCCCCCCTTAAGAAGGGAAAAAAAGAAAGAGGAAATCGAGTGTCACGGCCCACCAATACCAACGACCGAGGACCAGGTGAATTAATTGGGGTCCTTTCTCCAAAAAAAAATAGGCGAGCTAAAGGGCGAGAAAACATATGAAAAGGACCCAATGGAAGAAAAAGAAAGAAAAAAGGTACACGCGAAAGGGGGTGACAGCACACAGAATCAAAATTCAGCACGGAAAAGCAGGACGACTTGGCGTCTGTTCGAGAAAAAAAGGGAAAAGCATGGGAAATATCGGCCTGACTGGGGAGTGGGGGGACCGCAACCAGGGAGGAAAAAAGTAGGGGACATGACCAGCAAGCGAAGGAAAGCTGTTTTGCAACCCGAAATTTTCAGGCGCTGGTCGGCAAGTTTGCCGCACAAAGGGTTGCGGGGAACCGGAACATTCCGAGAGGCCGCGAATAGGTAAGGTGCCAGGGAAGAAAGAATCAAGATCCGAACTGAAAGCTGGCGCGATAAGATCTCAACGCCATCGAATAACGGGATAAAAAAAGAAGTACGAAAGGAAACGAGGAGGGGGGGAAAATGGTCATCTCCTCGGGGAAAAAACTTCCCGGGAAACCGAGAACCACAACACAAAACACAAAACGCACTTGAACGTCCCTGGGGAAATGTGAAGAAAAAGGTGAACGACGCCAGAATGGGACAAAGATGGGCGGAAAAAAAAGGAGTCCTCAATTTGTACGGAGGCAACTAGAAACATCAACGAGAAAGGGGGGGCGGACTCAAGAAACGATGCGTCCGATACATGCGGGAGGAGAGAGGCTGCCTGGTGATCCAAGAAAAAAACCGTTGTCGGGAAAAAGGGAAAACGGGTTGCTAGCGCGGCCGAGGGAAAACCAGGACCAAGAGGAAGAGGGAAAACAAACGAAAGAAGTCGGATGCGTGGTGGGGAAAACCACCGGATCAGGCGAAGGTGTGGGAAAAACCATAGGATCAAAAAATTCTCTCCAAGCGTGGAAAAGGAAAAAAGCAGGCCCACGCCGAGGGGAAAAAGGCGGAGTGAAACGAGGAAAAAAAGAGGGGAGGACACGAACTGAACACCCAGACCAACAAGCAAAGCTCATCTCTTTGCCGCAAGATGCCGGGGGCGTTCCAAGTGTTAAGGAAAAAACTCGAACCAAGGCCGGGCGGATTTGGGTGAGGGGGGAAAGAAGACGGCGGAACAGGGGAGGAGAGGGTTTGGGCATCGGTCGGGGGTCCAAAGAGGGGACAACATGGTGAAACGTGAACGCGGCGCAAAGAAAGGACTATCTTGTGGGAAGAAGGCCTCGCCAAAAAGAAGAAAGGGGAGGGTGGACAAAAAAAAAATCGGCACAAAGGACAAACCAAGCCCTCATAATCAATTCTAACAAGAAACAAAACCCACTCTACAACGCGTTGAAACTCTCTCAACCCAAGGATGAAAAGAGGGCCGCGTGTATAGGGAGGGGGGGTGCGATGAGGAGAGGGGGTAAAACGGTTGGGTCAGAGCAACAAACGAAGAAGACCATCGGGCAAGCAGTGCAGGTAAAATGCCTTACTTGAAAAAACCAGACGTACCCTGCAAGGAAAGGGAAAAGACTTTTAAAAAAGAAACAGAGGGAACCGAAAGAAAAATACACCCCCATGAGTGACGGGCAGCCGCCGAGCCGCCAAAAAGAACCACCATGTTAAAAAAGCAACCTTCTAGTTAACTCCCAAGGGCCGCGGGGGAGAACCGAAAAAGAAGGAGAAACAAGATGACTGGGAGGACACAAGAAACATGGAGGCGGGGCGGTGATGGAATTTCATGTCCACGAAGGTCACCGCGAAGAAAGCGCTGGGGAAAGGACTCAAAAAAGGGGAGAGGTTGTATAAAGCAAGGGAGGGACAGAGCGAACGGGACGCAGGGAAAAAAAGCACTTTGGTCAGAAAGAAACTCCAGGGGAGGAAACGGCACAAACGCAAATGTCGAGGTATCGGGTTTGGGGGAAGTACCAGGTAGGACAGCCGAGGAAAAAGGAACAAAACCAATTGTCCGAAGCGAAGAGGGGGGGAAGTAGGAAATGAAAAATTGAAACAAAGATGGAAGTCCTGGGAGGGGGGAAAAGAAAAGGTGATACTAAGGGAAATACAGGAGGTTTGAGCAACAAAAAAATGCGGGCAAAAAACAGTTAGGGTCCCCTCAAGGCCCCTCTGGAAAAGGCCCAAGGAAGGCCACCTCAAAAAAAAAAAGAAGCGTGGGAATAACATGACAGTGACGGAAAGGAAGAAAAATCTACAGTGCCGAGGGAAGAGCTTCATGAGGCCCGTTTGGTTGGAAAAAAAAAAGAGGGGTAGAGCCGGGTCCAACGAAGGGTAAAAAATGGGAAAATTGACAAATAGAGGTGGGCCCTCCGGGGGAAACAAAGAGACATCAAAAGTTTGGTGAAGATAAAGGACCATAAAGGGGAGCAAAGAGAAGCCGAAAAAAAAAACGGGGGAGGGAAGAAAGATTGAAGGGTGGAAAACCAGGAAAGAGTTACTTTTCACCTCCGCTCCGACACTATCCAAGGGTTACACAGCAAAACAAAGAAAAATGTGCTGAAAGGGGGGGAACAAGGTAAGTGTGAGGTGGGAAGATGCAGAATGCAATGGGATGATCGTGGGGACGCGCGACAAACTCAAGTCGCTAAGTCTCAGTGGATGTGAAAAAAAAGGACCAAGGGGGAGACGGAGGGGGACCAGGCGAGAAAAGAACGCCACTTCGGTGACAGAGCCTGCGAGAGGGGACTGTCGTGCCAACAAAAGGGGTAAAGGGGGGAGAGGAGAGATCGTAAAGTCCGGAGAATCCGAAGGTTGGGGAGGGCGACTTGTTCTTTGAACGAAAAAGATCCAAGCGAGTCAGGGATTGAAAGAACAGTCAACAAGGTGGGGGGGAGAAGTAAGTGGAGGGATTGTGGGACGACAAGCGATAAGATAGGGGAGTTCCCGTGGCGTCCGGTAACAAAAAAATAGCCTGAAACTGCGAAGACAGAAAAAGGAGAGGTGGGAAAACGAGCAGAACGGCAAGACCCAAAGGGTGGACAGAAAAAAATGAACTTCGAGGAAAGAGACTAACAAAAAAAAAAAACCAACTCATTGTTCAAGTGCGGTGGGGAAGAGAGAGGAAAAACAGGAAGTAGAAATGGTTGGGTGGAAAAAAGGAAAAAAAAGAACGAGACGAAAAAAAAACTTGTCAGCAAAAAAAAAGAAGGGGGGGGGAAGATGTTGGCCAAAAGGGGGAAAGAGAAAGAAAAGAAAACTCCACAGGGGGGCGTTGGGTCGCCCTGCGGACGTCAGGAAGGCAAACAACGTGGAAGAACCTCAACAAAAGTACCGGGGTCCCTTATCATCAACCAAGAGGGGGGAAGGGGGAAGCGAATGAGGAAAGACAAAAAGGAAACGACGTAGCGAAAACACAATCACGCAAAGCGGAAAAGGGGGGGGGGGGGGGGAGCCATCAAAGGTTTGTGTTTGTAGACTTGAAAAACGGGAAGATGACCAGATACATCCGCCCATCCAAGGCCCCGGTTGGCAGTCCGAAATAAAAATAAAAAGACGTGTACGTAACATAGGCCCCGAAAGGGGGAAATAAACACAAAAAGGAAGAAAAAAAGGAGGGGAGGAAAGACTCCTTATTCGCCGAGCCCCAAACGGCAATGCATCAGAAACAAAAAAGTAGGACACCAGAAAAGTCCGGGACAGGGGGGGGGGGACTCCACAGTTCTCACGATAAGAGACTCCGGGGTCAGAAAACGCCGGAGAACCCCAGGAAAACAAAAACCAGTTTTGAGGCTGACGAGTCACGGTAACGCGTCTGCGAAGCAAAGGCGGAGGGCAAGAAAGCCAAAACCTAAAAGACGAGAGAGGAAAAGGGAAAAAGAAAAGATGAGGAGTATGGGGGCAAGCCGAATCAACGGGTCCAAGGACCAACGGAGAAAAGGGGGGGTTTAAGGGGGAGTGAGGCCAAAACGTTCGGCCCGGGTTGGTAAATAAACGTAGAAAAAAGAAGTGGGTCGGCCAAAAACCAAGTTCCAGATGGGGTGTGGAAAGGAGGGGGGGAGGACATGGAAACAAAGGACACAAGTGGGGCACTGGGGCCGCAGGCGAAGAACTCTTGCACTTTTGTGTTGGGAAAGTATGACCTATTCTACGAGAACTTAAAAATCGAGGGAGGAGAGGGCGGCCACGCAGATGAGAAGCGATTCACACGAGCAAAAAAAGGAGACGTACCGCTACCAACACCATAAATGCGCGGTTTCCGCGTCGGGGGGCAGGTCCAAAGGAGAGAACACAGGGGCGAGCAAGGACGAGATAAGACCGCCGGACGAGGCCAAAAAATTCGCCGTCCGGGGAACTGACGACAAGGAACGACCCCGGGAGGGCGGTCAGGGGGATGAAAGGGGATTGGGAACAGCCCCGCAAGGGCAATCAGCAAGCTAAGCAACAAGTGGATGGGATTTGAATGCCAAAACGGATCACTGGGGAATAAACTGAGTGGGAAAAAAAAGAGAAAAGGGGGGGGAAAGGTGGGAAAAAAAAAAGGCCGTAGAGGAAATAAAGTGAACGCCTTCCCCCGGCGCAACAAAAAAAGGGACGAACCCCTTGGAACCGGAAAAAAAAAAGAGAAAGCCCTAGGGAAAAATAAGTGGGGAACGGTACAACCGGATAAAAAACAGAGGGAAAGGGGTGGTTATGTCCAAGGGGCAAGGAGATCGGGAAAAACACCCCGAACCACAAAGGGGGAAAGGAAAGAAAAATTACAAGGGGAACAGAAGCCAAACTGAAGAAATCACGACGACCAAGTTACGCGGGGGGGTAAGCCGCAGATCAATCAACAGCGCAGCGAAAGGCACCGACACTGTTTGAGCAGTGGGGAAAAAGGAACAGGGGGTCCCATCAAAGCGGCAAAGGAGGAACGAGCGTGGGGTAAGCGACCAATCTCCCACGGAATCCAGAAGAAAATGCAAAATGCACAATTGTAAGAGGAGGGGCTGAACAATTTGGGACAGCCAAATCTGAAGGTGCGGCCCTGACTAGGGGGAGGGCAGAAGCTGCTGGGGTGTAAAAACTTAAAAAAAACGGCAATCCCAAAGACCCCGGCGGAGAGGATCAAACAAAAGAAAAAAGATAGGGTATGGAAGGAGACGACAGAAAACTTGGCCACCATTTCGAAACGGGAAAAAAAATGGTCCCACTCAAGATCAAAGCCTAACTGAACCTAGGGAAACAAACACACAATCACTCGGACAAAGACCACAAACAAAAAAGGAAGAAGAAAAAAAACACAAAAAAAAAAACAAAAACCAACATTTACCCCAAGCCCTGGGTTAAGAAAATTTTTGCCCGAGATCTGGGCGAGGAAAAAGAAGGTCAAATTGGGGGATTAGGCAACGCCTTGGCGCAACCATAGAAAAAAAAGTCGCTCGAGAGGGGAACGTGCTGAAAACAGGTGAGAAGAGGCCCAACAAAGGGGGGGGGATGAGGGGTCACAATGTTGCCGACAATAATTGCTCTTCCTGGGCGTCGGAATTCAATCGTGAACAACTTAGACCCTCAAAGCCAAATTACACAGGAAACCATCGAGACTTTTGGCATAAGAGAAAAACAAAAAGAAAATACGGCGAAGGGGGAGAAAAACACGTGGCCACCAAATAAACTACAACAGGAACCAATACCCCGTCAAAGGAGTAAACAACTGGAGGAATCACTGGCCACCCAAAAGGAAGACGATGGTGAAAAAAGGGAAAAAGACAACCCGACACGGCCCTAAATCGGGTCCGAAGCAGTACGGCTCGAATGGGACCGCGCCAGGCGAGAAAAGGAAACCGAGAAAAAAAAATGGTCAAGGGGAGGGGACGGCGGGGAAGAAAAAGGGGGACAGAGATGTGAGGAAGCAGGTGGCCTGTTCCGAACTGCTGGGCCAATAAGGGCTCGGGAGGAGTGGCCGGCGGTCCGCCACATTTGAAAGGGTGGCCTATGGAGGGAGGCGAATTCAAGTAGAAGGGGGAACAAAAAAAACGAAACACAAGGAGGAAAGGAAATGCACAATTCGAAAAAAAAACGACCCAATCTACAAAAACCAGAACTCGAAAACAACCCCTGGGAGGGGGAAGATCTTAACATAGAGCCGGGGGGGGAGGAAGGAGACCGTAGGGGGGGGGGCAAGTTTGGGACGAGAAATGAGACCGTCCGTGCCGGAAGCTACAGGACGTCAGAGCAGAGGCGGAATTCTCGACTGAGGGGGGGGAAAAAATAAGTGGCGGACAGCCGCGCCGCAAAAAAAAAACCTTCCAAAGACTCAAAAAAAAAAAAAATAACGCAAAAAGGTCATACGGGACCAATAGGGGGAAAAAAGAGGGCAGCGGGA
>Ga0179593_1408512_pt1 | contig 11463 bp, 10 predicted proteins | sample CZODoug2_1_08_16_FD_185931 | JGI IMG/M metagenome (GOLD analysis project Ga0179593, IMG submission 185931) | Vadose zone soil fungal communities from Angelo Coast Range Reserve, California, USA - CZODoug2_1_08_16fungal (PacBio error correction) | ecosystem: Environmental > Terrestrial > Soil >...
CGGACTCCTGGCATATGCGAGACGCGAAGTAAAGTGGTCATTCGCTATCGGGAGGGGGGTAATTGGGGAATCGATCTGGTGTGTGTTCGGCAGATCTCTTCGGAGGATCGAAAGGGCTTCCTACAAGACACGCAGTATCAGGGCCCTCCGATATATCTCAACTCGATATGGCTTAGCAAGGATTCCCCCCTACAACCCCTCGGGCGCCGCACTTCTCACTTAGGAAATCAAGGACAGCTCCTTAATTCCTAGAAAAGAGATTACCCGACAATTAAGAGTGGTGCCAAGCTGCGCCATGGGCAATGTACTGTCTAGCGGTCTTGGGTGGGGAGGACAGGTTTCTTGACGACCGTCCGGCACGCATCCATACAGCTCACAAAAAAAAAAAAGAATCTGTACCGTCAAATCCTTATCACCGTACGATTTCCCCCGCCTTCTCATTCTTTTCGGACTCCAACACATTCCGTAGTACATCTCATCCGCGGATGGTCTAAAGAATTCTTCTGTAAGAGGAACTGCAGGTGGGCCAGACCGAAATAGAGGGTTGCTCTCGGTCAACTTCGGGTTCACGGTCCCTAGCTAGAGAAACAGAAAAGGAAGAGGGGGGGGAAAAGAAAAATCAAACGTACGGGGCCGGAGTGCCTCCGAGCTCAGAAGAACAGCCCGGAGAAAAAAATTCGGGTTCATTACGGGGCATGCGCCATCGGTTAGGAGGCGGGGAGAGGGGAGTGGGATCGGGAACACATTTCAACGCCGGGTACAATGCGCTGAAGAACGCGCAGTCAAGAAAATAAATTTGCTGCATATATTCTTTCCCGCCGCAAGGGGGAAGAACGCCCTCGCAACTCCCGCTAGCAGTCCCGGCCAGAGCAGTGGGGCACCTGCTTCAGGCGGAGGAAGCGACGGGGGTAAAATCTTCTTATTCTCTTCTGGCCTCCCGGGTAGAACGTGGAGGATCCGATGAGGGAAGAAAAGCGACTTCCAGTAAGCGCCCGAAGCGCGAGCTGCTGAATATAGCGAAAGTGAGGCGCAGGAGGTCCTCCGGTCATTGGAAGCACCGTCACACTTCTAAGAAAGGGGCACGAGGTAGTCCCTGCACTGAGGCATAGCGTAACATAACATGAAAGGCAGGGGGTCAGGTCCTCATCAGCCTCGCGACAAATATTATGGCGGGGTCAGCTCGACGATAGGGCTAAAGGTTCAAGATATGAAGCGCAAGTTTCGGCGTAAAAACTTGAAGGTGGCAGAGACTCATACCGCCGCAGGGAAAATGTTATAACAGAAAACACGAGCGCGGGCGACTTGTGGCACTCGCCCGCAAAAACACGGTATTGGATCAACGATGCAACTCGAACAACTCAGAGGACGGGGATCGAAGCAGCAGCTACTACTGTCTGGGTTGGATGACACTTTGCGCGAATTATGGTAGTAAGTCTGTACCGTTTCCCCTTGTGGTGCCGGGCCGCAGGCCGAGCGCCGTAATAGGGTTGTTGAAACAGAGGGCGTTTCGCCGGGTGAAAAGGCAGGCGCGGTTGAGGGGGAACAAGCGAGGGTCGAAAAGGGGGCCAAAAATCAAGAAAGTTCAGGAGGAGGGAACTTCAATGCCAGAAACTCCTTCTCTGACAAGCGCGCGCATATCTGCATAGGTCTGGGTCCTGTAATATCTCAGCTACTTTAGGAAGGTCGTCTCAAAAAAACATTATTTCAGAGAGGGCGCGCGCAAATGGAGGAAGACAATCTAGGTAAACAGGTACCGCCACAGAAAGAGGGACGTTAGGAAACTCATGCTCAAAATTCGAAGGGGGCAAATGATTTCTAACTGGGGAAAAATAGGAAAGTGGAAATTAACGACGGTAAAAAAAAAATACGGTCAAACTCGCGCGCCATCCCTCCATTTCAACTTACAAAAATCATCTCACCTCCAGCTCAATCCTGCTTCCTGTCTGGGGTACCTATTAAAATGCTAGCTCGGGAGGACAATGATAAGGAATCCTCTGTGAAAAGGGTAGAGGGCAGACAGGAGGGAAAACAGAGTAGAGGAATAAGGCTTCTGGGTCAAAACGACTGTAGAAAAAAAAAACGGTTCTGCACAGAAAGGCGGCCGGAGGGGGACGTCGCATTTTATAACTGAGGAAAAGGTCTTTTTTAGAAATATCCTCGACCCGCACCCACTCTTTCACGCGAGAATCCTCGAAAAGGGGGGGCTTGGCAAAAATGGGGGGGAAAACCAGTCCTCAACTCTACTAAGAAATCGCCGTGGAGCGAGAAATGCGGAGCAGTCTCGGTAAACACGAAAACACGATGAAATCCTAACAAACTTAATAAAAAACATATCTAGACTTCGAAGAGCAGCACTTGTATTTGGCCAGAGCAAATAAATAGAATGGGTTAAGAAAAAGCGTTCCTTTAACCAGCCTCTTTAGGAAAAACCTCAGGCGCAGCCCGAGGAACAAGGGAATGGGAAGCAAGAAACGGCTTCGCGGGGGAAGTCTTGCTAAAAAAACTGGACACGGAGGTACTGACGGGGGAAACAGATAATTGGTCAGGGGGGGTGGGCGGTTTGACAATACGGAGTGAGTTCGGCAGACAGATTGTTCTAAATAATACAAGAATGACATGAGCGTACCCTTTTGAAGACGTGGATAATTCTTGGAGGGCCTTCAATAGTCTTTTCTTATAGTTTCTTCCACCGATCTAAAAAAAAAGAGAGCGGATAAGAACCAGTCTCCAACCTGGGCGAATGGACAGCATAGCTCATGAGGGGGAAAAGAGAAAACTGGGCTGCGACGAAAAAGGAATTGATATCCAAGTGGGGGGAACATCAACGCGAGAAGCCCGTTTGTAGACTGTGGGGAAAAAAAAAGGCCGGAACGGATCGGGTGGATAAGGAAAACCGGGGGCCCCGGGACGGCCGCGGAAGACTAGTAGGCGCAAGGATGAAAAGGACTCTCCAAAAACAAAAAACATCAGGCCGTAGAAACCTCCAATCGTGTTTGGAACGGGCAGTGCAGGGGAGTCTCTGCAGGACAATGTGAGTCATAGAAAAAAAACCTAGGTAACTGGGCGCGGCAGACCGGGCGGAACCCCGTAGAGGAATTGTCAAATACAGGCGAGAACCGACACAAAACCGGATCTAAAGCATGCCGGTTCGATCGGGCAACTCCGCGAGTCAAGGGGAAAGACAGCTGCAGGAAGGACAATGTCGCGGCTATCCATTCGGGGGGGAGGAACCGATGACGAAAGAACGTTACCAAACGAAAGCGGATTCGGCCTTAGAAGAGCGAACAACTCGCGATGCGGTCTCTGTCATTGAAAAATGGGGGCAGAAGGTCACTGAGTTCACGACTAGTAAGGGGGTCCCAGGGAAAATAGAATGGGGAAGCTTGGCGAAAGAAAGGGGCGCCCGATCGAGCGGGAATTGAATATAGACAATCGCAAGAGAACACGCCCTAGTAGCGCTCATATGGGGCCGGAAAGAGGCGCTCTCTCTCGATTACGTCTTTGGGGAAAAAGCTAACGAAAAATCACAAGAGTCCGATCGGAGAGGAATCCGATCTAGGCAAAGAAACAGGGTCTGGGGTGCTCAAGGGGGGGGACAAGATCGCCGGAGGTGCCAAATCCAGATGCTTAGTAATTAGAGAGGGGTACGTTATTCTTTCTCGAGGTAGAATTCCCCGCCGTTGCAGAGCAAAGGATAGGGCGGTCACGGGCGCTTCAGCAGGAACGTTGAAACTATGTGCTAAACGCACGCAGGTGGTAACCTTCTGATCAGCAAATGTGGGTCCAGAATCAGACGACATCAATAGCACACTACTATTCGGTCAAGCGCCTGGCGAGCCAAGGACTTTCCATCTGAAACAGTCCCATGGTTCGAGAAGCAGGCGGGCGGTGGGGGAAAGAACAAGGATCCGACTACTAGTCCGGCCACGAAGACTCGCAAATGCATTCAACTCTGGGAAGGTTCTTGAATAAAGGCTCCGATATCCTAAACGTCGATTTGTGGGCTACCTTCTAGGAAAGAAGCCGGAGAGGGAAAACAAAAAACATTTCCTTTCCACCAGTCAGCGAAAAGGGCGTCGGAAGGGCTTCTGGGCCTAGGATATCCAGGGACTAAAAAAGACGACGTCTATCTCTCAGAAAAAAAAAAACGGAGGAGGAAAGATAAGAGCTTCTTCCGAAGGGGGGCGAGGGATCTCCATCAGGGAAGAAAGGCGTGAAGTCCGATCGGAGTGGCCTTTCGGCGAAAGGGCTGCAGCCGGGGTAAAAGCGCAGCGGCTATATCAAAGGGGGTAAACAAACAAGGCTGTAGTTGCCGGGGTCGAAGCATGATGGGAAATAACATCCGAAGGGGGCCTGAAGTAAAATGGTCGAATATCAGGGGCAGAAGATGTCAGCCCTATCGGCGGAAGTGTATCACCTACCAACCTAATGCCTACTGACGGGCCCATTGCCTTGGGGCGAGGACAGGCCGTCAGCCAATAGTTATCGGGAAGGACAAAACAGCGATCCTTCTGATTACCTTCATGGCGTTCTGAACACCCTTCTTCACATGAAGACGGACGCCGCATATGCTTCACTAGCAACTGCGTGGTCAACGTTCCGGAGGGATGACCTCTCCTGGCCTGCAATACCACGCGCAACTGCTAGAACATGGAAGAATGGGGAAAGCATCTAATCCAAAAACTCGCATTACTTATCAGCAAACGCACCCACAATCTAAATTAAAATGGAGCCGGCGCTGCGTACGGCGCGAATACCTGGTGGACTGGCAACAACGGCGGGCGTCCGGAAGACAGCGCTCTTCGCTGAGCAGACAAACTCCTGAGACGGGGGACGAGGCGGGCAGGAAAATCTCCAGCCCAGATAAGAACTGTGGGAGGGTCAGAGCTGGGAAAACTCAAGTCGGGGAGGGAATAATAAAACAAGGTTTCGAAGGGCAGTGCAGCCAAGCCTTCTTTAGCTGGGCGAAAAAATACATCCTCGGAAGAGATTGAGGAACGGAAACAAAGAAATACTATCTTCGACAATCAAGAGAAAGGTCGACGCGGGTTAGGCTCTTACTGAAGGCCGGAGACAGCCAGGGTGCCGGGATTGCGAATCCAGCGTTAACTCTCCGGGGGGATGCAGACCAGACCCAAAAAGGGCGAAATGACGGCGATAGACCTCAGAAGAAGCGGAGGCGGTGACACGCCATCCGGGCATTCTTAAACGGGGAAAAAGCTGGGTCCGTTATCGCTGTTCGGGGCAGTAAGCTACGGGGATCCAGGCGGCAAGAAGGGGCGAAAGTGTGACACAGTTGAATTCATAGGCAAGCAAACAGTGCAGAAAAACTTTTAAAAAAAAACAAGCCTTCAAGGGTTCCTACTCCCTGTTGAACTGAAAAATCTACTTGAGATACGATGTGAACGTACGGCCGGGGTACAATGGACTTTGAAAAAAGCAACCTGCGATCAAGCGTTACGGCTGAACACACAGGACGATCAAAAAAATTCTACGAGTGGTCTTTTCTGAAGCGGGTATTCTGTTCAAACTCCACCAAGAGTCCAAACCAAATCATTTCCTAAAAAATTGTACTTTGTGGTAAAAAGCTCAGGGGGCTTAGAGGAGGGGGCCCTCGAAAAGAGGAGAGGGGTTTCGACGCGAGACATCTATCGCGGGGAGGGAGATCCCTGTGACTACACTATACCGCAAAAAGACAAATCCCGCTGACCCAAGACTCCGGCAGGGGTGGGGAACCCAGAAAGGGAAAAAAAAAGGTCTCGTTGCGACTCACTTATTTAGATGAAACAGACCGGAGCGAAAAAAATCCGTACGGAAAATAAACCCGAACTCGGAGCACCGGCCATGAAAAATCAGTGAACGCCCGAATTAAGTCCAGGAAAGGCATCACGAGGAATTCGCCGTCCAACGCCTCGACAAAAGGTGGCAGACTTCAGGGGGTGTTCACACTGAGACCCTGGCACCGACGGAAATGAATGCCGGCGCAGCCAAAGCTACGTCGTTTAGCTCAAAAAAAACGTAGAAAATCGTCTCGGGGGGCTCGAACGGTCGGCATGAAACGGGCCGTTGAAAACAATACGGGACGTAGATCGGAGCAGGGCGGGGGGGCCTGAGAAGAAACTGCAAGGGGGGGTTTTCCAAGGGCTTGCGCCGCGTCTTATAGAGCCAGGCAATGCATCGGGGGAATGGTCTAGCTATGAGTAAAACAAAAAGGTCCTTGCAGAAAGCGATAGTGCCGAAAACCGAGATCCCGGGGGGGGGAGGTGTCCCCCTCCGCCCGCCTGCTTAGTTTAAAGCCGGAATTATCTAACCGTTCGTTAACACTCTCCTCCTGGCGGAAAGGGTCATCGGGGGGTCCGGAGGGGGGGGCAAAAACGCTGGCTTAATCTACATAACCAATGCCTTCTAGGTGCAAGCAAAGGAATCCGCCATGCAGTGTCAAGCCCGCAGCAGGGCTAAAGCTTCCTTAAAGCATCCGTAAACAACAGGGGGGACTCGGAAAGGGACGGACCGTAGTGCCTACCGGGTTTTGTCCACCTGGTTGGACGTGCAAGCGGGAATAGTCCAAGGGGGTAGCCGACACAAAATTACAACTCATTGCTCCTGGGGGCGGCACGTCCCTGATGGGGGGAGATGTGGGTCAAGACCCAGCGCGTTAAAAAGGTTCCGCCCTGATCCCGGTGGCGAAACGCAGACTATATCCAAATCCTGGACGTGCGGGGACAGGGGGCAATCACAGACAAACCGCTCAAGCTAGAAAGGGGAAACCAGGCGCCACATCAACAGTATGAAATGATGGCAGGATAAGGAAAAGCTATTCGCCACTGGCAGCCTCTTAACATCGGGAAATGGGGGGCATGACGAGGTTGCACGATGAAGCTGGCGGAAACGACCCAGAAGCAGAAGCCTATATAAACCAGTAAGAAACGGGGCAGAACGGGATCTCAAACCGATAGGGAACTACGCCTCGGACAGATGTGAGCCCAAGTAGACGCTCCAACGGAAGCCAGGGCAGCCTTTGGGGTTACAACACCTCGATGCGAGGTGAGAGATCTGACCGCCAGGGGGATCGGCGAGCGCTGTGGGAGAGTGCAGGTAAGGTTGGCAAATCGGTGCATGCGCGAGCGGGGGAGACAAGGGCCGACCGAGATTCGGGGGCCGAAGGCGGAGCTGAGGGATACTTAGGAAAATGCAGATTAGGGCCAAAAAGCCGGACCGTTTCTCTGGAAAATAATCGAAAAAAAACACGGGGGCGCGCAATATTCATCGGGGAAATGGCGGGGGGATATAATAAGGCGGAACCTCCGGCCATTAACGGGCGGGGACCGGTTCCGAGTCGTCGTGCGTCGGACCTGCAATCTATCATCTCACTGCACCTAGACGATGTGGATAGGGGATGAGAGATATAGGTTAAGGTCTAGAAATGAGGGCGGTTTAATGTTCTGGTGTAATGAGATTTCAATAGGAAGCGACATCTGCAACAATCAACCCGAGGAGCCTGGAGCGAGACGAGTTCTTCGGCGCTCTGGTACGGCTGGAGGCACCGAAGAGAGCTCATCAATACGAACCGGACCGACCGACAAGCCCACGCTATGAAAAGGTTCGAAGAAAAGCTGTTCAAATTGGGGGAAAAGTTGGGCAAGGGACTGCGAAGCGGGGGCTTTTCTGGAATCAATTGGGCGTCGTACAAAAACCAACACCGTCCGGCAAACCATCGCGAACGTAGAAACCGCAGAGCGATCGCAGGACGGGGGAAACAACGGGAAATAGTCCCGTGATCCAAAACCACGAATAAAGAGGATCAGGGGACCTTCGTCAGGAAAGGGCAGGCAAAAATTGCAAGCCGGGGTCTGCTAGGAAGTGTGCGACGTCGGGCAAGAGGGCAGAAAAGGGTCAAACCGATCTCTCCTCAAACAACAAACCAAAGATAAAAAAGTCTATTTTCTTACCGGTGAAGCATGGAAACATCTATCCACATCCTAGAAGCCCCAAACAAACCACCGGCAGGTATGGACCTCTCTCAGTACGAATTCCTGTTCACAATCTTTTCGTGGAGGGAAAAAGCGTCGAAACACTGAGCCCGAGCCGGGGTAAAGCGAGGGACAGCTGATGCGAAGCGGTGAGCGCAAAAAGCTCGTTTACTTCGGGGACGACGCCCAGGTCCTCCATAAAAAGCCCCGAGAGAAAACGGGCAAACAAAGCCATTGGCCCAATCTTCCTTGCGGCGAAAGCCAACGTGGAGTGCTTTGCTCGGGCTGCGCGCCGTTGAAGAATTGATCGCTCGGGGGGGCTTGAAGCAGCTCCTCAACAATCTCGCCGAGCGAAGAGGCAGTCGAAGCGAACGTAACTAAGTAGAGGAGGCAAGGAATTGAAGCAAAACCCTTAAAAAACCCGAGCAAGGAAAGGCTAACCGGAAAGCAAAGCGATATCGAACTTCCCATTAAAAGGGTCGGCCGCAGAGCGAAAAGCCCCGGGAGTCAGGCAAACGAATCTCCTCGCGACAGAGGGGAAGATGTTAAGCTCGGGGACGATACGGGACGGAGGTAGAAGATATGGATTCGTCAAAAAAGGTCAAGAGTGGGCAATCGATGCGCAGGGACGAAAGCATAGAAGGCTCAGAAAAAGAAAATAAAGAGGGTACTTACCTTTGCGCTGCTGCGCCCGCCGCCCTCTTTACAGGCGAATTATGAAACCTACAAAGCTCTAAAAATCTTGCGGGCAGTCCATCGAAAGACAAACATTTTTGTAGGACAAGGGGCGCTCACAAAGGCTGCGGTTGGAGAGGTCGTAAAATATTGCCTGCAAGTTGGTTAAAAACTACTTCAGGTAATGCGCCTCCGGATGGTTGTCATACCTCGTTTCTCGAACCTTCCTTCTGAGGTCGGTCTGGGTACCGCAGAAAGATGGAGACATTTGAATGGAGTTCCGTTCCATAAACTCGTCGTCAGCACAGTTGGAAGTTTCCGCGGGACTTGCAAAAAAAAAACTAAACGCGAAACAAGCGATCAAGATCGGCATAGGTGATGGATCCTCATAATCTACGGGGTATTCATCGCACGGAGAAGGATAAGCTCGAGGAGGCAAATTAGGCTCATTCCACAGGTGGGCGTCAAAAGGTCTACAAGGGAGAATTCAGCGACCACAGTGCGAAAGGACCATGTTTCATAGGCTCCGCAAGGGTTGAAGGGTCGCGTGACATGAAAACGTCGCAAAAAAAAGCCGGGCGGCACGAAAGCATGCCCTTACTGCCCCGGGGTTCGCGTATCGAAATCTAGCCCTCCCTCAGGCAGTCCTTTTATCCCCGGGAATGCTGCTAAGGGAGGGGTGCACTGATAAAAAAAGGAATACTACGGGAAGGGGTAAGGGTACCCTAAAACGCTTGCGCGCCCGATTAGGGGCCAGGTGCCAAGACGCTGTCCGATAAGCTTATAGGAAAAAGGCGAAGTTAAAGGTTCCCGCGATCTGCGTGAAGGGGCACTCGCGCAGGGACAGGCATTTTAGCGCGACCAGCAACCAAGAGGGCCCGGGCGCCTATCTCTAAGCAGCGGGAAGAAGTTGAGGTCCGCGATTCGAACTAAGAAAGAGCCCTGGGTAACGTCGAGTCCGCGCCGGCCACCGCAATAAACCTGCCGCCTGACACCCACTCTGGACCTATCTCTAGTCAGAAAGAAAGACGAAACTGAACTGTGCACGAAAAACCTCGATTTGCTGCGTCCTACCACCAGAAGAGGTGTTCGAACATTTCTTCGACAGAAAAAACCAGGGCGGAAAGGGCGAATCTTCCAAGGGGGGATCAAATGCGCTCTTAGTTCAGGGGCGAAAAAATGACTCCTTATTCCGACAGTTGGGGTCAATGGGCGTCACGGACGCCGAAGGTGTGTCTCAGTGGGTAATCGCCCATAAGGGGGAAAACAAGCCACCCGTAAAGAAAGAAGGGGGACGTAAAAGGCGTAACGTCGGAATCGGGCTTGGGGGGAGTAGCACGGAAATGGCGCGGAGGTGAGTAAACAGGGAGAGGGCCGGAACCAAAGCGAAGAGGATAAGTCTTCGACCAAAAAAAATTCCGAAGTGGCGATGGCAAGAGATAGATCAAATGAGCTATACATCGGAGGCAACAGGTGGAGGGGAAGCCGATCCAAGAGTGGAAAAACGCCGAGCAAAGCGTGCTACGTTTGGATAAAAGAGGCAGAAAAGGGCCAGAAAGGCTTAAAACTTCAGGGAAAGGCCGGGCTGAGTCAGAGTAGCGGCACCGGAAAAAGAGGTGGTAGAACACGAAGTCGGACGAAGCTCGAAACATAAAAGGGGTTGGGGGGGGGTAACGACTTCCGGGGACGCTGAAAGACGAGGACCTCCTGGACACATTATACAAGGATCTGTTCAAGGGGGAGTAGACCCAAATCGTCCGACTGGAAAAAAGAAAAACAGTACCTCCAAACGTGTCACACATGAAAAACGTGGGCTATCTGGAAACGCCGACGGTCCTTCCGGAGGCGAGCGAAGCCTGGCTTGAGGCAATTGAGAAGGCCATGGAGCTAAACCGGGTGGATCTGGGGAGAATAAAGGCACACAACGGACAAATCCGTTCGGAGAGACCGGGACGGAAAATCGCGAGGAGGGGAAAAGAAAGCGTCTGATGGCAAGCAATTTCCTCCGAAGATTCAAGGGCGAGGAGGTAGGGCGCAAAATAATAGTCCCGGAGAGGGAGGGCTTGTCGACTCGTGGACAGGGATCTGGTAAAAGGGGGGGAACTAATTGCATAAAATAAAAAAAGAGCAGGGGGGACGGAACCCAAGACCTTATTACAGGGCTCATATGGAGAGAGAGCGCGCCGGACGCCGGGAAAGGATGTGGAGTCGGAAAAGCATCTAAAGTCGCAGGTGCGGGTCGATCATGGAGCCACTAGGAAAGACCTGGGAGTTAGCGCCTCGGAAAGACAAATATACGCCAGGAGGGGGAACCAGGATTGAGTGCTTTAAAGTATATGCCGGGTAGTGTCAGGTTCGGGAAAAGAATGGCAGCCTTTTCACTCAGCCAGCAGGCGAAGCAAACGAGACCTGACGAGTTGAAGAGTGCGCAACTCCGCAGGGTTCGGGCCACGACCTTTAGCTAAAAAAAGCACTCGTGGGACTTGACGGGAACAAGGAAAAAAAACAGCTCGGCACCCTAGGAATAGACCCGCGCCGACGGCCAGCACGCCTGTCCAGCTCCAAAACATGGGCGGCGAGGAAGAGTTGCTTTCAGGAAAGCCCTAAGAAGAGGCCCAAAAAGTTCGCCAACCGGCTCGGAATGAAAGGATGCCCAGAAAAGCGGGATGTTCAGGGAACAGAAGGGATTCGGCCGATACGTACCGTAAAGCTTGTTAAGCAGAGGACCGCAGGGCGCGAAAAACAAGGAAAGGAAGCCGGGGACAGGGCCCGCTAAGTCGTCGGCGATGTGGAAAAAGAAGGAGCCGGGATCCCTTCG
>Ga0179593_1422890_pt1 | contig 11463 bp, 11 predicted proteins | sample CZODoug2_1_08_16_FD_185931 | JGI IMG/M metagenome (GOLD analysis project Ga0179593, IMG submission 185931) | Vadose zone soil fungal communities from Angelo Coast Range Reserve, California, USA - CZODoug2_1_08_16fungal (PacBio error correction) | ecosystem: Environmental > Terrestrial > Soil >...
GGACGAGGTGTCTGAAAGAGTAAGGTGCTCAGAAGGGGGGGGAGCGGGGGGAGTAGACCGATTCAAATTCTTGGGCAAAAAAAACCTGATCGTAAGGGGAGAGAGGTGGACCGAACAGATGAGAGCGTCTGAAGAGATTAAAAAGGGGGAAAAGAAGATTGATTAGGTCTGCAGACTCTCACAGATGTCTTGCTGCCGTACACAAGAAAAAATAAAAAAGCGGCACCCGTCATAACAAGAGTTGGGGTCCAATCACGGATGTCTCGGGAAAAAAGCTTCAAGTCAAGAGGCAAAAAAAATGGAGAACTTATGGAAGAACTGCGGACCAACGCAGCGCAGGGATGGAAAGGGGGCTTGCAGGGAATCGGATTGGGGACGGGGAAGAAGAGAAGAAAAGTTTGATACGTAAGGAGAGCTGCGCGCGATTCAGGTAAAAGTTACCTCGAAACATCCTTGAAGCATCACGCAAAGAAGACGAGAAAAAAAAGGAAAGGGAAATGTTTTGGTACCTGATAATCTAAGATTGCGGCGCGTGCCCTGCCAGCAAGATGACAAACTAAAGCAAGAAAGAGGGGGGGGTCACCGACGAAATGAGGAAAGACATAAGCCTTGTCCCTATCCAAAGGGGGATGCAGAGAGGAAGAAGTGCAAAGACCTTGATCTTCGAAGGTGAAGTAATGACATCGCGGATATAAAAAAGATGATAAAGAGGAGATTTTGTGGAAGGTAAGCACAGCGACATCTCTGGGGAGGCGCTGCCGGGTGGAAGCGGCGGTTTGATGAAGACAGCAAAAATGCGCGAAGAGGCGAAAGACGCATATCAGATATATATCTCGGAAGCGGTGAGGGGGAGGAAGGTAGAGGTACTTAAGTTGTGGCTGAGTGTAGAGAGAGAAGAAGGGGCGGGTTCAGAAAAAAACAAAACTGGAGTAAGGTAGAAAATGCTAGGCGGAAGAGAGAAAGGAAGGAAAGCATGCCCGTTTAATCAAAACGTATAGGGAAGAGGAAAAAAAGACAAATCTGAGTGGTCGTAGAAGCCGAGTAGAAGAGGGAACCCAGAGCTGTTCCCGGGAAAGTCAGGGAATGATAAAATCAGCGCTAGAAAAACTGAGCGGATCATCTCCCATGTCCACGTGGCACAGAGGCCCTCAAAGAGGAAAAAAGCCAGATCGGGAGGAAAACCCTAGGAAGAAAAGGTTTAGGAGGAAAGGAAGGGGACAAAAGTGCGGGGCCGTCTAGGATCTGAAATGTCAGGCAGATCTCGGAGGGGGTCTATTTGAAAACGCGTTAACAATATGGGTCAGCAAGGCGGAAAGTCAAAGGTAAAGACCTGAAGATCCTGCGAGAGTAGTCTCCGACAGGAGTTAATTGTGAGACTAGTGTCAAAGCCATACTAATTAGAGAGAGGTGAGGGTCGAAGAGGGTCATAAGGAGTAAGGGTCATCAGGAAGATTGCCGTGCCAAAGAGAAAGAAGAAAGGGGGAATTCATCGGACTCGGAAAACGACCCCCATGCCGCGCCACAAGTGACTAATAGGGAGAAGGGCCGCTGGGGGGAAGAGAAAACCGAGGCAAACGTACAGGGGAAAAAAGGATTTTAGGCATAACCACAAATCAAAATATAAAAAGAGGAAAATTTGCCGAAAATTAGGAGACGGCCTGGCCGTGTAAGACGGGGGAAAGTCCGTGTTAGAGGGGGAAACTCCACGATGAATAAGTTAGCATTAAGTGGGAGGGGGAGACTGGCAGGAACCAAGAGTAATAAATCAAGGCCGCATTGGAGGGTGGAAAGTTAAATAACAGATGGGGGGGGAGGGGGGAAACGGGATCGAGGATTCAAAACAAAAAAGAGGAGGTTAAAGAGAAATAGGAAGTTTCAGAACAAGCAGTACAGACACTGGAAAAAAAGATAAAAATAAACATTAAGAGAGGAGAAATATTGGGAGGCGGGGAACAAAAACCTGAAGCAACATTGACCTAAGTTAAACGGGAGAAACCCTTAGTGAGAAAAGCGTCTTCCAGGAAAAAGAAACTTACTTTTCGGGGGGGTAATCTGTAGGTGACTGGTTGTGGGAGAAAGAGAACAGAAGAATGACTGAGCTCGGGGAGAGAGAACTCTGGCACAAAAAAAAGTCACGAGAAATGAGAGTGGGGTTGAGGAGTCATTGGAAAGGGGGTACGATCCTGGGGAAAATCGCTACAGAAGAGGGGAAATGAAGTTCTGGGACCGAGAAGAGAAGCTCTAAAAAGATTCCATCTAGGGGGCACTGCAGTCTTCGATTGGACCAGGAAAAACACCATTAAGAGTAGGCGAGTGAAGAAGAAAAATTTATGGTGAGGGGGGTAGGTTACGGGAATAACAGAGCTGAAACAACGGAAAGTTGAAAGGACAATATTGCTGAGAGAGGCAAGGGAAAGTGTCAGGGAAACTCAAAAGTAAAGTCCAACGGGTGAAGGAAAGCAAACAGGGTGGGAGTCACCCAAAAAAGGGGAAATAACCAATATCCTTTCTGTTTGAGAATGCGTCAGACGGGGCACGAAGGAGATTTCGCCGGATCAGGAGAAGCCGCGATTCAGATTGACTGACTAGCACGAAAAGAAACGATGGGGGTGTAGCAGGAGAAAGGAAATGGAAAAGACCGGTGAGCACGCACCGGGATGGATCTTTGGTGGCAGCGTAACGACGAAGGAAAGGACACGGGCAGAAATCGAAGTAAGGAAAAAGCGACATTGGTGGGGGATTCCATTCTCAAGGAGAAAGAGAATCCATGGGGAGAGACGCCCGCAAGAGAGATAAGAAACAAATCAAAAAAAGAAGGAAAGAATAACCGAGAGAAAAAAGATATAGCAAACAACTGACGGCGATTGGGATGTTTCTGGTAGCAGGGGAAAGAAGAGAAAAACCGTCAAGCGGGGAAAACAATCGAGAAAAGACACAGAGGAAGAGGTGCAGGGGGGAAAGTACTTCGAAAATGAATCGCGGGAGCAAGGGACGACGATAAGGACATGCATGCGGGAAGAAAGACATTCTGAACTTTCAAGAAGCTGCAATTCATTTCCTCTAGCAGCCGGAAGTAGATAAAGAAGGGGGGGTGGGAACTCAAGGGGCGAAAGAAAATGACTGGAAGTGGAGAAAGAGAGAAAGCGCGGTCGATAACCTCTCAGCTTATGAAGCCAAAAGGCCATTCGACTGGGGGAGGAGCGATTCGAGACTTTAAGGGGACAAATCGCGAGAGAGAAAAACCGAATTACTTATAAAAAGGAGACGAAAAGAGAATTTGAAAAAAAACGAAAAAAAAACAAGGAGAATTAGAGGATTAGCAAAATCAGTGAAAAAAAGGGGTTGGACTTGAAAGGCATATTCGAAAGAAGGATTGCCCCCCACTCGTAAGCGAGATTGTTGACTAATCTTAGAGTGAAGGTGAGAACGAAGAAACAGAGGAAGGAAGCACCAGCAAGAAAAAGCTCCTGATTGGAGAAACCTAATCTCTGAGAAGGGAACCGTGAGACTAAGAAACGGAGGATCAGATCAATAAAAAGGAATCAGCAGACCGCCTCGATCCAAAATAATGAGGCCTCAAGCCCGGCAATAAAATCTAAACAACAAAAACAAGAGGAAAGGGAAGAAGGGAGGGCAAAATAAAGAAGGGGAATAAAAGTGGGGATCTATTCTTATGAGCAGGAGTCAAAATGAGGGGAGGGGGCCTTGAAGAGAAGTGAGTCTTGAAAAGGTGGAACCTCCAGATAAGGAGATTAGGAAAACCTCATGGATTCCAGAGCGCGATGGCGGCAAAAAGAGGAGTGAATATTGTTTGGTAGTGGCGGAAATTTAATAGTAAAGAAGACAACGAAACAACCCAATCATCAAATAGCGTAGGGGGGAAATAACTAAGTGCGCATCTAACATAGGAAAAAGGCAAGTCAAAAAATGCTGCGGAACTGGTACTGGCGTCAAAACAAGTAATGTCAAGACTCCATGGGAGGGGAGGGGGGGTGTGAGTGCTTGCAATCGGAGGGTCTTCAATGAGGTGATGAATTAAGGCGGAGGAAGGGGGCGCAGCTAGGTCATCCTTTACACGCGAAAGGATCCTTCTCACGATAAGAGAGACCGCAGATCGAAAGGCCTGGGTTTTGAAACAAAGGAGAGCGGTGATTCTCAGGGGGGAAAGAACAGCTGCCACGAAAAATCAAAAGACGTTGAGGTAAGCACAGTCATAAAGAAGTGGCCCGAGAGAAATAACTTCTGGAGAAGGGAAAATGAACGAAATTGATCTTCGAAAGGTACAAGTAGTGGACGTAGCGGGTGCGTCGTCCTTGCTCCAGCTGAGAATTTGAGGGAAGGAAAGGAAAAAAAATAATTTTCTCGCTTCAAGGCCAAAGGGGGAAAACAGGGCTGGAGGTGTGGGGTGAAAGAAGGGGGAAAAAAGGCGACCAAAGAAGGTACGCCCAAAAATCAGGTTCAGGTTTTGGAAAGGATAAGGGGAAGGGGGGGTATCGGGAACCGGTCTTTCTCTAGAGATTGGTTGAATGATTCGTGGTCTAAAAGAAAGTCAGAAGGGGGAAGCCCCGCCAAAGAAGAAAGGGGTGGAGAATGGAAATCAAAAAAGCGAGAGTCGCCGTATTAGGGGAAAATCACTCAACTTTTCCATTTCGTAACGAAAAAATACGGGTGAGCAGGAGGACCCATTGGGCGTAGAGGGGAAGAGGAAGCCAGTACCCAGGAGCTGGACCCGGAGACCAGAAGGGCTGAAGAAAGTAGAAAAGGGTTGAGGAAGGGAAGATAAATCGAAAATGATTGCAACATACTGGGGAAAAGAGTCGCGAGAAACAAAAGAAAGTCAGGGCTGTACCCAGAGGGGGTGAAGAAAAGGTGGAGTTCATATCAAGTGTTGAAATAACAAAAAAGTCACCTGTGATCCGGCGAGGTGCATCGGGAGTTCATCAGGGCCGAGAATATGGTGCGATTCCAACGAGGGGAACCCTGGAAGAAGGGGCAGAGTCGAACCTTAAGGAAAGACATACAAAAAAGGGCGGATCGTACTAAGAATCGGGGTGAGATAGGAAAAAAGGTCAAACAAGCAGAGACGCGGTGCCTCTCGAGGGGAATCGGTACGGTCGTGGAGGGGGCCTCAGTCAGAGGTACCCAAAAAGGGCACAAGCTGGTCGTACGAGACGATAACGGAGAGGGGAACAGACAAAATGACCTGACAATCCAAACCACTTCTCATGAGACTAGTTGATGAAAATGGGGTAGGGCAAGAGAAAAAGGAGGGAAAGGAGCCTTCCCATGTTTCTGGGAGTGTTGGCCCCACCCAAGGGCAACGTATACGATTAACAGACTTGAAAATGTAAGTGGACCCCTTGAGCGGATAACAACGGGGAGAAAATCAGGGGGGTAAAATTGGTCACTTGCGAGTCAAGGGAGCGGAAGGGGGCGGCAGTTGAAACAAAATCCACCGAGGTAAAAAAAAAATCATGTGAGGGATCGTTGAAAAGTGACTGGCGAGGGAATAAATGGGAAAGGGGGGCAACTGGATTCTCAGGAAAAACAACGGAGAAGTAGGAAAAATATACTGGGGGCGCCCCAGGAAAAAGAGGAAGACAACTGAAAGCACAGAAAGCAAACATCAAAAACAAGAAATAGAGAAAAGGGTGCTGCCTCTGAATAAGGGAAAGGTCATCCCTTCATCTCAGAAGGACTGAAGGGGAAAACTGAAGGAGGGAGAAAAACCCGTCATTGACAGAGACACGCGACAACACTTCACTTGGTCGTAAAGTCTTTTGAAGCAAAATGTGAATAAGGGACTGTTTTTGGGTGAGCAAAATACAGAGAACAGAAGACGGTCTCCTCAGAGGACAGACAAGAACTAAAAGGGAAAGGGTCCATAGAAGGTTGTGTGGAGAAGGGGGGCATAAAAAACGAAGGGAACTCTGAGAGGAAATAAAGAGGGAAATACTTTGAAGCATAGAGACTATGCAACAGAGATCGAACGAGGACCAGAGTAGGAAAAAAGGGGGGCACGCATTTTGAAAAAAGAAAATATGGAAAAATGAAAAAAGAGTCGATAGGTCGGAAAGAATGTTGATTGGCAGTTAGGGAAAGGGAGAGGGGTCAAACTGACACCTTATAGTGGGGCACGTGGCGACAATTTCCGATCGGCAAAAAACTGGAAAAGAGGGTACGAGAACTAGATTCCGGGGGGATCTTCCAAAGTAGGGGAAGATGGCAAAAGGGGGGGATCAAACCAAGCGGGTGAAAAGAAAAGTCCTGGGTTGGTCCTCTCTGAAGGGCGTCCAGACGGTGCCAAACGGAATTGGGGAAGGAGCCGATGAAAAAGATTCCTCTTATCAACTAAAAGAAGTACTGGGACTATCCCTTGAAACTATGTACTAGGGAGAGAGTCTAAAGATCAAAGCATGGGGAGTTGACGCACGCACCGGGGGGGGAGTTTTTCTCTTCCTCAGAGGGGGAAAGAATGACTAAGAGGAGATACTGAAGAGGAAAGGTTTGTATACTAAAAAGAAAATTAAGGAAGAAGAGGGTGACTTTTCTTAAAAACAGCCCAGTCATAGAGGGGGCTATAACTAGAAAAAAAAAGAATCATAGAGTAAACGAAAGCGAGAAAGAAACACAAACATAAAAGGATGAAGAGCGATCCTAATCTTATGACTAAAGGTTAGACAAAAACTCCAATCTTTACCAGATAAAAAGGAAAAAGATCTCTGCTTTCTGGGAGGAGAAAGGAACAGCAGGGAGCAAACGAAAAGACTTCCGATAGGGGAGAAAACATCAATTAAAGGAAATTAAATCCAGAGCAAGTCTACCCTAGCACTATTGGGGGGGGAGAATCGAAAAAGGATGACCTAAGGTCTTCTTGAAGAAAACAGGCTTGCGTGCTTTAGGGAAGATGGAGGAAAAGCAGGTCGTGATGAACAAAAAAGGGGAAAGACTTGAAAAGGAAAAAAAACAGGCAATTCGCTCTGTGAGAGAAACGAGATGACTTGCTCACGAGGTACAAAAATCGCGGGAGCAGATCCCGCCTGAAAGGGAAAAAAGGGCTCACGAGGAAGAAAAATCATGAACTCAAAACCGAAATAAACACTGGAGAAAGGACTAAGGACTGGAGGGAAGCCAGTGATCAACGATTGCTCCTAGTTTGGGGGTGGGGGGGGGGGTGGGGGGGGAGGGTGTGGGGGGGGGGGGGGGGTTGGGGGGGGGGGTGGGGGGTGTGTGGGTTGGTGTGTTGTGTTGGGAGGGGTGGTGGGGGGGGGGGGGGGGGGGGGGGTTGGGGGGGGGGGGGTGGGTGGTGGGGTGGTTTTGGTTTGGGTGGGGGGTTGGTTTTGGGGGGGGGGGGGGGGGGGTTGGGGGGGGTGGTTTGTGGTGGTTGGGGGGGGGTTGTTTTGGGGGGGGTTTTTGGGGGGGGGTTTTGGGGAAAAAAGTCGCTTTCGCACGCGAAATGAGTGGGGAAAAAAGAACTTCGTTCTTAGACGTGGGCGGCGTTTCCTTTATGGTAAGGGGACAAGAAGAATCTGAAAAGCGGAAATCAAGAAAGAGAAGCATTGATGAAGATGAAGCTGGTCTAACCTCGCAATCAGAAAAGGAGATACGCCGCTCGAAGAACAAGAAAACGAAGAGGGATCCAAACTCTATTAGTACTACTACTTCTAGGGAAGGATCTCAAAACCAACAAAGGAGGGAGGGGGAAGAGAGGGAAAGGGAGGAAGAGAAGAGGCCTCATAGAGTTTTGATCGGGAGGGGGGAAAGCTTCAAAAAGGAGTATTGAAAGAACGATTTCGAAACGAAGGGGGCAGCGGAGAGAGTCAAAAAAGCTCTGGATCCTTCCGCTGCGACTGGGCGGCCTCCGGATTCGGGACCGAGGTTGGCGGAGGGGAGGTCTAAGTACGGAGAAGGGAAAAAAAGCACACCAAAGGCAAAGAAACGAAGACTGAGTTGTGGGGACAATCACGAGGGGGCAGAGGGATAAAGGAAGAAAGGAAAAATTGGCAAAAAGAGGGGGAAAGAACGGGGGGAGGAACCCTCAATGGAGGCAGAAACCAATGGTCTGTTTGAGGGGGAAAATCGCTTGTCGATAAAAAGGGTGACGTAAGGCCTAGGAAGGAAAAGAGGAGGGACGGACTGGAAAGATGCGAAACTGAATCACTCTCATGCGCAATAAGAAAAGAGAAAATTGAAGGGTTGTGGTAAAGTAAAGATGAAACAGAGTATTGAGGAATGCTTCTAAAGAGCAGCAAGGAACGGATGTCCCACCATCACCAGACCGGAGGGGGCAGCGCCTGTCCCGAATATGCAAGGGATGAGTAAGGAAAAAGAAACTTGAGACTTGAATCGTCAGAACGTTCAGTAATAGTTCTTTGAAGGAGAACCAAGCGTCCTTGCTAAAGTCGAGGAGCAGGGAAAGTATTTTATGGGGGGCGGGAGATGAAGGAGGGGGGAAAAAACGGGGGAATGGGGCAGAAAGATGGAATGGCACCCAGGAGACCCAAAAATATTTCGCGATAGACTGAAAAACCGTTGTGGGGGAAAAAGATAACGGTCGGGTAAGAGGGTAAAGTCGGTCAGTCACTTTGTTGGATTGCGGGAGAAAGCGATCCTGGAGAAAAGGGTTCATAGAACCATCTTCGCGTTAGGGGGAAAATGCAAAAATGGCCGCGGAAAAAACGAGGAAGGAAAGACTGAAGGGGGGAAAGGGAGGGAGGGATAGAAAAAAACGGAAAAAAAGAGTGAATGGAGACAGGGGAGAAGTACAAAAGGTGCAGACAGGGCTACATAAAGACGAAAAAGCTGGTGCCCAGTGAAGAGATAAAGAAAACGGAAAAGGGAAAGTTAAAGGAATACCGAGAAAAGTAACACCAGAAAAACATACACTACGATATGAAAGAAAATCTAAAGATTTGTTCTTACACAGGGGAGAAAAGTTTGCATCTGTAGATCACGTGGAGAAAATCACATGTTGCAAAAAAAACGCGAAGGGCAATAGTCAATGGAGGAAACGAGGGAGAATATGGGGGGATTCCAACACAAGTAGAGGGTTTGAACGTACGGAAAAGACAAGAATCAAACATGGGCCAAATCGGAAACTAGCCGACGTCTTAATGGGGGGGGGAGGAAATCTTGGGAGTTGTTAAAAACAACAGGGACCGGGAATCGACTGGGAGTTAAAAAAAAGTGATAGCTTCTGTTGTAGAAAGGGAAAGAGGAAGGAGCCCCAAGCTGCGGTAGGATCCTCGGGGGTCAATCAAAGGAAAGGAAGAAAGACCAAATAACATTCCGAGCCACCACAAGAACTCCTTAAAGACTTAGTGAGAGATTTGGTGCCCGCTGAGAGACCGATGCTCGTGGGATGGTAGGGGTTTTGAGGGGCGCGCCACAAAAAAAATAAACGTATCAGATGAAAGTGGAACGAAGAGTGAAGGGGAAACGCCGGGGAGGGGACTGAAATAACGTATAAGGATCAGTTTATCAAGTGTCAAAGTACGGTGAGCGAGGCAGGGGGCATCGAAGAAAGAAAAGAAGTCGCTAATGTGGTGTGAAGGTTAAAGGGGAGCTGGAGGCTGGGTGGGGGGGGAAGTGGTTCGCCCCTGTATAGAAAATCCGGAGGAGGGAATACCCGTTGCAAAAGAAAAAAACCATCGTAAGGGGCAGTAAATCATTCAAAGAAAAAACACCAATTTCTCTAAGGAGACTAGTGGAAGAGCGACGGGGGGGAAGCAAAGGAAAAGTCAGATGAAAATCTGATAACCAGATTTCTCAAAGGGGCTCCAGGGCATATCCAAGGGCTTCAACTGAACTGGGAGGAAAAGGGGATCTATACGTTTACTTGGTTTGGGGGGAAGAGACCAAGAAAATCAAAGCAAAAAAAGGGAGAAGCAATCTTATCTCGTCTTAAGAAAATATCCTATCCAGAGAAGGGTGGGGGAGGAGAAAGGGGTGTCGGGGAAAAGAAAGGGAAAAAAAGAGACCGAAAGCTCGGGGAAGGAAAGGCACTCGCTTAGACAGGCACTTGGGATGAAAAAAGATCGAAAGGCTAAGAGAGGAGGAAGAGGAATTCTGTCCTTATATCTTCAAAAAAGGAGAACGGTAGGCGAGTGAATATAAAAAACCGGGATTGGGGAGGAGGTAATGTGAGGGAAGAAGCGAAAGAGGTAGCAAAATGACAGGTCTCGGAGATAACGGACATTGACAGGGGACCTATGCACAGAGGGAGAAAATGTGAATTTTATCTTCACACCTTAACCGCTTCAAAAGGCAGAAAAGATACATTGAGGGGGTGCCTAGACGAAGATTGGATAAGACGGGGGGTCAAGTTTCATTTGAGTAGAAACTTCAACCGGGGAGCAGAGAAGTCAGACTTGAAAAGGAAAAAAAGGGAACATAGTCGGTGGAAGAGGCTTAGATGTCCACGAGGGAAAGACCTGGACGCACACTAAGGACGTCGGGGGGAAGGTGGGGTGGGGGGTGACAGAGAAAAAAGGGCCAGAGGGAAAGGAAGGAAAAATCAGGGGGCTGAAGCTTCATTTTTGGACATTCTCCCTGGTGAGGGCTGAAACCGCAATTCAAAGGTAGCTAAAAAAAAAAAGACGAGAGATCACAAATCGATAAGAGAAGAAAAGGCGGGAAAGAGAGAAAACCAATTCGATATCAACAAAAAATAAGACTAGGTAACTCGCGAGAGAAAAAAGCGGGTTGTCTCAGATGAGAACAAACGAAACGGCAAATAGACAAAACCAAGAGAATAGGCGGCGTGGCTTCGAATATAAGCGGGAGCAACCTAGAGAAGGCGATGTGGAGGACGAAAACATCATGGAATGAAAGGGAAGATCAAGGAGAGTCAAGTAAAGGTGGCAAAAATTGGCAGGAAACAAGGCGGTTACTGGAACCGAAAAGCAGGGAACAAGGAAGAACACCGCTTTGCGTTCAGAAGCTAAGAGCCGTCAGGCGAATTGGACGACTAAAAAGAGTCAGAGGATCAAGCACAAAAGGAGAAAAGGGCATAATGCTAATCAGCTATCTCAATGATTCCGGGTAAACGCGCAGCTAAAAAGACGGACGGAAAAATCAAAACTTTCGAAAAGAAAAGGGCAAACAGCAAAAAAGCCAAGTAACAAAAATCAGTAAAGCCAGTGTTTGGTTGACTTTCAAGCAATGGGAGGAAAGAACCAGCTTGGGTGAAAAAACTAAACACGTGCAGTGTGCTCGTTTGTACGGGGAACCGCAACTAAAAAAGAGAAAACGAAGCTGAGGCCGAAAAAAATGCTCTGGAAGGGGGGGATCAGAGCGGGAAGAGAGAAAACAGGCGAGGAGAAGACTTCAGAAAGAAGAGCATACAAGGGAGAGACGAAATCCTCGATCACAAAAAAGAGAGACTCTTCAGGCCCGCACCTCGTGGAATAGAATCAACAAAACGGAGGAAAAAGAGATGGAACGAGGGTGCGAACTAGAGTA
>Ga0179593_1538894_pt1 | contig 11463 bp, 6 predicted proteins | sample CZODoug2_1_08_16_FD_185931 | JGI IMG/M metagenome (GOLD analysis project Ga0179593, IMG submission 185931) | Vadose zone soil fungal communities from Angelo Coast Range Reserve, California, USA - CZODoug2_1_08_16fungal (PacBio error correction) | ecosystem: Environmental > Terrestrial > Soil >...
GAATGTTCCAAGCAAAAAACCCACACAAAGAATGTCTTCCTGGGTTTGAACTCAAGCATCAAAAGGAAAGCTAAAAAGACTCCAGAGATGGGACGGGAAGAATACTCACAAAGTTTCTGGGACAAAAAACCGGCCTCGATGCCGTACTGAGGGGGATTCGGAAAAAAGGATGGGGGAGCCGAAAAAAAAGGGACCCGAAATGTGATTCTTACCCAGGCGAACGAACCGGAAAGGCCCAGAGAGCTTATAAAAAAAAAACAACGGAAAAAAAAAGCTGAACGGCTCAACCCTTCATCCACAATCACAGCGGGGAAAAAAAATCACCATATTGTTCAGGGGGCGGAAGGAGCAAGAGCAGCGTGAGATCGCTTTGCGCAAAAAACTTAAGACCAGCTCCTGGAACCAAACTTCCGACCAACAAACCCCGTCCCAACGCCACCGAGAGCTGCCCGCCAAAAAACGAAGTTTAGAGGGGGGTTCGGTGAAGAGATGTCAGGGAAAGACTGGCGGCCGCCAGAAGAAGAGAGAAAGTACTTCAAGGAAAAAGGGCCAAATCGAAGGCGGGCGTTTCGCAACGGCGGATCACCAAAACCGAAGTGGGAAAAAGGGTCGCGTGGAAGCCTGGTGCACACCGCTCATAAGGGACACTGGGGGGCGGTAAAGAAAAAAAAGGCGCAAAGGGGTGTTTCGCATAGATCCTAATACGGAACAGTAAGAAACCTATCTTCACACAGTTAGCCAAAGAAGTGGGGGATGTTGGGAAGAGCACGAAACAAAGTCCAAACCTGAAGGAGAAAAGAACAAGTCCAAGTGACGTCGTTTCAGGAGGTAGGGGGGGCTTTGGGGGGGGAAGAAAGAGGAGTTTTCCTCTCCGAGGAACCGGGTCGTTTTTCATCACGGGGTGCCACAACGGAAAAATAGGCTAAAAGAGAGAAAGAGTCTGAACCTGGACGACGGGCAACGTCTTTCTAGAACAGGGGGGTAAGGGAATGGGGGGAATAAAAACTTAAGAACACGGGGGGTGTTCTCCGGATTTCGGAGGGGGAAAAAAAAAAAAAAGTGGCGGCAAAAAAAAAAAATGCCCTAAAGAAACGAGAGATCAAAAGGACGACTACTTTCGCGAAGGAAGTTGGAACGCTCTTTCTGAACAGGAATATGGGGTGCGGAGAATCAAATCACCGTTCTCCTCCCTAAACGGGTGAAAACATAACAACCTTAAAAAGAGGGAGAAAATGGGGGGGTGTCCCGGAACCAGTCAGAATCGAAAAGAGGGGGGGGGAAACAGGAAACATAAAAGGTTGTACCTTCAGTAAAGGGGATCCCTCTTCCTCGCTAACATGCACCCACCTTTTTTGTGGTTGATTCACTGTAGCCTAGAAATGGGGGGCTCAGGGAGGCGGGGGTTTCAGAGAAAAAAAACCTTAAGAATTTCTAGTTTGGGCTTGTCAAAACTCCTTTTAAAACTAAAAATGTGGGGGAGAGGGGGAACCTGTCGATAATAATCCATTATTGGGAAGGGGACAAACATTTTGGAAAAAGTAAAAACTTCCCAGAACCTTTATCGGGGAAAAAGTTCATGTGGAGGGGGGGGAAAAAGCTACATGAGCCAGAAAAATCGGTCAGGCCTGTCATGTCCTGAAAAAGGGAGGCGGAGGTATAAAGATATAAAAGGGGAGTCAAAGAGACCTATTACAGAAAATTTCCCTCTCCCCTGGGTGGGAAGGCTCAAGGTTATGAGAAGTTAGATCCCGGTGTCAGAAAGGAATCATTTTACCAAGAAAAGGCCATCTGTCGCAGGGACCTCGGAATGTCTTTTCTACCGTGCAATAGCTCCAACACTTAGCCCAGAATTCTGCGGTGCCCGAAAATGGAGCGGACGGCGAGGGCGCGGATTCAGTTCCTGGGGAGAGCTTGCGGGGACCCTCGGGTAAACTGGGGGTCAAACTTCCATCCCTTGCACTGGGACTGCGGGCGTGCCCCCAATCGCCTATTTATACAGTGAGTGGAAAGAACTCAAACGCGGGCCCCCTCCCCATAGGATTATTCGCAAAAGCTCCAAAGTCGAACATCCCACGGGTACGAAAAAAAGAGCAGACCGCCAAATAAACCCACGAAGCGGCAAAACGGACGTGAGCGAGCTTTCGGAGTACGGAGCAGAGAGACGGGTACATCGGAGGACCGGGGGGACAAACTGGTCCAAGATGGGTCCAACTGCCGCCGCGGCCATGGAGATCCCCTTAGTGGGGGAAGGCAAGAACGCCAATTTCAGGAGGCAGCCCCAAAAAAAAAAAAAAAAAACTGGAGAGACTGAAAAGATGAGAAATAAGGGCAAGGGACTGGGACTCCGACTTTTACTGCCACGACTTAATAACGACCTGACGTCACCGAAAAAGAAGGAAAAAGGGAAAGGAACGGTTGCCCCGCCTGGAAACAATTTCGAAACGGGCTACGGCTCGGCCCGAGGCAGCTAGGCAGAGGACAAGGCAGCGTCAGAGGCAACGGCTCGGCTTGGTGCTCCAGGACTTTCTAAGGGGGTAGAAAAGTGAGGGGAAACAGAAAAAAAGGATCAAACGACGGCGATCGGGAGGCCGTTACCCGCTTGCCTGCCCAGAGCGACGTGAACGGAGGGGCTGGAAAAGACTTTTAAGAAAGGAGTAGGAAGAATTCTGCCCGATTTCAGGCGCCTCAACCAAAGTGCAACGGCGATCATGAAGGGAAAAGTCGCAAGATCAAAAAAAAAAAAAAGCAGAAACAGGACCGGCTTCATGACGGGCAGATCGGGCGCAAAACCAATCGCCGCGCCAAACACAAAGGGGAAAGGGAAAAGGGAGAGATAGGGGGAAGGTCCCAGGGGGGGAAAGAGAAGCCGTCGGGGTCCTGCCCTGGTGAACGACTACTTGAAAGCAAGATCGCCGGAGTTGTTCCACCAGGATGTGCGGAACGCAGCGGAATCAGGCGGGGGGGAATCAGGGGAAGGCAGGGGCAGGAAAAAAACCGCCGACGTCACATGTTTGACTAAAAAAAATTGAACCCGGCCGCCGAGCGCCCGGCGATGGTCAAGGAAGGGAGAAAAAAAAAAGGACCTAAAGGAGGGGAACGTCCCCACCACGTAAGTCGCAGCACATCCGCGCCTTCCTCCGCTTAAAAAAAAAGGGCAATCTTACAAAAAAGGGACTAGGCCGAGGGAAGGTGTACGAGAGGGACCGCTTAACGGGTCAAAAAACCCAAAAAGGGAAGCGTTACAGGATTGAAGAAGATGGGGGGGAAACGGGGTGAAAGGGGTTGTGTTTTTATTGGGGGAATCTATCGTGCAAGTTCGGGCACTCTTCCATAAAAGGCAGTCGTGCCAGTTTTAAGGGAAGCAGCCTCAGTATTGAGACATGAAGGGGGGGAAGGGGAGGCAAGAATGGGTTTTGGGGGTGGTGTTGTTTTTGTGATGAAATGCGGGGTCGCGTCCCCCAACTGAATGCTGAAAGGGGAAAAATGGCCGCCCGGTGCAGGGAAAGGGGTGAACGGCGGGGAAAGAGGAAAGAGGAAAGAGGGGGGTCAAGGACCTATGTAACGAATCTGTCTTCCACAGATCGCGACAAATCACTACGGCCGTACGCTGGGGGGAAGGTTGTGAAAGGGTTGCAGGGGGGTTAAAGGGATAAGGGGGGGGCCGCACCTTTGGTTTTCTCCTCTTTTGGTCTCCTGGGGTACGGATCTCCGAGGGAGAACGGAAGGAGGCCGAGTTTGTGAGGTAAGCCAGCGGGTAAGAAAATCAGATGGAGGGGGGGGCCTGCCGCCTTAACATGACCAGGATGGACGGCAACTCTGGGGCCCCCCAGAAAATAAAAGAAGGAAAGAAGAGGTCAGGCAGTCGTCCGCCAAAATAAAGGAGGAGGGACGGGGGGGACAATAGAAGGGGGGGGGAAAGTTGGGTCTTTTGCCAAGGGTCTACGAACGGGGGTTAACTTGTGTCTTATCAGTCAGAATGGGGACAGAAGTAGGAGAAAACAATTGGGCGGTAAATAGCTAGACTCCGAATCGCCGGGCTGAGCCCATGAAATCGCCCCGAATGCCTTCGATGAACTTACCCGGAACAGGAGAGTCTTCAGAAATGAGGGAACACCCATGACAGCAGGGGCAAAAATTGGGAGGGGGAGGCTACGAACCTCTGGCAGACACCTTAAACGGAATTTCCCAGGCCGTTGCAAAAAAGGCAGAAAGGGTTCTAAAAAAAAAAAAAACAGTAACAGCAGCCGGCTGAAAGGAAAAGCACGACCAGACGAATAAACACGACGAAAGAAGAAATGAGGTGGGTCTAAGGGGAAAAAATTGCGGAGGGACACATCGGAATGAAGGCTCGAAAAGGGAACCCAAGAACAAAGGAGAGGCGTCCGAACCGGGAAGCAAAGGTCCAAGGGGGGTGAGGGAGAAGGGAGAAACGCAAATAATTTTTTAAAAAAGCCCTACGGAATGCCCAGACCATTTGGCCCGAAAGGGAGGGGAATCAGCTGGTACCGGGCCGCGAAAAAAAAACCAGGGGGCAGGGGGAAGGGGAAGGGGGGCGCTCAATGGGGGGGAAAAAACCCAAAGAGAGGGGGGGAGGTGTGCTCAACGGGAAGGGCCCAGGGGGAGGATGAAGGAGACCTCGCTTAAAACCTGGTGACGACCGCAAAGACGATTCTTCTTGGAGAGAAACGAGGATGAGGGGAGTCAGGGGGGGCGAAAGGGGGTTGACTAGGGAAATACATTGAGAAAGGAAAACCATGCTGAATAACCGATTGACCATTAATAGAACTCTCGGGGATCGAAATGAAGAAAAGAAAAACCTAAAGGAAAGGGGGGGCAAAGGCTCAAAAAAAGAGTGAAAAAGAGGACTGATAAAGGTGAAAAAAAGGTGTTGCCAAACCCCCAAGAAAATGATCTGAAAGCTATGGGGAACTAAGACAGGAAAATCCTTTAAACTGCACAGGAAAGAAAAACCTAGAAAAGGGAGAAACAAGCCTGGGGAAGGCAAGGGGGGACATGACTCTCAAATAAGAGACAATGAGGGGGGGTAGGGGCTACTAAAGTAGGAGGGGAGATGGTCTCTTTAATCTCCATTTCGCTGGATCCGGGTTCCCCTGGACTCCAGAAATAATAAACCAGGGCTAAAAGAAAAAGGACTTTGAAAAGCCAACAGGACTGTAAAATCTCAACATTTGAGCAGTAGATCTGGGGGAGCCGGGAAAAAGAGAGGGGTATAAGCAAGGGAAAGAAAATACAGAGGCCGCAAAGCCAAACCGCCCAAAACACCTCTTTACCACCTCCTCGCCGCCGTCCGAGGGAAAACTGGAAGTAAAAAAGCAAACGGAAGGTCAGAAGCCAAATCGTGCTGGGCAAAAACACCTGTCAACCTACCAAAGGCCTCCTCTAAGAGGGATACACCGCTAACAACTCGAAGCGAGGAAAAAGGGCGAAAAAGGGGATGGAGGGGGGAGGGGAGGGTGGGGAAGGGGGGGCAGAAACGGGAAAGGGGAGGAGGGGGAGGGTACAAGAAGCCTGGCAAAGGTAAGGGGGTGGCAGAAGAGAATATCCTTCCGATCACCTTGAGGAAAACAAGGCCTGGCTGACACTGAGCAAGGTGTGTGGGGGAGGACCAGGGAAGGGCGAGGAAAAGCCGGTTCTCTCGGAAGAAGACCGCGCTGTAGCGTATTTCGGAGGGGGGGCCCCTTGGGTCCGTGTCAGAGACCCTTCGGGGGGGGAACTAGACGGGAGAAAAGACGGGTCTGTCCGACTCCGGAACGGCATCCTACTGACCAAAACAGGAAAAAAAAAGTGGGGGGGTAAGAGGTACGAGCAACAAAAACGGGCGACCGCCAAACCAGCCGGAAGACAGGGGGGGGGTAGCGGGAAAGGGGGGGGAATGATTAAGCGGGAAAAGAACTTGCGCGCCCTTCCGGGACAACTGCCCTGGCACCCAGGGGGGTCGGAGCGGCCGGTGAAGGGGAAAAGACAACCCCAGATGTGGGGGAACGGGGCCAAAACAGGTCGCAGCTCACGCTTGGGCGATCAAAAGGAGTACGAGGGAAGGGTGGAAAACGGGAGGAGGAGAGGAAAGGTACCGGGGGCAACAGAGGAAATGGGGGCCAAAGCAAGGAAGCCACCAAACGACGTCACAGGCCTAACAGCAAACGAAAACATGGCGGAGGGGAAGGCCGACCTGGGGCCGCCGGGGATGGAAGCCAAAAAGGCAAGAAGCCTGAGACGGGGGGGGAGAACTGAGGCCGGGAGAGGGCCGCGAAGAAGGACATTCCGAGGAGTTCACCCGGTTCCCGGGAAATCCGGGAGACACGGGGGAAAAAAAACGGGGGGCCAGGTGCGGAGGGAGACATCAATGGCTCTACTGAGAAACGAAACGACAACTGGGAAGGGTCCAGGGAGGTGGGGGGGGGTCCCCGCAAACAGGCAGTGAAAGTCACCTATGTTTCTAGGCCCGCGAACGAGTGGGGACCGGAGGGGGGGGTGGGACAACCGCGTTTTGGTCCGTCCAAGGGATCAAAACACGGCACAATGCTATTCTTCGCTTCAAGACAGACCCCGGAACTCCTTTTTGGTGGGGGCCGCCGATTGGAAGAAACCCTGAAGGGAAACAGCGTCCGTCACTAGGGGAAAGGGGGAAGTCCCGTTAAAACAGAACCCTTCCTGCTAACCCATTTAACTTAAAGTTTCTCAGCCGCGCCTGGCAAAATGACCGTCGCCTAACGCCAATCCACGCGTTCCCCTTTGACTGGTGGCGGCCCGTCCCGTCGGTCCATGCCAGGGCAACAACCAACTAAAAAAATGAACTGTTAAAAGAATGTCGGATGAAAACGATCATCCTAACCTAAAAGGCGGGTGTCGTCGCAACCCCCGGTGGTCAGGGCCCCAAAACAGCAAAAAAGTCGGAGGGGGGACCAAGGAAAAAAAAATCCAAACTGATCCAACTATTCCCTACTCAACTCCCTGAAAGGGGGGTTCTAGGCCAGCCAACTCAAAAAAAAAAAAAAAAGGGGGAGTCCGGCGTACATTGGAAACAGTGGGGAACTAACTCCCCCGTGCACGTCAAACGCGCACTCCAAATCCCCAGCCTTTCGGCTCATCAAAAGGCCTACCTCTTCTAAAGCGTATCCATGTCTCGCCGCCGAATAGTGGTGGAGAAAAAGGCGTCTTCCCGGAATAAGAAACATAAAACCCTCACACGCCAAACTCCGGAGACATTACATCGCCCCACCCCTGTCCCAAAAGGTCCAAAACTCCAGCCCCTCTCCTACCCATAGGACCCACCGAGAGAAACGAAATTGAGCGACCAGAAAACCGACACTAGTGGCGACAGGCTCGTGCCCCTGGAAAGAATCCAAAAACGGGAGGAAGAGAGAGATACTGCAAAGGCACGAGCCCGTAGCGAACGAGTGTGGTTCCCTGAAGCTAAAGGCGCCGATTTTGGGGTGAGTTGATGATGGAGCCCGTGGTCTGGGCGTTTTCCCGGGGTTTGGAGCCAGGGGTTGAGTGAGGGAGAAAAAAAGAAAACCAACCCACAAGAAAAAACAGGCGTGCAAACTGAGTCCCAGACTGCGGCCGCGTTCATCCTCGGGTCGCCCGGGAGAAACGAAAAGCTGGGGGGGGAAGTGGGGTCGAAACGTTGAGTAAAGGTGTATGTGAAAAAAAAAAAAGTGGAGTCGATCTCACCAGTTGGTAGTGGATGGCCTCCGAAAAAAGGCGTCTTTCGAGTAGGCAAAAATCGAGCATTGTGGGTGGAAATCTTTCAAACGCGAATGTGAGGGGCGGGGCCCTTATACCGGGGTAAGGCCGACAACGAGGGGATACTCCCCGCTTCTTAGGCGGAGCGAAAAGAGCTAAAGGATTGTTGAAAAGTGAAAGAAGCGGTTCTTTACACGCCTGGGAAACGAGCCGAAAGGTTGCCGCGCCGAAACGCGCCAGGGGCTTGGAGGGGCTACTTCGGGCAGTCACAGGCGCAAAGGCGCCCCTCAACCCGGGGGTCCGTCCAGAAGAGGGGCACGGTCCAGTTTATGCCGCAGTGCGTCTGGTTCGGCATTCGCATTAAAGCTGGAGACGGGGCGTCCCGGAGATACTATCCGTCTTTTGCCCGGGGTCGGAGTACGAACGTTTACAAATCATTGTCAACGAAGGAATCGGCGCGGGCAAACGACAGAACAGAAGGATGGGGAGTCTCCCCGCGGGTAAAAACTACACATCGCCGTAGCCCGGACCTATCACATGGGGGTCCGGTCAAAAGACCGTGTGGAACTGTTTGTTAATAAGGCACTAAAAAAACAACCGGGAATCGAACACCGGGCCAGGAAAACCTTGACGCCGTCAGCATCCCGCAGGAAAAACCGACTACAAACCCTTCCGGAAACGCGCAAAAACAGTCGCCATCGGCTCCCTCCATCAACGGAGGAACAGGGAATGGGGCTGACTCGCCCGGGCAACCTGACTGCTAGGGTGGGGCCGGAAGAGACCCCCCAGGTTCAACACACGGACCCTTCCATCACGGGGGTAACCTGGAAAAACCTCCCCCGTGCAGCGGGATCGCCAGCGGGACGAACCAACCCATTTTTCGCCCTCGTTCACAAAACACATGGGGGTCGTATTTCCCCGGCGTCCCCAACACGAGTTGTTGTCCGACCAACCTTCCACAATTTTCCAGAAAACAGTCCGCCCCCCGCAGTTCGGTTTAGCCGCAGGTTTACTGGGTCAAAATGAAATCAGAAAAAAAAGGAAGAGAAACAACCGCGGCCGCGCGAAGACTACCAGAAAAAGAGAACATCACCCCCAGGGGGGGTTCCGTGGTAAATCATTTAAAAAATGATCCTATTCCGCAAGAAACGGATTTTAATTCCAATTAACAATATAGTCTAAAAGAAAAAAAAGGGAAGCCGAACTCTAAAGGATCCGACTCAGCCGTTCTCGGTTAAACAAAAATCTATAAAAAAGGAAGGGCGTGACCCAGGGCAGGCCGGTCCAGTAAAAACCCAAAGCTAGTCAGGGCGCCAGCATATGGGTCTGACAGTCGCCCAGTAGGACAAGAGGGGATATCTGGGGCCAATTTCAGGGGACGATGAAAGTAACTCCCAGTAAGTCAGTCCTCAGTCAACGCGTGCCCCAATGGCGACGCCGCCTCGGCGTCTGACGAAAATCAAAAGGTGTCGTCGGTGTGGACGGGGACCGATCCGAGGAGGAGCCCCGATAGTTCGGTGGGAAAAAATGAAGCCAACTCGGGGGAGGACGCAAGGTGCAGGGGGCCCGGGAGAGGCGGCGTCCGAGCAGGCGTCCTGAGCAGGCGAGGACCAGGTGCCACAGGATCGAGGGATACGCTTCCATCCGCCCTTAATGCCTCACGGGGAAAAAAGGTTTTACGTATCAGGGGGGAAGGAAAGGAGCTTGAGCCCCGTAGATCTGGCCTGAGATAGGCGAATAGGTGTCAGCCTAAATCGCAACAAGGTGAGGTGTAGACCCCCCGACAACTAAGGGAGGAGAATTAAGAGCAGGGCACAGGACGGCCCAACGCGGTGGAAACCGTTCTTGGTTGTCGGTGCCGTTTGCAATAAAAGGACGTCCCGCGGACGGCTTTGCGGGGGGAGGCGGGGGGCCACACGGTAGTGTCCTCTCCCGAAAAATGCTCCGCGACGACCTTGACTACGGCGGTTACGCGGATAAGGGGAAAGAATCCTAGAACAGCGGGACAGAAAAGTATTAAAGGAATACTTAAATCCAGTCGGAGCTTCGTTGGAAACAGTTGCTCCATGATTGAGGGGGACCAGCTGCGCCTACAAGAAAGACACAAGCGGAGAATCTCGAGGAAGTCTACCATCACCAAGTGTACGTGCAAACATATTATGGTTTCTACATCATCGGGGCCGTTCGAGCACCCCAGATAACTCTTAAATCAAAAAAAACAAGACCACCAATGAAACATATTACTGTTGGTCCGCGTCGAGGCCCACCACCGCATCGGCCCACGTCTTGGTGGAAGTCAGGCCCGTTTCGGCAAGAGGAAAACAAAGAGACCGCGTACCCGAAAACGCGACCGAAAAACACACAGGCCTGGTCCGGAGGGGACGATTTCTACCGGGAGACGGGTTCGAGCGCGACGCTCCAATTAGAATGGGGGTCAAGTCGGCTAAATACGCACATTGGATGTCAATATAGAAAGAGGCGGATGAAGTCAAGATGCCTGGAAAGTGAACTTTTTTTCGAAAGGCAAAGCCTGGCATCGACCCGTTCATTAAAATGGCCCTGAGAAAACACTTACGGGACCGCCAGACCCGCTAAACAGGAAGCAAAGGGGTTTCCAAATGGAGGCTCGCTTATACTCTATTACTTCCAGTAGGGCAAAAGTAGGGGGGGAAAAGATGGGACATGAGCGGCAGGAGCGAGGAGATTCGCCCTCATGCAAGTGTCCTACTACGAGACCAAAAGAACCTCCACATTCGAAAAGGAGGTGGGGACACACGTGCAGCGCCCACTTTCACTGTAGAGGGGGCCCAAAGAATTCTTCGCGGACCGGACGGCGACGAGGGCGTTTTCCCGGCGAGCGGGGCGTACTCCAGCCGATTGCATCCTTCCAAGGGGGGACGGGCAGAGCCCCCCAGATGAAACCGAGGACGAAGACACGTCGGAAAGCTCACAAAAAGGAGAAGAAGAGATCTCAAAGCGAGATGACATTAAAAGGGGGGGGGGAGGCACACTCAAAACCGGGCACCGAACATCAAACTGCGGTGACGGGGGACAGGGCGGAAGGCCGGACGATACGAGTACGGCCGCTCGCGACGAATCGGCGCACGACTCCATCGACTTGACTATGGAAGGGGACGGAGGAGCAGCTTGGAGAAACAGCAAAAAAAGTGGGGGGCGCACGGGGGAATCGACCGCATCGGAGGCGCCGTCGATGACTGACATTAATGGGGGGAGAGGACTGGACAGGCCACGACTGGGGGGACGACATGGGCAAGAAGCAAAAGGGGAAAGACTGAGAGAAAGCCGGCCTAAAGACGGTCAAAAAGCCGAACGCAACGAACCGGCGGAGTAAGGTGGGGAAGGAAGAAAAAAAAAACAAAAAATTGTTCCCGTAAAGTAAAAAAAAATCAACGGAGGCGGCCGAGCAGCGAGGGTACCAAGCCGGGGAGAGTCCGCAAAGGGCGGCCCGCTTCCGTGTCCAGGACGTGCTGGGGGGTCGAAAGGGATGCGTTGAAGGGAGAAGGAAAAATCGAGGAGAGCGGACGGTTTCCACCTTCGTCAACAGACAACTCGACGTGACATAGACTACGGGGACAAAAACGCGGTCAGAAGAAACGCATTCTCCAGAATGTCGGGCGGGGGCCCCGGACACAAGCATGGGAAACTCGGCGATCTGGGCGAAAGGAGGCCGATCGACCGGAACCCCAGGAAAAAAGCTTTCAGGAAGGTCCTGGGGGGGGGAAGTCAAAAGAGAAG
>Ga0179593_1560256_pt1 | contig 11463 bp, 11 predicted proteins | sample CZODoug2_1_08_16_FD_185931 | JGI IMG/M metagenome (GOLD analysis project Ga0179593, IMG submission 185931) | Vadose zone soil fungal communities from Angelo Coast Range Reserve, California, USA - CZODoug2_1_08_16fungal (PacBio error correction) | ecosystem: Environmental > Terrestrial > Soil >...
CAAAAATTAAAGGATACTCTCGATGGCCCGCAAAGAACTCTTTCAAAAATCCAGCTAAGGAGCGTAGGAAATTGGGGGAACTTCGGGGCGGAAAGGGGGAAAGGGAAATTGGGGGGGAGCTCTGCGCGAATCCACAATTCTTGTAAAGACCTAGGTCGGAGTGATCATTAAGGGGCCGAGGACCATCAAAAAAAGGGGGGGGAACCATTTCGGGAAAAACTCTTTCTGAAGCACAGTCCTCAATATTTTCGTGCAAAAGGGAAGAAAAGGGGAAGAGGGTGGAGGATAGCGACAAAAAAATTGGAAAAAGGGCGGCCCAAACCGATCGGGGTACTCGCAGTGCCATCAAGACAACAGGGAAGGGGGTCAATCTCGATAAAAATATTGGTCAAAGGAAAAAAGAAACACAACTGAGGGAGCTCGATACGTAAGAGGTAAGGAGGCCTCTGGAGAATAGACAAAGGGTAATCAATTTTTGGGTGAACGAAAAGGCCAGGAAGAAGTAGCCGCTACTTAAAAAACGTCCCAGAAACCTCGACTCGTTCAAAGCATTACTAAAGCTAGAGAGATGCTCCTAAGAGAAGGGATTTGCACGACAGGAATTTGCACAAAACCCATACCGCAGATCGAGTTAAAGGTAGGGGCCAAGTCTTGATCACGGGGAGGGACTACTACGCCGAGCTGTACCGGCCTGGTGTACGAGGTGCCAACTTCGGGGATTACCTAAGAAGCAGAGGGCTTAGCAGGGAATCGACGGCAGGAGCATCCGGGACAGCAGAGAAAAAAAAGCATCCCTATGTCCTCGTTGGGTGCAGGGAGGTACGCAAAGAGAACGACGGATGCCTTCACAAGGAAAAAAAAAAAAGGAGGGTATTATCGGCTTGCGCGGATTCACCAGGAAGAGATGAGGTGACGCTAAGGCTGAAACCAGTCGAGCGGATCGAGGGGTGCGGACTTGGAAAGGGGGAAGGACTTGGAAGATGGGGACCTCCTCCGTCCGCCTGGAGCACTGCTTCGTTATCGCGGGGACCAGAAAAAGGGGACTAGTACGGGGGGCCATCGTGGGGGGGTCTTTAAGCTGTTTTCCGGAGATGGAGAAAAAAACATTGGGGGAAACCGGGGTAGTTGAAAACTGGGCAGGCATCCCTTACCGAGGCGAAGCAAAAGGTGCCGCCAAAAAAAAAAAAAAAAAAAAAAAAACAAAAAAAGAAAAAAAGAAGAGAAAAAAAAAAAAAAAAAATAAAAAAAAAAACAACAAAAAAAAAAAAAAAAAAAAAAAAAAAAAAACACCTTGCTTGAGGTAGGTGATGGTAGGCTTTAGGGGGATCAGAGCACTTTGCGGAGCGATCTGAGGAGACTATGTACTACAGTAATAACTGGAGCATTAGAAAAGGCACTCTAGAAGAGTCTTCTTCTGTGGGACCCCCCCGTCCTCAGGGGCTCACCGGGGGAGAGATCACTACCACGGGGAAGGGGGGGGAGGAAACAAGTATCTCGAGGGGGGGGATGTGCTGAGAATATACTACATACTATGGAAGCAGAAATCTAGATAGCTGCTGTGAAAGATCATGAGGGGGGTAGAGATCCTGTCTCGACGAAGCCGTTCTTTCAAACACCCGAAGCATAAAGGAGGAGAGAAAGGGAGTCACAAAGTAACGACACGAGAGAGCAGAAGTCTACGCCGGGGAGGTGGCTACCCTCGCGCGCCTCGTTGGGGTACCCAGTTTCGAAAGGTATCTGAAGGAGGGAACGCCTCTCGCAGAATGACTTCAGAAGGGAGGGTTAATGGAAAAAAAAAACCGGTCAGCGTTCCCATCATGTTTGAGCGAAGCCATGAGGAACTCTGAGGAGAATTGCCCAAAACGAATACCCGTCCGGCGAGGAGTTCAGGGGGGACCCCTGCCCGAGAAGAAAACGATCGGTCCGCCGAACCGAAAGATCCCGTGAGGAAAGAGAAGGGGGCGCCAAGAGACGATTCTTGCGGGTGAAAAGAAAAGCAGCCAACCGCAAGGGGACGTTGATGGTTGCCGCGGAATTTCTCTAGAAGGGGGCCGGATTTCTCTGGCGACTTAAGAAGGGGGCACCAAAGGGGGGGGACTCCCCATTGTGGGTAAAGGAGATCAGGATGTATTTCAATGCTTGCAGCAGGCGGAGGGGGGTCCTACGATGGAAAATGGGAAGTTCGAGGCGGGCTGGTGATAGTGGGAGCGGTCTTTGGCAGAGACGGGGGAGCTGAAATCGGAACCGAGAAAAGAAGGGGGTCATCGGAGATGATCTCCGATGTCGCCGTCAGTTCCCCAGGGCCAAAAACGCCAAGAAGAGAAAAGAAGTCACCATCGCGCGGACGGGAAGGGCTCATGCGAAGAATCCTTCGGGGCCGCCAACTCCTCTCCGCAAGAGAGGAACCACAAGGAGGGCGCTCTCGGTCGTAGAAAAAAAAAAAAAAGCAAGACTGTCGACTTGCCCGCTTCAAAGAGATGCCTCTAAAAAGGAGATGAGGGACCGCGCACTGCGTTGGGAGGCGCGCGAAACGGAAAGGGGAGCGCATCGGGAAAAGGAAAGGCTATTCTATGACGTGCCCCGTACAACTACAAGCCCCGGTCCTCGACTCAAGAAAAAATCGTACTGGGTCGACAGACTCAGCCCGATGCCCGGACGTTAACGCGCCGGGTATCTGAGGAAACTTCGGACTGGGGGAGAGGAGAGGCTCTGCAGAACCAATCCCGGCTCGAGGCGGAGCGATCGTCTTCCAAAGGGGAGCGCTGCCCCAAAAAAGGACGGGGACGAGCGCGGGTGCCTGCGACCACGAAACTTCGAGCGGGCGAGAAGGATTCTTGAAGATTCGCGGAACACTGCCGTCCGCGCTCTGGAAACCGCCTAAGGAAAGACGCGGGAAAAAAAACGGGAGGAGCAGATTTCGGGGGAATGGAGGATGAGAGCGCCCAGCCGGAAAGAGGAGGAGAGGATCCCTCCCGGACAGAAGGAGGGGAGAGCCCACGCCCTCTCTGCCGTCCGTAACGAAAATCCTTCCCTCGTTCTTTTTGAAAGCTCTCTCCACCCCACACCTGAAGAAAAGAGAGAGATGAATAAAAAAGAAAGTGCAAGTTCCGACGTGCAGAAGGCGTGGCAAAAAAGGAGCCCGTCTACGGAGGGCGCCCTCCTTCTCCCTACGGGCGCGTCTTTGAAAGACTCACCTCAGCGCCGCCAAAGGAGAAGCCCGCTGCGGGGAAGGCCGCCGGAAGCGGCGTCCGCTAGCAAGACGGCGCCGAACGGAAGACGGACGAAGACCAGAGCAACTAATGAGCATCGCATTCGAATGGCGCGTGGCGTATTAACCCGAGGTCGGGGGTCGAAGAAAAGGGGGCGCGGACATTTCGGGGAAGACGAGAGAGAAGAAGCCCTGAGCGGGAAGGTTCTTCCATAGCCCGAAAGCCTCCCCCTCCGAAGTCGGGGAACTCAGTATACAAGGGGAGGAGGCCAAGCCAGGGTCATCGGGAGTGAGACAAGTCTTATGGCGTTCTGGAGTTCCTTTGAAATAGTTTTGTCAGGGGAGGGGGGGAAAAAGCATCAAGACCGTCGGCGCGAATGGCTCCTTCAGCTTTCAACGCGCTCGTCCGCAAAGTCGCTGCAATCTCAAGCCCGTCTTAAAGGCATCTCGAAGGAAGGGAAAGGGTCGAGAACAAAAAAGCCTTCCCGGTCGGCCGAGACGAGCCAAACTACACTATCTTGGTTCATCGTATTGAAAAAAAAGAGGGAGGCAGAGAGAGCAGGAGCACTAGCTACCGCGCCGGGGCGGGTTGACAGGGGCTCGACGGGAGGGGCGGTGGCTAGACCCTTTGTACCTGAGACAGGAGTCTCAAATGACCCACCCGTCTGGTCCTCAGGAGAATGTCCGCTCAAACAAGATGGAATTCGGAGGAAAGCAATCGACCGAACAGACCCAGCCTCGAAAAAAAACGCCATGACTGGGGGAAAGAAACTAAATAAACGCAATCAAGCAGGAAGAGAAAAAAAAAGGGGAACCCCAGGGGGCGCCCGCCGTGGACCGGTCGCAAGAATCGCACCGCGAAAAACGTGCAAAAGGCAGCGAGAGATTCAGAAGGGCGGCAAAAACCCTCCGACACTTGGTTGCGGACGAGGTCTGAGCCGAAATCATCGCGAGTCAGTCTCTCAAAGAGCCGAAGAAAACTGGGGAGGGAGATACCTGACTCGTGGAGGTGGAGGTATGCAAAACCACCTGCACCTCAATCAAAACGGGACTAGGCTCAAAACGCTTTGAGACAGGCTGCGGGGGGTCCATGAAGGAGCCGAAGGTCCCGCATGTCACGGCGTCTCAACATGATGGTCCGCACATGTGTTCGAAAGAAAAGGAAAACTCGAAATAAGGAAGAGCCCTCTCTAGGAGGGGAAAAATCCCCTCTAGGTCTGTTAACTTTTATCCAGAGCGGACAAAAGACAGCCGCGGCGTCTAGGACGGGAGGGGTTCGTACTGTCTTAGAAAAACTCCAGGCGCTCTCATTCTTAAGCTTAAAAGGGGGGAAACTAACTAGGGTTCTAAGAACAGTATTATAAAAAAGAAGGACATGAGAGAAATTCCCCTCTCGCTATAGGTACTATTTCGTCTGGAGAGACGGGAAAGGCACTAGTTCGCAAACCAAGGAAAAGGGGGCTTCGAAGGGGCTCTCGGCGGTGCGTTCCCTTGCGGACGGAATGAATCCTGGGCGAGAAAAAAGGCAGCGAGGACGAATGAGAAGGGGGGTCCTTTACGACCGAGGTAAGGCAGCTCGCGCCCCGTGCATAAATCTACTTCAGCGTCGGAGAAAACATTAACTCGAACACTACGACCGCCGATAAACACAACACCCTGTAAGTCAATCTCAAAAGGATTGTCCAACTACACAGGGGAAACAGATCGTCCTCCGGGAGGTCAGCTGGGGGAGCCTCGAGAACCCAGGTGCTCCAAATCCTCGCGAGTCCACCTCGAAAGGAGGGATGAACGCACCAGTCCGACGACTGCGCACAGCAAGAGCGCTCCCGCGCCGATGGTCCAGCGCACTTCGTCACCTCCGCAGCGTACCGTGAAGCTCCAGCTCAGCATCCGCTCCGAAAAGGAGGCAGGAGAAAGTATAAGCCTCGTGAAAGAAAGAAAGACTCCAGGTACCCTCCCGCCCCAAACGAGGACAAGCTTAGCTGAGATAGAGCGTGCTCCGGATGCTCCGGAGGTAGTCGAAAAGAGGCGGGAAGAGGGAGCTGCAATCAGCAGGATGGGAGGCGCAGCCTGGGATGAGGTAATCAATGAAGAGGGCCCGACAGAAAGGCCACGTACAGTCGGAGGCGCGGGAAAAAAAAAAATGTGGAGCGGCCTTCGACGGAAAGCCCCCTTCAGGAAGCGAGGCTGGCTTTGGGAGGTTTGAACGGACATAAAGCGGTGCAAAAGGCGAAGTTCGTCCAAGAGGCGGGCTTTCGGAGAGCGAAACGGACTTTCGAGGGGGGGGCCTGGGGCCGGGGGGAGTAATAGTGCATAGACGGCTTCATGGACGGGAAATCGGAAGAGCCTTTCAAAAAGGGGGGTGGTCTTGATGACTTGTTTTAGGAAAGAAAGCGGAAGAGATGAAGAGAGAAGCGATCAGGTGCTTGCGGATGGGGAGCCACTATTTAGAAGGCGGGATCGTAGAGCAAGTTCCGGACAAATAAATATCAGCCCGGGGTGCGTTTGAGAGAGGAAGGAAGGATGGGGGGGGGAACTTGGTGTCACAGAGTTCTTCATGGGGGGCTCCTCGTTGGACCAAGGAGTAGCGGCAGGGGGAATGGGGAAAAGAAATCTTGATCTTGAGGGCACCGTGGTTCTCCATATTGCATTCATCCATAGAACAGAACGAACGGGGAGACATTTGGTCTGCTCGAGGGCGGACCTATCAAAGCCTCGCCGCCGGGCTTCCAGAAAAGCTGAGCGACGCGAAACCTTCTGACTACCGTAACGATCGGGGCATCCGAAAATAAGACGCGATGGGGGAAGGGGGATGTAACAGCAAGGCTTCGGGGGGCGTGCAAGAGGAATTGCGGGAATGACGCTGAGTAAGGCAGCGTATACCGGAACTAAAATCTCACTACCGCGGTGATCAGTCAAATGCCGGGTATGAGCGTAGAGCGGAGAGTTTGCTCACCTGGGTTTGAAGGAGACGGGAAAGCTGTACGTAGCAGCAGGGCTGAAGCTTTGAGTGGGCAACCGTAGGCATGGGGGGGCGGGGGAAGCAAAGTGTGGAGAGTAATGGCGCCTGTGCGGTGCTTCCTCGTTTTCAAGTAAGGCGAGAGAAAAAGGGGGGAAGCAGGGACGGAGGAAAAGAAACGACAAAAGTCGACATACAAAGCGAGGAGAATCTGGTGGGGCGAGGGGGCCAAAGATTTGTGGGAGAAGGCTTGGAGTGTAACGGGCCAGACGCTGGTTGGCGAGAAAAGGGGGGGGAGAGCGTCACACTCAAGGTTTCACGGTGTCCCCTCCGAAGGCCATGAGGGTTCAAGATGTAGGGAAACAGCAATAGAGAAGAAGGTAGAGTTGACACTGATCGTTGCGAGTGATCCTGAGGAAAATGTTCCGATGTTTCTTCGGGGTGAACCGCTGGGGGCCCCAGGAAGTTGGCCGGGGAAAGGGAACGATCAGTTCCACACTTTCTAGGAAAAAGATCGCAAAGATCCCAGGGCGAGCAGGAAGGGTGCATGACAGGAAAAATGCATCGGGATTAAAAAAGGAAAGTTGGCTCGTTGGAGGAAAAAGTGGGGGGCCTAAAACTGTCAAAGGCAAGGCTGAGGACGGAGGAAAAAAAATTCCCACGGTTCTGAAATGGGGGGGAAAAAAGAGACGTTGTCCAGGGGGGTTATCTTTCTAATTTGTTGAAGCCAAGGGCAAAGGGTGGGGGAAAAATGGGCTTAAAGAAGGGATCGCCGGAAGTCGAGCTCGAGGAGAGCTTCTGGGGTTGGGGGGGGTTTTTTGAGGGGGTATATTCCTTCTATTCGAAGTACGGAGGGAGGGGAAAGTCAAAAGGGAAAGGAGACCTCGGGGGGGGGGGGAGAAGGTAGGCCGCAAAGGCCACGTACAACGTAAGCAACCAAAGGGGAAAGTCCAGTAACAGCGTGTAGGAAGGGGACGGCCGGCGTGGCTTTCACGATACGATTGTCGCTAGGGGAGAGCAAAAAAAGAAGAGGGGTGAAAGGGGGGACAAGGGGACAAGGAATAATCACTGAGAGCACAGAGAGAAAGTGCCAGCGTTACTATTTCTGGGGGGGATCACTTAGTGTCGTGGAGGAGATGAAAAAAGGAAAGGAGGAAGATCTAAAAAAAAAGAGGAAATAAAAAGAGATGGTTTGGTCATGGACGGTTCATAGAGCAGCAAAAAGACACTAAAGTGATTACAACACATCGTCACTGCGAGGGGGGAGGGACTTTTCTCTCAAGTAGAAAAGAATTGCGTGGGGAGGGACCTCCGTCTCAAACCGATGCAAAAATTTTAAGCGAATTCCGGTCCCTAGCGCATCTTAGCGTGTGAGACAAAAGAAAAAACTTGAATAACTTGAAGGAAAAAAAATTACCTATTTTGATACTTTTGAGAGGGGGGCAAACGGTAAAGACTTTGTCCAAGCGTCCTCAATGCAGTGGGGGGAAACCGCAAGCCCGTCCTTCTAAAGGAATCTACGGCAACTCAAAAAACAACATCCGCTTAAAAAAAGAGCTGAGAAGGCAAGAAAGGGTGTTCCAAAGAAACCTTGAACAAAACCTGGCCCTTGATGAAGAAAAAAAGGGGAAGATAATCCTACAAAACGTCGTGCTAAGTTCCTGCAACCCTGGGGAGGGTGTTCGCTATAAAAAGCCTGACAGGGGGGGAAAAGGCGGCCAAGAATCCACGGACCACGCAGCAGTTGGGGGAAGGGGGCATTTTTCCTTCCTGCCCAAGGGAGGTAACCGAACTCCTGCCCGCGACGCGGATTTGCTACGGATGAGGGAAAAGAAATGGGTGTAAAGTGAGAAAGGAAAGAGAAGTCCTGAAACAGGAACCTCGGAAAATTCCGAAAGCAGGAAGCTAACGATTCAACGGAAAAGAAGAAAGCGCAGGACGGCTATCCCTTTTCTGGGCCCTACAGCCGGAAAAAAAGAATGGCCGGAAAAAACCTCTGGACGAGGAAAAAACTTTACTGCGCACAGTGAACGTTGGGACAGCCGCCTCCCCTACGACACCATCGGGGGACGCGCCCGCAAGATTCTCATAAAGAGGAAGAGTCGAAAGGGAAACAGGACTTCTAAAAGACATTAAGTCGTCAAACTTACCTGCCCTGGAAAAAAGAAACCTCCGCAAACTGGAGCGCAAATACCTCCATGAAAAACCAGCGGTGGCACTCAGAAAAAATTGAAGAAGGAGGGCTCACGGAGATGGCGAATGATCGTCCGGGGAAAAAGGCACCTGTTTCCCTTTTCTGAGCAGCCGCCTGAGAAAAGCTCGGGGTGAGCAAGGGAGCTAAGCAAGGGGAGCACATGTTCCGGAAAAAATTATCCGTCGATTTCTCCGGGAAAGTTCCCGCAAAAGGGAAAAAGAACGAAAGAAGAGGGAGAGGGAATGAAGCAGGGTGTTATAATTGCAGATAGGCGGTCTTAATGGTCATCTTCTCTCAAAAACAGCCACATTGAATGGGAAAATGCCCTGCAGGAGGAGGCTGGGAAATAGTAGAACTGAATTAGAGCAGGACCCATCAAAATCCTCTCCCATTCTTTCTACATTTATTTAACCGGGGTAAACACTCAATATTTGTAGTGCACTTTACGAGAGGCCGTCATCTTCTCCGGGGGAAGTCAAATGAGAGCTGGAAAAAAGGTTGGTGAACCTATCTGGAAAAAACGAGCGGGGAGGGGGAAATCGCAGTCCATCAAAGCAAAGAGGTTATTTATTTTCAAAAAGTGCCTCGATCCCAAGGAGGAAAATATAGGAAAGGGGGGATGAAAAAGCCAACTAGGGAAGCTTAAGTAAGGTCGTACTTTGGAGCCGCGGGATGCAATCTAAAGTCATCAATACCACGATTTTTTGATGGAGGGAAAGGGAAAGGGCCCTAAGAAACATTAAAATTCACGTCCGCCGCCTCCTCCTCGAAGATTCCAGTTGCGCGTACGAAAAGCGCGAAAATCGAAGTAAGAGGGGAAGCCGCGACTTGATTTGAAAGCCTGGAAGTCCTTTTTACGTCGGAAAAGAAAGGAAATAGTGATCTTTTCCAAGGTTTGTCTGAGGAGGGGTGCCAACTCGTTCAAAAGTCCTCCCGACGAGACCGATCTTTGAGGGGCAAGGGGGGTAAGGGGAAAAAAGCTTCCATGGGGTAAAACCCCCCACAAAAAAACCCCCTCATAAAGGATTCTCTCTACCATGCTACTAAAGGAATCTGGGGGGAGCGAGGAGCATACAGGACTTAGAAGATACCCTATTTCCGAGTGGGGCCGTTAGGATCTATTTCTCTGGACGAAGTTAAGGGAAAAAGAGGAAACGTCAAAAGGAGAGGATCTGATTATCTATTGGGAACACCCCCCCCCTATGAACCAGTACTCGGGGGTGTTACTCAATAAGAGTCTCTGGACAGTTAGTATTAATGGTAGTTCACAAGAAAAACGTTACGAATGGGGGGATAAATCCTTCAACGAGGACTTTGGATGTACGTCTTTCAAAAAAGAGAATATAACTAATTGAGACTGGTGGACGATCGTTGGGCCGTGGATGTTAAGAAGGTTTTCCGGAAGGGGGAGGTGTAGAGGTCTTTCAACTGGGCTAGAATTTACAAGCAGGCGAAGAGGGTGCCTTCGACTCATAGCAACGGTTCGCCTACAGGAAGAGAGGGCTAAAAAAAGAGCCAGGAGAGAAACCATGAGAGCGGAGGCCTGCACATCTCGGGGAAATTATCTTCTTCTTTCCGAAAGGCAAGACCTGAGGAGACGAGCAACAAAATGACCTCGGTGAAACTTATCGGCTAAGGGGGACATGTATATAGTAGACTAAAGAGGGGAGTTTTCCTCTACGAGATGAAGCGTAGAATTAGAGAAGATGTAATCCCTGAAAAGGGGGACTTCTCCGTCTTGGAACCACCCTAAGCATCCGAGACGCCTGCGCACTAGAAGGGAAAGGATCAAGAGGGACGATTAAGAAAGGGAAAAAGAGGGAGGGGGCTCCCGTCGCGCGCACGTGTATTTCCCGGGGTTCTCCACAAGACGGATCGCCTGGACCTAAGGCGAAGATGGACGAGTCCGCAACAACGGAAGAGGAGGCCCATCATTTTGTTGAGCAGAAGGTGCCATTCGACCGAAAACTTCATTGCCCCCGAAAGACGGTCGAGAGAGAGGGGAGTTGGGGTGGCCCCCGTATAAATCAAAAAAGTCTTTATCTCTAAAAAGACCTATCAAGATAAATTCTGGGAGGGGGGGAAGAGACCGATATGCTTGTAGGTAATACCTCTCTTAGCAACCTCATGTGACTTGGGGGTTTCCCTTCGAGTTCTCTCGCTTGAGGGGGGGGCACTTGGGTGGTGGAGGGGAAAAGGCGGTGATGGAAAAATTTCGGTGACGTCGCTCCACCATTTTTGAAATTTATTCTTCGGAGTCCATAAGGCGTAAGAGGTCGACATTCAGGGAGGTGCTCTCCTATCGAGAGTGTCTTTGTTCCGCAGTCAAGGGGTGAGAAAGAATCTCAAAAGAAAAATCGGTTGCATTAGAGGCTGCGGGCTCCGCAGTCGGGGATCCAACTCCAACGGGGAAAGTGGAACGACCGCGGAAGAGGTAGCCCTTGATAAGGAGCCTCCTCTCATTCATACCCCTCTAAAAACGCATCGTCTAACCCCAATGCGCTCAGAAGGACTTCTCGAAGGGGGGAGACGGAAGCATCCGCTGGGCGAGTGATCTACTACTGAGGAAGGAGAAGAGGGAAGGTAAAGGGGACTTGTCAGGGGAGCACGGCTTGCCGGGGACGGGGCGCGGGAAGAGCGCATGAGAAAACCGGTGAAGGGAAGACAAGGTGCCCAGGTAACTACTCCAGTCCCCGTCCCAGCGGGAAAAGGGTCGGAAGGGGGGAAGCCCTGCGCGAGGATTCCCGGGGAGGTGAGACGTGGATCTGCAACCGCGGCTTAGGTTGGGAGAGGAGAGTGACTTAATAGGCTTGAGGGAGAGAAATAGTAGCAAACATTTTTCGCGCAAAATGGCAACACCGGTCGACTATCGAAGAAGCGACCAGAAAAGGGAGGAGCAGGAAAAATTTCGTAATTGAGGAGTCCTTCCGAGAAGAGAAATTGCTGCGCGCTACTCCTTCTTAAGGCTAAGCATCTTGCTTATCAAGGCTTCGTCGCTTGAGATGAGAGCCGCACCGAAAAGGACAAGGAGGCGAAAAGGAGTTAGTCGAATACTCCCTCTCTTGCAAATAAGGGACAGTGCACATCCTTCCCTCGGGGGGT
>Ga0179593_1616085_pt1 | contig 11463 bp, 22 predicted proteins | sample CZODoug2_1_08_16_FD_185931 | JGI IMG/M metagenome (GOLD analysis project Ga0179593, IMG submission 185931) | Vadose zone soil fungal communities from Angelo Coast Range Reserve, California, USA - CZODoug2_1_08_16fungal (PacBio error correction) | ecosystem: Environmental > Terrestrial > Soil >...
TCAAAAAAGAACGTTCCCAGGGGGAAAGGGAAAAAGAAAAAAAGGAAAAAAAAAAAACAAAAGTCTTCAGGGGAGGGGGGGTACAAAGCCCTTGCCTAAGGGTTTGGGAAAAAAAACTTGAAGGGGGGGGAAGGAGACGAAATCCAACTGGACTTTGAAAAAATCCGATCCGCATCGACACCCCTCACCGTTGCAGAGTGGAAAAGTCCATTAAGAGTACAAATGATTAGATAAAGAACAAAACGAGGGAATCTATTCCCAAAAGAACGTCTACATTTTTCTCAGGTCGGGGAACGGTGCCGAAAATGAGTCAGGTCCTCATTGAAGACCATCGTTATATGTTCAGGGAAAGACCTTTCCTAAGAAAAGAAGATGTTACAGAAGGTTCCCTGTGCAAAAAAAGCCTCTCTTCTCACGGGGAAGTGTAATTTTCTTTGGAAGGGGAAGGACACCAGACGGTGAACCCGAGGTTTGGGGGGGGAAATCTAATGAAAAAACAAAACAAAGAAACCGAAGGAGAGAACGAAAAATTGGGGGGGAGGGAAAAGTTTATTCTCGGGAATCCTCCCTGCTGAGAAAAATCGCCGCGAGCGAGACGTCCGGGGGAAACTTTCAGAGAGTCGGATCCGCCAGGGGAGAGGGGTCAGCCTCAATAAGGCTCCGCCTATGGGACCCATTTCTTAATATAGGGAGGGGGGAGGGGGGAGGGGGATACGATTCCCCTAGAAAGGGGAAAAAACCATCACGGAGAAAAGGGATACTTTTTTTCAAGTTGAATGTGGTCTAAAGTGCACTACCCTGAAAATCAAGAAAGGTCAGGGATCCAGATCTTCGGTATCTGGAAAAAAAAGAAAGGGGGGTAGAGCACAAGAGGGGGGAAAAAAAGGTAGTTGGGACGAAAAAACAGTGATGGAAAGAGGGGTCTCCTCAGAGGAACAAAGCGAATCAAAGAAGTTTTGGGGGGAATCCCTGGGGGGAACTTTAATTAATTGAGAAAGGAAATAAGGTAGAAGAGGGGAGAAAGGTCAAGCGACAGGCTCCGAACCCTTATCTCAAACCGAAGAGAAAGAACCTAACCAAAGAAAAAAGAAAAAAAAAAAAGCTCTCAGTGAGGGGGGGGAAGAAAAAAAAGAAAACAAGAGAGCCCCGGGGGGAAGGGGAAAAGTTCAACCTTACCATGGGGGGGGTGGTTACTGTTTTTCCGTTTCGTGGAAAGGGGTATCATGAAAAGTAAAAGAATCAGTGTGGATAGGGGCTCATGCAAGAAGAGAAAATTTTGTTACAACATAAAAAAAGAAATTTGGCTACTTAGAAAGGGGGCCGCACCGGGAAGGCGTTTTGCAAAAGGGAAAAGGAAGGGGGGCTGGCGCGAAGGGGGGTCACGGCCCGAGAAAAAGCTTTCCCCGGGGTGAGGAAGAAAGAAGAAAGACGGTGGACCTAAATGGTTATGCAAAAGCAGGACGCAAAACCAAACCAACATACCCGAAAAAAGTCTTCCTCCCCCTCGGGAGGGTTTCAGAAATGTTCCCTGAAAAAGGGAAGCAAAAAAAGGGCAAAAATTAAACGTCCTGGAAGAAGGACTGAAGGAGAAACATTCTGGCAGGGAAGGGAGAGACCATGTGAATAGGGGGGCCCACTAAAAAGAGTTTGCGTGAGTGGGATGAGAAACGGGATTTTTCCAGGAGGGGGGGAAATTTTTAAGACGATTTCCCGGGAAAAAATGAATTAGCCTGAAACGGTCAAAGGAGAGCGGAAATGGGGGGGGAAAGGGGCAGGGGAGTGGCTGAAGGGATCATAAGGGAAAACACAACTAACTGTGGGAGGGTCTGCAACGCAAGAGAAAAAAAAAAGGAAGTACATAAAAGGGGTGTTGGCTTTGGGGTGGGGGGGGTACTGGTGAAAAGAAGGAAAAGAAGAAAAAGACGGAAGTGGGTGGGGGCAAGAAGAGTTCTTTTTAAGAGTTCCTTGAAGGGGGGGGAGATTACAAAAAAAGGGAGTGCCCGATTCCAACCCTGGAAAGTTCCTTGAAAAGGATCTCAGGAAAGAGAACGTCCAAGAAAAGGAGGGGGGGATTGGAGAAGAACCACATTGAAAAAAGGGGGGGACTAAACGGAGTCAAGTCTCAGATACGAGGAGACCACCCAGGAAGGAGGGGAAAGTCGCGTCTTCCATCCAAAAAAAAGGTCTTCGGCCGTCAGGAACGATGCGGGAGAAAAAAAGGGATGTGAGCACTCAGGTATGGGAAAAAGGAGGGATTGTGATCAAAAAAGTTAGAAGAGGAGGAAAAAGAACCATGGGGGGGGGGGAGCGAGGAGTCTGCCATGGGAACCGCAAAGAGGAGGAGGCGCGGGGAAAAAAAGACTGTAAATTACTGGGAAGCCGCCGAAACGGAAAAGTGTCGGGAAAAAGGGAGGAAGAGATAGATGCCGGGAGGACCATCGGGCGCTGGCCAAGAAAAAGCAGGAAAGGGGGTTTGGGCCCGGAGGATTTTCAGGGGGGGGGATGAACCGGACATTTTTTAAGGGAAAACGAGCGCTCCTTCAAAACAATCGCGGGGAAAAAGGGGGAAGGGGGGTTACGAAACCCGGGGGGGGGGGGACAAGATAATCCCAAAACGCGAAGCGATTAGATGGGAAAGGGGGGGAGGGGGGAAGTTCTTATAACTTTGAAAAAATGGAAACTGCCAATACAAAGGAAAAGAGGAAAATGAAGAACTCTTGGAAAGAAGGAAAATCAAGAAAAAAGTCTTATTAAAAGATCATAAAGGAGTCTTCATGAGAGGATGAGGAAAAGAAGGGCAACTGACGAAGGAAAGAGAGAAGAAAAGGAAAGGACGTGAAAGGCAGCGAAAAATAGACAATTAAAAAAAGGAAGAAAAAAAGTGCTTATATCTTCCACCTAACACGGTGGGGGGGGAATGTCACTATGTCGTTGAGCCAAAAGAGCATCGGACGAAGGAAAGGAAAAGCCGGTACATCAAAAAGAATTAGGGAAAAAAGAACGTTAAAATCTCAGGAGAAAAAAAAAGCCATCTCCATCAGGGCCGTACAAGCAGAGAAACCAGTAACATGATATCGGGAGAAAACGAACTCTCCCTGTTAACATTATTTAAGAAAGACGTCGCCAGGAAAAAAAAAGAGTTTTAACCGGTTGAAAAAACGTGAGAAAAAATGGCGGCACTCCTCTCGGGGGAAAACATGGAAAAAAAGCGGCATCAAGACGGGGGCGTAGAGGGAGCTTCCCATCTCGGAAAAGGGCCGGTTCTACGAAAAAGAAAAAAGGGGCTCATGGAGGGAAAAAAAGGAGGAAAGAATTCACGCCCCGACCTGAGAAAGGGGGGAAAAAAAAAGGGGAGCCCTTCCTTGGAGAAGGTCTAAGACTTTGAAACAAAGTCGGCCCAGGGAGGAGAAAAAGTTGGGGCGGACATCCAGAAGGAAATAGTATCTCAACGCGTCACGGGGGGGGGAAGCGCAACCAGCCGAGGGGAGGGGAGAAAAACGAACAGTGGTCAGGGGGGGGAAACACAACACTATAGAAAAACGAAGAACTTGAATAAAAGAGAAAAAAAAAGTGTGTGGAACGGAAGACCTTGTGAAAAAAAAGAAGACTCCAAATTCCAAAGAAAGAAGATCCCTGTGGGGAGGCCGGAAGGGACAGGCAGGACCAAAGACCACTCCTTTGTTCCACGACAATGCCAGAGCAAAATGAAGTGGGGGAAGAAGAATCACCAGGTGGGACGGAAAATCTAGGGGGGAAGGAAGATAACTCAACATCCTTGGGCTCGTTTTTTAAAGGAAAGTTCAGGGAAAGTTGGCTGCGCCTGAGGAAAGAATTTCCAGTCCCGTCCTCCTTTGCGGGAAGGGACATCGGCAGGGGAAAAAAGAGAGGATGGTCGAAGCGGGGAAGGTTTTACTGTGGGGGGGGGAGTCCTCGGAACCATTATTCGGAGACCTTGACAGGGAGAGGGAAAAAGGCCGCCTGGCCAAATGGTCAGAAAGAAATCCTTCCGGCCAAAGAACCCCCTTGGGGGAAAAGGAGGTTCTTGACAGGAGAGGGAGCAAAAAAGACAGGGGCAAAGGATGTTTGTACAAAGTGGGGGGAATGCATTAATCAGAAAAAAGGGGATCTTTGACGGAAAGAGAAAACCTTTGAGGAAAAAAAGAAAAACGCAGCACACACCAGGTTTCCGTTTTAAAAGAAAAAAAAAATCATTCCCACGGGCAGGTACGTGTTCCTTCCATCGAACGGAGGGGGGGGACTGTTCAGGAAAAAAAAATGAGAAAAACGGGGGGTTTGCACACACTAGGCCCTCGTCAAGGAAGAAGACGCTACCCCAAAGAAGAGGTTGCCCTGGAATGAAGTACCTTCCATTGGAAAAACTTCCCCAGGACACGGCAAACCTCGAGGGAGAGAGGTTTCCTTCGTCGAGAGGAAAGCAAACCTTCCTCGTAAAGAAGGAAAACGACGTCTCGAACTGAACTACTCGAGAAAGATCTCCTAGGAAATTTTCATCGTGCTGGGGAAACTGCATCAGAAAAAGGAGGGGGAAAAGAAAACGGGAGGGCGGACTAAGGGTTGGGGAAAAAAAAAAGAAAGTGATGTGTCCGCGAGGAAAATCTCCTCGAGGGTCAAGAAAAAGGAGAATTTGGAGGGGAAGAGGGGGGAAGGGAAGGAATGGGGATGCGCTGAAAAAAAGAAAAAAAAAATCTCCGCTGGAAAGGCGAGAGACGGCGATGAAAAAAAAAGGGTGACATACACGGCCAGGGATTCTCCTACCTATCAGAAGGGAATCCAACCTCTGGGCGGAAAGAAAGGGGGAGGCTTGTTTCATAGAGAGAAAAAGGGGAACCGGGAAGCTACCGCATCAAACCCACGACATGAAAGGGAAAAAAGAAAGGGCGGCGCTGTTTTGGAGGGGGCACATCTATTATTAGGAAAAAAAAAAATAGACGCCTGGGTCGACCCGAGCCAAAGGGCCCGAAAAAAAAGAAGGAGAAGCAACATTTCGCCGAGGGTCCTCTATTTTAGGAGAGGGAATGGTACGAAGGGGAAGGGAAAGGAGATGAAGGGTTCAGGGGGATGAGGATCAAAAGGGAAGGTTGGTGAGCGCGTTCAAGGGAAAAAAGTCGGAGGTCGCCGAGCAAAAAAATAAGTTGCGCACCAAGCAGGGAGTGAAAGGCACAACGCCCGACGCAAGAGGAGACGAGCTGTCTCATCCCGGGGGAGGGAAAAGGGAAGAAACAACAACAACGGGAGAGAAAAAAAACTTCCGAAACGATACCAGGGGCCTGCCAGGGGGAAGATCGGAAAGGGGGGCACACGGCAAAAAAAAAAAGAGCCGTTTGAGGGACAAATCGTGGCCGCCACCTGATAGATCGAATACAGCAGGACCAAAAGTCTCCCTCCTGAAGAAAAAATCCAACAGAAAAAAAAAAAAATCAAAGAAGTGAAAGGGGGGGAGGGGGAAAAGTTCATTAATCTGCGAGAAACCTCCTACCATCTCTGCGAAAAAATCTTGAAGGAAAGAAAGTCGGTAGGGAAATGGTTAACTTTTCTCCTTCAGTGGAAAGATAAATGGGAAAAAAAAGGGAAAAGGGTCTGACGAGGATATGGACTTCTAAAAAAAAAGGGGGAAGAAGGAATGTGCATCCTTCCAGGAAAAAAACCCCTGCGCCCCTTTCGAGAGGGGTTCCCTTTGGGGGGGAAAAAAGAGAAAGGAGGGAAACCTACTTGTGGGGGGGGAGAGGAAGCTCCGCATCATCCGAAAAAAGAAGGATCTACTTCTGTCCTTGAAGGGGAGGAGGAATCAGCACTGCGGCACGGAAGGGAGAAACGCTCCCGCGAAAGCTTGCGAAAGGTCTCGCTCCGTATAGGAGGGAAAAAAAAAAGTCTCAGACAAGATCCGAGGGGGGCTACCAGAAATCCCGCTTCTAATAGGAAAAGGAGTCCTCGAGGGGGGAAAGAGAAGGAGGGAACTGGGGGGGGGAAAGAGAAGACTTTTTCGAAAGTGTTCTAGCAGAAAGGGAAAAAATCCTGCCAGAAAGAGAGGGAAAAAGGGAGCTTGCGAAAAAATCGGCTATCTGTGGAAGAGAGACACGTCCGTTTCCGAAGGGGGGGGGGAAAAAAAAAAGATTGGCCAGAGGGGGGGAGGAAGGGCCAGGACTGGGAGAGGAAAAAAAGAAAACAATCATCCGGAGGGTGTTTCCTCGTGAAAGGGAATGGGAAAAGGGGAAAGTAATGAGGGGAAATCATGAACTAATATTTGAGAAAAAGAGAAGGGGGGAAGAAGGTTAATAAGGAGTTTTCTAACCTAACCAAGGTCCGGGGGGAAGAGGGGAAGAAAACTACCTAATAACCAGGAAAGGTGGCGAAGACCAACCGCAGGAAGAAAAAAAACCTGACCATGGTGGGGGGGAGGGTGTTATGGTTTTAAAGGAGGGGGAGCGTTCCTCCTTGTTGGGGGGGGACAATAGGGGAACATGGGGGGGAGATGGGGGGAAAAAAATCAGTTTTGTCCCCTATTGAATATGCCATGTGGGGTTTGCCATACAGTGGGCAACAAAGAACCGGGACCTTTGCTGCCAGGAAAGTGTGTGCAAAAGGGAAGGTCTGGCTGGAATACCTGTGCCTTTCCGGGGAAAAGTCGGACCGGTAGGGGGCGCGGGTGTCCAAAGAAAAACGCCCGAATGGTAGAAGACCCCGAAAAGGAAGAAAGTTACCAACAGGAAAGAAGTCTACAAAAGAAAGGAGAAGGTATTGCAGGCGGGAAAGACCGTCAAACAAGAATTCAAACCGGGGGAGGAAGGAATTTACATCTTCCGTCTGAAAAAAATGAACGCCCAAGAGAAAGGATGAGACTGATAAGAAACGCTCACAAGTTTTTTCCAGGGAGGCTGGGGGGAAAAAAGGTCCCGAACAAAGAAGGGAGGACAACCGGGGGGGAAGAATTAGCAGAGAGAAGGGTCAACAAGGACGAATGTTTTGCATTGGGGGGGGGGGAGGGAGGGATCATCAATGGGGGGGGACACAAAAAGAAGGTGGGGGGAGGCTCTGAGGGAAAAAAAGTCAGTACTTCGTGCCAGGAGGACGTGATTTTATTTGAAGGGGGGGGGAAAAAGGGGGGTTTTTCAAAGTATCTGAAAGATCAAAAAGACCGTTGATGGAAAGCGAGGTGCGTTCCTCGCGGGGGGAGAGGGGAAAAATGGTAGTCGAAAATTGAAGGAACGGGGCTGTCCAAGGACGTGAACGGGAAAGGGATCTACGGCCCTGGAACGAAAGAATATACCCATCCAAACTGTGGAAAAAGGCACCTGGGGAAAGTTCGAAAAAAGGAGGAAGTCTTCCTCCCCCGTGGAAAGGCTCCCTCAATATCTCCGGGGAGGAAAAAAAAGAAGAAGCTTGGGGATAGAAAAAAGTAGGCGGTAAAAAAATTATCCACAGGCTGGGAGGAAAAAGAGCTCCATTATGTTGGGACCTCGCTTTAGAGAAGGACTATGAATGAAGAGAAGAGATGAGGTCAACTGGGGGGAGCTCTCCAGGAAAATTTTACTTGCCAAAGGGAAGGTCTTTTAACTTAAATGAGAACCTTGTTAAAAGTAAAGGAAACACCTCAGAAAAAAACTGTTCCCTTACAAGGAAAGCCTTATTATCCAGAATTCCGAAGGGGAAAAATCGGAAGGGGGGAGGCCCTGAGTGGGGGCGTTCGCGCGGGGGGGGAATTATGGGAATTTCTTTTTGGGAGGGGGGGGGACCTAATCAGCGACAGGGAAGAGAGAGCCCCAATCAGGGCACTCAAAAAAGAAGGGGGGAAGTGGTGACTAAACCGTGGGAGGAAAATCCGCACTCGCTGTATCGTGAAGACGCCCTGGCGCCAAAGGAAAGGGGGGAGGAATGTCCTTTCGGAGGGGGGGAAGCTTTACCAGACCTCTTGCGAAAAGAAGAACTCAACCACACAAGGGGGAGGGGAGGGAGGAAGAAGGAGAAAAAGAAGAGAAAAAAGAGGTCAACGAGTCTTAAAGAATTGCCGTGGTCCAATCTGCCAATAAAGGAAGCCTCCCCTTCCCGTGAAAAAGTACCGTCTACCAGCGGGGGCGGGAAAGAGAGGAAAGAACGGAACGGTTTTGAGGGGAAGAAAGAAAAAACCGATGCTTTTTACCCACAGAAGGGGGAGAGGGGCAAAGCCGGGGGAAGAAAAAGACTTTCAAAAACTCGAAAACTCGCGGCCAAAAGGAGAAGACGCGAGTTGGGGAAGAGGCATCTTTATATCGGGAAAAGGGGTCTAACTGCGCCATGGGTGCAGAGGAAGGGGTACAAAAAAGGACTCGGGCCGCCTAAGAAAGGGGGAAAAAAAAGGACCGTTTTCTGGCGAAAGGGGGAAAAAAAAGTTACGCAGAAAAGAAAAATTCGGGAAATACGCGGGGAAATCCGGGGCGAAAAAAATTCTCGTTCTAGACAAAACAAAGAAAAGGTGAAACCGCCTACTAGAATCACGAAAGGGAAAGAGTACGACCGGGTAGTGCGCCCTTAAAAGGGGTGCGCTAGGCCACGGGGAACCAGTCGCCGTTCACCCCAAAAGGGGGGGTCTTCTCCAGCACACAAAAGTGAAAAGGCAAGGAAGAAAAATCGAAGACCAGAATCAAGAGTCACAAAAGGGGGGGCACCGCCGGTGGCAAAAAAAAGGACGACTACCTGCGGGAAAACTCCACACGTAAGAAACCCGAGCAAACACCACCGGAGGGGGGAAAAAAAAAACTGTCTCGTTGGGGGGGGAGAAGACCTTTGAAACAAAGGGGGAAAGAGCAAATTGAAAAAAAAAAAAGCACTGTTAGAAGGGACAAAGTCGGCTGGAAAAGAACCAACGTCGTTGTGAGAAAATCATCGCCAGAGTGGGAAAACATCAGGACAGGAGGGAGGCCGGGGGAATGGAAGAAGAATCACCATCGGGTGGGAAAGCAATCTTCGGGGGACCATCAACTCCGAAAAAAGGGGCCTGCCCCCAGGGTTACAGGGGAGAAAAAACCCCCTCAACACGGGATGGTCGTGGGGGGAAAAAAAAAAAGGCCTCCTTATTTCCGGGGAAGGCCCTCCTTTTGCGAAGGGGGGGGTTCACGGCCCCAAAGGAGAGAGGGGGACTGTTGGGGAGGTTATTTGAAAGAAGGGGGAAGATTGGCTTCAGCCCCTATCCCTCGAAGACGGAGGGAGTTCCTCCGAAAAAGAGAACTACGCTACCTCCCGGGAAGAAAAAAGGCCCGCTTCAACCTCCTCCCAAAAAATAACCACATGAAAAAAAAAGGGGAAAAACAGCGCACGTGGGGGGACCTTCTCTGGGGGGGAAGAAAAAGGGGGGGGGAAGTCAATGGCCATAGAGGACCAAAGCTATATCAGGGGGGGGAAAAAGAGAGAAAAATTATCTTGGAGGGGATGATAAAAGGGGGGCGTAACATAGTTAACTGAAAAAGGGAAAAAAAAAAAGAAAAGAGGAAGGGAAGGGCTTCCACAACGGGCAATAAAAAAGGAGTTGGGGTGAATGGTCCAGGGTTCTTCCATCGGGGGGAAGCTTGTTCAAAAAAATGTTCGTTTTTCTGGGGGGGAAAACCTGATATCCTGACGGAGAATAGGGGGTGCCTGGAATAAAAAAAAAAATCCCTTTTTCCAGAAAAAAACCTGCCCCTAAAGGAAAAACCGTACGCGGAAAGAAAACGTGTGAACCTGTCGCTGAGAGAAAAAAAACCGCGGCACAAGGTCACATCTTTTTCGGGAGAAGGGGTCACAGTAAAGGGGGGATAGGCCAAGGAAAAAAAGAGACGCAGAGTTTGCGTCAGGAGAGGGGGGGGACTGCCAGTATTTCCGTGCTTAAAAAAAAAAAAATTACTAAACTGAAAGAGAAAAAACCTTAAAAAAAGGAAGGGGGACAAAAAAAAGAGGATCCTGGAAGGAAAAGGGAAAAAGGGTCATCTATCAAAAGACTCTTCTATCCAGGTAAGGCGCACAGATCCATAAAGAAGGACGGGAAGGCAGCGAAGAAAGAAGCGCTCCCTTTGAGCAAGAAAAAGCTTCTTCTCTCCGACGAAAAGGAAGAAGAGAAAGAAAAAATTCAACGAAAGATGGGGAGGGGAGGGATGCTTGGGATGCGGAACAAGTCGATCACTAAAAAAAGGGGGGGGAATCTTTAAAGAAACTACAATTACTCTGATAAAAGGACGAGAGACCGTGACGGCTTGGGAAAAGAAGGGGAAAGGGGATGCCCAATAATGATTAGAAAAAAAAAAGCCCAGAAGGAGGTCACCTCTTCAATGAATCAACTTGCCGGGGAAGAAGAAAAACAGTCGAAGATGGGGGGGAAGACAAGGGGCCCCTCCTTAAGGGGAAAGAGGAGAAAAAAAGGTCGCCTTCTTTCCGCGAAAAAAAGTCCCTTTCTTCCGGAAGGGGATTTTGGGTGGGGAGGAGGGGGGAGGGCGGGGGGAGGGGGTGGGACAGTTCGGGGGGAGGGAAAGAAACCATTCAGGTGCGCCACAAAAAAAAAAGGACCTCACACGCCGTACGAAGAGGAAGTTACCGCAGCGATGAGGGGAAGGACCGGGGATGGGAAAAGGGAAGAAGTAATCGAGAAAAAAAAACAACGAAAAAAAATGGGAAAAAAAGCTAGAGAAAGTAATTCGACGAGAAAGGGGGGGAGGGGCCGCGACGCCCCCCATCCCGAGAACGGGGGGAAAGGCATCCTTGAGAAGGGTTTCACCCCGAAAAGAAACTCTTGTCGCAAGGAAGAAAAGGGGGGATTGCTGATCGGGAAGGGAACTAAAAAAATCCACCTACACCTGCGACCTCCTCCTAGAAAGATTCCTACCCTCAACCAAAGAAAAGAACCTTTCCACGTTGGGGATAATACATTAAAGGGTGAAGCTCTTACTACTGAGGTCCCTTCCAAAGGATCACTCGTAAAAAATACAGAGAAATGTTTTTGGGAACAAATCCCCCACAAGGGAAAGTCCTGCAAATTTTTGGGGGAAAAAAAAAACTTTTCCGAGCTGAAAAAAAAGCGGGGAAAGGAATGTTCTTAGCACAGTTGACACACAAGGGGGCAGAAGCGTCCGCAGCACCAAGAAAAAAAGAGAAAAAAGGGTCCATCATCTTATTCGTGGGGGGGGAAAATCTTTACGACTTTGAGAACTATTAACAGCCGAAAGAAAAAAAGAAAAAAAAGGCCGTCGACGCAGCCGGTAGGGGAAGGATCCGGCTAGCCGAAGGAATATCCCAAACCAAGAGAGAGCAGGGGCGCGGAGAAAAGGGAAGGGACGCCGTAATAGGGGCATCTGCACTCCCATGACGCCGAGCAGAGACAAAATGGGTAAGATCTATTACATAGGAGGAGAAAGCTCTATGGAGGGGCCAACACTCGGGGAAAGGGCGACGTTTTAAAGGGGTAACGGTAGTCAAGGTGTGGTCGATCAAAGGTAAAAAGGACTG
>Ga0179593_1282299_pt1 | contig 11462 bp, 11 predicted proteins | sample CZODoug2_1_08_16_FD_185931 | JGI IMG/M metagenome (GOLD analysis project Ga0179593, IMG submission 185931) | Vadose zone soil fungal communities from Angelo Coast Range Reserve, California, USA - CZODoug2_1_08_16fungal (PacBio error correction) | ecosystem: Environmental > Terrestrial > Soil >...
AAAAGGGTGGAAAATTACTCCAAGAGCCTGGGAAACCCCGGGGGAGACCGCGCAGCTCGAGCATCAAAAAAGGGGGGTTGTGATCCGGAACAAAAAAGAGGAAAACGAAAGCAACGTCGGTTAGCAGGCACAGAAAAAACCTAAAGGATGATGGAAAAAGGTGCCAAGAATAAAAACCCATGCTGGGAACAAAAAGTCGGGTTGGAACCCAGTGGGGGGTGTTTTCTAGTCCGAAAGAAAGGAAACAGTCCGAAAGTCCAAAAGGGGGCCAAGACTCAATAAGAACAAACCCGGGTTAACGCACGGTACCCTACGGAAAGGTCCGGAGGGGGGGGGGGAGGTGTCACTTTGTTGGTGCGAGAGTAAACCTCGAAACCGAGCAGCCCCTGTAGGGGACGAGGAGAAAAAGGGTGTTGGTCTAAAAAACGAGGGAAGGAAAAACAGGGGGGGTGACAAAACAGGTGACGGCACTGTGACAAGTTCACAAAAGAGAACGAGCAAACTGTCGCGAAGAATCTGAAGAATCCGCATACTGAAGGAAGCAAACAGGATACTCGGCAAGAAAAAAAAAAGGCCTTCGGGAAGGGGGGGTGAAGACCCACCGTGGGGAGAGATGGGAATGTTCAAAAACAAGTTCCTACAACATCTGTCACTCCCCCTAAAAAGAAAAACGGAGAAGGGGCACCAAAGCTTTAAAGAAGAAAGGGGGACGTGAAACCCGTGGGGACATCTTCGCCAACAATAAACCCTACTGGAATTGGCCCCCCAAGTGAAAAAAAGGACCCGAACTAAAAAACCGGTCACCTCCTGCTGGAACGTGGGACTTAGTACGCCAGGGAAGGGGAGGGAAGATTCCTGCTCTAAAACAAAAAAAACTCAGCCGCGACAGAAAAAGACAAAAAGACAAAATTCCCGGTCTTGCAGAAGGAAAGCGAAATCGGGGGGGGGGGAACGTCAACATTTGCAAGCCTAGTTTTCCAGAGTTCAAGGAAGTTGGGGTAGTCCCACCCTGTGGGGGAGAAAAAAAGGGGACGAAGAGTCCTGGACGAAGCCGGGAAAAAAAAAATTGTGAAGGACTGGGCGGATTGGGGGGGGGTTGAAAGAGAGATTGGGCAAAAGCATAACTTCTGCGTGACAAGCAAAAGGTGTATAATGGTAACCGTCCCGGCAAGTCTGAAGAAAGGACCAGGGAACAAAAAGAATTCCAGTCAAGAATTGACGGGAAAAGTTGATGGGCAAGAGAAAGAAGGGCGAGACAAAAACGGCACGATCTCGCGTGATGTCGGGGGGGGGGGAGGTCGGAAATATCCCGGGTTAAGCCAAAAAAAGGGGGGGGTGAGGTGAAAAGAATTAAAAAGGGGGGAAGCATAACAGTCCGAGTAACTTGTATGAATCGAAAACCTGTAAGTAGAAACACAGGTACGGTGAACTGACCAGGTCCAAGTGTTGGGGTAACTCAAGACAAACTGGTGGGGGTTGGTGGCAAGAACACAGGAACGATTTGGGTACTGAAAGATCGCAGAATCTTGGAATCCAGGGGGAAAAAAAACGTAATGGGAGTTTTCTCTGACGTGGATAAAGGGGAAGAAAAAAGGGGGAGTTGGTTTAAGTCGTCCGAAAAAGGGTACATTTAACACAAAGGGAGAATAAAGGGACCCAAGGGTTTGGCAATCCGTCAAGGGGGGGGTGGATGCGAATGAGGGGGGAGGAAGCAAGAAAAAAGAAGGGGAAATTTGCTTATAAATCAGTGATGCGGGGAAAAACACGGGATAGGAGGGGACCGATCCAAAAGACGGGGTGAACATAAATAACCACGACGAGGGGGGGGAAAAGGAGACGAAAACAGCAGGAATTGCCCGCCGGCAAGGGCTTGCAAAGGGGAGCCAAAGTCAGGGTGGGTCGGCGGGCGCAAAGTGCGAAAAAGAGTGGAGACGACGACCAGGAAAGATCGTGGTAGACAAGGTTAACTGGGGAATAGGTGGGGGGCAGGCCGCTCAAGAAAATTGGACTCGGTGTGAACCACTTATAATCCAGAAGTACGGAAACAAAGGATGGGGACCCGAAAGAAAACCTAGGGTGGGAAGAACAAAACGATGAGAAAACAAGGGGGGGGGGATTTGTTCCAAGTCAGAAACCAAGCAAAAGAAGGAGCCAGGCTGGGCACAGACCAATCGTCTAAGAAAGGGGGGAGAGGTGCCGAAAGGACCCACAAAACCAACTGGGGTCCACAACGTGACCAGGGTGGGAGACCCCGAAGCAATGAAAAGAACAACAAGAAGGAAGGCCAACCGGGGGCTTCCAGCAGCAAACAAGGAAGAAAGCAAAAATTGAACAAACTGGGTTTAATCAGAAAAAAAAGTTTTAGGAATTAAAAAAAAAAAAAAAAAGAAACTGAACAAGAAAAAAAAATTAAAAAGGTCCCGCGCTAAAAAAGGGACTTTGTTGAAAAAAAAAATACCATGGGGAAAAAGATGTACGTCTCCAACAAAATTTCCACTACAACTTATTAAAGGGGGGGAATTCGCCCACCAATCAGAATGAGCATCTGGAAGGGAACCTCTTACAAAGGGGCGTATACGTTGGGTGGGAGCCAAATAGTAAGAGCAGAGAAAGGAACAGCGTAGAAAGTTAACACAAACCGGACAAACAACGAAGGGTAGAAAAAAAGTAACGGGGGATAGGGGCAACATAAAACAACGAAAATGGGCAAGCAAAGATCGGAATCCTTGGCGGACCGGGGCAGGGTAAAGACAAGACAAGCAGCAGACCAGGGGTGGGGGGTGGGAGCTAAAAAAGAGTGAACGATTGAGGGGAGAAATGAATCAGGATAACTTAGTGGCCGGGGATCAGGGAAAATACAAAACCGAACTGGGAGAAAACGGGAATGACCCGGGGCGTTGGCCACAATAAGCCCGAAAGGGAACCCAGAGGTCCTGCCAAGCGGGATAGACATCCAACGGGGGGGTCTTGCCTATCAAATACCCCGGAAATTTTACCCGGAAACCATACTGTTAGGGAGGATTCTTCAACAGCCAAAACCAACCTTGGTGGGACCTTAGGCAAAAAAGTCTTCACAACACACGGCTGCAGAGGAACCGAACCTGGACCACCCGCGGTGGACCAAAAATTTTTGATGGGGGGAGTGCCCCAGAAAAAGTCGAAAACAGCGGTGCACATACATTACCCTGCAGGACCGTCGGTGGCGAAAGTAAAAGTGACGACTAATTGTCCCAAGTTGGGGGGAAAGACTCAACCCAAAAGAAACGCACGGTCACGATGCAACAGCCAAGACAAAGGAAAAGAACTCCGGTGTTCAAGGAGTGGTGTTACACGGTTCTGTTCAATTCCCCTGTTGGAGAGGGGATTGGACTGACGTGTCGTGGGGGCTGCGGTGAAGGAGTGAAACCAAGAACAATGCCGGAAAGATACGAGTGTTCATGGTAAGTGGAAGCAATCCGCAGGCAGCAAAATTTGTCCTTATGGTGGGGTAGACATCAACCACTCGTACACGTCCTATGAAAAAAACCTGAAGAGTTAGCCAGAGCGGTGGGGGAAGGTGGGTTGGCCCGGCACGCAGGGTTCGCAGAAAAAGGGGCTGTCCCCTGGGGCTCCTGACTGGTTGGAATAAAAAAAAAGCCTCTGGCCCAGCTCAAAAAACGGGCGGGCGCCGGTGGGAATCAAACGAACGGTCCGGGAATTTGAGAAGACAACGGTCCCTTTTGGCCAAAAGACAGTGGGTCAGACCCCCGAAAAGTTTTGGGGAGTGTGTTGTTATCAGTATCCGGGGGACTTCACAGAAATTGAAAGCAGGGGAGCCAGAACTGAATACCGGAGGGCACAATCAAAAGCAGAAAATTGTGAGGATCTGCACGGCCGCGGGTGATCCGGGGGGTAACGCTTCTCTCAGACCGAGGGGGGAGGGTCACAAGACTTAAAAAACATCTCGAGCAACACCCGTGATATTAGAGAAGAATGGTACAAGAAAAGACTCCGACGGGTCATGCAACTAGCGTGGGTTCACCACCACAGTAATCACAGAGGAGCATAAAGAAACGAGTTTCGTTGTGGGAAAAAGACGGGGGGGATAGAGGGGCGGCGAAAGCAATTACGTTGTCATGACAACGGAAGGAAAAAAAAATTCGCAAAGGGGGGCCGAGGGAAACGGGGACCTAACTATTGGAACGCACACTGACAGACGCGGGGGTTCATGGGACGCAACGATGATTGATGAAAACTGGAGAAGCAAAAAGAGCCCAAGGGTGACACATCGTAAATGGAAAAGGGGGAACCTGGCACCACGAACGGGAAGATTAAGAAACGGGGCATCTTACCTGTACGAAAATGTGGAAGGGAACAAATCACGACAACAGGGGGAGTGACGAGGGAACGCCCTTAAAAAGGGCACACCAATCCCTAACGACGGCCGGAAGGAAGGGGGAGGGGGTGGCTCCGACTTCACACGCATAACAAGGGGGGGGAACTCGTCACATCCAACAGATCAAAAAAGGGGGAAACAGGGAAAAAAGACGCGTTGTACAACACGAAAAAAACGAAACCTTTTGGGGGGGGGGGAACCCCAAACAACGTGGGGAGACGGTGAAGTAGAAAATGAGAGCACCAGGTACACGAGAGAACAAGCAAACCTAAATCGTAAAAGACGTCAGAAGACCGGCCGTCACAGAGTAACAAGGGGGGGACACAACCAAAATCCACAAAACGGTGAAAAACGACTGGACGAAGGGTAACGGCACCGTTGTGTTCCGTCCGGAAGACGGGCAATCCGGGGGGGGGTGTGTGAAATAACTCCTGACGAGTGGGGTCCATTTGCCGGGGGGGAAACTTGGGATCTAGGAAAAAGACCCACCACATTCAAAGAAACCAAAGCTGTGGGGAGTGTCCAGGAGATCCGGGAGGGACTCTGGGAGTGTGCCAAACAAGCCAGATTGCCACACGGGTAGCCAAGTGATGTCAAAGGCTGGAGACACCTCAAGGTTACTCAAAAAAAGGGGGGATGGCCGAAGAGTTTCGAGTAGGTGGGGGGGTGTCGAACCGAAAAACTACAAAAGGGGTCAAGAGGTTTACATCTGCCAGTCAAAAAACGGGAAGGGGAAACGAAAAGCTGCGAAAGTTAGGGGGGGGGCCGCAGTCGGTGTACTTTAGGGACTCAAATTCGTGGGGTGGAAGGGGGGGGGGTGGGGTTTGAAAAAAACACTCACTTACAGGGGGCGCTCCCAGAACGAGGAGCTTACAAAAAAGAGTAATCCATCACAGGTCCTACAAATAGCAAGGTGGTGGGCGAATCGTAAAATAAATGTGGGGTGTTTAAAGGGGGGGGGGTTCTTGTGGGGGGGAGGAAAGTTAAAAAAAGATGTTCATGCAAACCCGCAGCTGGGGGGGGGAGGGGGACGCGCCTGGTAGGTGAAAAAAAAGAGGCGTTGGGGGGAGGTTGGGAATCCAACGTCGCGGTAAAACCGGAACTGGCCTGGTTTTTGCAGTAAAAAAACAAAAAAAAGGAAAAAAAAGGGGGCTTGGCGGTTTAACATCGGTGGGACTGGGGCGACAACTCCAACCGGGCGTCGGGACGACAATCACCGTGGGACCCGGTTGTTTTGGGATGGATTGGGGGGAAAAGTCAGAAAGGGGGACCAACCCCCAAACGGCGTCTCCAGGGACTCGGCAAACGTGATCAAGATGAATCCTATTGTCACGAATGTGCACACACAGCTGCTAAAGCCGGGGGGGCGCAACACCAAAGAAAGGAGAGTAGACAATCCGCTCAACGAGCTGGGGAAAGAAGAAAAGAAAAAGAAGAAGCACAGTATAACAATACCGCACCCAGTACATGGGGGAACCAGGGGAAATCACACGGGTCCGTCGCGAAGAAATCGCCGTGGGGGGAGGCCAGAAACCGCTTTTTTGGGCAACGGTTGTTGCAACAACCTCAGACGAGGAAGAAAAGAAAGAGGGGAGCGCCCGGCAGGTCCACGAAAAGGGGTGGGGATGGTGTTGAAACCGAATCTGGATCAGGGGGCACCAGCATGAAAGGGGGGGGAAAAGCATAAAAGCGGGAAAAAGATACGCGTCCGAGAAGTCACTAAAACAAAGGAAGGAAAAAAAAACGACAGCGACGCACACCAAAAGGAAAAAAAAAGGTGAACAAACGAAAAGACGTGCGATAAAAACACTAACAGAGTTCCTTACGCCAACAGACGTAACGAGGAATTAATCTTAAAAAAAAAAAGGAACCATAGGCAGGAAAATCAGGAAAAAACCACATGTGTCACGCCCAAAACCCAGGTTGGTCGCGACAACGTCGCAGCACGTAGGGGGAAGGAGAGGGCAGGGGATGCTAAAAATAAAAAGAATCTGATCAAAGAGAGCAATCATGGTGGGGGAAGACCAAAAAAACAAAGCTACCCAGGCGATCACCACCACCATAACGCGAAATCTGGCCAAGTCTGATACGGGGCGAAACCTGGACTCTCGGACACCCAAGAAAAAGGTGGTTTTGGAAACGGAGGAGGGGACGAAAAGAACAGCCCAAGGACCAGAAGTAACAATAAGAAAGCAATGTCGACAGGCCCTGAAAAAAAAAAAAGCGCACAAAAACAAGAGCACAAAAGGACCAAAAGTGGGTTAATCCCTTCAGGGCGAGAAAAGGGGGGGAAGAAACGGTGTTGCCCACAGGGGAGGGGGACCAACGTACTGAAATCAGTAATCGAGAGAAGTTGTAAATGTAGGCCCCTTGAAAGAGGGGGAAATCTTAACAGACAGGGGTGGGTCTTGGGGGGGCAGACCACGCGAAGCAGGAGAGAAGGAGCACAAGCCTGAAAAAAGCAACATCAGTCTCCTTCATAGGTCAAATGAAAGCAGGAGGAAGGGTATCGTCCATGACAAAGGAAAGAGGTTCCAAAACTGTGAAAGCCTGACCACAAAGGGTCCGCGAACTAGGATCACCCACGGCCGGGGAAAGATGTGTCATATGTAGGAAAGAGGAAAAAACAACAGGAGGGTCGGAAAGAGTTTAAAAACGCCATATGAGGGGCAGGCAGTCCAACCCTCATCAGAAAGTAGATTCATCTAATTGGGAGGGGCAAGTGGGAATCGGTCAGAAGTAGCAGAATGGAGGGAAAGGGTGACAGGACACGGCCTAGGAACCTAGGGGGCACAAAAGCACTAACTGGGGGCACACAAAAAGTTTGACCGGGGGCCAATGTAGAACCAGCAGGCCTAAATCAAAACGAAGGCCCTAACGAGTTCTATGAAGAGCCACCACGACAAAGGAGCCGAGGGAAAAAGGCCTTCTTTGGGGGAAAGTTACCCTGGGGGGGGGCGTTATTCGAGGACCGAACTTCTAAGGGTTAGAACATGCGGACTCGACGGGAAGAAAAAATTGAGCAAAAAAAAAACAAAGGAGAGAACTGGGGGGGAAGGCTCCCCGGTTTGGGAATCTAAGACGAAAAAACAACGCACAGGAGTTCGTCAAAATGTGCAGGAGAAAAAACGTTATGCCGCAACGGAGGGCAAACCGGGGTCTAAAAAAGAGGGGGAAAATCGGGGAAAAACTCGGGGATTTTAAACTCAGATTCTACACAACACGAGGGAGGGAGAAAATATCTTGAGAGGGTTGAAGGGTCCGCAGAAAAAAAAAAGCCAGTTCGAACAGAACCCACGGTTTTAGAACGCCGACGACATTCGGCCGCGCCACAGGGTGGGGATCAACTGCACACGCGATGAAGAACATGCCAAGAGCCGTAAATCAGGGGAATCCATCTTCGTTTAGAGGAACACCGGGGATCGGGGTCAACCCCAGGCTAGGGGACCCAAGGCTGTTGTTGGGGGGTTTCAAAAACAAAAAAGAAAAAGTCGACGTCGGCAGAGACTACTCCAAACAACAACAGGGACTCTGTTTTGGACAAAAACTGTACCCCAAACGAAAACTGTAAGAGGAGAAAGGGGAGGGGGTTGGCCCTCTACTATCAAAAAGGGAAACGTCGGGGCAAGCCATGTCTACGATGAGGGGGGGACAAACGTTGGGTGTTGGACTGACGGTGAAAAGGACGTGGGAAAAGGTACGAAGACGCCGCAGAAAAGGAACTGCATTTGGCTGAGAAAAATTGGAAAAAAAAGCATACGATATACTGCCCCGCCCCACGTAGTCGGAAACAAACGGGGAACGGGCCCCGGGCCGGGGGCCACCCTGCTTGCAGCGGTTATATCCTGGGGCGAGATGGAGTTTAAAAACAATTAATCAACAGCCGGGGGAAATCGGAACAACAAGAAGGAAGGGTCAAAAGAAGCATCAATCCATTTCAAACGCGACTAGTGGGTACTTCAAACCAAAATACGGGGAAAAAGGGGAAAACCCATAAACGATGACCCATATGCCTGCAAACAACTAGGTCTGATTCAAGGTCAGGTAGAAGTGGTCGAGATAGGAGGGGAGCTAGACCGTCAAGCCGGAGCCTACGCCCAATAAACGGAAAAGGCGGGGTCAGGGACGCGGATCGTGTGGCCCGCACACATTTAAAATCCTCTATTGGGAAATCGAATGAAGAAAGTGTAAAGGCACTGTGGAAGTTCAAAAAGACCATGTAGTTACAGAGGGGGAAGATAAGGGAAACCGGAATGCCGTTCGTTCTGGGGGGGGGTTGGGGTTTTTGCTCCAGGGGTCAAAAGCCACTGCCCGACGACAAACAGGATGTTGGTAAAGTCCGCCGCTGGATCTAAACGCACAAAGCACCAAAACGACACTTTTAGCGGAAAAGGAGGAGAAGGACCGAACGAGGAACAAGTGAAAAAAGAGAGGATTGGGGGGGCGGGCGGAAAAGGCCAGGTATCCTTTGGTGGGGGGTGGGGTAGTTCCAACCAAATGAAAGGATGCTTATCAAAAAAACGGGTCCTAGGAGTAGAAAATTGCTATTCACCGTATTCCTGTGACTGGGAAGGAACACACCGGGGGTGGTGGGACCAGAGACAAACTGGGGTGGTGGAGGACAGGTGGGGTAAAAAACGGATCCGCCGAAGACTGGGAAGGGAAATGGAAAAAAGTGAAGTTATTTTGGAAGTCCGACGGGGTGTGTGGCGAAGCTGGGAAGGTCGCGAAAAGGGAAAGGCTGGAAAGGGAAAGGGCCCAGAGATGGTCACCCCCCATGGGTAAACGGGAAGGGGGTTGGTTGTGGCAGATGAAACAGTACGACGAGCCCCAAGAAAGGAAGTGGCTTGTTATAACCGTTAAGGTGTCGTGGATGGGACAGCCAAACGAGAGGGGGATACACAGATCCTTTTTTCCCAATAAAGAACAAAAAAGGGAGGAGCCGCGGCCAAAAAAAAAGCGGAAGTTAGGGAAGACGTACAATGTTTTAACAAACCGGGATCAATGAAAGGGGGGACGGGCGCCCAAACCGCGAAAAATCGAGGGCGGACACGGAACAACCAAAAAATGAGAGAAGGTCCAGCCATGGGAATGGGTTGTGACGGTAATGGAGGTAAAAAAATGAGAGCGGATGGGGGGGAAGAGTGATGACATCAAGAGACTTCGACGGGTGGAATAACTACGACGAAAAACCTGCCTTGGGGGGGGGCGCCCCTCAAAACTCAGAAGCAGGAAGTGTGAAGATGAAAGAATCAATATGCTTATAAAGACTATAAGAGAAGACAGGATGACTACGGGTGCCGAAGACAGTCCCAACAGAACTTGTTCACAACTGGGGTATCACATCAGGGAGCAAACCAAAGAGCCGTTGGAGGTGGGAGAATGCAACCATAAGTTAAACGGCAAACAGTTTGGGGAAATTAAACATGAAAAAAAAAAAAAAAACCCTGCCATCGAAAAAGGTGGGGGAAAGCGAACCGGTGGGCGGATTCCGACAAACCACCAAAACCAGGGTTCACGGAAAAGGGAGCGGACTTTTGCAGACTACTGAGGGCAGAAAAAAGGAGGGAGAGGTCAACATCCACAAAATTGGGGGGAAAAACACCGGAAGATTTGACATACGCCACCAGACAAGTGCTGAGCGTTAATTCCCTCGGGAGGGTCAAGGTCATTGTGGGTAGCCCTCGGAGAAAAACGAAACGAGCCATAGTTGAAAAAAAAAAACAATAAAACCAAAAATAGGAGTTAGAAAAAAAAAAGGAAACGGGACTGCAACTGGGCCATACCTAACTGGTATTCAGAAGAGCAAAAGCAATCTCTGTCTGCCGCACTTGGGCAGGGTAACCACTGGGGAAACTCTGTTCCCCCGACACGCAAGAACCCGGGGTTGTTGTGAGGGGGAGACTCAACAGTACAAGGAGTGACCGGCACAGCATATATTACCTGGTACAGGGTTCAATAAATAACTCCGAAAAACTTGGCAGGGTACGGGGCCACTACGTGTCATGGGCCAAGAAAGATCAGCCCAGGACTCATCCAAGGGAACCCATCAGTGGCTACGAAAAAGGTTGATTCAACGATAATCAAAAAAAGGGGAAACCTGTTAACAAATTTTAGGAAGGAAATTGGGGGTGAAACCAGAAAAACATAAAAAAGGAAATGGTGTGAACGGCGAAAAAAAAAGTTCGTAAAACCAAAGCGCCAGAAACCTGAGGTTCCATCAGAAAACAGTGGTTGGTATTTTGCACGTGAACCAAAAAGTTGGGGAAAGAAGAACTCGTTCACAGAAGAACATGGGCGGTCAAGGGTAAGTGGCGCGGCCAGTACGAGTAGGAGATCCCCCTGGGGGACTGTGGACACGTAGACAGTATATGCAACCCTCAAAAAAATAAAGGAAGTAAGCACCAGGCCAACCATCACGGGCACAGGCGGGGGTTGTACAAGATTTCCTGTTCCGGAACCGGGTGTGAAAGGTCCGGGAATGGGGACGAAAACGTCTTAACACAAAGGGGAGGGAGGGGGCATTGAAATCGGGGCGATCACCAAAGCATGTAAAGGGAAAAACGGGGGTTGTGTGGTAACGACGTGGGCTTGGGGGGGGGAGCCCGCCGCTCAAAAAAAGGGTTGTAGGAGGTTGTTGGCATCAGAGAACGAAAAGAATAAAAGAAAATTCTGGGGGGAGGCGACGGAAAGCTGCAAACATATACAGGAAGTTTTCACAGATGGAAATGGGAGATTGCAGGGTCTCCCTGAAGGAACGAGAGAACGAGGTTTTCAGCAAGCAAGCGCGGCAAAGCACACAAAACGGTCGTAACAGGAGACTAGGGGGCAAGAGTGGTCTATCACGGGGGGTTCATTGTTGGCAAAAAAAGCAGGGGGACCAGCGCCAGGAAATGTGGGGGGTGGGGCTCACCGGAAGGAAAAAGGATTGGAAAAAATCTCGTGCCACCGAGATTCACAGAGGGAAAAAAAACAAAACAACCAATCAAGTCGATTGGTTCAAAGGGGCATGTAAACGAGGGGTTATCCAGGGTGGTTTGAACAAAAGATCAGGGGCCCCAGTCTGAATTCATGGAATGTGGAACAC